>Ga0123338_10001977_pt1 | contig 19332 bp, 13 predicted proteins | sample grotaG_FD_89793 | JGI IMG/M metagenome (GOLD analysis project Ga0123338, IMG submission 89793) | Glacier valley bacterial and archeal communities from Borup Fiord, Nunavut, Canada, to study Microbial Dark Matter (Phase II) -... | ecosystem: Environmental > Aquatic > Freshwater > Ice > Glacier ...
CCGCCCGTCATGTATTCGCAGCCGTGGTCGCCGACACCCTCGACAACGGCGTCCACACCGGAGTTGCGCACACAGAAGCGCTCGCCGACGACTCCGCTGAGGAAGATCTGGCCGGCAGTGGCACCGTAGGCGATGACGTTGCCGGCGATGACGTTGTCATGGGCGACGATCGGTGATTCGGTGCTCGGGCGCACGACGATACGGCCACCTGACAGTCCCTTGCCGACGTAATCGTTGGCATCGCCGGTCAGGCGGATCGAGATACCACGAGGCATGAAGGCCCCGAGGCTCTGCCCCGCCGAGCCGGTGAACTCGATGTTGATGGTGTCGTCCGGTAGACCAGCGGCGCCGTGACGTCGCGTCAACTCACTGCCGAGCATCGTGCCGACCGTGCGGTTGACGTTGCGGATCGGCAGGTCGAGCGACACCTGCTCGCCGTGTTCCAATGCGGCCGACGCCAACTCGATGAGCTTGCGGTCGAGTGCTTCGTCCAGCCCGTGGTCCTGGCTGACCGACTGGTGGAACGTCTGGTTGTAGTGGTTATTCGGTTGCGCGAGGATCGGCGAAATGTCGAGGCCTTTGGCCTTCCAATGGTTGATCGCCCCTTGCACATCGAGCAGTTCGACGTGGCCGACGGCTTCGAGCAGGGTGCGAAAGCCGAGCGAGGCGAGCAGTTCACGTACCTCCTCGGCGATGAACTCGAAGAAGTTGACGACGAACTCCGGCTTCCCGCTGAACCGCTTGCGGAGCTCCGGGTTCTGGGTGGCGACACCGACCGGGCAAGTGTCGAGGTGGCAGACGCGCATCATCACACAACCGCTGACGACGAGTGGAGCAGTGGCGAAACCGAACTCCTCGGCACCGAGCAGGGCAGCGACGATCACGTCGCGTCCCGTCTTCAGCTGGCCGTCTGCCTGCACCACGATGCGATCACGCAGACCGTTGAGCAGCAGCGTCTGCTGCGTTTCGGCGAGCCCCAACTCCCACGGCGCTCCGGCATGTTTCAACGACGTCAACGGTGAGGCACCAGTGCCCCCATCGTGTCCACTGATGAGCACGACATCCGCTTTCGCCTTGCTGACACCGGCGGCGACGGTTCCGACACCCATTTCTGAGACCAGTTTGACGTGCACGCGCGCTGTCGGATTGGCGTTCTTGAGATCGTGGATGAGCTGCTTGAGGTCTTCGATCGAGTAGATGTCGTGGTGCGGAGGCGGACTGATCAGGCCGACGCCCGGCGTCGAATGACGGGTCTTGGCGATCCATGGGTAGACCTTGTGACCTGGCAGCTGGCCGCCCTCACCCGGCTTGGCACCCTGCGCCATCTTGATCTGCAGATCGTCGGCGTTGACGAGATACTCACTGGTCACACCGAAGCGCCCGGAGGCGACCTGCTTGATCGCCGAGCGCTTCGAATCGCCATTCGCTTCCGGTGTGAAACGCTCGACGTCCTCGCCACCCTCACCGGTGTTCGACTTGCCACCGATGCGGTTCATGGCGACGGCCATCGTCTCATGTGCCTCTGCACTGATCGAGCCGTAGCTCATCGCGCCGGTCGAGAAGCGCTTGACGATGTCCGAGACCGGCTCGACATCGTCGATCGAGATCGCCGCTCCGACGGTGTCCTTGAAGGCGAACAGGCCACGCAGTGTCGCCAGTTTCGCCGACTGGTCGTCGACCAAGGCGGTGTACTGCTTGAAGATGTCGTAACGCTTGGCGCGGGTCGCATGCTGCAGCTTGAACACCGTCTCCGGGTTGAACAGATGGTATTCGCCCTCACGACGCCACTGGTATTCACCGCCGAGTTCGAGCTTGCGATGGGCGCGCTGCTCGGGGTTCGCCGGATGAGCCAACGCGTGGCGCGAGGCGACCTCGACGGCGATCTCCTCGAGCCCGATCCCTCCGAGGCGACTGACGGTACCGGTGAAGTACTCGTCGACGAGTTCCCGGCCGAGGCCGATCGCTTCGAAGATCTGCGCACCGGTGTAGGAAGCAACGGTCGAGACTCCCATCTTCGACATCACTTTGAGCACGCCCTTGCCGGCGGCCTTGATGTAGTTCTTGACCGCCTTGTGCGGATCCATGCCGCCGAGTCCGTTGAGCTCGGTGCGGATCATGTCCTCGACACTCTCGAAGGCCAGATACGGGTTGATCGCACCGGCGCCGTACCCGATCAGCAACGCCATGTGATGGACCTCTCGGGCGTCTCCACATTCGATGATCAGACCGACCTTGGTGCGCTGCTTCTGGCGGATCAGGTGGTGGTGCACGGCACTGCACAGCAGCAGCGACGGGATCGGCGCATTGAACTGGTCACTGTTTCGATCGGACAGTACGACAAGGGTGGCGCCCTCTTCGATCGCCTGACTGACCTCGTGGCAGATCGCGTCGAGCGAACGCTTCAGCGCCAACCCTCCGCCGGAGACGCGGTAGAGACCGCCGAAGACGACCGTGCGGAGCTGCGCGTAGCGCTCGGCTGCTGGGCCTTCCGAGATGTGAATGATCTGCGCGAGTTGGTCGTTGTCGATGATCGGGAACGGCAGCGACAACTGTCGGCAGCTGTCGGGACCCGGAGCGAGGAGATTCGATTCCGGTCCGACCGACGAGGACACCGCCGTGACGACCTCCTCACGGATGGCGTCGAGCGGAGGGTTGGTGACCTGCGCGAACAACTGCTGAAAATAGTCGAAGAGCAGACGGGAACGGTCAGACAGCACGGCGATCGGCGTGTCCGTGCCCATCGAGCCGATTGCCTCGATACCAGACCTGGCCATCGGCGGCAGGATGATCTTCAACTCCTCGTGGGTGTAGCCGAACATCTGCTGGCGGCGCAGCACGCTCTCGTGGCTGAACACGACATGCTCGCGCGGCGGTAGATCGCGTAGATCGACCATGCCCTCCGCTATCCACTGCCCGTATGGCTGCTCGGTCGCCAGGCCGAGTTTGAACTCGTCGTCGTCGACGATGCGTCCGGCAGCGGTGTCGATCAGGAACATCTTGCCGGGCTGCAGGCGACCACGTTTGATGACCTTCGACGGCTCGATATCGAGCACGCCGACTTCGGACGCCAGGACGACGAGGTCGTCATCGGTGACCCAATACCGGCTCGGGCGCAGGCCGTTGCGGTCGAGCACAGCGCCGATGACGCTGCCATCGGTGAAGCAGACGCTGGCAGGCCCGTCCCATGGCTCCATCAACGACGAATGGAACTGGTAGAACGCCCGCTTGACCGGATCCATCGAGGTGTGGTTCTCCCATGCCTCCGGGATCATCATCAGCATCGCATGCGGGAGCGACCGTCCAGCGAGATGGAGCAGTTCGAGGACCTCGTCGAAGGTCGCCGTGTCGCTGCCGTCCGGGGTGCAGATCGGGAAGGCCCGCTCGAGGCCAGGCAGCAGGTCACTCTGTAGCAACGATTCACGCGTGCGCATCCAGTTGCGGTTCCCCTGCACCGTGTTGATCTCGCCGTTGTGGGCGACGTAGCGGTACGGGTGCGCGAGTGGCCAACTCGGGAAGGTGTTCGTACTGAAGCGGCTGTGCACCAACGCCAGTGCAGACACCATACGATCGTCGTTGAGATCGACGAAGAAGTCCGCGAGCTGCGGAGTCGTGAGCATTCCCTTGTAGATCAGAGTGCGTGCCGAAAGTGACGGGAAGTAGGTGGCGAGTTCCGGAGCGAGTTCGTGCTCGATACGTTTGCGGGCGACGAACACCTTGCGGTCGAGGTCGATGCCACAAGCGCCGACAGGATCTACGATGAACAGCTGTCGGAAACTCGGCACGGAGTCGAGCGCTGTGCGGCCGAGCGAGGACGGGTCGACCGGAACCTTGCGCCAGCCGAGCACTGCCAGCTGCTCGTCGGCAACGATCGTTTCGATCGACGCGACCGCACGTTCGGCGAGCGCTGTATCGCCTGGCAAGAACGCCATACCGACGGCATATGCACCGGCAGCCGGCAGCTCGAACGACGTCACGGCTCGGAGGAACTGGTCAGGAACCTGGATGAGGATGCCGGCACCGTCGCCGCTGTTGGCCTCGGCGCCGGTGGCACCACGATGTTCCAGATTGCACAGTGCCCCGATCCCCATCGCCACGATTGCCCGCGACTGCACCCCTTTGATATTGGCAACGAACGAAACGCCGCAGCCGTCGTGTTCGAAGCGTGGGTCATACAGCCCTTGCGGGCGGGGAAGGTCTGGTCGCATCGTGGCTCCGGTAGATCGGGGTCGAAAAGTGTTCACGGTGCGGGACGACGTTGGCCCGGAGCGAATCAGCCTAGAAGGTCGGGGCTGCGAACGCCACTGAAATCGGCCGCTGGATGCCGAGGAGGGACGGAGGAGTGACGAAGCCATCACGGGCTTGGCACGCCGGCAGGTCTCTGGAACTGGAAACGATGCGAACCCCGTCCCGAAACATCAAGGTGACACTCCTCGACGGCCGTCGATGCGCGTCGATGCGCGTCGATCTCCGCAGATCACCAGCAGATCATGAACAGAACGCCAGCGCATCGCCGTTGAACCCGCTGGTCATGTGGTAAGTGTGGAGGATGTCGATGTCTCCTCCCCCTCCCCCACCTCCGCCCGGCTATCAGAGCTTCGGCGGCGGCAACTTCGCTGGAGCCGGAGCCGTGCCGCATCCTCGTGGCACGATCGTGCTGGTGCTCGGTATTCTGAGCATCGTCTGCTTCGGCATCCTCGCCGGAATCCCCGGGATCGTGATGGGGACCAGCGCACTGAAAGAAATCGACGCCAACCCGGGTCGTTACAGCAATCGCGGCACCGTCAACGCCGGCAGGATCTGTGCCATCGTCGGCACGGCGCTGAGCGTCCTCGGGATCATCGTCCTCCTCGCCCGCAAGTAGCCTCGCCGCCGGTTCGGCGCGTTCACGGCGCCGGACCGTCAGTCCTGAAACACCGTCAGTCCTGAAACACCGGTGACCGTTTCTCGAGACCGGCGACCACTGCTTCCTTCTGGTTCGGCGTGCCGATCTGTGCCCCGATCAATCGACGTTCCGCTGCGAACTGTTCGGCGGCACCCCCCGTCGTCATACGGTTGAACAATTCCTTGGAGGCGCGCACTGCGCCGGGGCTGCGGTCGGCGATTTCACGCGCCAACACGATGGCGTCTTCGTATGGTGTCTCGGTGACATGCGTGGCGATGCCGTACTCGCCGGCCTGCGTTCCGGAGAACACCCTGGCGGTGAACGTCAACTCCTTGGCGACATCGGTTCGGACGAGTTTGCTGAGCGTGAACGTGCCCGTCATGTCCGGAACGAGACCCCAGTAGACCTCACGGACCGACATCTGCGTTGTCGGGTGGACGAAGCGGATGTCTGCGCCCAAGGCGATTTGCAGCCCACCGCCGAGCGCATGTCCGTGTACGGCGGCAATGACGGGTACGGCGAGCTCCTGCCAGACCCAGCAGATCTGCTGGCCGAGGTGGGTGATCCCGCCCTCGGTCAACTGTCCGGGGTTCCCGCTGCGCTCGCCGCTCGACGGATCGGCGATCACCGCCATTGTCGACAGGTCGAGGCCTGCGCAGAACGAGGCACCCTCGCCGGAGAGCACGATGACCCGGACACCAGGCTCTGATTTCAGACGCTCACCTGCCGCAGCAATCGCCAGGAACTGTTCGGCGTCCAGGGCATTGCGCTTGTCCGCCCGATTGAACCGGACATCGGCAATGCCGTCGTTGATGGTGATGAGCACGCGATCGGACATCCGCACAGTCTGGCGAATGCATCGCATCACAGCAGTATCGAAGCCTCGTACCGGGCTGCATCTGGTGTGTGCATCGAAGCTACGGTTGGTGCTCACCGAGCGACACATGCGACACTTCGCCATGCGCTTGAATCTGTCTGCCGACGAAGTCCTGACCACCACCAGAAGTGTCCGCAAGCGGCTCGACTTCGACAAGCCGGTCGAGCACGAGGTGATCCTCGAGGCGCTGGAAATCGCCCTTCAGGCACCGACCGGTTCGAATCGACAGGGATGGCAGTGGATGTTCGTCGAGGATCAGGCGAAGAAGGAAGCGATCGCGGCGATGTACAGCAAGAACTTCGAGGCCTACTCCTCGATGCCCAGCCCGTACAAGGAGGGCGACCAGCGCCTCGCCCAGCAGCCCGCCGTGAAGTCGTCTGCGCAGTATCTCTCCGACAATTTCGCCAAGGTACCCGTACTGATGATCCCGCTCATCGAAGGGCGCCACGACAACGCTGGCATCATGCAGGGTGCCTCGGTGTGGGGCTCGCTGTTGCCGGCGGTGTGGAGTTTTATGCTGGCGCTGCGCGAGCGCGGTCTCGGATCGGCATGGACGACCCTGCACCTGGCAAACGAACGTGACGTCGCCGATCTCCTCGGCATCCCGTTCGAGCAATACAGCCAGGGAGGACTCTTCCCGATCGCTTACACCATCGGGACCGATTTCAAGCCGGCAAAACGGATGCCGATGGACAACATCGTCCACTGGGATACCTGGTAGCGGAGCCATACCGCGGTCACGCCGGTTCCGGCATTGCCGGTCTGCACGTGACCGCGGCGTGCCTCGGTGTACCCGTGGGCGCTACTCGACGAGGCGCAGACCTGTCGGCGCGATCGACGGTGCAGCTTGAGGAAGTTCGACCACGAACTCTGTCCGCAGCGACGGGAAGATGTGTTCGCTGATCAGCACCGGATGACCTGCAAGGTCCGTTGTGACGCGTTCGCAGCGCAGCACCGGTGATCCTGCCGGGATGTCCAACAGCGCGGCGTCGCCAGCAGAAGCTGCGTCGGCACCGATTGTCTGTGTCGCGCCCCGTAGCTGGACCTTCAACAACTCGTAGAACGGCGAACGCTCGACATCTCGGCGGCTGAGGTGCTGGCCGAGCTCGGCAGGACACCAGACGGTCACGACGGCGAACGGCTGTCCATCGGCAAGGTTGAGCCGCTTGACGCGAAGCACCTGCTCGACCCCGAGGACCTGTTGCACGTGGCTGGTCGCTCTGACGAAGGCGAACTCGAGGATGCGGCGTTGCGCCTCGATCCCGAGCGCTGCCATCTGCGCTTCGATCGTCGCCAGTTCACCGAGCGATTGGCGAAACGGCGCACCGGCCACGAACCAGCCGAATCCCTGCCTGGCGTCGACGAGCCCGGCTTCGCGCAACACCTCCAGCGCTCGACGGATCGTCACCCGTGACGCCGAGAATTCCTTCGACAGTTCCGCTTCACTCGGCAGCAGACGGCCGGGAGACAGGTCACCGGTGATGATCCGCTCTCGAACCGAGTCGGCAATCACTTGATAACGAATCGACCGCACGTCTCGATTGTGGCAGAACCCGAGCGTTCTGCGTCGGTTGATCCGTCGAGCGAGCACACGGCGATTGCATCTGTCGCCAGGAACTTGTATTGTAGTTGTATACATAGAAACCTGCCGACGAGCAACCGGATCGCAGCGACACTGCGAACGATGACAGACTCGGATCAGCAACTCCACAAAGGGATATGACGTCATGGCCGTGAGCGCAGGAACACCAATCGAACTCGTCAAGCAGGTCTACAGCACCCTGACCGAGCGGGCGGCGCTCGGCCGCAAGCGACTCGGCCGCCCGTTGAGTCTCGCCGAGAAGATCCTCATCAACCATCTCGCGGATCCTGAGAACCAGGAGATGGAACGAGGTGCAAGTTATGCGGACTTCCATCCCGACCGCGTCGCCATGCAGGACGCCACCGCACAGATGGCGTTGCTGCAGTTCATGACAGCCGGCTTGCCGGAAACCGCCGTGCCGTCGACCGTCCACTGCGACCACCTGATCCTCGCCAAGCAGGGTGCCAAGATCGACCTCGGTGTGGCCATCGACGACAACCGTGAGGTCTACGACTTCCTGCGGTCCGTCTCAGCGAAGTACGGCATCGGCTTCTGGGCCCCGGGCTCCGGCATCATCCACCAAGTCGTGCTCGAGCACTACGCCTTCCCCGGCGGGATGATCATCGGCACAGACAGCCACACCCCCAACGGCGGTGGACTCGGCACGGTCGCCATCGGTGTCGGTGGCGCCGACGCCGTCGACGTGATGACCGGCTTCCCGTTCAACGTCCGCTGGCCGAGGGTCATCGGCGTCAGACTGACCGGCACGCTGTCGGGCTGGTCGTCCCCCAAGGATGTCATCCTCGAAGTCGCCCGCATCCTGACCGTCGAAGGCGGCACCGGGGCGATCGTCGAGTATTTCGGTCCTGGGGCCGACTCGATCTCTGCCACCGGCAAAGCAACGATCTGCAACATGGGTGCCGAGATCGGCGCTACCTGCTCGGTCTTCGGCTACGACGCCAACATGTCCGCCTACCTCAAGGCGACCGGTCGCGAAGCGATAGCCGACGCCGCCGACAAGGTCGTCGACGACCTGCGAGCTGACGAGGGCGCGCTCTACGATCGCCTCGTCGAGATCAACCTCGACGATCTCAAGCCGCTCATCAACGGGCCGCATTCCCCGGACCGCGCCAATCGCGTCGGTGCCCAGGTCAAGGGTGAGGCCATCGCCAACGGATGGCCACTCGACATCTCCTCGGCACTCATCGGCTCGTGCACGAACTCGTCGTACGAAGACATCACCCGTGCCGCTTCGGTCGCCCGCCAGGCCGCAGCCAAAGGCTTGAAGACCAAGGTCGAACTCCTCGTCTCGCCGGGCTCCGAGCAGATCCGGGCGACGATAGAGCGTGACGGACTGCTCGCCGACCTCGAAGCGATCGGCGCCACCGTGCTGGCAAACGCTTGTGGCCCGTGCATCGGCCAGTGGGAACGGGCCAAGGAGATCACCGACCACGCCAACACGATCGTCAACTCGTTCAACCGCAACTTCCCGAAGCGCAACGATGGCTCGGCGAACACGCTGAGCTTCGTCACCTCGCCAGACACGGTCATCGCCATGGCACTTGCCGGTCGACTCGATTTCGATCCGTCCGTCGACACGTTGACGAATGACGAGGGAATCGAGATCCTGCTCGATCCGCCGGTGGGCGAAGTTCTCCCGGCCAACGGTTACGATCCCGGTGTCGACACCTTTGTCGCCCCGCCGACGGACGGCAGCGGCATCGACGTCGTCGTCTCCCCGACTTCGTCCCGCTTGCAACTGCTGCAGCCGTTCCCAGCGTGGGACGGCAACGACTACCTCGGCCTGCCGGTGCTGGTGAAGGCGAAGGGCAAGTGCACCACCGACCACATCTCCGCAGCCGGCAAGTGGCTGACGTACCGCGGCCACCTGGAGAACATCTCCGGCAACCTGTTCATCGGTGTCGTCAACGCCTTCACCGGCGAGATCGGCCAGGGCAAGGACACCGTCGACGGCGAGGTCCGCAGCTTCCCTGACATCGCCAAGCACTACTCGCAGCAGGGCATCCAGTGGACCGCCATCGGTGACCGCAACTATGGGGAGGGTTCGTCCCGCGAGCATGCGGCAATGGAGCCGCGGTTCCGCGGCGGTGTGGCAATCTTCGCCCGCAGCTTCGCCCGGATCCACGAGACCAACCTCAAGAAGCAGGGCCTGATCCCGCTGACGTTCGCCGACCCGGCGACCTACGACCTGATCGAGCAGGACGACCGCATCAACGTCCTCGGCCTCGCCCACCTGACGCCTGGGGTCAACGTGCGCTGCCAGATCGTCAAGCCGGACGGCACCACGCTCGACTTCGAAGGCCTGCAGACGTTCAGTCCCGAGCAGATCGAGTGGTTCAAAGCCGGGTCTGCGCTGAACATCGTCCGCGCCAAGGTCGCCGCCGAGCAAGCCGGCTGAACCACCTCACTCTCCGACCGCATTGATTTGGATAGGTTGCGCCGATGGAGATTCGTGAGGCGATACGCACCACCGGGGCCGTGAGGTCCTTCACCGACGAGCCCGTCGACGCTGCTGTCCTGGCCGAGATTCTGGACGACGCCCGCTACGCGCCGTCAGGCGGTAACCGTCAACCGTGGAAGGTCGCTGTCATCCAGAACCCCGATCTGCGCCGGACCATCAGCTCGCTGATGCGCGGCGTGATGCAGGACTATTTCGCCATCGGCGCGACTGGTCGCACGCCGTTCAACGCGCTCGACCCCGACAGCTTCCAGCCTCAGCACGAGACCGGTCCGGAGACACCGTTCCCCCTCGTCGAACAGATCGAGAAGGCGCCGATCGTCCTGGCGATCGCCGCCGATCTCGCCAAGGTGGCGATGATGGACTACGGCAATCCCGTGCGCCCGCCGGTGACCGCAGGCGGCTCCGTCTACCCGTTCTGCTGGAGTATTCTGCTGAGCGCACGTGCGCACGGTCTCGGCGGTGTGATGACGACCTTCCTCTCGAGGGTCGAGTCGCACGGTGGTGCAGCCCTCGGACTGCCGTCCGGACACGCGCTGGCGGCGACGATCGTCATCGGCCACCCCGTCCATCAGGCAACGAAACTCAAGCGTCGGCCAGTGTCGGCGTTTGCCACGGTGGACCGTTTCGACGGGGAAACGTTCGGCGGCTGACGAGGTCGGCAACGAACGAAGCTTGCGGAGTTCTCCAGCGCCGCCGCTGGCAGCGCGAGAAACGACCGAAGGTATCGTCTCGGTATACGGACTCGACGACGATCGAGTTGAGCGTGCAGACCCGTGACCGAATCCGCTCGCTCGGCGGCGACACCTATGACGACACGATCATCGAGGCGTTCGACGTTCTCGGGGCGCCAGATCAGTCCCTGCCGGGCCGCCGGACCGCTTCGGCTTCGACGGTGTTCTTCTTCTGAGCGCCGGAGGGGTTGGCTCTGGCGATCTGTTCAGCGGTGGGCGTGATCTTCTTGCGCGACTCAGCAGGCAAGAGCTCCATGATCGCCTTCATGATCGCCGTCGTGTCGGCATCCGGATTGCGGTGCTTCAACTCGACCGGTGACCCGACCCGGACCGTGACCTTCGGCGGCCTGGTGATGTTCATGACGTTCGGCAGCCGTGCCGATCGCGGCCAGACCTCCTCGGTTCCCCACAGCCCGATCGGAATGACAGGCGCACCGGTCATCTGCGCGAGTTTCGCAGCACCCCACCGACCTTTGAGCTCAGGATCGTAGAAACCAGCACCACGTGGGATTGTCCCCTGCGGCATCAGGACCACGAGATCGCCGGCCTCGAGTGCTTCAGCGGCTGCCTTCAGCGGTTCGTCGGACCCGGATGCGCGTTCGACGCAAATTCCGCCCATGGCCTTCGCCAACTGGCCGATGATCGGCACGTCGAAGACTTCCTTCTTCCCGAGGAAGCGGGCGGCGCGGCCGGACTTACCGATGACCATGGCGACGGTCAGCGCGTCGAAATAGGAACGATGATTGGCAACGACGATTGCCGCACCGCGCTTGGGGATGTTCTCGACCCCGCTGATGTCGAAGCGGGCGAACGGGATGAGGCGTGGATTGACGGCAGCACTCGTCAACTTCTGCACTTCGAGTCCGAGCACCGGGACCTTCTGGACACCTGATGGAACGTCCAGGTGCTGTGTCGGCCACCTGCGGGCGGCGGCCATGATCGTCAGGCTCGGGTCGGGGTTCACCGCGAACGGATGGCCGACGGCGGAGAGCAGCGGGGCGTCGAACACGCTGTCGGAGTACGCGTAGCTCTGTGCGAGATCCGCACCGTTGGCGGCAGCCCATGTCTTGACTGCATCGAGTTTGCCGGTGTTCCACACGAATGGACCAGCAATCGTTCCATCGTAGGTGCCGTCGGCATTCACGCCGTAACGAGTTGCGAGCGCGTCGTCGAAGCCGAGCAGATCGGCGAACGGCTTGATCATGTCGTAGGGCGTGGTGGTCGCCAACACGAGGCGACGGCCTGCAGCGCGGTGTTCGGCGAACATGCCTTCGGCGTACGGCTGCAGCAGGTGGGCGAGACGGGGCGCAGCGATCACGCCCGCCTCCTGCACCAGACGGCGCTCTTTGCCTTTGGCCATCCCTGCCGCCTGACGGGCAAGCGCCATCGACGGCAAGTTTTCACCGAAGGTGTTGAACAGCCAGTAGAGGACGCTCTCCCCCGGAAACGGCCGCCCCCGGAAACCGACCTCGTGCAGCGCCTCGGAGATCACCGGACCACTGGCACCGGAAAGCAGCGTGCGGTCGAGGTCGATGAACGCCACACCTGCGCTGAGCACCGGTTTGGTCTTGGATCGCACCGCGCTCGGCTGCTTACGGGGCGTGGCCGATTTCGATGCTGCTGCCATGGGCGTCATCGTAGACCACTCCTCGTGCCGTGTTGCGTGCCCAGATTCGCGCTGGAGCGCCTGCCGGGATCCGCCGCCGAACGCTCTGGCGAAAACAGGAGAAAACGGGAGAAGCGCCGCTTGGGGGAGCGGCGCTTCTCAACCTGAACCTCGGCCATTTGGGGGAAACGGCCGCTCGGTTCTTTCGAGCCGGAATGGGGGACTCCGGCTTCGATTTGTTATGTGAAAGTATGCACGTGAATACGTGATCGTTCAAGCGCATTGCTGGGATATCTGCTATCACTTGTAGCGATGGATCTTCGACAGCTGTCCGCGCTGGTTGCAATCGCCGATCACGGGTCGTTCTCTGCAGCTGCGAAAGCGCTGTACACCGTCCAATCGAACGTCTCCGGGCACATTTCCCGGCTCGAGCGCGAACTCGGCGTGACCCTCATCGACCGCACCGGCAGAGAGCTGACCAACGAAGGCATGATGGTGCTCGAACGCGCCCGCCGGATTCAACGCGAGTTCGAGGGCATCGCCGCCGACATCGCCTCACTCGGCACCACCGTTGCCGGCGACGCACGGATCGGCGTCATCGGTACGACAGCCCGTTGGCTGATGCCGCTCGTACTCCGTGCGCTCGGACGAGATCACCCGCTGGTCCACGCAATCCTCGCAGAGGGTACGACGAGCAATCTCGTGCCGCGACTGCTGTCCGGCGCGCTCGATGCGGCAATCGTGCACCTGCCGGTGGACGAGCCGGAACTGCGGGTCGTACCACTCTTCGCAGAAGACCTCGTCGTCATCACGCCCGCCGATCATCCGTTGGCGACGGTGAGCGAGGTGTCGTTGCGAACGCTCTCGGCCTATCCCCTGCTCCTTCCCCCGCACGGCACTGCGCTGCGCCGGGTCATCGACCGCGCCGTGCACACTGCAGGGGTGACATTGATCGCCCAGGCGGAGATCGACGGTGTGCGGCTGTTGGCGTCGCTGGCGCAGGAGGGATTCGGCCCGACGATCGTCCCGACCACGACCGTTCCGATCTGGGTCACCGGCGAGTTCCGACGCGTCGCCGTCCCCGAGTTGCCCCGCCGCGTCGTCGGATGGGTGCAGTCGCGTCGCCCCGCCGCTGCCGCACCGGCAAAAGCGACGCTCGACGTCCTCCGCAACATCATCGCCGAACACGCCGCCGAACAGCCCGGTGTCTACCTCGACGAGCTCATCCCCCTCGCCACCCGCTGACCCTGGCGCAGCGGTTCTCACAACAGACACGAAATCGAAAGTAGGGTCGAGGACCGTGGTGATGACCGTGTCCGTTCCGTTGCGTGCCAAGACGCCCGGCGCAGCGCACGCCGCGGTGTCCGAGATCGATGGGCGTCGGGTCGTCGTCATCGACATCGATGCCTCGGTGCGCAAAGGGGCGCTGTCCTCGCCGGCGTCGCAGACGATCGCCACCGCCGCCGACACAGCGAAGCAGATGGGCCTGCCGCTGATCGCCTTGATGGGTTCGAGTGGTGCCGACATCGTCGAGGGGTTCTCCGCACTGCACGGATGGGGTCAGGCCGCCAAGGCGATGGCCTCGTGTTCTGGCATCGTCCCGGTGATCGCCGTGGTGACCGGACCTGCGGTGTCGGGACCTGCGCTGCTCATCGGTCTCGCCGACCACGTGATCATGACAGAGGACTCGTACGCCTTCGTCTCCGGACCGGCGATGGTCGCCGAGTTCACCGGGGTGTTCGTCGACAACGACGAACTCGGCGGAGCGAATTCCCACGCGCGCTTTTCCGGCGCCGCCAGCATCGTCGTCGCGAACCGCGAGGCGGCGATGGAGGCTGTCGTCCAGATCCTCTCCTACCTCCCGTCGAGCGTCGACGACGACGCGCCCCGGTGGCCGTGCGACGACCCATGGGACCGCCCGGTGCCCGAAGCCGGCGCGTTGATGCCGACGACGTCGACGGGCAGTTACGACATGCGCGCGGTGATCCGAGCACTCGTCGACGACGGAGAGATGCTCGAGTTACGAGCCCGTTGGGCCGCCAACATCGTCACTGCGTTGGCGACGATCGACGGGCGTCCTGTCGGAATCGTCGGCAACCAGCCGCTCGCCCTCGCCGGAACGCTGGATATTCCGGCGAGTCAGAAAGCAGCTCGGTTCGTCGCCTTCTGCGATGCCTTCAACCTGCCGATCGTCACCCTGGTCGACACGCCAGGTTTCTATCCGGGAAAAGACCTGGAGTGGCGTGGCATGATCCGCCACGGCGCGCAGCTCGTCTTCGCCTACGCCAGGGCGACCGTGCCGCGCATCTGCATCGTGTTGCGTAAGAGCTACGGCGGCGCATACATCGTGATGGACTCGAAGAAGATGGGCAACGACCTGTGCCTCGCCTGGCCGATCGCCGAACTCGCCGTGATGGGAGCGGGGCAGGCAGCGGCGATCCTCCAACGTCGGGCGACGCCGCACGAGCGAGCTGCGTTCGAGGCCGACTACGCAGAGCGCCTCCTCAATCCGTACGTTGCAGCAGAACGCGGCTACATCGACGGTGTCATCGAGCCCGGCGAAACACGAGCCGAGATCGCCAGGGGCCTGCGAATCCTCGCCCAGAAGCGAGAGCACCTACCGGCGCGAAAGCACGACAACAGCCCCCTCTGATCACAGCGCCTCACCTGGGTCGACGCCTGCGACCGCCGCCTTGGGAGACGCAGCCTCGTTCTCGCTAGCATCACGGCCGGGGACAACAGCCCTATCCCAAACCGAGACAAAGGGGACGAGCAAGGTGCCCGACACGATCACCATTACCGACGACCGCACTGGCAAGACCGTCACCGTGCCGATCAGCGGAGGGGTCTTTCCCTCGTCTGCGCTCCGTGAACTGGACCCGAGTCTGTTCATGTACGACCCCGCCTACCTGTCGACAGCCGCCTGCAAGTCGGAGATCACCTATCTCGACGGCGACAACGGCATCCTGCAGTACCGCGGCTATCCGATCGAGCAACTCGCCGAGAAGAGCACGTACCTCGAAGTCGCTTACCTGTTGCTCAACGGCGAACTGCCTGACAAGGTGCAGCTCGAAGCGTGGACCGACGATGTCATCCACCACACGTTCATCCACGAGAACATGCGCAAGCGTTTCGTCGACGGCTTCCACTACGACGCTCACCCGATGGGCATGTTCGTGTCCGCTGTCGCCGCCCTCGGCACGTTTTACCGCGATGCCAAGCAAATCGACGACAAGGAATCCCGCGACAAGCAGATCCTGCGCCTGATCGCCAAGATGCCGACGCTCGCAGCGATGTGCCACCGCTTCTCGGTCGGTCAGCCATTCGTCTACCCGAACAACGATCTGTCGTTCCCCGGCAACTTCCTCAACATGATGTGGAAGGTCGGAGAATACGAAGTCGACCCGCGCCTCGAACGGGCGATGGATGTGTTGTTCATCCTCCACGCCGACCATGAGCAGAACTGCGGCACGACCGCGATGCGCGTCGTCGGTTCGAGTCACGCTGACCCGTACTCGGCCTGTTCTGCCGCTGCCTCAGCGCTCTACGGACCGCTCCACGGCGGCGCCAATGAGCAGGTTGTCCGCATGCTCACCGAGATCGGCAGCATCAGCAACGTTCCGGCGTTCATCCAGGAAGTCAAGAGCGGCACGGGAAGCAAGCTGATGGGCTTCGGCCACCGCGTGTACAAGAACTTCGACCCGCGAGCGACGATCATCAAGAAGGCCGCCTACGACGTGTTCGAAGTGACAGGCAAGAACCCGCTCCTCGACATTGCCCTCAAGCTCGAAGAAGCTGCGCTCAGCGACGACTACTTCATCAGCCGCAAGCTCTACCCGAACGTCGACTTCTACTCCGGCCTCATCTATCAGGCGATGGGTTTCCCAGTCGACATGTTCACCGTGCTGTTCGCCATCCCGCGAACCGCCGGCTGGCTCGCCCACTGGCAGGAACTGCTGGGCGACAAGGACCAGAAGATCTCCCGCCCCCGCCAGTGGTACACGGGTGTCGAGCCCCGCGACTACGTCGACCTCGCCGACCGCGGCTGAACGGCAGTTGATCCGCCGCCATGGAGCTCTCTGACGCGCTGCGCTTCGCCCGATTGAAGCGCCAGGGCGTGCTGACGACCATCAAGGCTGATGGTCGCCCGCAACTCTCGAACATCACCTACTGCCTGAACGAGGCGAACGAAGTCCGCATCTCGATCACCGCTGATCGTGCCAAGTATTTCAATCTGTTGCGCGATCCGCGTGCCTCGGTCCACGTCACCTCCGAAGACTTCTACGCCTATGCGGTCCTCGAGGGCACGGCGACGGTGATGCCGGTTGCCGCTTCGCCGGACGATCCGACGGTCGAGGCGTTGGTCGAGCTCTACAGGCTGATCGCCGGAGAGCATCCGGGCTGGGACGACTACCGAGCGGCGATGATCGCGGACCGCCGGACCGTTGTCTCGATCCCGGTGGACCACGCCTACGGCATGCTACGCCCGACCTGACCTGTCTGGGCAGGGTCGGAGAACGAAACAAGTACGAAACGCTGAACGTTTCGGAGGCGGAACCCAGCAGCGATCTCTATGGTTTGCACCGTGGCCAATCAGCGGATCCTCGTCGTCGACGATGAACCGACGGTGCGCGAGGTCGTTGCCAGCTATCTGCAGCGTGACGGCTACGAGGTTCGTGAGCTTGACCGAGGTGACACGGTGCTCGAGACAATACGTACGTTCCAGCCGGACCTCGTGATTCTCGACATCATGCTGCCGGGTGTCTCCGGGATGGACGTACTGCGGCAGTTGGATCACGCCAGGACGCCGGTGATCCTGCTGACAGCCAAGGTCGAGGAACCCGATCGCATCCTCGGCCTCGAACTGGGCGCCGACGACTATGTGACGAAACCGTTCTCGCCTCGCGAGCTCGTTGCCAGGGTACGAACCGTTCTGCGACGCGCCCTGCAGGACCCCAATTCACCAGACCTGTTGACCTTCGACACGCTGACGATCGACCAGAAGGCCCGCGAGGTATGCATCGATGCCAAGCCGGTGGCGTTGACGGCAAAAGAATTCGACCTCCTGGTGTACCTCGCAGGTAGCCCCCGCCAGGTCTTCTCACGCGCTCAACTGCTCCGTGCGGTGTGGGATTCCTCGCCGGACTTCCAGGACCCGGCGACGGTGACGGTCCACGTTCGGCGTTTACGGTCGAAGATCGAGCCGGACCCGCTGGCACCGCGTTGGATTACGACGGTCTTCGGGGTCGGGTATCGGTTCGAACCGTGAACAAGCGTCTCGTCGTGTCGCTCGGAGCGCTCGCCGTGCTGACGATCGTCCTCGCCGATGTCCTGCTGCGACCACCGACCGGGGGCGAGCGGATTCACCTGACGCTCATCCTCCTGCTGCCTGTCGTCGCCACTGCTGTCACCGTTCCACTGCTTCGTCGATGGGTGTCCCGTCGCGCCAGCGTCGCCGGTACCGCACTGTTCGTCGGGCTGTGCTCGCTCGGGCTCGGCGCAGTCACCACGTCGGCGGCATCGAACGCGATGTTCCTGTCGGGCCACGACTACCGGCTGTTCCTCGTCGTGCTGATGCTGTCGTGTGGCATCGCCCTCGTCGTCGGGGCGCAGCTGACGCGGCCGCTGGCGACGGATATCCGCCGGCTCGGCGAGGTTGCCGGTCGCGTCGCCGAGGGCGATCTCCAGGCCCGCACCGGGATCGATCGCCGTGACGAGGTCGGCAAGACGGCAACGGCGGTCGATGTGATGGTCGACTCGTTGGCGGCTGCTGCAGACGAACGCGACCGCAATTCGGCTGCTCGCCAGCAGTTGTTCACGAGCCTCGGTCATGACCTGCGAACTCCGCTGGCGGCAATGCGCGCCGCCGTCGAGAGCCTGCAGGACGGCATAGCCCCTGATCCGGACCGCTATCTCACGATCCTCGGCAATCAGGTGAACAGCATCGAGGTGATGCTCGACCAACTGTTCGCCTACGCACGAATCGAATCAGGTCATCAGGGGGCGAGCCGCGAGACCGTTTCGCTCGCCGAACTCGCCCACGAAGCGGTCGAGGCGTTGACCCCGCTCGCCCATCGCTTCGATGTCCGCCTCAGCCTCTCGGCCGATCTGCCGGGATTCGTCAACGCCAGCAGCGTCGAAATGTCGCGGGTTCTGCGGAATCTGATCGAAAATGCCATCCGTCACAGCCCTGAGAACGGATCAGTATGTGTGACGGTAACGGAATCCGAGCCAGGCCTCGTTCGAAGCAGCTTCGGCGAACCCGACCTCGGCGGGCCCGACCTCGGCGGACCCGACCTCGGCGGACCCGACCTCGGCAGACCCGACCTCGTAAAACTCAGTGTTCGTGACCAGGGCAGCGGATTTCCGACAGAGTTCCGTGCCCAGGCGTTCGAACCGTTCACCCGCGCCGACACCGCCCGTAACGCCAGAACCGGTCATGCAGGTCTCGGTCTGGCGATCACCAGGGGCATCGTCACGGCGCACGACGGACAGATCTGGTTGGGCGACGGACCGGGCGGTGACGTACGCATGACACTGCCGAAAAGCGTCACATCGATTGCGCAGCCTCAGGCGGTACAACAGACGCAGACGGCGGAGCGAGTAAAGGAGCTTTCATGAGAACGAATCCTCGATCCGAACGCGAAGTCGACCAGACCAAGGTCGTCGCTCCACCCACCGAGCCGCGAATTTTCGGTTTGTTCGCCGGTCTCGTTTCGGGTGCAGTGGCAGTCGCCATCGGCCTCGTGATCGCCGGCATCATCACCGTTGTCTCGCCGATCGACGCCGTCGGCAGCGTCGTGATCGATCACGTCCCGTTGGGCATCAAGGAATTCGCGGTCAACAACTTCGGGACGAGCGACAAACTCGCGCTGCGCATCGGCATCTACACGATCTTGGCGATCGCAGCGATGGCCCTCGGCCTGCTCGCCGTCAACCGCCCTGTGACCGGCGCTGCCGGGATCGGCGTCTTCGGAATCGTCGGAATGCTCGCAGCCTCCAGTCGACCGTCGCAACCGACGTCGGCGCTGTTCCCCTCGTTGATCGGTGCAGCACTCGGCGCCCCGCTTCTGTATTACCTCGCCACGAGGATCCGTCCGATCCGATCGATCGAGATACCCGGCCGTTCACGGGTGCCCCTCGGCATGGATCGCCGGCGGTTCCTCATCACC
>Ga0123338_10001978_pt1 | contig 19321 bp, 15 predicted proteins | sample grotaG_FD_89793 | JGI IMG/M metagenome (GOLD analysis project Ga0123338, IMG submission 89793) | Glacier valley bacterial and archeal communities from Borup Fiord, Nunavut, Canada, to study Microbial Dark Matter (Phase II) -... | ecosystem: Environmental > Aquatic > Freshwater > Ice > Glacier ...
AGTACATCGAGATCGGCCTCGCGCTCCACCTCGTCATTGCCACCTTCGACCTGTCCAACGTCTCGAGCCTCAACCTCGGCACCTGTAAGGTCGCCGAAGATCCACAGTGCGACACCAACACCCACATCAAGACCTCGGGCTTCACCGCCACCGGCTCCATCGGCGCGTTGGTCCACCCCATCAAGGGCCTCAGCATTGGCATGAACCTCAAGGGCCCGGTCTACCTCGATACCTCGGGCACCGTCGAGGCCACCGCGCCGCCCAACATGGCCCAGGCCATCGGCACCATCCCGGCGGCACCCGCGCGCTTTTTGTCGAACCTGCCGTGGGTGCTGCGCCTCGGCGTGCGCTGGGCCTTCTTCTCCAAGAACGACGGCTTCGAGGCCGGCGACATCGAGGTCGACGGCACCTACGAGGCCTGGAGCGCGGCGGAAGGCGTCGGCAGCAAGGTCCTCATTCCCCAGCTCTACATCTTCAGCGACGTGAACCCGGTCATCACCCACCAGTACAAAGACACTTTCGGCGTGCGTCTCGGCGGCTCGTACAACGCGCGCCTGCCGCAAGGCGTCCTCACGCTGCGTCTCGGGTTCTACTTCGACTCGGCGTCGACGACCTACCGCTACACCCGCCTCGACTTCGACACCGGCGCCAAATACGCGCCGACCTTCGGCGTCGGCTACAAGATCCGCGGCGTGACCATCAACCTCGCCTACGCCTTCATCTACGAGCCGCAGCGCATCGTCACCGACGGCGATGTGCGCATCATCAACGGCGTCAACGGCACCTTCGTCGACCCCAACGGCAACCCGACCGGGGTGGTCAACAACGGCACCTACCAGGCCCAGACCCACGTCCTCAGCATCGGCCTCAAGTTCGAATGGGACGAGCTCATCCGCACCAAGCGCTGGAAGGCCGCGCACCCCGACGCGTCGGCCCCCGTCGCCAGCCGCTAGCACCGCAGTCCCGGAATCCGCTACAGTAGGGCATGCATCCACGCTCGCTTCTTCGCCAGCTCACCCGACAGCCGCTCGACAAACCCTGTGACTCTCCGTGGGACTCTATGGAGTCAGTGGAGTCCGTCGCTGGAGGCACGAGCGTGCGGCATTGTGCGGCGTGTGACCGGCAGGTGTTTTCGCTTTCGGACATGACAGAAATCGAGGCTGAGCTGCGACTCCTCAATTCTGGAGACGAGCATCCCTGCATTCGTTATGCACGGGACGAACACGGCGCCGTCGTCCATCGCGCGGCGTATGTGCCGCCGCGTTCACCGTACCAGCCGGGGCGCGCGATGGTGATGGCGTCGGCGCTGAGCGCGGGCTTGTTGGCCCATCGTGCCGAGGCCAAGGACAAGCCACCACCCACGCAGTGCGTGATGATCGCCGAACCGGACGCACCACGGCCGGCGCCGTCGCCACCGTCGCCCGCTCCGTCCAACCGACCCGCGGCAGCACCGGCTCCTGCACCCGCGCCGCCACCACCTCAGCCCACTGCCGGCGTGCCGCCGCCCAGGCAAGATCCCGTCGCTGTCGGCACGCTCACCGTCCTCAGCAAGACCCCACGCGACATCACCGTGCACGGCCTCGTCCTCAAAGCGCCACTGACCGCGTTTCGTATGACGCCTGGCAACTTCACCATCGAGGTCGCCGGCGACAAGCGCCGCACGCTGCGCATCATCATCAAAGTCAACCAGCTGACGACGGTCGATCTCGATAAGCCGTAGTCTATTCGGCCGCGGGCATCCAGACCGTAAAGGTACTGCCTTCGCCAGCGGCGCTCTGTACGCGGATTGCGCCGCCGTGCGCCTCGACGATTCTGCGCGCGATCGCCAGGCCCAGGCCGCCGCCCCGTGTCGTCGAGAAGTTCTCGTCGAAGATGCGCGGCAAATCGACCTCCAAGATGCCGCAGCCGGTGTCCGCGACGCGGAGCGCGACGCCGCCGGCATCGAGCGCCGCCGACAGTGTGATCTTGCCGCCGTCGTCGGTGGCGCGCACGGCGTTCAGCACCAGATTCAGCACCACCTGCTTCAAGCGGCCGCTGTCGGCACGCACATGGGGCAGGCTGGCCCCCGCCTCGATGGCAATGCGGTCGCGCGCTGGCGACGCCATGAGGTTGACCTCGACCACTTCGTCGAGCAGCGCGGCCACGTCGACGGCAGTCTTGTTGGGCTGCGACGTGCGCCGTTCGACATACTCCTCGACGAGCCCAATGATGCGCCCGGCCTCGCCTTCGATCGCCTTGGCAAGACGAATCCGCTGCGGCGTCTCGGCATCGGGCCGCGCGATCACCTGCGCCGCCGCGCCGATGGCCGCCAGGGGATTGCGCACCTCATGGACGAAGCTGCGCGACAGCCTCGCCAGCTCAATCTGATGCCGTCGCTCGTCGTGATCGCGCCGCGACGCCTCGACGTCATTGAGCTCGCGAAACACCGCCACCGCGCCCGAGCGCCCATCGACCTCGATGAGCGAGTTGGTGAACCCAAACGTGCGCGGCCCGAGCGGCGTCTCGATGGTCACCCGTCGCTGCGCAGCATCGCCAGCGACGAGAAACATGGCCTCACCGCCCGGCAGCGCCTCGTGCACGGTGCGCCCAGGCAGCCCGGGCCCCAGGGTCGCCGCCGCCGCCGCATTGACCTTGACGATCACTCCGCGCCCGTCGACGACGATCAACCCCGACGACACATGGTCGACCACTTCTTCCAAGAACCGTTGCCGCGCCTTGACCTCTTCGGCCAGCCGTCGCATCCGCAAAAACACGCGCAGCTTGGCGTCGAGTAGGTCGACATTGAACGGCTTGTTGACGAAGTCGACCACGCCATGGCCATAGGCCCGCTTCATGCTTTGGGCGTCGGTCATGGCCGAGATGACGATGATGGGCATGTCGTCGAGCTCGGGCCGCTGGCGGATCCGCTCCAGCACCGCAAAGCCGTCCAGCGTCGGCAACACCAGATCCAGCGTCATCAGCCACGGCTGTCGCACCGCCAGATGGGCCAGCGCTGAGGCCCCGTCGCGGGCGGCGATGAGGTCCACACCGAGCGGGTCGACGAGCGCACGCAACAGCTCGATGATCGGCTCTTCGTCTTCACACACCAACATGAGCGGCCGCGGCCGCTCGTGCCTGGCGTCGGTCACGCTTCGTCGTGCTCCACGAGCTCGGCGGCACCCAATGTCGCGAAATAGTCACTCAGCGACAGCAGTTGCTCCACGTCGAGCGGGGCGAACTTGACCCCCATGCCAAACTCGCGCTCCGGCTCGTCGTGTTTGCCGTCGACAATCCAGCGTACGTCGCCGCGCACGGCGATCGTCTTCTCCGACGCCACGGCCACTTCCAAGACCAAGGCCGTACCCGGAGGGGCCGGATCGGTGGTCAGGACGAACGCGCCCCCGACGCCGATGTTCTTGGTCATCGCCTTCATGCCGTCGCTGGGCTGGCCGTTTTCCAGAATGCGAAACGTCAGCGCCACGCGGCGTCCAGGTCGGGGTTTGCCGCGAAAATGCCCGCGCCGCTCTCGGCTACCCACAGCCTTTCCGTCGGGCCTTCCAGTCGCCATCTTTCCATACTCTCTGCGACTGCCCCTTCCGTCAAGGACGGCTGACATAGGTAGGCGTCAGGGCTGGAACCACATGGACGACCATGGACGACCATGGACGACCATGGACGACCATGGACGACCATGGACGACCATTGACGACCATTGACGATCTGGCCCAACTGATACATCCTCGGCCGCTTTCATGAAGATCCATCTCATCGGCATCTGTGGCACAGGCATGGGCTCCCTCGCGGGCCTGTTGAAGGCCGCCAAGCACGACGTGCGCGGCTCCGACACAGACGTGTATCCGCCCATGTCTACTCAGCTTTTGGAGCAAGGCATCGAGGTCATGAACGGTCATCGGCCGGAAAACCTCGATTGGCAGCCTGATGTCGTCGTCGTCGGCAATGTCTGCAGCAAGGACCACATCGAGGTCGTGGCTGCTGAGGCACGCGGCCTCCGACTGACCAGCTTTCCGGCGCTGCTCGACGAGCTCTTTCTGCGCGACGGCCACGCCCTGGTCGTCTCCGGTACCCACGGTAAGACCACCACCTCGTCGCTGGCGGCCTTCGTGCTCGCCGCGGCCAATCGCGATCCGTCGTTTCTGATCGGCGGCGTGCCGCAAAACTTCGGGCGCGGCTGGCGGCTCGGCAAAGAGCACGGCGTGTTCGTCGTCGAGGGCGACGAATACGACACCGCCTTTTTCGACAAAGGCTCGAAGTTCTTCCACTACCAGCCCAAGACCGTGATCTTGACCTCCGTCGAGCTCGACCACGTCGACATCTTCGACTCGCTCGAGGCGGTCAAAGCGGCCTTCATCAAGTTCGTCCAGCTGATCCCCAAAGACGGGCTCCTCATCGTCGCTGCCGACTCGCCTGGCGCGCTCGATGTCGCCAGCCACGCCACCTGCCGCGTCGAGACCTACGCCGTCGGCACCGAGCTCAAGGCTGACTGGGTGGCCCGCCCCATCGCCCAGCGTGCTGGCGGTCGCACCGTCTTCGAGGTCGAAAAACGCGGCGAGCACGTCGGCACCTTCGACACCGGCCTGCCCGGTGCCTACAACCTCGGCAATTGTCTTTCGGTGATCGCCGCCGCCACGGGCCTTGGCCTCTCTGCCGACGAGATCAGCCGCGGCATCCGTCGCTTCGCCGGCGTCAAGCGCCGTCAGGAGACGCGCGGCGTGGCCCAGGGCGTCACCGTCGTCGACGATTTTGCCCATCATCCGACGGCAGTCCGCGAGACATTGAAGGCGCTGCGCGGCCGTTATGGCGGTGGGCGCATCATTGCGGTCTTCGAGCCGCGCTCGGCCACCTCGCGCCGGGCCATCTTCCAGGCCGATTACGCCGAAGCCTTCAGCACCGCCGACGAGATCCTCATCGCGCCGGTGTTTCACCCCGAAAAAGCGCCAGCCGGCGACCGTTTCGATCCCGAGGCGCTGGCCTCTGATCTGCGCGGGCGTGGCGTCATGGCCCGTTGCTTCGCCGATGTCGACAAGATCGTCGCCCACCTCGCCGAGAGCGCCGCCGCCGGTGACACCGTGGTGGTGATGTCCTCAGGGAGCTTTGGCGGTCTTCACGACAAGCTGTTGTCGCGCCTTGGCGACGCCGTGGTTCCGGCTGGCCCCGAAGATCGCGACGGTCTGCGTGATCTTCTCGACGAGGCCGTGCTCGACTATCCCGATCTCGACGAGCACCTCAACGAGATCTTGGTGCTGCGTGATCCGTCGCGCAAAGTGGTCGGCTGCGTGGCGATGGAGCTGCACGGCGACGCGGGTCTGTTGTGCGCGCTGGCGACGCTGCCGGCGCGCCGCGGCGAAGGTCTCGGCTGGATGCTGGCCGAGGCTGCGCTCGGTCGCGCCCGTCGCCGCGGTGCCCGTCGGGTCTATCTGGTGACCGCCACCGCCTCCGACTTTTTCGCCGAGAAATTCGGCTTCAAGATGGTCGAGCGCGCCCTGGTCGACGCCGAGATCCTCGAATCGAGTCAGCTGCGCTCCTCGGGGACCACCATGGTCCTCGACCTCGATAGCTAGTGACGGATCTCGAAGTCGCGCAAGCGGTCGCTGCCGCCAGCGGCGCGGTGCTTCTCGAAGGGGCCTTTCGCGGCCACCCCAGCGACGAAAAAGCCACCAACATCGACCTCGTCACCGAGTTCGACCGGCGCGCCGAAAAAGCCGCCATCGACGTCCTCGGCGCCACACGCCCAAAGGACGCCGTTCTCGCCGAGGAGTCCGGCAGCCACCAAGGCGCGGGTGGCCGTCGCTGGATCATCGATCCGCTCGACGGCACCACCAACTTCAGCCACGGGCTGCCGTTCTTTTGCGTCTCGGTGGGCCTAGAGGTCGACGGCCAGATCGAAGCCGGTGTGGTCCATGCCCCGGCCCTCGGCTGGACCTTTTACGCCGCCCGCGGCCAAGGCGCTTTTCGCAAGGTAGGCGACGTGACGACCCGCCTCGAAGTCAGCCGCACCGACGATCTCCGTCGCTGCCTTCTCGCCACCGGCTTCCCCTACGACCGCGCCCAAAGCCCGGACAACAACTTTCAACGTTTCATGAAACTCGAGCTCATCGCCCAGGGCGTCCGTCGCGCCGGAGCGGCCGCGCTCGACCTCTCCCTCGTCGCTGCCGGCTGGTTCGACGGCTACTGGGAGAAGAAGGTCAAGCCGTGGGACGTGGCCGCCGGCTCGCTCCTCGTCACCGAGGCTGGCGGGCGCATGAGCAGCCTCGACGGCGGACCTTTCAGCGTCGACGCCTTCGAGGTCGTTGCAACAAACGGCCACATTCACAAAGCCCTGGTCGACGCGCTGGCCTAGCGGTACGGGCTTGTGCTAGCGTCCGACGCCATGCGCGGAACAGCTCTCCTACTTAGCCTGTCGCTGGTGCTCTCTTCCGTCGCTGCGCGCGCGGACGAGAAGGCTGCTGGCAAAAAAGACAACGAAGAAGTCATGCCCAATCCGTCGAAGAAATGGGGCTATGGCTTTCTCGGCGCTGCGATTCCCCTGCTCGTCGTCGGCATCGGCGTCGGTGCAGCGGCGGCAGCGCGCGCCAGCGAGCAAAACGGCGACCCATCCAACCCGCAGCTCTACACACGCGATCTGGCTGCGCGCGGCAAAGAAGGCGAGACGTTGGCCATCACCGCCTACTGCTTCCTCGGCCTCGGCGCGGCGCTGGCACTCGTCGACGCCATCATCTGGTTCGAGGTGCTGCGCAAGCCGCGCACCGTCAAAAAGACTGCCGCGTTGACCATCACCCCGATGGGCCTGGGAGTGCGGTTTTGAGCGCCAATCGTCTGAATATGCCGCCCTTGCCGTCGAAGCGCGCGTTTGTCATCACCACGTTGCTCGCCGTCGGCTTCGCGCTGATGTTGGCGTTGGTGTTCCCGAGCTGCTATCGGCCGGCGCCGCAGTCGGGTGGCTTTCGCTGCACGTTCGAGGAGGACTACTCCTGCCCGACGGGCCTGCGTTGTGATCAGTCGCTCGGCCTCTGCGTCAAGACCATCGTCGTCGACGACATGGGCCCGCAGCCGCGCGGTCTCGACCTCGGCCCCGAAGTGGTCGTCCCCACCTGCGACGATCACGTGCGCAAGGGCGGCTTCAGCAATCTGACGAACCTCGGCGCGGTCAACACCGCCGGCGAAGAGACGGGCCTCACCGTCACTGCCGACAAGTCGCGACTCTATTTCGTCGATGTCACCGGTGCCTTGCGCACCTCTACTCTCACCAGCCGCAAGGCCGCCGCGGCCTCGGCCGTGGTCACCTTGACCCCGACGCAGAACGCCATCGGCAGTCCAGTCGCCGTTGGTGCCGACGTGTGGTTCCCGGCGTTGTTGGGCACCGACACCGCGCTCTTCCGCGCCACTGGCTCGGGCACCACCTTTACCGTTTCTCCAGCGCATCAGCCCATCGCCCCCTGTCCGTTCGAGGCGCCGTTCTTCGTCGACGGCGACGTCACCAAGGACCTCTATCTCGGCTTTCCGCTCGGTGGCTGCAGCAAGAAAGCGCTGATCTCGGTCGGCAGCGCAGACAAGGAAATCGGCGCCTTCTATGCCGCACTGCCCGACCGCGATCTGCACAACCCGACCCTCACGCCGGGCGGCCTGACGCTCATCTTCTCGTCGCAGAATCGTCTTTGGTACTCCGATCGGCCCGACACCTCGACGCAGTTTCGCAGCCCGTTCCCGCTGCCGCTGTCGTCGCTGGGCGCCGCTTCGACCCGCGAGATCTCTGCGCAGATTTCCCCCGACTGCACCACGCTCTATCTCGTCCTCGATCGAGCCGGCGGCCAGGGCGGCGCCGACTTCTGGGCGGCCGATATAAATTAGCAACCGCCGTGCGCGCGTGGCCCTTCCTCCTGATCACGCTCCTCAGCACCGTCGCTAGCGCCGAGGCCATCGACGTCCTACCCGAAACCACCCAGCCCAAAGCGGGCGTCGTCAGCCCCGACGGCCAGTACGAGATTCGCACCCGCGGTGATCATCTCGATCTGTGGCGCAACAACCGGCTTCTCCGCCAGCTCGCGCCCGGTCGCCCAGCCAGCTACCGCCCGGCGTTTTCACCCGACAGCAAGCGCATCCTGTTCGAGACCTTCGTCGACGGTCAGTACCATGTGATCGAGGCCAAGGTCGGCGGCGGTGAGCGCATCGTCAAGGCACTGCCGTCGCTGTTCGAGCCCATGCAGTTCAGCCCCGACGGCAAATGGGTCTATCTGGTGTCCACGCAGCTCTCGCTCGTCGAAAATGAAGATCGGCGCACCTGTCTCATGCGCCTCAATGACGCGCTCACCGATCAGACCGTTCTCGCTTGCCACGAGATCGATCACGACTCGGTCACGGTGGCCTTCGCCGCCGACAAAAGCCATGTGGCCTGGGTGGTGACGAACAAAGCGCGCGCGTCGGTGGTGACCTTCTTTTCGCTGCCCGATGGCCAGCTAGAAGCCGAGCAGCTCTTGCCCGACCAAGAAGGCGGCAGCGCGCACGGCCTCGTCGGGGGTCGCTTTCTGGCGCTGACCACCCATGGCCTCACCATCGTCGAGCGTGGCAGCAAACGACGGATCCTCCTCGGCGAACGAACCCGCATCGGACGGGCCTACCCCGGCGAAGAATGGACGGAATACACCTTCGTCGCCGTCGACCACGAGCGGATCTTGGCCCGACGCGCGCGCATGCGGGCCACCACGCGCGAGACCGCCACCATCGTCAAGACAGAGCTGGTCTCGATCGATCCGGGCCAGGTGCTCGACTCCACGCAGCGCGGGCGGCTGCCATGAGTCATGCCATGCGTGGGCTGTGGGTGCTCGTACTGGCGGGTCGCGTCGCCGCCGAGCCCTTGCCGACGGGGCTCGCTCTCGACGCTGCGGCGCGAAAAATCTACGTCGCTGACACCCGAAGCGGCGTGGTGCGGCTGATCGATCTCGGCGATCTGGGTGGCGAGCCAAGGACGGTCTGGCCGCTCGATGCCTCCAAGGTTTCACCGAGTGCACTCGCACTCGACGGACGCGGCGGCCTCTATGTCGCCGACTCGGTCCACGAGACGATCCATCGCGTCGATCTCGCCAGCGGCCAGTCGATTGTGGCAGCTGCCGACGAAGCCGTGCCGTCGGTGCGACTACACAAGGTGATGGCCATCACCGTCGCTGCTGACGGCCTGGTGTATTTCGCCGACACGCTCCATCACGTCATTCGCCGTCTGCATCCGGCCACACGCGCCGTGACCGTGGTCGCCGGCACCTGGAACCGCGCCGGCGACAGCGACGGCGTGGCCCGCACTGCGAGCTTCAACTGGCCAAGTGGCCTCGTCGCCGACCAGGCCGGTCATCTCTACGTCTGCGACTGGAAGTCGGGCAGGGTGCGCCGCATCACGCTCAGCGACGGCAAAGTCGAGACGCTGGCCAAGGGTCTCAAGTCGCCGGTGGGCCTCGCGCTCTCCGACAAACACCTTTACATCTTCGATGGTGGCAGCCATCAAATCCGCAGCCTGGATCTGCTGGACAACAAGCTAACGATCACGGCGCGTGGCGTAGCGCACACGCTCACCGACAGTTTTGGCGAGTCTCCAGCCGGTCTGGCAGCCGACGGCGACACGCTCTATTTCGTGGGTGGTGGCGCGGAGTTGGTGCGCAAGCTGTCGCTCAAAACCGGCGCGGTCCAACCGCTGCGCTGAGCGGCGCCGAAAAAATCGGCGTGCAATCGCCGCCGGCTTCGGTATCTTGGGATCACATGTCCAGCTCCCAAATCATTTTCACGATGTGCGACCGACTGCTCAACGCAGACGTGCGCCCGTCGCTGGCGGGGAGCCGAGTCATCCGAACCTGACCGGAACCTCTCTTCTCCTCGCCGCGGGCACCTTCAAAGGTCCCCGCGGTTTTTTTTTGCCTTGGATCCACCGAGACCGAAACGAAAGCGAAACGAACATGAGCAACGCACACACATTGTCCTGGGAGCCCAAACCGTTTCGCGAGCTGACCCAGCTCGCCTGGCCGATCGCCGTCTCCACTTTGTCGTACAGCTTCATGACCCTCGTCGACACCGTCGTGGTCGGTCGCCTTGGCACAGCCGAGCTCGCCGGCGTCGGCCTCGGTGGCACGGCCGCCTTCACGCTTTTGTGCTTTCCGTTTGGCCTCCTCCGCGCCGCCAAGACGTTGGTCTCGCAGGCAGTAGGCGCTGGCCAGCGTCACGAGGCCCGCGCCTATGTCGCCGCGTCGGTGCTGGCGGCGCTGGTGCTCGGCGTCGCCACCGTCGGTGTGGGCCTGGTCATGGCCGGCTTTCTGCCCCGCATGTCGGCCACCCCAGCCGCCGGTCACGCTGCGGCCGAGTACCTGGCCATCCGCTGTCTTGGCGCGCCGATGGCGCTGGTCTATGTCGCCTTGCGCGAAGTCCGTTACGGCGAGAGCGACGCCCGCACGCCGATGCTGGCCACGCTGACCGCCAACCTGGTCAACGTCGTCCTGTGCATCGTCTTCGTCCATGTCCTCCATCGCGGCGTCGCCGGCGCCGCCTGGGCCACCGTCATCGCCCACGCCGTCGAGGCTTCGGTCTTGGTCTTCGTGCAGCAGCGCCACGGCTTCGGCCTCGGAGAGGTGGCCCGGCGTCATTTATCGTCGCTGTGGCGCATGGGCTGGCCGACCGCATTTCAATTCTCGCTGGAGGTCGGCGCGTTCGCCTGTCTGGCGGCGATGATCTCCGCGCTGAGCGAGCTCGAGATGGCCGCGCATCAGATCGCGCTTCAGGTCGCGCACTTTTCGTTTCTGCCCGCCTATGCGGTCTCCGAGGCCAACAGTGTCCTCGTCGGCCAGGCGGTCGGGGCCGATCGCGATGATCTGGTGCGCAGGCTGGCGCGACAGGCGATGTTGCTCGTCGCTGCCTACATGGCGCTGTGCATGATGGCCATGATGGGGCTCGCGCCGCTGATGGTGCGCGGCTTCACCAGCGACGCGTTGGTGGCACCGACGGCGATCAGCCTCATCCACATCGCGGCGCTGTTCCAGCTCTTCGACGGCGCCAACATCGTCGCTCGCGGCGCGTTGCGCGGGACCGGCGACGTCCGCGGCCCCGCGGTCATCGGCGTGGTCACCGCGTGGATCATGACGCCGCCCCTCACCTGGCTGCTCGGCTACCGTCTCGGCTACGGCGCGCGCGGTGGTTGGATCGGCCTCTGCGCCGAGATCATGCTGTGCGCTGTCATCATGTGGTGGCGTCTCGAAAAAAACGGCTGGAATAACGCCGCCATCCGGTCGCGCGCCGACCTCGCCGTGCACGCCGAACGCGCGCGGCTCCTCGACGCCGAGCGTGATATAGCCGCTGTATGAGCCATTCGGAGCGCGTCGCCCAGCTGTTCACGTCGGTCGAGATCCCCGAGGCTGCCGTGCTGCCGGCCGAGTTTCTCGGCGGACTCGACTATCTTGTCGACGGCAAAGTGACGAGATGGTCGGGTCCTTCCGAGCCGGTGCTGTCGCCAATCTGCCGGACCCGGGACGGCGACGGTGTCACCATGCGCATTCCACTCGGGCCGACGGCGCTGTTGACGCGGGAGATCGCCCTCGACGCCTTGGCCGCGGCGCAGAAGGCCTACGATCGCGGTCGTGGTCGCTGGCCGACCATGCGTGTGCAAGAGCGCATCGGCTGTCTCGCAGCCTTCGTCGTCGAGATGAAAAAGGTGCGCGAGTCGTCGGTGCGGCTCCTCATGTGGGAGATCTGTAAGTCGCGCGCGGATGCCGAAAAAGAGTTCGACCGCACCGTGCGCTACATCGAAGACACCATCATCACCGAGAAAGAGCTCGACCGTAAAGACAGCCGCTTCGCCTCGCAGGAAGGCTTCGTGGCCCAGATGCGACGCGCGCCGCTCGGCGTGGTGCTGTGCATGGGCCCGTTCAACTATCCGATCAACGAGACGTTCACGACGCTGATCCCGGCGCTGCTCATGGGCAACACCGTCGTCTGCAAGCTACCGCGGTTCGGCATGCTGTCGCAGGCGCCGTTGCTGCAAGCCTTTGCGACGGCATTTCCGCCCGGCGTGGTGAATGTCCTGAGCGGCGACGGCGCCACCGTCGTCGGGCCGGTCATGGAGTCAGGTGCCGTTGCTGCGCTGGCCTTCATCGGCTCCTCGCGCGTGGCCAACGTCTTGCGCAGACAACATCCCCGGCCCAATCGGCTTCGTTGTGTCCTCGGTCTCGAGGCCAAAAATCCGGCCATCATCCTCGGCGACGCCGACCTCGATCTGGCCGTCCAGGAATGCATCGCTGGCGCACTGTCGTTCAACGGCCAGCGTTGCACCGGACTCAAGCTGCTGTTCGTCCAACGCGCCGTCGCTGACGCCTTTCTCGACAAGCTCTGTGCCGCGGTCGAGAGCCTGCCGTTTGGCCTGCCCTGGCAACCCGGCGTCAAGCTGACCCCGTTGCCCGAGCCCGACAAAGCCGCCCGCCTGGCCGCGTTCGTCGCTGACGCCGTCGCGCATGGCGCCAAGATCATCAACGCCTCGGGCGGGCTCAACAACACCAGCTTCTATTTCCCGTCGGTGGTCTACCCCGTCGACCCGCGCATGCGTCTGTACGCCGAAGAGCAATTCGGCCCGGTCATCCCCGTGGTGCCCTTCGACGATCTGGCCGAGGTGGTCGACGCCATCGTCGGCTCCGACTACGGCCAGCAAGCCTCGGTCTTCGGCCGTTCTCCGTCGGTGGTGGGCCCTTTGGTCGATCTGTTGGCCAACCAGGTCTGCCGCGTCAACCTCAACGCCCAATGCCAACGCGGCCCCGACGTCTTCCCCTTCACCGGCCGCAAAGACTCCGCAGAATCGACGCTGTCTGTCTCCGACGCGCTACGCATCTTCAGCATCCGCAGCATGGTCGCCGCACCAGACTCGCCTCAAAATCAGTCGCTGCTCCGCGACATTTTGCAGACGCGCTCCAGCAACTTCATCAACACCGACTACCTGTTCTAAGGACCATGTTTCGAGTCACGTGCGTCGGCGAGCATGAACAGCAGCGCCGTCTGCGGAACGACGGCCTGCGGCGGCGATCTTGCCGGCACCTGGAAGCCGTCGATCTGGTGCGGGGACCCGGCCGCCAGCGGAAGGTGCGTCGACGGCACGCCGACCGGATCGATCACCTTTGCCGCCGACAAAAGCTACACAGCGCTTCTACAGCTCGACTGCCCGAACGGCACCCATGGTCTGCTCCACGGCGGCAAGGGCACCTGGAGCGCAAGCGGCTTCAAAGTAACGCTCACGCCCAACGGCAGTTCGCCGTTTGCCCTCGGCTACTGCGTCAGCGGCAGCTCGCTCGCTCGGCGCAGTATGGATTCGCCAATAATCAACGACCCCACTTTCCGCTCCGCTTGCATCAACTGCCGGCGCCTTCCGGATTCCATATAAAGCGACTCTTGACGGAGTGAGACGTAAGCCGGGTTCTGTTCCGCCCACTTGCGTAGGCGGCAGCGATCATTCATCTAGGCCGGCCGTTACCGGACGGCTCCAGCGACACACCCGGAGGACACGAGGCGAGCCACCTCGGCAACCTTGCGGTTGCGCCTCCATGCTCGGTCTTGCTCCAGGTGGGGTTTGCCATGCGACCTTCGTTGCCGAAGGCCCGGTGCGCTCTTACCGCACCCTTTCACCCTTACCAGCGTTGCCACTGGCGGTTTACTTTCTGTGGCACTGTCCTGCAGGTCACCCCGACTGGCCGTTAGCCAGCACCTTGCTCTATGGAGCCCGGACTTTCCTCCCGCAAGCTTGCGCTTGCCGGCGATCACCTGGCTCACTCCGTCGAGAGTCGGGGGGACTCTAGACGAACTAGACGGGTTTTTCCAGCTTCTCGGTCTTCGCGACTGGGTCGGAGGGAGCGCCGTCCGTCTCCTCGAGCAGCTTGTCCCAGTAGATCATGCGATTGCAGAAATCGCAGAGCTCGATGGTGGTGCCGCGCTGCAGCTTGTTGAAGAGCTGCGGCGGGATGTTCATGTTGCAGCCGCGGCAGGTGCCGTTGTGCACTGGCACCATCGCCAGGCCGCCACGATGACGGATGCTGGAGTACTTCTTCATCACGTCGGGGCGCACATGGGCCACCGCGCCTTCGCGCTGCTTGCGGGCAGCGGCGATCTGCGTCTCGATCTCACCCATCTTGCCGCGCGCCGCGTTCTCTTCCGAGGTCACGTGCTCGCGCAAGGCGGTGAGGTCGGCCTCGTGCTGCGCCACGCTCTTCTTGGCGGCAGCGACGGCAGTGACCAGCTTTTCGAGCTCGGCACCGCGCTCTTCGCGCTTACTGCGATTGGCCTGCAGCTCGCGCTCGGAGGCCATCATCTCCTTGACGTTCTTGACCTGCGCCGAACGCTGCTTGGCTTTCTGCAGCGTCGATTCCTCGGTCGACATTTCTTCGTCGAGTCGTTTGCGCCAGGCCTCGGTCTCTTCGAGCTGGGTGCGCTCCTTGTTCAACATGCTCTCGACCTTGGTGAGGTCGGAGCGAAGCGCCTCGAGCTTGGTGGGCCAGGCTTTGAGCATCCCGTCGAGCTCTTGGATGCGTGCGTCGTGTCGCTGGACCTCGATCAACAACTTAAGCTGCTCTTTCAACTTCTCTCCTCGTTCCAAGTCAAAAGTGTCTGTTCCCGTTCGTGGGCCCACCTGGACTTGAACCAGGGACCAACCGGTTATGAGCCGGCCGCTCTAACCAACTGAGCTATGGGCCCTGGTTGCAACGCCCACGGAAAATAGAAGCTGGTGGTTTCAACCGTGCGAACTATAGCACCGACTAGCGGGACGCGCAGAGAAGATCGAAGGGGTTGCCTCGTTACTGCAAGAGGATGTCGCCTTCGGCCAGCACCGTCTCTTTGCCCGAGATGATCTGCACGACCCGGATCTTGTAGGTGTGGTCGGCGCGGAAGCCTTCTTCGCTATCGAGAATCATGCGCGCCGCCAGCGGCTTGCCTGCACGGATCGGCGCCTGAAACATGGCGGCGTAGTTGCCCTCCGCGACGTTGGTAGGGTCGGCAGCGTCGAAAACCAGGAAGATGGCGTTGCCGGTCCAGGAACGACGCGGCGTGGCGTTGAGCTCCAGCGTCCATTTGGCGCGGCCTTCAGATGTCGAGGGGCCATGGACAAATTTGGGCACCGGCGCGACCACCGCGTGTCCGCCGGTCCGACTCACCATCTGGTCGGGCGCACGCGTGGTGGCTTCGTCGCCGGGCGACATGCACAACAGGCCCTGGTGGTGACAGCCCTTGCCACCGTCGAGAAGCTCGAACTTTTCGTCGATGGCGCGCGCCGGGGTCGCGTCGGCTTGGGCCCAAGAGCTGGTCGCGGTCAGGGTCAGAACCGTCAGGAAAGAAAAAATTGTTTTTTCCATGTCAAGTATCCAGAGCAATTGCCGATCCAAGATTGGGCCGTCTCCCGATCGAGGCGCCGCGCGGAGATCGCACGTCTGCCGATGAGCGTTGTGGACAACCCACGGCCTTCGCTACGCAATTTGTGCGTACGACATGTACTCAGACGTACGCAGGCCACGCCTCAGTTTTCGACGTGTGCCGATCCGGCGCAGGCGACCGGAGTGCCGCGAAGAAAACAGGCAAAGTCGTCGACGTGGACGAAGTCCTGGGGCCGATGGCCTTGGTCGTAGGCGACGATCTGGGCACTGGCTCGCGCTCCGAGGCAAGTTGGGCGCGGATTCTCGTCGTCTTGGCCGGTCACCAACGAGACCGTGGCGCCCTCGGCCTCGATCCGTACGCCGGTGTTGCGGCCGCCCGCGACGACGAAACAGACCTCGTCGACCTCGCCGAGAGGTGGTGATCGTAGCTCGCCGACGGGATTGCTGCCGCACTGCGCCATCCATTGCCCTTCGGTGGCGCGCATCGGCAAGCCGCGACGCCAGTGACGGACACCGCCGACAAAGCCGCCGCTGGCCTGCCAGCCGTCGAGCGCGCCACTCTCGAAATCGTGCGTGAACGGAGTCACCACGACGCCGAGCTGGAGGTTCCCCACGGCGACGCGCTGGGTGCCGGCCACGAGGCGCAAGCGAACGGTGTGGACCACGATCTCGTCAGGGGCCCACACCGACGGCGATCGGTCGAAGGGAACGGCCTTGCCAGCGACGGCGAGCGTGACCGCGACCGGCTCGGTGGTCTTGCGGAGGGCCAGCGACAACGCGACGCGCCCGTCGGCTTCGAGTGCGGCCCACGACGACACCAATACGAGACCTGGCGCGACTGGACGACCGGTCGTGGCGGCGGGCAACGGCGATAGCAATTGTCGGATCCAGCCGGCGACCGCGCGCGCTCGATCGTCGCTGAGCGTCGCTGGCAAGATCGCCGCCGCCTCCTCGGTATGTCCGGCGCGGCCCAGACACTCGGCCACTGCCAGCCGGCCGCTGTCGTCAGTGGGCAGCAGTGACATGGCGCGCCAGGCAAGAGAGGCCCGCTCCGGCTGATCGGCTGCCAACGCCAACTGTGCCACCACCACCATGTTCTCTGCCGTCGGTGTGAGATGGAGCGTCCGCAGCGCGGCGTCGAGCTTGCTCTCGTAGATGTAGCGATAGGGACGGCGGCTCTGGAGCCGCAGCGCCTCGATGTAACGGCGTGCCCAGGCGCGGTCCGGATCGAGGCGTAGTGCGCTCGTGAAGTCGGCGAAGGCACGGGTGGCGTCGCCAGCGTTCATCGCCGCCAGCGCGCGATCGTAAAAGCGACCGGCCACGCTGACGAGCGGGAGCTGGAGACGCTGGCGCAGCCGGGCGGTCACCTCGAGCTCGCCGCGCGCCTCGACCTGGGTCAACAGCGACGGGGAGGGCTGTGGCCACGCCGGCACGACCGCACCCGCCGCGCCTTCGGCCAACGGCAGGCATACCTGTCCTTCGCAGATCTGCAGCGCGCCTGACGGGCGGCGCACGGTCAATCGGACGATCTCTCCCGGCCGCCACGCCGTCCGCGGAAAGCCGGGCTGGTCGACGGCAAGCTGTTGGCTTGCGCCTTTCAACATCACCGCTTGCGGCAGCGCGCGGACCAGCAGCCAGAGCTGGACCTCACGTCCCACGTCGGCGCGCAGCACGTCGACGCTGCCGAGCCGTAACAGCGGCACACGGGTGTCCATCTCGGGCTCCAAAAAGACCTGCCGGTCAATGAACATGCCGCCAATGCCTTGTCCCGGCACGTAGCGATCGGCAAACTCCGGCACGTTCTTGGGCCCGTCGTTGATCCAGAAGCCGACCAGATGCAGGAAGGTCGGGCGACGCTCGTTGTAGAGATACTCGCGGAAGATCGTCGGATCGAGCTTGCTGCGCGACAGGGTCACGTCGGCAAGACCGCCGAGATCGACCATCGCCATGTCGGAGTAGTAGGTCGATCCGCCCAGATCTCCGTCGAGGGCCGAGGGATTGCGGACGGCGAATTGATCGGCGGTGTTGCGATACCAACGCCCGCGTTCACCGACGACAGACATCGGCACCGGATAGACATGGCGACGGGCGCGGCTGAGCTCGAGCGAATGGGGCACGATGAACGCGCCGAGGCCGAGCGTGATCAGCGTGGCCGCCGCGACCCGCAGCTTCGGCCGCGGGATGAGGTCGATACCACGTGCCAGCGCCGTCGCTGCCAAGGCCGCTAGCAATGGCAGGGTGGCGACCAGAAAACGCCCCTCGGACATCCAGTCGCCGCGCGCATAGACCGGAAAGGCGAACAGCGACACCAGCATGCCGAACAGGCCCGCGCGCACGAAAAACAGCTTGCCGGGAACGACCGACAACAACGTCACAGCGACGAGCGGAAGCAGTCGGAAGCGCTCGACGAAGCCGCGCACATAGCCGAGACCGGCCGGATGCAGCAGCACGAAAGGCTCTTCGACCTTGGCGTAGAACGTGTTCGGCAGCGCATAGCCGTAGTACCAAAAGCGCCAGGCGAAGTGCAGCCCGACGGGCAACAGCGCCCATGCAAACCAGCGCAAGATCAGCCGCGGTTGCCACGCGCCGACGATTCCGACGACGCGGATGGCGCATGCGACACAGAGGACGGAGAGACCGTCGGGTCGGGTGAGCGCGGCAGCGGCGGCAAACAGCGCCGACGGCGGGCGCAACTGGGGATCGCGATGCTCGATGACAAGCCGGGCAGCGCAGCCGATGACTGCTGCGGTGTACAACCCGCCTTCGAGCCCACTCTCGGCCCAATATGGAATCGGCAACAAGGACGCCACCAAGAGCGCGGGCGCGGCATCCCAGGGCGAACGCTTTCCGCGCAGCGCAGCGACGAGCTCGGCACAACCGACGACCGAACATGCCGCCAGCACGGCGCCCAACAGATGCGACCAGACCACCACGTCGATCCCGACGCGCACACCGAGAGCCAGCAACACCACCCATAGGAAATTGGTGTAGCCCTCGACGTGCTCGGCGCCCGGAAACAGCACCAGGCCGTGTCCGTGCGCCAGATTGCGCGCGTAGCAGAAGCTGATCGCGCCGTCGTCGACGGTAAAGTCGCTGAAGTACCAGCAGTGCACGAGCGCGCCCACCACCGCTGTCGCCAGCAGGGACATCCGTAACGCTCTGGAAGTGGGGCTCACCGACGATGGCTCACAAGGAAAAGGCGCGGACGGGACCGAAGTCCACGCCCGCGCCTTGCTAGATAACGGCTAGTTCTCGACGAAGGCTTTGAGGCGTTTGCTGCGGCTCGGGTGGCGGAGCTTGCGCAGCGCCTTGGCCTCGATCTGACGGATGCGCTCACGGGTGACCTCGAAGTCCTGACCGACTTCCTCGAGGGTGTGATCGCTCTTTTCGCCGATGCCGAAGCGCATGCGAAGGACCTTTTCTTCGCGCGGCGTCAGCGTCGCCAACACCTTGCGGGTCTGCTCGGCCAGGTTCATCGAGATGACGGCATCGGACGGCGAAATGACGCCCTTGTCCTCGATGAAGTCGCCGAGGTGCGAGTCTTCCTCTTCGCCGATCGGCGTTTCGAGGGAGATTGGCTCCTTGGCGATCTTGAGGACCTTGCGGACCTTATCGAGCGGCAGCTCCATCTTTTCGGCGATCTCTTCCGGGGTCGGCTCGCGGCCGAGCTCCTGGACGAGATAGCGCGAGGTGCGGATGAGCTTGTTGATGGTCTCGATCATGTGGACCGGGATGCGGATGGTGCGCGCCTGGTCGGCGATGGCGCGGGTGATGGCCTGACGGATCCACCACGTCGCGTACGTCGAGAACTTGTAGCCGCGCTTGTACTCGAATTTGTCGACGGCCTTCATGAGGCCGATGTTGCCCTCCTGAATGAGGTCGAGAAACTGGAGGCCGCGGTTGGTGTATTTCTTGGCGATGGAGACGACGAGGCGCAGGTTGGCCTCGACGAGCTC
>Ga0123338_10001987_pt1 | contig 19300 bp, 22 predicted proteins | sample grotaG_FD_89793 | JGI IMG/M metagenome (GOLD analysis project Ga0123338, IMG submission 89793) | Glacier valley bacterial and archeal communities from Borup Fiord, Nunavut, Canada, to study Microbial Dark Matter (Phase II) -... | ecosystem: Environmental > Aquatic > Freshwater > Ice > Glacier ...
CTGCTCCGGATGCGCGAACAGATAAGCGCGTTCGTGGTGCAGGGCGTGGCAGAGAAGTACTTCAGCGGTCAGGCGCGGGACTTCTATGGAAGCATTACGCAACAGTTCAGTGCCTTGCCGAAGCGCTACGCCGATCGCGAGAAAACTCACGGAGCTTCTTACGCTGACTGCCGTTCGTTCTTCAGCTTCTCAGTGGTGTAGTGCGACGTCAGCGCTTCCACCACCTGTTCTAGCCGCCCATCCATCACTTGATCCAGTTGGTGCAAAGTAAGCCCGATGCGGTGATCCGTCATCCGATTCTGCGGAAAGTTGTAGGTGCGGATCTTTTCGCTCCGGTCGCCTGTGCCCACCATGCTGCGGCGCTCCGCACCGAGTTCGGCCTGCTGCTTTTGAAGCTCGATTTCATACAGGCGCGAACGGAGCACGCGCATGGCTTTTGCGCGATTCTTGATCTGACTCTTTTCGTCCTGACAGGAGACGATGGTGCCGGTCGGCAAATGGGTCAAACGAATAGCGGAGTATGTGGTATTGACTGACTGGCCACCAGGACCGGAGGAGCAGAACGTATCCACACGGATGTCCTTATCTTCTACTTTCAGCTCCACTTCATCAGCTTCGGGCAGGACCGCGACTGTGATGGCAGAAGTATGCACGCGCCCCTGCGTTTCCGTAACCGGCACGCGCTGCACGCGATGGACACCGCTTTCATATTTCAATTTGCTGAAAACTTTTACGCCGCTGACGAGCGCGATCACTTCCTTCACGCCGCCAACGGATGATTCGCTCTCTGACGAAACTTCAATCTTCCACTTCTGCGATTCGGCATAACGGCTGTACATCCGGAAGATTTCGGCCGCGAATAATGTGGCTTCATCGCCCCCGGTTGCGGCGCGAATTTCAAGAACCACGTTCTTCTCATCCAGCGGATCTTTCGGCAGCATCAGTACTTTGAGCTCCGCCTCCACACGCTCAATTTCCGGCCCCAGGCGCGCAAATTCGTCCTGCGCCATCTGCTTCAGTTCGGGGTCGGTTTCGGTGAGCATGGATTTGGCCTGGGCCATATCGTCATCCAGGCGCTTCCATTCGCGGTACTTGCCGACGATCTCTTCCAGGTCACTGCGAGCTTTGGCAGCTTTACGATACAGGTCGCCATCGTTCAGCACGGCAGGGTCAGAGAGCTGGTGGGTCAGGTCGTCGAAGCGTTTTTCAGATTCGTCGAGACGTTGAGCGAATTGCATTTCAGTCTTACGCGATCACCAGTTCGCCGCCCTGCTTGGCTTCAAGGGACATGGCGCGGTTAAGAGCTGCGATCGCGACTTCTGCCTGACCATCGGAAGGTGGCTTGGTGGTGATGCGCTGAAGCCACAAACCGGGGGCGGTGATCCATGCGAGCGCCGAACCCTGGCGCCTGGCGGCGAAGCGGATCAACTCATAACTGATCCCGGTAATGAAGGGAAGCAGCACGATACGCGAGGCCAGCTTCGCACCGAAGCTATCGAACGGAACCAGCATGTAAGTCAACATGGAAATCACCATCACCACCAGCAGGAAACTGGTGCCGCAGCGTGGATGCCAGGTCACAAAGGATTGCGCGTTTTCCACATTCACCGGCTTACCGGATTCGTAGTTAAAAACAACTTTGTGTTCGGCGCCGTGATATTCAAATACGCGGCGAATATCTTTAGCACGCGAAACTAACCCGAGGAAGGCCAGAAAAATTGCCAGACGAATGACACCGTCGAGCGCGTTGAATGCGATGCGCCCGTTCAGCACGGCAAACTTGTGGCTCAACTGCGTGACCAGAAAAAGCGGGACCAGCTTGTACATCACGATAAAGAAAACCAGTGAGAACATCAGGTTCATCGCCAAGGCCATGTTCGATACTTCTTTCGGCTTCTCTTCGGTCTCGCCTGCCAGTGCCGCGTTGGCCGAGAAGCGCAGAGCTTTCAAGCCCAGCGACATCGCCTGACCCAAGGTTCCAATACCCCGGAGTACGGGCAACTTCCAGATGGGATTCTTCTCAGAGAGCCTTTGCACAGGCATTTCATCGGTCACGATTTCGCCGTTCGGTTTACGAACCGCGACACAGTAACTATGAGGAGCGCGCATCATGACGCCCTCCATGACAGCTTGGCCCCCGACGAGCGTTTCTTCGCCGCTTTCGAGAATGGGGAGCATTTGAATATGAGTAAAAAGACGCAGGAAAGTGCGGGCGGACACGGATACCTCTACTTGATTATACGTGGGCGGGGCTAATTGCGGTTCCAGCCTTAATCCAGAGTGGCGAAGAGTTCCGGCAACGAAACCGAGACTTGGCTCGCGTTTAGGGTGCCGTCGCTTGCTATTAGATGATTGCCGCTTGCATCGACTTCCCATGCAGTTCGCTTTTCAGGATCGATGATCCAGCAGACAGGAAATCCCCACTGTAAGAATCGTCCGCGCTTTTCACGCAGTCTGACAAACGGTCCGAGGGCGAGAAAATCTCGATGCAGAGCAGGGCCGGCTCCGTAGGAAGTCCGTGAAAGCGAATCCCGAACGGCAAATTGATGTACTCGCTTTCCGGCTCAGTCGGATTCTGCAAGTACCGCTCGACGGAAAGGCGAGTAACGGCAATCATGCGATGAGTTTAACTCCCGGGGAAGATTTCGGCCATCAAAAGCGAAATCTCACCGGCGGTTAGTGTTCCGTCTGCAGCCACTGGTTTCAGGCCATGAACATCTGAGATCCAGGCCCTCTGCTCTACGGGATCGAAAATCCAGCACGCCGGAACACCACAGCGGGTGTACTCTTCGCACTTCCGGAAAGTATAGGAGAACCGGTCTGACGGCGACAAAATTTCGATGCAGAGCAGCGGCACGGAGGTGATCACTCCGTCTTCCGCGTTGTCCGGAATTAACACCGCGACATCGGGAATCAGCACGGCTTCTGGACGCACGCGGATCGACTGTTCCGGGACCACTTGCCCCAACCCACGTTCCTGAAAGCGATTCAGAAGAACTATTAGACGGCCCTGCAACCGGGAATGAAGATTTGTGCCCGTCGCTTTTTGAAACAGTTCCCCATCCAGATACTCGCTTTCCGGCTCAGTAGGATTTTCTAAATACTCTTCAACCGAAATAGGCACCAGGACAGCCATGGGAATAGGTTACCGCCTGCGTGGCGATAGCACGCCCGTATTCAAGCCCAGCATATTCAGGCCGCCGAAATAGCGGGCGTGCTCAATCTTCATGCACCGGTCCATCACCACCTCAAGGCCGGCATCCCGTGCTCGCAGCGCTGCCGCATCGTTGACTACTCCCAACTGCATCCACACCGCTTTAGCCCCGATCGCAATCGCTTCCTCTACAATCGCGGGCACCGCCGCGGGGTCGCGAAAGATATCGACAATATCCACACCACCCGGAATGGCGGTCAAGGAAGGATAGCTCTCCTGCCCCAAAATCACCTTCTCGCGCGGATTCACCGGGATCACCTGATAACCGCGGCTCCGCAAATAAATCGCGACAAAATGGCTGGGGCGCGAGGTATTGCCGGACAGCCCCACAATCGCGATGCGCTTCCCTAACGAGAGCACGCGAATCCGGTCCGCCGCGGTGGTGGCAAATGGACCGTCATTTACGGAAGAGCTGCTGCTGACGCCATCACTCATGCCTGGGATGCGGCAAGCGCCTGATCCAGATCCCAAAGGATGTCGTCGATGTCTTCAAGGCCCACCGAGAGCCGCACCATATCATCCGTGATGCCGCCCCGCAAGCGATCCTCCGCACCCAACTGCTGGTGCGTGGTGGAAGCCGGATGAATCACCAGACTCTTGGCGTCGCCCACATTGGCCAAGTGCGAAAAGAGCTGTAGACGTTCGATAAATGTCTTGCCCGCAGCCATGCCGCCAGCGATTCCAAAGGTCATTACCGCACCCGCGCCCTTCGGCAAGTACTTCTGAGCCAGCGCATGATATGGGCTGGTCTTCAACCCCGGATAATTCACCCACTTCACGTGAGCGTGTCCCACCAGATGTTCTGCCACCGCCTGCGCGTTCTTGCAATGCTGCTCCATGCGAAGCGGCAGCGTCTCCACGCCCTGCAGGATCAGGAACGAATTGAACGGGCTGGCCGCGGGACCGAAATCGCGCAGCCCCTCCACGCGGGCTTTCAAAATAAACGCGAAATCGCCGAAAGTCTCGTGGAATTTCATTCCGTGATACCCGGGGCTCGGTTCCGTCATCTGCGGGAAATTGCCCTGCCCCCATGGAAATTTTCCGCCATCCACGATGATGCCGCCGATGCTGGTTCCGTGCCCGCCAAGAAACTTCGTCGTCGAATGTAGCACGATATCAGCGCCATGCTCAATCGGCCTGCACAAGTATGGCGAGGCAAACGTGTTATCCACAAACAGAGGCAGGTTCGCTTCATGAGCGATGGCCGCGACGGCTTCCAGATCCACCACATTCATACGCGGGTTCGCCAGCGTTTCACAATACAGCAGCTTGGTCTTGGGCGTGATGGCGCGGCGGAAGTTTTCAGGGTCATCCGGCTCCACAAACGTGGTTGCAATTCCTAAACGCCGCAGGCTCACATCCATCTGCGTATACGTGCCGCCATAAATGGTGCTTGCGGAAACAATTTCATCGCCCGCGCTGCAGAGATTCGCGATGGCGATAAACTGCGCTGCCTGCCCGCTTGCCACGGCCAAGGCGCCGACGCCTTTCTCAAGCGCCGCGATGCGCTCTTCGAGCACCGCCGTAGTCGGGTTCATAATGCGCGTGTAAATATGGCCGAACCGCTGCAAGTTAAACAGGTGCGCGGCGTGTTCGGTATCTTCGAAAACGTAGGAACTGGTCTGGTAAATCGGCACCGCGCGCGCGCCCGTTTCTTTGTCCGGAATCTGCCCCGCATGCAGGGCCCGCGTGGCGAACCCGAATACTCGTTCATTGCTCATAAATTATCTCGCTCCCCGGCTTTGCCCCGGCTTAAACCCCAACCACCACCACCCGGCGATTCTATCCGCAGGATATCGCCACTTTCCACTTCGAACCGCACCTTAGCGGGAAGCGGTTTTTCGCCGCAGCGATTCACCAGAACATTACGCCCGGGTGACCCGGCCGAACCTTCAGCCAAGCCATAAGGTCCACGCTCCCGGCGGTCAGACAAGATTGTCACATCCGCTGCAGCCAGAAACTCAATCTCGCGCACGATGCCATTGCCGCCGCGGTGCAAACCATCGCCCCCTGAACCTCGCCGCACGCTATAGCGGCGTACGCGCAACGGATACTCATGCTCGAACGCTTCTGTCGGCGTATTCCAACTGTTAGTCATGTGCGAATGCGTGGCGCTACGGCCTGGCGCAATTTTCGAAGCCCCCATCCCACCAGCGATGGTCTCGTAATAAGCGAAAGCTTTCCCGCGCCGCTCATCCCAACCGCCCAGCGTCAAATTGTTCATCGTGCCAGAACTTGCAGCCGGAATGCGGTCCGGCAGTGCTTTCGCCAGCGCCCCTAACAGCACGTCCGTAATCCGCTGGCTGGTTTCCACGTTGCCTGCCGCCATCGCTGCTGGAGCCTGTGCGTTCACCACAGTGCCCTCTGGCGCGCTCAATTCAATGGCGCGAAGGAGCCCCGCATTATACGGCACCTGGTCCGGCAACAGACACCGGAAGCAGTACATCGCCGCGGCCAGTGCCACCGCATAATTCGCGTTCACGCAACCCGCGGCTTGCTTGCTGGTACCCGTGAAATCAATCCGCGCCGTCTCGCCCTCGATTACAATCGCCGCACGAATCCAGACAGGCTCCGCCGTGATGCCATCGTTATCCAGACAGTCTTCGAACTCATAACGCCCGTCGGGAATCCTGCCAATGGCATTGCGCGTCATCCGCTCGCTGTAATCTTTCAATGCAGCCGTATTGCGGTTCACCCGCCCGGTGCCATAGCGCGACACCACTTCGCGAAGCCGCACCGCGCCCCTTTCATTCGCCATCAGTTGCGCGCGCAAATCCCCTTCGCGTTCGCGCGGCGTGCGCACATTCGCCAGAATCATGCGCAGCAGCGCATCATCCATTTTGCCTTCGCGCACCAGCAGCATGGGCGGAATGCGCAGGCCTTCCTGATAAATCTCGCGAGCCAGCGGCATCGAGCCCGGGCTCATCCCGCCTACATCCGAATGGTGCGCGCGGTTCGCCACGTAAAATGCCGGCTGCTTGCCATTACGCAAGAACACGCCCGAGACAGCCGTAATATCCGGCAAGTGCGTGCCGCCACGAAACGGATCGTTCAGAATCACCGTGTCGCCCGGACGCAAGCGGAAAGCCTCGGTAGCATGACGCACCGAGAGAGGCATTGCGCCCAGATGCACCGGCATGTGGTCACCCATCGCGACGGTCTCCGCGCCTGCATCGTAAACAGCACACGAATAATCGCGCCGCTCTTTGATGTTGGGCGAAAATGCCGTCTTGCGCAGCACCACGCCCATCTCGTCCGCTATCGAAACGAACAGATTGCGGAATAGCTCCAGTTCAATGGCCGCGTGCCGCTTCATTTCGGTTTTTTCTTCTTCGCAGGCTTTTCACCGGGTGCCGGCCCAAGATGAAACTCCTCCACATAGTCTTTCTTCGGCTCATCCGTTGCGGAACCCGGGGCCGAAGCTGTAGGCGGAGGAGGAGGTTCCGCTCGCGCCGGTTCTCCTTTACATTGCGCAAGCTCCAAGGCAATTCGCGATACCGGGATCCAGCCCGAATCCGTTTTCTTTTCAATCACAAGAACCTTTGCAGCCGTATCGCCTCGCACGCGCCAGTTCTCCTCTTCAATTGAGGCATTCGCTGCCGGAAGATCCAGCGGCTTTTCAGAAGATTCCCGCACCATCCAGCTTCCGCCGCCACTCAAAGTTTCGTAACGCGAATAACGCATCTGGTCACCATCCGAGGCACCGCGATCAATCACCAGCATGCCGCTGCGGGGCGAATCGAACCACATTTTCTGAATTGACCCGGTGCTTCCCTCGGCAAGCACTTCCTGCTTGCGCCAACTCTTGCCCCCATCTATTGTGAGAAGCAGGAACGGATCGCCCGGAAGGGGGGTCACGCGCTGCCCACTCACCCAGCCTGTTTCGAAGTTCGTAAATTGAATACGATCCACTTCCGAGCCCCGCACTCGTTCCACGCTTTCCCGCCAGGTAGCCCCGCCATCATCGCTCGCCAGCAGTATGGAGTAAAGAGTAACTTGCGACGAGTGAATATTGCCGGCCGCGAAAAGCTTTCGGCCCAGCGGGTAAACATGCGAAATTTCAAGATACACAGGGCAAGGTTCTGCTTCTGAACAGGTCATGCCCGCGAACTGTAGATCCTCTTCCGTGCAGGTATAGGGAGGACGAAAGGGTTCAGCGGCGTCCAACAAACTGGTGAGCAGAAACAGCGACAAAGCTGCGAAAGCGAGCGGGCACGTTTGAGTAATAGGGGTGAGCGCGCCCGCTCTATTGGGGATGTGCTGAGAAGACGACACGTAGTCCGCCGCTGGTTACTGAATCCCTAAAAAAAAATTAAATTTCAAACATCCCCTCAAAAAGAACGGTGCTGAGGTAGCGTTCTCCCGCATCAGGAAGCACAACGACAATCGTCTTCCCTTTGTACTGTGGCTCTTTTGCCAAACGAATTGCTGCTGCCGCTGCCGCGCCACAGGAAATTCCACACAGGATTCCTTCTTCGCGGGCCAACCGGCGCGCCATCTCTATCGATTCTTCGTTCGTTACCTGTTCCACGCGGTCCACTATTGAAAGATCTAAGTTGTCGGGAATGAAGCCAGCCCCGATTCCCTGAATTTTGTGGGGACCGGGTTTCAGTGGCTCGCCATCTTTGGTCTGCGTGATAATCGGGCTGCCTGAAGGTTCCACGGCTACCAGCTGAACAGGCAAGCCTTTTTCGTGCTTCAAGTAGCGCCCAACGCCAGTAATGGTTCCCCCCGTTCCCACGCCACTGACGAACACGTCCACATTACCCTCCGTGTCATCCCAAATTTCCGGCCCAGTGGTACGGAAGTGAATTTCCGGATTTGCGGGGTTCTTAAACTGCTGCAGCAACACGTAGCGGCCCGGATCTTCGGCCAGCATCCTTTCCGCCGTGCCGATCGCTCCATTCATGCCTTTGGAGCCGTCGGTCAAGATCACATTTGCCCCAAAGACCTTCAGCACCTTCCGCCGCTCAATCGACATGGTCTCTGGCATGGTGAGCGTAACCTTATAGCCTCGCGCCGCTCCGACAAACGCAAGGGCAATGCCCGTATTACCGCTGGTCGGCTCGATCAACTCTTTGCCCGGCGTTAAAATTCCGCGCTTTTCCGCATCCCAGACCATGGAAGCGCCGATGCGGCACTTCACGGAATACGCCGGGTTGCGTCCTTCAATCTTCGCCAGGACCGTGGCACCCGCGCCATCCACCACGCGATTCAGCTTTACTAGAGGCGTTTTGCCGATGGTCAAAGAATTATCTTGGTAAATCATATTTGTTAGATCTCCCAGTTGGGTACGAACTTTGTTTTCTTCTCCGCCCAGTCACGGCACATGGCCGCGAAGGTAACGGAATCCAACTCTCTCGAAATGGCACATTCCACGCGCGCCCAAAGCTCGCCAAACGGTGAATCCGCCGGACGCCGGTCACGCGCCTTTTCATTTTGCCGCCCATCCACAAAGCGGAGGACGCTTCCCACTGTAATCGTGTCCGGCGGCTGTGCCAACAGATATCCACCTTCCGCGCCGCGCTTGCTTTCCACGAACCCAGCCTGCTTCAAGCTGGCCAGAATTAGCTCAAGAAATTTCTGCGGAATCTGCTGCCGCCGGGCAATATCGGCAATCTTGACCGGCGCGCCAAGCGGCTGCGACGACAGATCGAATATCGCTTTCACCGCGTATTCGCCTTTCACAGAAAAGTGCATGATATGGAAACATCTCTATCCTACTAGACAAAAGCCACTTCCCCGAAAAACAGAAAAGCCGCGTAAGCCACCCACCAGGGAGAGGCTTACGCGGCTAGTCCGGTCGCCCGAAGGCGGAAACTTACATCTTGGGCTTGGTTTCGTCCATCTTGTCCATCTTCTTCTTGCTCTTCTTCATTTTCTTTTTGCCTTCCATCTTGCTGCTGTCCATCTTCTTGTCGTCCATCTTGTCCTGCGCGAAAGAAACGGAACCGAAAGCGATACCGAGGCCGAGGGCCAGAACCATCAATTTTTTCATTTGGGTGAATCTCCTTGTGATTTCAACAGCGTTACGAGGGCTACTCGTCTCAGGATGATCATACCCAAAGGGCCTGCAATAATCGCTTCCGGGCCAATTAAAAGCCTTTAATCTGAATGAAACGGCTTCACTCATGTGATACACGTTATTTCCCATCGGCATGGTGGCGAATATTGTTCGTCCAAGCGGGAATGATCATCAGCGCCACCGTTGCAATCAGGAAACAGGCCCACATCTCCAGCAGCAGGATTGCCACCCAAACCGTTTTCATTCGATAATCGCTCCACCACACCCCCGGCTCCCACGGAAATACAAATCCGCCAACCTTTAGGTTCGCTAAAGACCCGTTCTGCCGATGGGATGTCAGCCCGGCATAGTAAGGAAGCGCCACAACGTGAATCGTATAGAGATGCAGAAACCCGACTTAAAAGGGTGACCCTGGAGCGAGGAATCTGGCAAACCGCGCGCCCGCCCAGAACCTGAATCCGTACACAAGCAGCATCGCTTCCGCAGCAATCACCGCGTACAAATACCATCCCATCGCCCAAACCACATACAGCAACGCGGGAATTCACGTCCGCCCCGGCAGGCCCAACTAATTCACTTTTTGGGATGCGGTCGGAGCAACACAACCAAAACTAGCGGCTTCGTCGACGCTCCCCATGCCCTTATACCTGGCCACGTTCGGATACGCACACAGTGGGCGGGTCCGAAGCGTTTTTCCACCCTCCACATGCGCGCCCGTGATCTGAGCGGGAGCCGACCCCTTCTCCACCCAATCCATCACGGTACCGAGCCAGTCCGCGGTGTTGCAGCCCGGTCCTCCGTTGCAGTGAAACATCCCCGGCACCATAAAGATCCGGTAAAAATCACGCGTTTCCGCTTCGCCCATCCGCTCGGTAACAGCATCGTAGTACTCAATTGCCGGCAGCGGATTCACTTGCTGATCCGCCCATCCCGAGTACTGAAGAATTTTCCCGCCGCGCTTGTGAAGCGGTGCCAGATCGGTGTTGCGCGCATTCAGCGCGGCAGCAGCGCCGGCCAAGCGCGCGGGATCTGTATCGAAGTTGAACATGGTGTACTTCCACGTTGCACCCGGCGCCGCATCCAGCATCTCGTACTTCATCTGGCTCTCCGCGCGGGGCAGCACCATCTTATCCGGAGAGATGAAATTATCCGGCCACGTGGGCTCGCTGCCCACCAGTTCTCCGGGAAACAGAAGCTTGCCATGGGAATCGCGCACACCGCCATAAATTTTGTCCAAAGCTTCCAGTTGCGCCGGCGTGAAGCAGTCTGCCGAATCACCTTCCGGGCACCGCTTCAAATCTTTCGCCATCTCCAAATGACACAGGCGGGGGTCATCGATCAGGCCATCCTTCAACCCATCCAGCGCATCGCACTTTTCATAGATCGCCCTCGTCAACAAGGGCAGTTTCTCAGCCGGAATCGCGCCCGCACCCACTTGCGATTGACCCACCCAAATGCGCCGCATAGCATTCCCAGTATTAAAAAGCCCGGGCGCGCCAATCACCAGCCCATCGAAATCTTCCGGATACCGCTGTGCTTCCTGAAGCCCTTGCCGCCCCCCGGTGGAGCAGCCCACCCAATAAGAATACTTCGGCGCCGCGCCATAGTAAGCTTCCAACACGCGCTTCGAAAGTACCGCCGTCTCATGCACCGAGAGGTAAGCAAAATCGAGAAACTTCCTGTGCCCGTTCGGATTTTCAGGCGTCACGTACGCGAAGACGGCAAGCGGTTCCTTCGCGGCATCGTGACCGGTATCTGTCGAGGCCGCGGCAAAGCCCTTCCGCACCGCACCGTCTACCGCACCCATGCTGAGGGTGCCCGCCGTACCGCCATTGCCCACCATCTCAAAACGGTCGTTCCAAACGGTAGGCAGTTTGATTGCGAACCCGGCCTCCGGCCAGATGCTTCCACGTATATCGCAGTGCTCCGGCAGGTTCCCCTTGGCAGATACCAGTGCTGCGGATTGAATTTTCACCTCATCGCCAAAAGATCTGCCAAGCAGTGCCTCGCACTTCATGGCAGGCGCAGCGGCGTGCAACGTGGAATTCGCAATCAATACCGCCCACAACACCGGGCCAAGTGCCTGTACCGCGAGCTTCATCCCCATAAGCATACTGCCCGGCGGCACGTTGCCGCACAAGCCGAAGTCACGCCCGTTCGCACCTAATCTTAGTCGTGGCCTCCGAAGGCGTCATCCAGCAAAAAAGGCTGCTTCCTCCGGCCCGGAAATCTCCAGGTCAGCAAAAGGAATGGACAGCATTCGCGTTCAAGCGCGGCTAGTGCTCTCTATTCCCGCTCCACTTCGTTCCTCACCTAAAAACAAACCGGACGAAACATCGAGCCGCTCACGCGATAACATCGCCTGCTCCATCAAAACACGGATTCTGGTCACTCGCTCACGGTAGGCCTGCCAGTTCAGAAAACAGGCGATTAGACCCGGCGCCGTCTCTGCTTCCATCAAGCCTTACCCTTCACAGCAGCATCAACCCGCAAGCTCAATATCCAATCATCGAGTGCGATTGTCTTCTGGATATTGCGCCGCAGCAGCATGGCAACTTCATCTGTTTTCTTTACCGCGCGAACAATCCACGGACCATCCACACGGGCCGCAACCGCTTCCAGATCACGCCGCAAATCGAAGTTGCGAATGTCCCGCCCGCCTTCGCGCAAAATCATCACGTCCCGCAGCAAATCATAAAGCAGCTTCAGATAAAACTCCAGCTTCTCGTTCTTGCTCCGCCCCAGCGCTTCTGAAAAAGGCACCCACGCCGCAAATGGCGCCAGTCCCACCGCTGATTTCAACATGGCATGCATCGCCGCGCGGCGCTTCTCATGCAAACCCAGATCGAGCGATGACGCGACACCCGGACTGCCCCCCGAAAGCGCAATCCGCTTCTCCGCTTGATCCAACGTCCGCGCCGCTGCAAACTGTTGCATCTCCTCCGGCTGCAGCGGCGAAAGCGACAGAATTACCGATCGCGAACGAATCGTGGCTAGCAGATCATATGGATTTTCCGCAGTCATAATCAACAGCAGATGATCGGGCGGTTCCTCGAGGATCTTCAGCAGCGAGTTGGTTGCATTGTCCCCGGCGCGATCCACATGATCGATCAAGAAAATGCGCCGCGATCCGGCCAGCGGCTTAAATGGCGCGCGCTCTTTCAGCAAACGCATCTGCGGCAGGGAAAGCTGGCGCAACGGACCATCGGGCGCGAAGGTCACAAAATCGGAATGCGATGCGAAGAGCAGCGGGTCATCATTGCGCTTCTCCGCGGTCCACTTCTCGCGTGCCTGAATCAGGTCGCAATTCCCCGCTAGGCTCAGGTCATCGCGTTCGATACGCTCACCGGACCCAATTAGGAGCGCAGCGAAACGCCGGGCTAGCGTAGCTTTGCCCACGCCCTCCGGCCCTGCAAACAGCAAGGTCTGTGGAATACGGCCGCTACCTGCCATGCGTTCCAGCGCCCGCACGGCATGCGCGTTGCCCCAGAAGTTAGCGAACAAGCGGTTCCACCTGATCCCATACCAGCTTCGCTACAGCTCCAATCCGTTCCCCGCCATGCACCACGCGGATTCGCTCCGGTTGCTTTCGCGCAAGCGCATGGTACCCCTCCCGCACACGCGCGTGAAATGCGGCTGATTCATCGTCAATGCGCGTTTCGCCGGTGCCGCTCTTCTCATTCCGAAGCAGCGACCGCTCACGGCTTAGCGCCACATCGATATCGATCAGAATCGTCAAGTCCGGCTGCAATCCGCCACACGCCAACCGGTCCAAGGCAAGAATCGGTTCCGTGTCCAGCCCACGGCCACAACCCTGATACACCAATGTGGAATCTGTAAACCGGTCGCACAGTACGGTCGAACCCTGCTCCAGCCCGGGACGAATCACCTGCTCCACGTTCTGAGCCCTGCTGGCGAAATAGAGCAGCAGTTCGGCCCGGGAATTTAAGCCCGCATTTAAAGGGTCCAGCAAGATTCGCCGAATCTGTTTCCCGATCTCCGTGCCACCCGGTTCGACCGTCTCGACCACCGCAACGCCTCTTTCCCGCAAGTGTGCAGCCAGCAGCCGCAACTGGGTTGTCTTACCGCAACCATCGATCCCCTCGAACGTGATGAACGTCCCTCGCTTTTTCATTCCCGACTTTGTATTGTCCCAAACCGCCGAATCTGCGGTTGCGCGCATGGAACCAATCGACAGCCCTCGCCAGATCCGCGCCTGTGTAATCGGGCCAGAGCCGCGGTTCGAACAGAATCTCGGCGTAGGCGCTTTCCCACAACAGGAAGTCGCTCAGCCGCTGTTCACCACCAGTGCGCACCAGCAGGTCCACGTCCGGCCCCATCTCGCCTGAGGAAATGGAATGCCTCCCCGAATAATCCACCGCCAGGCGCAAGTGCATCCGCGTGCCGCCCCGCGTGTCGCGTTCCGTTTCGGCAATGCACTGCAAGAGCCCTTCGCCTAAGCGGTCGCGGCGTCCGATTACCGTCATCCGCACGCCTTCCCGGATGCAACGCGGCGCCTCCCCGGTAAGAGTGTGGCGGAACAGTTCCATTAGCGCGTCCACTTCCGCACGCGGCCGTTTCCAGTTGTCGGAAGAGAAAGCGTACAGCGTAAGAGCAGTGATTCCCAACTCCGGCGCATGCTCCACAACGCGCCGCACCGCATCTGCGCCACGGTTGTGACCGGCGGCCCGCGGCAGGCATCGCCGCTCCGCCCAGCGGCCGTTTCCGTCCATGATCAGAGCCGTGTGCATCAGCCTTTGCGAGTCTGGCGAATCAACGCTTCCATCTCGTCCAGATACTGCTCCAGTGCTTTGCGGCCCATCGCGGTAAGCCGGTACTCCGTGCGAGGAACCCTTTGCGCAAAGCTCTTCGTGCAGCTCACATACAGGGCCTCTTCCAGCTTGCGGGCATGCACGCTCAAGTTGCCATCGGTGGTTTCCATCAATTTCTTTAGCTCGATGAAGGTCAGGCTTTCATTCACCGCCAGAGCGCTCAGCACACCCAGGCGCAGGCGCTCATGAATCAGCCGGTCCAGCTTCGGCGCAACCAGTTCGTCTTTCCGTACCGCGTTGCTCTTAGCCACCGAACCTCCGTGCGATCACCACCCCGAAGCAGATCTGCACCACTCCGAAACCGATCGCCAGAAGCGTATCGCCCCAGGCCGCGGGAGCAAACACCGCGCCCGTGCCGAGACCCAAAAAGCAGAGCCCCATCACCGGCACCACCCGTACGGAAAACGCCCCGCCGGATAGCACTCCCATTCCATAAATCAACAACCATGCGGCGGGCAGGTCACGGAACATGCCCGCGCGCACCAGAATCACGGTAAGCAGCGCACCCACCAGGACGGAAGGCAGCAGCGCCAGGACGAACTTCCGCGCCGGCCGTACCAGCGCGGTTTCGCTGGTGCCCGCGGCTTTGCGATACGCCGCACACACTCCAATCACCAATGCCAGTGCGGCTTCCGAAAGCCAGACCGTAAGCCAGGTATTCGCATCGGTTTGCCTACTTGCCCAAAGTGCCGCCAGCAATGCGCTGACTCCCATTCCGACGCCGCCCCAGCCCGGCACCGCGGTAAACGCGACGGAGTTTTCCATCGTGCGGCGGATAAAACGAAGATTATCGAGCGCGTCGGAAGGCGGAGCGGGACTTTCCCGTATCGGACGTACAGAACCCATGAACCGACTATACAAAAACACAAACTACTTTGCAATGAAAAGCTGGTGGATAATCGCTCCCATGGACTTCCCGCAAGCAGCGCCTCTCCTGGACAGCATGTTTCATCTGAAAGCGCCCCTGCTCGAGAAAATCGCCCGGCCCGTTCTTGTCTATCTCGCCATCATTCTGCTGCTCCGCATCTTCGGCAAACGCGAACTCGCCCAACTGAATCCCTTCGATCTGGTGGTGCTTCTCTCTGTTTCGAATACCGTGCAGAACGCCATCATTGGCGACGACAATTCCGTCACAGGCGGCGTTCTGGGTGCGCTATCGCTATTCGGCATCAATTACGTTGTGGTGCGGTTCCTATTCCGGCATAAGAAGCTGCAGGAAGTGCTGGGCGGCTCACCTACCCGGCTGATCACCAACGGAGAGCTGAACCGCGATGGGATGAAAAAAGAACTCCTAACCGAATCTGAGCTTCTGACGGTAATTCACCGGCAAGGGTTCGATGAATTCGAAGAAGTGGAGAACTGCACGCTCGAAGCCGGCGGCGGCTTCTTCGTCAAGGGCAAGAAACCCGACGCAGAAGAACGGGAGCAGTCCGAATTACTCTCGAAATTGGACCGGCTGCAAACTTCCATCGCCGAATTACGGGAAGATTTGAAAAAAAAACGTGTAAACTGATCAAGATCCGGGCTGTAGCGCAGCGTGTTAAAGGCTTTTTAAAGACGCACGAATTGCGATTTCCTCGTTTACTTTCGGCTTGCACTTCAAAGCTTCTTCAAATTCCTTCTTAGCCTCACTCAGCGAGTTTGTCTTCTGTAGCGCAATTCCCAGGTGGTACCGAAACAAAGCCCGCTTCGGTGCCTCGTTGACCAGTTTCTTCAGCGACTCAATTGCTGTATCCGTTTTTCCCAGCTTCACCCACACCCACGCAAGAGTATCCTTAGGTTCTGACTCTGAAGGAAGCATGCGAACAACTTCTTGCGCCAGCCGTTCAGCCTCCTGCAGGCTGGTTCCACTTTCTGCCATCTGAAAAGCTAGATTATTCATCAGGCTTGGGCTACCGGCATCCATTTTCAGTGCCATGCGAAATTCCTCGATTGCTTTGGAATTTTGGCCTTCTTCAGCTAAGTAGGTAGCCAATTCAGCCCTGCAGCTTGCCGATTCGGGTTGCAATTTGCAGGCCTCACGGCCGCTCTCAATCGCGCTCTTCAGATTGCCAGCAAGATAATGAGCGCGCGCCAGCCCCTGCTGAGCCTGCCCGTCGCCCGGAGATTCGCGCAGTATCTGTTCATATTCCTTCTTCGCCAGCTCGGGCCGGTTTATCCGAAGGGCCGTTTCTGCTAAGTTTCGCCGGCTTTCTCGCGCGTCGCTCGAATGAGCAATTTCGTTTTGCCATAGCTCAATTGCCTTGTCTGGCTTGCCTTGTTCCAGCGCAACCGCGCTTAAGCCTTGGACAATTCGGATATCGGATTGTCCTGGGAGATAAACCTCCCGAAAGCTGGCCTCCGCCTTCGGTAGCTGACGAGAGGCAATCAAAGCACGGCCGATCTCAACCCTCACATCGATCCAGTTGGGTACATCACGGGCTAACCGCTGGAGCCGGAGCAGCCCGGTCTGCGTTTGGCCGGAAAAAGTAAGCGCCTTAGCCTCAAGCAGTAATCCTCGTAAGTCCTTGGGGTTTTTATCGAGCACTTTGCGGGCGTCCTCTGTTGCTGCGTTCGTATCCCCGCGCGCAAGGTCCACCTCTCCCAGCGCTAGCCAAGCCGACGACGGATTGGCTGACGTGTCGCCCAGGCGCTGGAAGAGCGCGCGCGACTTCGCATACTCCCCCTGATGGTAGAGCGCCCGGCCCAGGCCGTATTGATAATCGTGATTGTTGGGAGCTCCTTTGAGAAGATCTTCGAATTCAGACTTTGCTAGAATCACGTTCGGCGGCACTCCACTCTCAACCAACATGGATGCGCGTTCCGAACGCAGTTCCAAGTCGCTGGGAAATTTCCGTATATATTCGGATAGGATTGCGATAGCCTGCTCATGTTTGTTTTGCGCATTGAGCACCAGCGCAAGCGCTTTGGGATATCGTATGTCCTCCCGGTGCAGATCCGAACCCGACAGCAAATATATTCTTGCCTGGTCTAACTGGCCCCGAGCATAGAAAAATTGACCCACCGATAAATTCCCATCGGGAAACCGTTTGAAATCGGAAGAGATCTGCTGCACAACAGAATTCAATGAAACTGCATCGTGCTCAAGGAAATAGTGGGCTGCCAAAGCAAGCTTTGCCTCGGCAGAATCAGGATTATTTTCTGCTGAAGCTTCACGAAGGCGTCTAGCTTGAACCTTGTCGCCCGCTGCCATGGTGCGTGCATATAGTTCGTCGTAAACGGGTAAGTATGTCTTGTTCCTTTGAATCAACTGCTTACCGGCACGCTCGCCCTCTTCAGTATTTCCATTCGCATAGAGCGCGTGGATCAGCGTCATAGTGAGAAAATCATTCTCCGGGTGCAACGCGGAAGCTTTGCGCAGAAGAGGTATTGCTTCCGTTGGATGTTTTCTCAGTAAAGCGGCTGTTCCCCTGATCCGAAATGATTCGTAACTGTCAGGACTAAGGCGCTGAATTTCGTTAGCCATGCTCGAAAGCGTGGCATCCACGCCAGGCGGCAATTCTCCTTGGCCTGCTATCCCGAGCGCCAGGCAAAGGTCGGCAAGATGTACGCGGGGCTCAAGACTGCCGGGCATGTTTGCGACAGCTTTAGACAGAGAATCGAAAGCTTTTGAGGAGCGGGCCTCGCGCGCTTCAATGATTCCCATCTGTAAGTAGGCGGGTCCGAAAGCGTTGTTTTTCTGTATCGCTTTGCGGTACTGAAGCATTGCCTCTCGGTTCTTGCCCTTTGCTGCAAAGGCCTTTCCGGTTTCAACATAGCTCTCAGGGGAATTTCCGCAAGCCAAAAAACCCAAGCAGACGATCAGCAGAGTTGGCTTAGCGGCCTGCAGGCTCAACGGCTTTCCCCTGTGAGACGCTTCAAATTTTCCGCTGCCGGCTGGTAGGTTCCGTGAAGCAACGCCGTTCTGTAGAACTTGACGGCTTCGGACCGGTGGCCATTGTGCTCCGCACACAAACCAACTTCATTAAGTGCTTCAGGGTATGCCGGATTCTGCTCTAAAGAGCGGCGATAGGCTTCGCACGCAGGTACGCGGGAACCGATCTGGACAAGTGCAAGGCCATATGTATAAAGAGCTTTTGACATGGTGGATGGTTCCAACTGGGACTGTAACACTCCCCGTACTGTCTCTTCTTTTCCATGATAAAGCGTTTCGAAGTAGACAGAATCCAACAACAAATCGGTCCGGTTCGGGAAACATGCCCGCGCGTATCGTAGTAACCGCAAGCCAGCGGCAACACGTCCTAATGCAAACTCCTGGTTGAACCGAGATCCCAGGTAAGCAGCAGAAGGGAACCGCCAGTACAGTTCGTCTAGATACGGGTCAGCATCGTAAGGAGATGGCGTCGCTGCGCTATGGCGTTCTGCATATGCGATTCCTCGGGCTCCTTCAGGAAGCATACTGAAGAGGGTCACATTCGCCTGCTCGTCCTGAGTAAGAGCGAGCGCCATTTTGAACTCACGGATTGCTTCTTCCCGGCGGCCCGCCCGCCGGAGAAGCACCGCGTATTCGGTATGAGATGCGGCTCGCAGTGGGTCTTTGTGAATCAGGTCCTGATAAGCGGCCAAAGCCTCAGCATTCTCACCAAGGCGCGAAAGCACAAAAGCGTACTTCGCTAAAACCGTCGTATCCGCCGGATGGCTCCTGACACATTCACCCAGAAATTTCCGCGCGCTGACAAAATCCGACCTGTTTCGAAGCTGCAACTCCGAGGCGTAATAAAGCCATCTAACATTCGTTGGGTCCATTCTGTGGGCCCAGTTGTAACAGAGAAGCGCAGCAGATACGTCGCCGCGTTGATGCAGAAACATGCCGGCATCACCAGCTCGCTGTCCGGAATAGGGCCGGGCCAACAACCGGTCCCGGAGTTCCTTCCAGCTACGAAGCTCAGCCGTCGCTTTAGGAACTTGTGAGTCTAGGTGCGCAGTAATACTGCTAAGCGTAAACCGCCATGATGCATACCCTACTGCCAACAATAAGATTACGAAAGCGGCAAGGGACCGAACAACCCGACCAGGTTGCACTCCTTCTGTTTACCTTCTTGGCTCTTTCTGAAGTTTTCTCCGGCGAGCAACAAACAGGCCCGAACACCCCAAGAGCAACATTGCGAGATAGGTCGGCTCCGGAGCTACCGTGCCGTCCAAATCAAGAGTCGCCGACTCATTTCCAGATCCATCGAAATACACCCCAAAGTAAGTATTAGAGTTAAAACCCGAGTTAAGGTAATTAAC
>Ga0123338_10001988_pt1 | contig 19298 bp, 18 predicted proteins | sample grotaG_FD_89793 | JGI IMG/M metagenome (GOLD analysis project Ga0123338, IMG submission 89793) | Glacier valley bacterial and archeal communities from Borup Fiord, Nunavut, Canada, to study Microbial Dark Matter (Phase II) -... | ecosystem: Environmental > Aquatic > Freshwater > Ice > Glacier ...
CACGCACGCTTCCAATGCCGCCGGGGCTGGCAGGTGTGATCACAATCGATGCGACAGGGGGACCTGAACCGCCGCGCTGGCCGGTTGCTTACGCAGTTGCCGTGACCCTGCGAGGTACCCCGGCGCCGACGAACCCCGGACCGATTGTTTTCCGCTTCAATCCAGTCGAAGCTGAGCTTCTTTTCAAGGGTTCCGGCCATACTTATCGCGAGTTGGCAGCGTTGGTCGATGGAGGAAAACCTGTCCCGCATTTCGCTATTCCTCTTACACTCCGGGGCAAGATCCAGGTCAGTTCAGAAGACATTTCATCGGACAATATCATCGGCGTGCTTCCGGGTTCAGACCCTGCACTGCGGGATCAGTATGTCGTAGTGTCAGCGCATCTGGATGGCTACGGAATCGGAGAACCGATTAACGGAGATGCTATTTACAATGGCGCATTCGACGATGCCGCCTATGTCGCCACTCTCATTGACTTCGCCGAACGGCTGCAGAAATCGAAGACCAAGCTGAAACGTTCTGTCCTCTTCCTGATCGTTACTGGCGAAGAGAAGGGTTTGCTGGGCTCCCGCTACTTTACACAGCATCCGACTGTTGTAAAGGAGCGCATGGTGGCGGATATCAATCTCGATCAATTGCGCCCCATCTTCCCTTTGAAGATATTAACTACACTCGCTCTCGATCAATCGACACTGGGTGAGACAGCCAGGCAAGTGGCTGCCACTTTAGGCATCCGAATCCAGCCCGATCCGGAGCCGCAACGCAATCTTCTCCGCCGGTCCGATCACTGGAACTTCATTCAGATCGGTATCCCCGCAGTTGGCTTCATCTTCGGGTACGAACCCGGAACTGCAGACGAACTGGTCTACCGAAAATGGTACAAGGATCGGTACCACAGTCCGGCGGATGATTTGAACCAACCCTGGGTTCCCGAAGCCGCCGAGAAGTTTAATCTTTTCTTTGGAAAGTTGGTGGAAGCAATCAGTGACTCCTCGCGGCGCCCGGAATTTACAAAAACTGTACCGAATTAGAGGGTGCATTCAGCGTAGATTCTGCAACACTTATCAGGCCAATTATGTTACGGCCCGAACTAATTACCCAATTCAGGCGCCAGCTTCACGGGAGCGTCATCCAGCCCCAGCATGCCGGTTACACGGAAGCACGCAAAGTTTATAACGCCATGATCGATCGCAAGCCGCGTTGGATTGTGCAATGCGCGAATATGGCGAATATTGCCGCTTCCATCGAATTCGTCCGCGATCACGGCATGGGCGCGCCCATCCGCGGTGGCGGCCACAATGCCGGCGGCCTTGGAATCTGCGATGAAGGCCTGGTGATCGATCTCGGGCGACTTAACTCCATTCATGTGGATGCCGCTGCAAAAACAGTGCGTGTTGGCGGCGGCGCCAAATGGGGCAACGTGGACAACGCCACGAACGAGTTCGGATTAGCGGTGCCTTCCGGCATTATCTCTACGACCGGCGTGGGCGGGCTTATGCTTGGCGGTCTGGGGCTATCTTACACGTCAGTGCGGCCTCACGATCGATAATCTGCTGGAAGCGGAGGTACTGCTGCCCGATGGTAGCGTCGTAACGGCGAACAAAGATCGAAATCCTAATTTGTTCAGGGCTCACTCGGTCGGCATGGTCTGCGCCTGCCCCATCCTGTGGGAACTCGCCAGGCGCCCGCTGTGATGAAGTGGTTCCACGGATTTATTGTCAATGCACCAGAACAGATCCACGGCTTTTTTGCGTTTCTGACGGTGCCGCCCGGGCCGCCTTTTCCTGAAGTACTCCACATGAAAAAAATGTGTTCAATCGTATGGTGCTACACCGGAACAATGGACCACGCGAATGAGCTGCTGGAATCTTTATGCGCCGCAATTCCTCCCGTCCTTGACCTTGTCGGCCCCATGCCTTTCCCCTGCTGCAAGGCATGTTCGACGGCTTGCATCGCACGGTCTCGCAGTGGTACTGGAAGGTAGATTTCGTAAAAGAGCTAAGCGATGAAGCGATCGCACTGCATGTCGAACACGCCGGGAAGTTGCCCACCATGCGCTCCTCCATGCATCTTTATGCGGTCAACGGAGCCGCCCACCGCCCCAGTTACTCGGATACCGTGTGGAGTTATCGGGATGCGGTGTTTAGCCAAGTCATTATGGAGTTGATCCCAACCCAGACAATTGCGGCAAAATTACTGACTGGGCCAAAGCGTATTACGAGTCGCTGCATCCGCATGGAGCAGGTGGCGCATAGATGAACTTCATGATGGAAGAAGGCGAAGACCGCATCCGCGCCACTTACAAAGGGAACTACGAACGGCTAGCTCAAGTTAAGAAGGAGTGAGAGTATGACTCCACGAACTTCTTCCGGGTGAATTAAAATTTACAGTCAGCGTCATAGGTGCCGCTTTGCACTGAGTGGCAATCGCGGTGGGCCGCCGTAGTATCCATTGCTGTCCATTGCGGCCTTCAACTCCGGAACACCCGCCCAATCATGCACACGCGCCTGGCAATCCAGGCCCGCTTCCGTCTCGCGCGTTCGAAATGCTTCCCATACCAAAATCGCGGCATAGGGATCTGCATTCACCGAACCCAGCACCGCTCCCGCACCACCCGCCTGCAAGGATTCCCACAAAGCCTCCGCGCGCGCGGTCAACTCACCGGCTTTTGCGATTCCGTTCACCAAAGTGGCCGCAACGTTTGGATGATCTACATGCTCGCCGCGCAATATCACAGGTAAAAGTGAGCCATCCGCGACAGCCCGCGCATAAAGAGGCGCGGTTTCCGGGTACCGTAGCGGCATGGAACACATGACTGCGTCATACTCCAGCGCAGCAGCCTCTTTCGCCAATGCCAAACTCTCCGCAACTCCTTCGGCGGTCACGTCTGCAATCAGCGCGCGCGTCTGGGCCCGCCACTCTTTCACCATGCGCCAAAGATCCACCCGCTCTTCAAATCTCAGCAACTGGCCCTCACCCCATTCCGTCCCGACCGCATACCCGGCCAGTGAGGTCTTGTTCCATTTCTCCACGTTGTGCTGTACCTTGGCTTTGTACACACCACCTTCAAAATCAAACGGCGTCGCAATCGCGGCGTAAATTCCTGACAGTTTCATTGGCCCTATGTTCTCTCTCGATTTAGAAAGTGCGCAACCCGACCGCGATCTGCTGATTGCCGAACTCTTTGAAGCTGGTTGCCGCGGCATCAACGAACTGAGCGATTCCCGCCTTCGTGCCTTCTTTGATGACGAAACCTCGGTAGAAGCTTCGCGAACCCGCTTTGGCGGCACTGTGCAACCCGCCGATCAGCGCGATTGGGTGACAGAGGCCCAACAAAGCTGGGAGCCGCAGTTGATAGGAGAGCGCTTCTTTCTGGTGCCGCAATGGCGTGATGATCCAACGCCGTCCGGCCGGTTCCGCATTGTGGTGAACAATGGCCTCGCCTTCGGTACCGGCAAGCATGAGACTACCCGACTCTGCCTGACGCTGCTTGAAAAGTGGGTGAAGCCCGGAATGACCGTGCTCGATATCGGCACCGGCTCCGGTATCTTGTCTGAAGCCGCTTTGCATCTGGGAGCGGCGCATGTGTTTGCGTGCGACATCGATCATACGGCTGTCGAAATTGCCACGCTCAACGGCATCGCCGCGTTCACCGGTTCCGCCGAGGCCATTCGTTCTAACTCGGCGGACGTGCTGGTGGCAAACATCAGCCCGGAAGCAATCACGGCAATGTGTGACGAAGTGCCGCGCCTTTTGAAGCATGGGGGCACGGCAATTCTGAGTGGGCTCGAACTGCACGATGCGGTACCCTTTCAGCCTGCCGAAATGCACACGGAAGGAAACTGGAAAGCGCTGGTGGTCACCTTTTAAACCTGTTCTCGGGCCGGCTGGCTCTTACTGAAATACCTGGTCCACCGGCACAATGTTGACGTTCTTGATGCGAAGGTTCCAGCTTTCAACCGTCTTGTCTTCAGCCATGACAGCTTGGTCTTTCGGAGAATTGTAAGTCATGGGGCTCGGGTTCGCACTCAGCAGCTTTGCCTTCAGGCCTTCCGCATCTTTGGCCACTGCCACAATTTGCAGGTTGTCCGCGCGCAGATGTTTTCGGATAGCCGCATTCACCTGCTCACGCGTTAGGGTAGCCAAGGCCTTCTTTATGGTTGCGTTGTAATCGCCCATGCCGTAAAACGCGCTATCGATGGCATAGCCCAGTTCACCGCTCTTCGTCTTGGTCAGCAGATTCACCTGCTTACTGATGAAACTGCGCGTTCTTTGAAACTCCTCTTCGGATATTCCGTTCTTCACCAGTTTGTCCAGCTCAAACATCGCGAGCTTTAACGAGAACGCCGCTGTGGGTACTTCTACCGGGCGAATCCAAATCTGGAAAATCTGTTGTTTGCGGGCCAAATTGGGGGATGGCTCAAAGGTAAACATGCCGTTAGGAAAATACTCGATGTAATCGTAATCGCCATAATTCAAGCCGCGCAACTCGCGCATGCGCTGAAACAATCGTCCGCCCGATTCGCGATGTTGCCCGAAATAGGATTGCACCAGCAGCAAGGCGGGGAAATCCGCATCGCCTCGTTTCACATCCAGCGGAAAGCCCAGAGAATAAGCAACACTGCGCGTGTCTTTCTGAATGATGGTCAGCTTGTTCCCATCGATCGGTGGAATTTGCGACAAAACGGGCTGAAAGGGAACGGCCTTCGTAAGCACACTGAAATCTTTTTCAACCCGCGCCGGGAAATCGGCTGGATAACCGCCCGCTAACCCGATAATCAAAGTTCCTTTCGTGAGCTGCGCCTTATAGAACGCCTTCACGTCGTCAAGGGTTAATTTCTCAAGTGAGGAAACGGTACCCAGATTTTCATGGCCGAACGGATGCCCCGTGTAGATGAGGCTGTAAAGTTCTTCTTTCCCCAACTCTTCGTCGTTGTTTCCGCGCAGGCTAACTTTCAATGCGTTTATCTGATCGTCCTTTACGCGGCGGAAATCCTCCTCGCGCCACCCTGGCTCCAGCAGCATTGCCTTGAATATTGCGTAAAACTTTTCAAGATTGTCCACGTGCGTCTCCGCCGTGAACGTCATCATCTGCTTATCGGTGTAACTTTGTGTCTGCACTGCCATGGGAAAAAGTGCGTCTAGAATCTGCTTGTATGTCATTTGCCTGGTGCCGCTTAGGGAAAGCGTCTCGCAGGTAAGATTGGCCAATCCTGGCTTGTCCGCCGGGTCTGAGGCCGCACCCGTCAGGAAGACAAACCGAAACGTGACGAGTGGGCTCTTGCCGGGAAGCAGTACGGAAGCGGGAGCCGCCAGCGCCGAAACGCACAAACAGAAAAGCGCTGTTAACGTTTTCATTTGCTCACCGCCGCGGCTCCCGTCAAAGTCACCGTCGTTCGGTTCCGTTCCGTCAGATATTGTTTTGCGACTCTCTGAACGTCGGCTGGCGTGAGAGACGCGTATAAATCGTACACGCGATTGATCGTCTCGGCGCTCCTCTTCAGCGCCACGAATCGTGCCACTGTACCGGCAATGGCCTCACTGTTATTCAGACTGAGCGCGAAGCTATACCGCAGATTCTCCTTCACACGCTCCAGCTTCGCTGCGTCGACGGGTGTATCGGAAAACTGTTTGACAGTAGCCAGAACAGCTTGATTCACCACTTCCATATCCGGAACCTTTTTTACGCGAGCAAAGATGCTGAACAGGTAAGGATCGACATGGTCACCGCTTTGCGCTCCGAAGGCATCCACCTTCTGTTCCTGAATCACAAGCTTCTGGTACAAATCACTACTCGGCGAAAACGCCAGGTACGAGAGCGCATCCAATGCCGCAGCGTCATTCTGGGTGTCGCTGAAGGCCGGTGCGCGATAAGCCACCAACACCCATGGCAGCGTTGCCGTGGCCCATTTCACCTCGCCGGTTCGCGGGCCTTCCTGAGGCGGCTCGGCAGAGATGGGGGCCTTATAGCTGCCGCGTTTCCAGCCGCTCCAATCCTTGTCCACCAAGGCGCGAACCTGTTTCGCGTCCACATCGCCGGCCACAATAATGGTTGTATATTCCGGCCGGTAATAACGATCGAAAAACTGGCGGCTATATTCGTACTCATTGGGAAAATCCTGAATGTCCTTCAGAAAGCCCATGGTGGTGTGCCGGTAGGTATGCTCCTGAAATGCACGCGCTCGCAATACCTCGAACATTTTCGACATTGGATTCGCGCTGTTCTTGTTGTATTCGCCCAAGACCGCCAGCGTTTCCGTCTTGAACATGTCGGGAGAATAATCCAGGTGCTGGAACCGGTCCGCTTCTAAAGATAGAATCTGCGGGAGATCTTCTTTCGAGAAGGTGCTGTGATATGCCGTGTAATCATCCGTTGTATACGCGTTTTGCGCAGCACCGGCCGTTTTGATAAAGTTCTGGTACTTCTCCGGTGACGTCTCTTTTGTGCCCCGGAACATGAGATGTTCGAACAAATGAGCGAAGCCGCTCTTGCCCGCCTCCACCTCATTGCGAGACCCGGTCTGCACGACAATGAACAGCGATACCAGGTTCGGGTAATCGGTGGGGATGGTGACCAATCGAAGCCCGTTCGCCAAATCCTCCTGTTTATAGGCGTAAGGAAAGATTTTCTTTGGCGGTTCCGCAGCGGGGAGCCATGCTACTGCGGCCAAGAGCGCAATCAATGTTCGTTTCATGGGCGATAGTCCTTTGTAGTTATTGCCATGTAATACTTTCGTGCAGCCATACACCGTTTTTCTTGACTTCTTCTCTCAGAGCAGCAGTAAGCTGTTCGCGTTTTTCGAACATGCGGTACCCTTCCCGCGCAGGATGTTTATCCAGCAGCGCCTTCACCACGAACGGCATCACCATGGAATAATCCGCCTGCATGCTTTCCGTCGATTGCCGGTAAGTATCCTTATCCACTTTGCCCCAAGTAACTGCCTCGGCCGGAGGGCAGGAGGAGAGTGAGCCGTCCGTCACCGGCGCCGTCACAATCTGCACATCGAATTCATAACCTTTCACATCCGGAATCCCCAAGATCTGACCCAATGCCGGCTCCGGCTGCAGATTGAAATTCTTTGGTACGCCGCCGCCCAGTATCAAAGTTGCCAGTGACTTCGCCTCGCTTTCGAACAGTCCCCAGCGATGGTAGGCACAGGCTTCGAACACTTCGGCGTGAAGGTCCAGATCGAACCCATAACCAGGAATCAGTCCTGCCTCCCGCATGGCCCACAGTTTCATGGAATTTAAAAAGACGCTGCCATCGGAGGGCGCGCCCACAAAGACCGGAATGCTCAACCGGTGGCAGGTGGAAAGCAGCCCTGGCTTCACTTGGTTGCGCTCTTCCTGTTCGCCAAAATATTTGCCCAATAGAAAACGTAATTCCGTGCCCGTCATTTTGCGCTGAAACTCCGGCCGCTGCAACAGGGCGCTCAGAAAGCGGTCCTGATCCAGCAGAACCTGTTCATCGAAAGCCATGTCAGTCACCCGAATGGTTTTTTCATCGCGGAGGGCAGCGTCATCCCCGAAGATTGGAACTTCGAAGATCGGGTTCTTCGTGCCAAGTGAACGGTGCCCATCGTGGTAGCAGACCGCATCCGTCGTGGAAAGATAGGCTACCCAGCCGGTTTCGAGCAGCGGCAGCAGCCACGCCTGATGCTGGCCGCTAACCGTAATAGGGCCGGCAATGGAGATTGTAAGCGGGCAGCCCTTGCCAATCGCCCGGTCCAGTATTGTGTAAATCCGGCGAAGAAACGCGCCCCCAAAAGCGGGCAGGCAGTGCGTGAAAATTTCGTCCAGCGTGGAACATTCGTCCACGCGGCGCACTTCGACGGGACGACGTGTTTGGGCCATGAATTTTCACCCTAGCATGGCAGGGCTTCCGCGTACTTTCCCAATTTCTTCAGCAGCGTAGCCAAGTGCTTGCTTTCCTGGCTGGAAAGTCCACCGGATATCGCGTCCATAGCAGTCGAGTGCTTTGCAAACACCGGACCTATCAGGGCGCGTCCTTTCGCCGTCAACGCCACGATCCGAACCCGCCGGTCCCTGGCAGTCCCGGTTCGAGAAACCAATCGCTTTGCACGCAGACGGTCCACCGCTGTGCTGATGGAACCCGGCGTGAGGTTCACCTTTGGCCCGATTGAGTTCACAGGCATGGGGCCCTTGTGCAGCAGTAATTCCAACACCGCAAAATCTGAGAAACCCAAACCGTTCTTCGCCAAGTCCGCCTTTGCATGCGCGGCAACCGAGTGGAACGCCTTCATGATCAGCAGCCACAGATGGGTTCCTTCTCCGCGCCTGGTATTGCCCACAGGTTTATCTGCCACAGACTTGTTGAATCCTCTTTGCCTCTATACTATCAAATACATTGATATCAATATAATTGACGTTAAAAGACTTTAAATGCAGATAGGTATCGATAGCTTCGCGGCAGTAGTGTCAGACCCGGAAACCGGCGTGACTCTCAGCCCGGCAGAGCGCCTCAGTAACCTCCTGGATGAAATTGAAACAGCAGACCGCGTGGGGTTGGATTCGTTCGGTGTGGGCGAGCATCACCGTCCCGAGTTTCTAGATTCCGCGCCCGTTCTCATTCTCGCCGCCGCCGCTGCTCGAACCAAACGAATCCGTCTGAATAGCGCCGTAACCGTGCTCAGCGCCGATGACCCAGTGAGAGTGTTCCAGAATTTTGCGACGCTCGATCTGCTTTCTCAGGGCAGGGCAGAGCTGGTGGTCGGCCGCGGGTCTTTTGTGGAGGCGTACCCGCTTTTCGGTTTGGAACTTCAAGACTACGATTCGTTGTTTTCTGAAAAGCTGAATCTCCTTCTGGAAATCCGAAAGAGTAATCATGTGCGGTGGTCCGGCAAGCACCGGGCACCTCTGACCGGCCAAGGCATCTATCCGCGTCCCTTGCAGAACCCGCTGCCCATCTGGCTCGGCGTCGGCGGCACGCCGGAATCGTTCGTGCGCGCCGGTACTCTGGGGCTTCCGCTCATGGTTGCCATTATCGGCGGCGAGTTTCGCCGCTTCCGGCCTCTTGTTGATCTGTACCGCGAAGCTGGCCGCCGGGCGGGTTACTCCGCGGACCAGCTCCGTGTCGGCATTCATGCAATCGGCTTTTTGGGGGACACAACCCAGCAAGCAGCAGACGATTTCTATCCCGGATATGAACGGCTGTTTGGAACAATCGGCAAAGAGCGCGGGTGGCCGCCGCCGAACCGGGCTCAATTCGACGCCACTCGCGGACCCACGGGTGCGTACTTGATGGGCGATGTGGAAACCGTTGTCGATAAGATCCTTTACTTGAATCAGGTTCTGGGCGGCATCTCGCGCATCAGCTTTCAGATGACCAACGTTCTGCTCACGCATTTGAAGATGCTGCACGCCATCGAACTGCTGGGCACTCGCGTCGCTCCGAGGGTGAGACAAGTACTCGGTACTTCTTAACCTTTTGAATCAAGCTTGTGCCGCATTCTGCCAATCCTTCACCACGCGCGACAACAGGGTGAGGGGGATGGCCCCATTCCCCAGCACGACGTTGTGAAAAGCCTTGAGCGAGAACTTCGGGCCGAGCGCGCGCTTGGCTTCTTCGCGCAGTTCCAAAATTCGCATCTGGCCAATTTTGTAGCTGCACGCCTGGCCGGGCATCACCACGTAGCGGTCTACTTCGCTCTGTCGAATGCCGTATGCGATAGATTGTTCGCGGGTCCACTTCTGGGCGTGAATCCCGGTATCCACCACCAGGCGTTTCGCGCGGAACAGTTCGCCGTTTAACCGGCCCAGATCACTCGGGACGTCGTCTTTATACCAGCCGAGTTCAGAGGCAAGCCCTTCCGCATACAGGCCCCACCCTTCGGTATAGGCCGACATGGATCCGAAGGGGTTCTGGCGGCGAAAGGCGGGCAGGGAAGTCATTTCCACTTGGGATGCGATCTGGAAGTGGTGCCCGGGAATACCCTCATGAGCGGCCAGGGTCCGCATACCGGGTTTCGCGAACTTCGGGCCAGGCAGGGGAACACGGAATATGCCGGGCCGCGACCCATCTTTGGGAGGACCCTGATAGTTTGCCGCAGCATTCGCTTCCTGAAACGCCGGTATCCGCTGCACGATGCACGCCGCTTTCGGCCTGCGATCGAACGCTTCGAGCGACCGTTCATTATTTTGCTTCAGCATGGCGGCGTAATCGGCCAGCACACGGTCGCGTACGTCCGGCGTAGCGGGATACATGTTGTCGTTCTGAAGTTTTTCGAAACGCGCGATGATGCTGCCATCTTTGTAACCAATTTTTTGAAACAAACTGTCCATCTCGCCTTCAATGCGCTTCACTTCATCCAGGCCTTTCTGGTGGATCTGTGTCGCGGTCATGTCAGTGGTTGTGAAGCGGCGTAAATAGAAAGAATAAGCTTCGGCACCGTGCGGCAAACGCCACAATCCAGCGTCGTTCGTTGCTTTCGCATTGTCGGTGGAAAGGCCATCCACGGCCCGGTAATACGACGGATAAACAGAATCCCGGACCAACTTCTCCGCGCTCGCGGCCATTGCGGATTTCTTTGCGTCGTCCATGGTACCGATTTTCTTCAGCCGTTCCGTAAAGGAGGCGACCAGAATATTCTGCGCCGGCGCGGGCTGAGTAAACCGCTTCATTTGACCGATGGTTTCGAAAGCAATGAAACCCGGCAGACGAATTCCCTGCCTGGCGCGCGTTTGCGTAATCTGTAAGGCCTGATCGATCTTTGAACCGGCCGCGGAGAGACGGGCAAGATAATTTTCAGCGTCCTTCTGATTTCGCAACGGATGGAGGTCCGTCAACAAACTCGGGATTTGCGATTGAACCCCGCGCATCTGGTTCAGGGGAAAGTTGTAGATCAGAAACGGTTCTTCGGCCACGATGTCAGAAAGCTGGTAATCGAGCATTTCGGCTGAAATGCGCTGCTCTGGCGTAAGCTTCAGGCGATCGAATTTCTTCAGCCCGGCTAGCCCGTCCTTGGCGAGTGCAATGCGGGCATGCGCCGCACCGTCGCCGATGTCCGTGAGTTGCCCATCTAACCGATCCTGCACATCGCCAGAGAAAATGCGCATCCCGGTCGCCATCTCCGGGTTGGCCATTACCCATTTATCGAGGAAACTGTTGAAGAATTCGGCGATGCTGGAGGAATCTTCGGCATAAAGAGGAGCTATTGCGGCAAGAGCCATCCATTCGCGTCGTGTCATGCGCGTCAGGATACCATCGCAGATCTGGCAGCAACCTCCTCATTCCGCTTCCCACCGGAAGCGCGCCACGGCAATCACTCCGAAAACACAGGCAAATCCCAGCAGCACTAGAGTTGGCAGCACGGCTTCCGTCCACGGCAATCCGCGCCAACTCATCCCGTCAAGCCCGTCCATTGCCCAGCGCGCCGGCACCACTTTGGTTGCGTCCTGCAGCCATTTGGGAAACAGAAAACTAGGAATCCATGCTCCGCTCAGCATCACCATCAGCAACGTGGCCAGGATAGATAAACCGCGCGCTCCTTGTGGTGTCTTCCCAATCGAAGCAATGAACAATCCATAACTGGCGGTCATCATTCCAAAAGCGGCACAGATCCCCGTAAAGCCAATCAGGCTACCCTCGATTTTCACTCCGAATGCGATGCGCGCGAAGCCGAACACCACCGCGAGTATCAGCATCACGATTATGGTGGCGCTCACGACGCGGCTGCCCAGCAGCGTCCATTTCGATAGCGGCGACGAAGCGAAGCGCTTCCACAACCCGCGCTGCCGGTCCAGCAACATACCGATTCCCACATCGATTCCCAGGAACAAGATGAACTGAATCGCCATCCCTCCGTACGAATGGGCATAGGCGTTGTAAATTGCGCCCCGCTTCGCCGTCAAAGGCACTTCAATTGTTTCAAACGGCATGCGACCGCCGCGGCCCATAGCGCGCAGAAACTGCCCGGTCAACATCCCCTGAACCATTTTCGATTCCATGGCACGCGAAGGGTCTACATAAAACGTAAGCTTGGGGCGTTCGCCGATAACCGACATCGCCTGCTGTCCAAAACCAGCCGGAATCGCGACTGCGAGAGACGCTTTGCCTTTGCGCACCAGGTCCTGTGCCTCGTCAAGACTTACACGCCGGACTTCGAGTGTCTTTTCCGCTTCCATCCCGCTTACAATGGCCGCGCCGGCGGGCCCATTGTCCTGGTCTACCACCAACACTTTCGCGCGCACAGGCTCGTTGTATCTCGATCCATCGCCACCGAATACATACCCGAAGAAAGTGCCGATCAGGATGGGTGCCACGAACGACATGATCACAGCCCTACGGTCCTGGAAAAAGATTCGCAGGTCCTTCCGGATTAATGCCAAAAAAGCAATCATGAATCCCGCAAACTCCTTCCCGTCATTGTCAGAAACACATTTTCTAAACTGGGCGCTTCGGTCGAGATGTTTTCAAAACGGTGTCCCCCCGCGGCCAGCCACGCCAGCACTCTCGGCGCGCCAGTGGAGAGATCCTTAAGCGATACCGAAAGCCGGTTGTTTTGAACTTCTGCCTTGATCACTTCCGGCAATTCCTGAATTCCGACCGGATCGAAGGCGCACTCTAAATCAATTAGGAGGGTATTACTTACGGGCAATTGTCGATACAACCCGGCCAGCGTTTCGTTCGCGATCACCTGTCCATGGTCGACAATCACGATGCGGTCGCAAAGCCGCTCCGCTTCTTCCATGTAATGCGTGGTGTAGACCAGCGTTTTGCCCCGCGCTTTCAAAGTTTCCAGATTGTCGAAGATTGCATTGCGGCTCTGTGGGTCTACGCCCACCGTCGGTTCATCCAGCAGCAGCACGTCGGGATCGTGCAACAGAGCCGCCGCCAGATTCAGCCGCCTCTTCATCCCGCCGCTGAATGTTCCGACGCGGTCCTTGGCTCGCTCGGTCAAACCCACCAGGCCAAGCGCTTGATCGATGACACCGGCTGCGCGCGCACCGCTAATGCTGTAAAGAGCCGCGAACAACTCTAAATTCGCCACCGCAGGCAGTTCGTCGTATAACGCCAGATCTTGCGGCACCAGACCGATACGCCGTTTCACCGGGTTCGTATCACCCGAAATCGCGGACCCATCGATCAGTACTTGCCCGGCATCGGGCACAATCAGACCCGCGATGATCGATACGGTAGTGGTCTTTCCGGCCCCATTCGGCCCCAGCAGACCGATCGTCTCGCCTTTGCCGACGTCGAAAGAAACTCCGTTGATAGCGGTGATGTTGCCATAAGCCTTCTTGAGTCCAATTACGCTGAGCATGCGCGGTAATCCTTTGTACTATGCGGCGCCCCCTTGACGTTGGCTTGTTTACGGAAGGCTCAAACAGAGGGATGAAGGGTCAGGAATCCAGATTCAGAAAGTGGGCGGTGGGCGATTCACAGAAAAAATTCATTTATCTTTTGCCTGGAATCAGCAGCTTATGGAATTTGCGGCTAGACAGGCAGCTTCTTACGTGTATGTTTGGGGCGCGAGAGAGATTCCGGTCCAGCCTGTTGTTTCCTCAAGGTGACCTGCTATCCTCCCAAAATCCCGCCCGCTCCCCTCACAGGAGTGTCCTTCCCATACAGCCGGATCTCACTCGCTTTCAAACGCTTTATAAACGTCTACGATTTGTTCCAGATCTTTGATGTCTTGAGGTCTTGTATTTTCGAGGGGCGGCCTGACCGGACCGGCGGGTTTGCCCATCATCTCCATCGCGGTTTTCATCACTGCCACCTCATAGCCCTTGACACGTTCCCGCAGAGCATACAGAGGATTGACGAAGCGGTTCATCAGGCTGTTGAGAGCCGTGAAGTCGTGCGCCATTCCGGCCTTAGCCAAGGCAAGCGACACCTTCGGGGAAATGTTCGAAATGCTGGAGGTGTATGCCTGCACTCCAACAGCGAAATAGACCGGGACGCAATCGTCGCCCAAACCGCCGAGCCACGCCAGGCGGTCGCCAACTTTTTGCATGATACGGCCGTATCGCATGCCATTGCCCTGCCCGTCTTTCCATGCCGCGAGCGTTGGCACGCGGTCGGCTAAACGGGACACCTGATCCGGCGAGAAGTTGGCCCAATCGCGGCTATAGATCATCAGTGGCAAGCCCGTGGCTTTTCCTATCGTTTCGTAATAGGCGAACAGTCCCTCCTCCGGAGCGTTGCTGTAATAAGGCGGCAGCACCAGCAGGCACTGTGCACCGGCCTTCTCCGCGCGGCGCGCGATATCCGCGCCCATTGCCGCGTTGAAGCCCGTCCCTGCCACAATAGGCATGCGTCCCTTGGTTGCCTGCACGGCAGTCCGGACCACTTCTTCTGTTTCTTCCGCGGTGAGCGAATACAACTCGCCGGTGCCGCCTGTGGCAACCATGGCGCAGAAAGGATGCGCGGCCATTTCATCTACGTTGCGCTCCAGAGCGGCCAGGTCAAGCGAGAGGTCCTGACGGAAAGGGGTTACAGGGAAGCCAAACACACCGGTGAGTTGCCGGGCAAAATCGCGTGGGGTCACGTGTTCTGTTTTAGCACGCCTGAAAACGCGGGAGAACTTTCAAGCACGCCGTCACTATTTGGGTGAACATGATTTTCGTAACCTGGAGATTACGCGGGTCTTTACGCCAGAAGCCGCGTTGCGCGAGTGCCGCTGCCATCGAAAAAGCACTAGACCGCGATGAAGGCGAGAAGCTCCTTCTGGCTCAGCCAATGTATGCCCGCCACGTGCGCGACGCGTTACTCCATGCGGATCGGGAAAAGGGCTACTACGACTTGCATGCGTGGGTGGTTCTGCACAACCATGTGCATGCCCTGATGGACCCTCATACCGGCACTGTTCGCATTGCGGAAACTGTTATGGATCTCAGCGAGGCGTCGTCCGGACGGGAGTTCTGGGAGCGGGAGAGTTGGGAACGTCCCGTGCGCACCCAACTTGAATATTTGCAGAATGTGGAATACATACACAAACACCCGGTTCAGGACAACTTAGTGCAACGCGCTGAGCAGTGGGAATGGTCCAGCGCCAGTTCAGACGGACCTGCAAGGATGTTCGAGCCGGCGCCATTCCACTACCCTTACGTTTCCGGCTGCCAACAGGCTGCTTTGCGGTTGTGATCCCCTACCAGCGGGGAAGCACGCGCTGCCAGTTAGGATCGACGTGCGCGCGCATCTCGGCTGTGTCATCGCGTTTACGGTAAGGAATCGCGTTGTAGCGTTCGCGCCCTCTTGCTACCTGATCGTAATCGAGTTCCACGCCTAACCCGGGCTTGTCGGGAATACGTACCGCGCCGTTATGAAACTTGATGCGGCCCCCCAACACTATTTCATCCTGAGCGGTTTGCCAGGGGTAATGCGTGTCGCATGCGTAGGTCAGGTTGGGGCACGCGGCGGCAACGTGAGTCATTGCCATCATGCTGACCCCCAGGTGACTGTTCGAATGCATCGATAAACCCATGCCCATTACGCCGCAAAAATGGGAAAGTAACTGGACTTGGCGCATTCCGCCCCAATAGTGCGGGTCTGAAAGAACAATCTGCACAGCGTCCAGTTGTTTCGCCTTCGGAACATCGGGAAAGCTGGTGACGGCAACATTGCTGCCGAACGCCGTGTTGATGCCCTGCGCAAGCAACCGGCGGCGCACCTCGCCCATTCCTTCCAGTTCCGCGCAAGGGTCTTCCAAATAGCCACCGTTCGAGAGTTCCTCGCGAAGCGCTTCCCCAACTTTGACGGAAGTTTCCACACTCCAGGCGCAATTGGGATCGATGCGCAACGGAACGTTCGGGCCAAACTCCTGACGCAACTGCCGGATGCTTTCAATCTCCTCTTCGGGCTCCAGCACTCCACCTTTCAGCTTGATCTCGCGGAAGCCGTACTGCGCAATCATCTGCTTGGCTTCGCGAACCGTTGCTTTGGCACTGAGGACTTCGCCATATTCATCTTCACGCTTGTCACTGCCTACACCGCCGCCGCCGCCGTGTTTATAAAACAGATACGCACTGAAGCTGACCTCATCCCTCACGCGGCCGCCAATGACATCGCATACAGGACGCTCCACGGCTTTGCCAATGATATCCAGGCACGCAATCTCAATCGCCGCGAACGTGCGAGTGTTCAGATCGAGCGGATTTTCGCCCGGTACCAGAAACGTTTGGCTGCGGCCACCAGGAACCGGTGTCCCTTCGGGCGCGGAGCGAACCGTCAGGTCTTCAAACAATCCAGCAAGCTGAAACGGGTCCATGCCGACCACGCGTGAAGAAACGGCCTGCAACGCCCCTAGCGGCACGTCACCGCCGTAAGTCTCGCTGATGCCGGTGATGCCGTCGTCCGTCTTCAGTTCCACGATGGTGCGAAGCGCAAAAGGCGCGTGAAGCCCGTAAGAACTCCGCAAGGGCGGATCGGCAATTGCGATGGGGTGGAGGGTAACTGATGCGATCTTCATGGGCCGAGCGGGGTGCGCTTAGCCCTTACGCGATCCGCGGCGCACGTTCTTCAACTGCGTTTGCCGCATTTTTGCCTTCTTACGCTTCGGCTTGCTGATGGCAAAGGTGCCGCTGCCGTGATTTTCTGCTTTGTAAAGCTTGCTTTCGTCTGCCAAGTCAATGTTCCTTAGTATTGAAATTACGTTTTATTGTAGCGCGGTATCTTGAATGTACACCTCCATTCATGGGTTCTCTCTTCAGTTCCTGGCTGTTGCTGGCCTGCTTTGCGGCATCGCCGGCGATAACGCCCGATCGAACAGAGTTGGAACGGATATTCGCGGAGTTGTCTGCCGCAACTGGGCTTCCCATTCGCCATGCCGTGAAATTCCAGGTCCTCTCCCGGACCCAAGTGAATCGTTTCCTGGAAGATCGGATCAGGGAAGCGGTGAAGCCGGCTGAACTGCGCGCTGAGGAGTTGACACTCAAGAAACTCGGCTTCGTTCCCGCTGATTTCGACCTGAAGAAAACCACCATCGCGCTCCTTACCGAACAGACTGCGGCGTTTTATGACTATCGCCGCAAGCAGCTGTTTTTGACAGATTGGGCATCGGACTCGTTGCGCGAAGCAGCAACTGTGCATGAGATGGCTCACGCGCTTGCGGATCAGAACTACAGCCTGGAACGCTTCGCCAAAAAAGTGCAGAACGATACTGAGAAGTCAGCCGCGCGCCAGGCGGTGGTGGAAGGACAGGCCAGTTGGTTGATGCGCGAGTTGGACAGGCACCATCCTGAGCACAAGCAGTCCGCGCAGGTGGATACTCCCTTTCCAGTGTTCGATCAAGCGCCGCTCTATTTGCGTGAGACGCTTACGTTTCCTTATAACTATGGAACTGAATTTCAACAAGCGGTATATGCCCGATTCGGTAGGGATAGTTTTCGCAAAGTGTTCGTTGAGCCCCCCGTCTCAACGCAGCAGATTCTCCACCCCGAGGTTTACTTTGCGGGAACGCAGCCGGTGCCCGTGCCGCTCCCGGCGATACATGGAATGCGGAGCCTGGTCGAAGGTCCGCTGGGAGAACTGGACCACAGTATTCTGCTGCGTCAGTGGACCACGGACGAAGATGCGCGTGAGGTAAGCCCGCATTGGCGTGGGGGACGTTATCAGCTTTGGGAAAACCGAAAATCGGGCCGGGTGTCGCTCGTGTACGGATCAGTTTGGGACACTGCGGCTGCCGCCTCTAAATTCTTTGCACTGTACGCGCAGATGCTGAGAAAAAAATTGAGCGGGCTCCAGATCACAGAGGAGCGAGATACGCTTTATGCCGGTAAGGCGAGCGATGGATACTTCACTTTGCAACTGGAAGGCGTGAAGGTGACGGCGCGGGAAGGGCTGGCCGATCGCCCTTAGGTTTTACTGCTGGAAACCGGCAAGTAGCTTCGCAGAACCGGGTACATGGTTTGGACGAACTTCACGCCCAGGTTTACCGCTTTTTCGTCCTGGTTGTTACGGACCGGCACCACCACGCGGACTAGGGCTGTGTCGCTGCGGTGGTAGCGGATAGAATCCGCAACCAGCCAGAATTTTGCATCATATTCATCGGCAATCACCCGGCGAGGGGTTTGATACCAATACAAAACAGCGCTCTTCTCGTCGCCTTTCGATACGATATAGCGATTAATTCGGATAGTCTGATGAGTTTGCTCGATTGGAACATCGATGAAACCGGAAATTGTCTGGGACCATCCTGCTCCGGGCAGGCAGTTCTTGGGTGAGTGGGGGGACTGTCCGGTACGCTGACTCCGGAAGTACGCAACGAACAAATTAACGCCTCCACCCTCAGCCCGCGAACCGTAACTGCGGCTCAGAGTATCGTCGGCTTTCAGAACGTCAAGAGTTTCCTGTTCCACCACACCCTGCTGGGTCATGGACCAGTTACCGACCGTGGTAGGCAATTGGTCCAGCGCCTGCGTAGGCACTATATTCTCGCCATGAGAGGCGGTGTAGAACAGCGCGGATTGGATAATCAACACAGCCGTGAGCACGCGGGCGTACTTCGATTTCAGAACGGAAGACAGGCTAGGTACTTGCATGAAGTTGGCGGTTCCGTAGATATTGATGGGCACGAATTACCAATTGATGCAGGGCAACCATAATCCCGAGCGCGATCATGAAGATCACCCAGCCGGAAAATTCGTGGAAAAAGCCTTCCGCAAGTTCTGGTTTAATCTCGCTCAGGATGCCGGTCAAAGTAACCCGCGCGGCATTCGCAATCATGGCAATCGGAATGGTGCTGAGGAATAGCGCTACTCGGATCCAGGTCTTCTTTTCAAAAAAGTAGCCGTAGACCAGTGACAAGAAAGAGAGGGACAGAAGTGACCGGATGCCGCTGCATGCTTCGACGACGCTCAGCCGCTGACTGGGCAGTTCCAAAATATTGCCTTCCCGGAGCACAGCATATCCGAGCAATCCAAGCACACTGTCGGCCGCCTCGCTGGCGTAAATCTGAAGTGGGAACGTAATGCGGTTATAGATAATGGCGGGGATCGGCACCATGAAAAAGAGCAGAAAAAGAGGGAACGCGAATACGCGAAGATACTCCCGCCCTCCTAAGAGAAGCACCATTCCAATGATGGAAATCACGAACGAGGTGCGCGCGAGGAACAGCTCCGCCCCCAAAGTCGCGATATACATTTGAACGGCTCCGTAAATCACGATCGCCAAGCCCCACCAGTTCGGGCGCGCGCGGAGATCGGCAATTTGGCTTCGTTTTTGCCAGGCAATATATCCGGCGATGATTGGCACAAAAAATCCGTGCCCCATATCCGCGTCGTCATTCCAGTTTTTGACCAGAGCAGCCAGAATGGGAGCGTAACAAACAGCTAGAAGG
>Ga0123338_10001989_pt1 | contig 19296 bp, 11 predicted proteins | sample grotaG_FD_89793 | JGI IMG/M metagenome (GOLD analysis project Ga0123338, IMG submission 89793) | Glacier valley bacterial and archeal communities from Borup Fiord, Nunavut, Canada, to study Microbial Dark Matter (Phase II) -... | ecosystem: Environmental > Aquatic > Freshwater > Ice > Glacier ...
CGCGCGCGCTGCCCGTTGCGATTCCGGTTCCACCCGAGGTGGCGAGCTGACTCGACGCCGCCTGCGCGACCTCGGCCTGTCTCTCGGGCGGTATCCGACCGGCCCTTTCAACGCCATCACCGATGTGGCCGGCGTCAAGGTTGGCCACACCACGCTCATCTCCGGCGAGGGCAAGCTGGCCCGCGGCCACGGCCCGGTGCGCACCGGCGTCACCTGCGTCTTGCCGTCGGAGAACATCTTCACCGAGCGCTTGCTGGGCGGAACCTTCGTGCTCAACGGCGCCGGCGAGGTCGCGGGCTTGACGCAGGTAGCGGAGTGGGGCCTGGTCGAGACGCCCATACTCCTCACCAACACCATGTCGGTGGGCAAAGTGTCTGACGCCGCGGTCAAGTGGATGACCAAGCGCCATCCCGGCATCGGCGCCGAGGAAGACGTGATCTTGCCCATCGTCGGAGAATGCGACGATAGCTACCTCAACGACGCGGTCGGCCGTCACATTCGCTCCGACCATGTGTACAAGGCCATCGAGCAGGCGACATCGGGACCGGTTGCAGAGGGGTCGGTGGGTGCAGGGACAGGTATGGTCACCTGCGACTTCAAGTCGGGCATCGGGACGTCGTCGCGGAAGGTCGCCGCCGACGTGGGCGTGTATACTGTGGGTGTCCTCGTGCTGAGCAACTTTGGCGTGATGCCGAACCTACGAATCGACGGGGTCCCCGTCGGTGACGTGCTGTGGCCGGAGTATCGCGATCAGCCGCGCCGCGTCGACAACTATGGCTCGATCATCGTGGTCATCGCGACGGATGCCCCGATGCTCCCATCCCAGCTCGGACGTCTTTGCAAGCGGGCTGCGCTGGGAGTCGGTCGTGCCGGCAGTTACGCTGCACATGGCTCGGGCGAGATCTTGCTGGCGTTTTCGACGGCAAATGGGGTACCGCGGGTCACGGCGGGAATGACCGCGCAGCTGACGACGTTACTCGATCAGGCCACCGGGCCGTTTTACGAAGCGGTCATCGAGGCCACCGAGGAGGCGATCGTCAACTCGTTATGTATGGCGGATACCATGGTCGGGCAGAACGGTAATGTTGCGCCGGCGCTGCCGCTCGATCGCGTGGCGGAGCTGTTGCGCAAGATGCGGCCCGTCGAGGCATGACCCTCCAGCTCGCCGCCGGGCTCGTCGCTGCGCAGCGCTGGGAAGAGGCGCTGGCGGAGCTATTGCCGATCTGGAGAGCGGAGCGCGACCCTGGGCTCGGTGCGGTGATCGACGCGGTGAGCACGCTCATCGAGCGGCCGCCGGTGAAGACGCTCGGGCCGCGGGTGATGGACCAGCATGCGGTCTGGTTGCAGCTGGCGAAGACCCGCGACCTCGGCGACGGCACGCGGCTGTTCTCGTCGCTGGGCGAGGTCAATAGTACCCTGGCGACACAACGCATCGAAGAGCTGCGCAACTGGCGGCCCGATCCGCGGCTCGGCCAGGCGCTGATGGGGTTGATTGAATTGCCGCCGTTTCAGGGTGCACCCTCGGCGCCGTTCTGGCGGGTGGTGTGGGCGCTGTTGCCGCAGCATGCCGATGCGCGGACGTTGGCGCGGTTGCGACCTCTCGTCGGCACCTTTCAGACGCGGCTCGGTGCCGAGGCGATGATCCGTCTGTTCGAGCGCTGCGCGGTCGAGGCGGTCGAGGCGATCAAGACGGAGCTGTCGGTCGGTGCTCTCGACCAGGGTTTGGTCGAGGCCATGGCTCGCCAGCTCAAGATGCGGCATGCGCGGGCTTCGCAACGCTCTGGCGTCGACGAGCAACAGTTGGTCGGCGCAGTGGCCGGTGCGCTCGACGACCCCGGGCCGCGGCTGGTGTTGGCCGACTGGCTGGAGGAGCGCGGCGATCCGCGTGCCGAGCTCATCCGCCTCGGCGTGGCCCGCGGCGCCGGCGAGCCGTCCGCGCGGGAGCGGGCGCTGTGGAAGCGGCTCGGCCCCGCGTGGCTGGGCCCGGTGTGGTCGGTCACGGCGCGCAGCGGCATGGTCTTCGATCGCGGTTTTCTCGACGCTGCGCGCATCCAGGTTCGCTCCGATTCGGCGTTGCTGCGCGCGGTGGGGGCGGTGGCGTGGGCGACGGTCCGGTCTCTCAAGCTCGGTGTCAAGCTCGGCGCGGACCAACCCAAGCTGGCGACGCTCCTCGGCCATCCGGTCTTTGCCAACCTGCGCTCTCTCGATGAAGTCTCGGCCGGCGTGCTGACGGGGCTCGTCGGTACGCCGACCGCAGAACGGCTCGGTCATCTCGGCATTCAAATCACGCTCAGCTCGGCGAGCACGCCCGAGCTGGCGGAGATGCTGGGTGGTCGTGCGCTGTTTCCGTCGCTGCAGTCGCTCGAGCTGCATCTGCCGGCGCATCTCGACGCCCGCGCCGCACAGATTCTGCTGGCGCTGCCCAAGCTGTCGGAGGTCAAATCGCTGAGCCTGACCGTCCCGGTCGCCGCCGAAGAGCCGTTACTGAAAACGCTGCTGCCGCTCTTGTGCCACCCGACCACGCTGCGTCGGGCCGAGGCGGGCGGACCCTGGAGTGCATGGAGCGCCAGTGTCGCGGCCGGCATTTTGCGTCTCCACGTCGACGCGATTGGACCCTGGGGCAAGATCTTGCGCGCGTTGCCGCACGGCTCGCTTCTCGGCGTCGATCTGTCCGGCGACGCGGTGGAAGCAGTGGCGGGCGCAGCGGGGCGGTTTGGCGTTAATATCGTCTGAAGTGCCCACGCTCCTCTCATGAAGCTCGGCGGTCGGATCACCGCCATCACCGTCACCGTGGTTTTGGTGACGCTGGGGTTGTATGGCCTCGTGACGCTGCGAGCGCGTCGTGTCGAGCTGGCCACCGATCTGGAGCGGCAGACGGGCCTCGTCGGCAGCGCGGTGCAAGTGGCCTTCGAAGCGGCGTTGCAAGAGGGTCTGTTCGAGGACGTGGGCTCGCTCATCCGTCGCTGGCAGGCCAAGGAGCCGGCCATCGCCATGTCCTATATCGACCTGTCGCACTGGCAGCCCGGCAAGGTGCCGCCGGCGTTTCAGGCAGGCCAGCCCGGCAGCACGCCCGATGGTGGCACCGATTCAGCCTTCGTCACGCCGCCGCCCGATCCGACGCGCACCGAGCGCCTCACCCGGCTCGACATCGAGGGCCAGACCATCGGAGCACACGTCCAGATCGACGGCCGTCCGGTCTATGTCCTCACCTTGCCGATCCGCGACAGCAACAAGCGCATCGTCGCTGCCGTCGAGCTGACGCGGGACGAGTCGGAGTCGGAGGCCAGCTTTACGCGCGCCTTGAAGACGGCACTGTGGGCCATGCTGGTGCTGGTGGTGGGGTTGGGACTCCTCGTGTGGCTGTCGGCGCGGGCGGCGATCACGCGCCTGCAGCGACTGGTCGAGGCCATCGACGACGTGGCGCAGGGCGATCTGGGCCGCGTGATTCTCGGTGGCGATGATGAAGTCGGCGAGCTGGCCGATCGGTTCAACCAGATGACCGGCAACCTGCGCGAGGCCCGTGGCGAGATCTTGGCGGGCGTCGACGCCAAGCTGGCGCTCGAGGCCCGCCTGCGTCATTCGGAGAAGCTGGCCACCATCGGTCAGCTCGCCGCCGGCATTGCCCACGAGGTGGGCACCCCGCTCAATGTCATCGGCGGTCGCGCGCGCACCATGGAGAAACGCGCGCTGGCCGAGGTGTCGGGCGAGGGCGCGCCGCTCAACGCCGCCGACGTGGCCAAGAATGCGGCCATCATCGCCACCCAGACCCAGCGCATCACGCGCATCATCCAGCAATTGTTGGACTACGCCCGTCGCCCGGCCATCGAGCGTCGCACCGTCGACGTCGGCGAGGTGGTGCGCACCGCGCTCGACTTTCTCGAGCACCAGCTCCAGTTGCACCGGGTGGAGTCGGTGGTGCAGCCGTTCGTCAACCAAGAGTCGGGTTTGACGACCCCCTTGGTCAATGCTGATCCCGATCAGCTGCAGCAAGTGTGTCTCAACCTGTGTCTCAATGCGATTCAGGCCATGCCCGACGGGGGACGGCTCGAGCTCAGGACGCGCGGCGTGATCCGTCGCCGGCCGGGCCTCGAGACCGCGTCGCCCGGTCCGTATGTCGTGCTGGAGGTCGCCGATACCGGGCCGGGCATCCCCGACGGGGATCGGGAGCGCATCTTCGAGCCGTTCTATTCGACCAAGGCCGAAGAAGGCGGCACCGGCTTGGGCTTGTCGGTGTCGGTGGGCATCATCAAGGACCATGACGGCTGGATCGACATCGACGTCCCGTCGACGGGCGGCACCGTCTTCAGGGTCTTCTTGCCGGCGCTGGAGCCGTCCGTGGCCCCACGGGACGGTGACGGTGACGGCGTCGTCGTCGCCGGCGTGATATAACCCGAGCTCCGATGGACAAGGCCGAGCGCGCGCGCACCCAACTATTGGTCGTCGAGGACGACGCCGCCATGCGCGAATTGCTCAACGAGGCTCTCGTCGAGGAAGGCTATCGCGTCGACGTCGCCGCCAGCGGCCGCACCGGCATCGACAGGGTGCGCCAGGGCGGCATCGATCTGGTCGTCACCGACGTGCGCATGCCCGATATGGACGGTCTCGACATGCTGGCCGAGGTGCGGGCACCGGCGACGTCGGGTGAGCCGACCGCGACGCCACCGCACGTGATCGTGGTGACCGCGTTTGGCTCGATCGAGACGGCCAAGAAAGCCTTGAAGCTCGGCGCGCACGACTATATTACCAAGCCCTTCGAGATCGACGACCTGGTCGTGGCCGTCGAGAAAGCGCTCGACGAGCGGACCCTCAGGCGCGAAGTGGCCCGCCTGCGCAAGGAGGTCGCGCGGCCGTACGAGTTCGACAACATGATCGGCCGCTCGGCGCCGATGGAGGAGGTCTTTGCCCTCATCCGTCGCCTGTCGACGTCGGCGGTCAACGTGCTCATCACCGGCGAGAGCGGCACCGGCAAAGAGCTCGTCGCCCGCGCGCTGCACTATCACTCGCCGCGCGCCAAGAAGCCGTTCGTGGCCGTGAATTGCGCCGCCATTCCCGACACCCTCCTCGAGAGTGAGCTGTTCGGCTACAAGCGCGGCGCGTTCACGGACGCGCGGCAAGATCGTCCGGGTATGTTCCTCGAGGCCGAGGGTGGAACCATCTTTCTCGACGAGATCGGCGATCTGACGCCGGCACTGCAGGCCAAGTTGCTGCGTGTCTTGCAGGAGCGCGAGATCCGGCCGCTTGGTGCCACACGCTCGGAAAAAGTCGACGTGCGCGTGTTGTCCGCGACCAACCGAGACCTGGCCCAACGGATGGGGCAGGGTGTCTTTCGCGAGGATCTGTTCTATCGGCTCAATGTCATCGAGGTGTCGTTGCCGCCGCTGCGTGACCGTGGCGAAGACGTGTTGCCGCTGGCGCAGCATTTTCTGGCGCAGGCCTGCAAGCGCACCGGCAAGCGCTTGCGTGGCTTCGAGCCCACGAGCTTGAAAATTCTGCTCGGCTATCCGTGGCCGGGCAATGTGCGTGAGCTCGAAAACGTCGTCGAACGCGCGGTGGCCTTGGCCGAGGGTGAGCTGATCGTGCCCGATGATCTGCCGGCGCAGGTGCGCGAGCGCCGCTCCACCGACGTGCTGCAAGGTGCGTTGTCGCGCAATCTGACGCTGGCCGACCTCGAGCGGGATTACATTCACCGCGTCCTGCAGGCCGAGGGCGGCAACAAGACGCGCGCGGCGCAGCGCCTCGGTCTCGATCGCAAGACGCTGTATCGCAAGCTCGAGGAGTACGGGCGCGAGGGCGGCGAGGCGACACCAGCGACGGTGGACGATGAGCCGTCAGCGAGTGTGATCGTGACGCCGCAAACGCCGGCCAACGTGAATGATCCGCCGCGTTCGGAGGCCACCGTGCCCATCCCGCGGCTCGATCCGTCGACCGACGACCTCGACTAAAACCGTTTCAGATCTTTGCGGTAAAAGGGGCGCCACTCGGGGGTGGCAAGGCCCGCACCGTCGAGGGTGGTGGCGTCGAACCACGGCGACTTGGTGGTCAGATCGGTGAGCACGTGGAAATCTTGGGCCGGCATGTAGCTCTGCCCGAGTAACACCCAGCGATGGCCGGCTGCGTCGGCGGCGACGTCGAGCACCAGGATGGCGTGGCCGGGATAGCCGCCTTGAATGAGCACGTCGCCGGGCTCGATGGCGCCGACTGCGGGCTTGAGCTCGGCGGACAACGAAGCCGAGCCAGCCTCGGCGAAGACATGGATGAGCCAGCGGTTGAAGTCCTGTCGCGGCTGCCCATGCGGCGTGAAACGGAGCTCGGTGCGTTTGCCGGGCTCGGGATGAAAGGCGACGGGTAGGTTGGCGGCATAGCGATGCTCGGCCCACAGGCGCATGACGGCGTCGGCACATTGCTGAAGATCGCGCGGGGGCACGTCGAGATCGACGACGGCGGCGTGGACATCCTGGCGCGGCTTCGGTCGGCCGTCGTAGAGCTTGACCGCGGTGCCGGCCGGCTTGAGCGGTAGGCCTCGCAGCCAGGCGCCGAAGCTGTCGGGTGCGACCGCGACACGGGTGGTGGACTGTGGCGCCACGAAGCGGGTCTCCAGCTTGTCGCCACCGACGGCATGGGGCCACAGATACGCCAGGGCCAGGCCGAGCCAGATCTGGGTCATGCTCGACGGTAGCAAGCCGCCAGCGTCAAGCCAGCTAAAAAGGCGTATCTTCCGCGGCGATGCAGTCGAACCTGTGGGTCCTCCTTGCGGCGGCGTGCCTTTTTTGGGGCGGCTGTCGTCGTGGCACAGCGACGGAAAAAGCGCCGCAGCGGCTGGGTGACGTCCTGGCCGCACAGCCCCGCAAGGCCGAGTTCGACGCCACGCTGGCCGACCTCGATGCCAAGGCGGAAGCGGCCACACGCGGATACCAGAGTGAAGGCGCACCGACGGTATTCACCCTCGACACGCCGTCCTTTGCGCTGCCGGTCTCGGCCGGCCATTGTTACCGTGCGGTGGTGCGCCTCGGTCCCGATGCCGTTTACTCGGATCTGGCCGAGCGCGGCGTGCGCTTCGACGTGATCTTGCCCGGCAAGGGCCTGCGCCCGTCGGGCGGCGCCGTGGGGCCAGGCGCGATCTTCGACCTCCATTGCGCATCCAGCGACGGTAAAGCGCTGGTCAAGCTGTCGTCGTCGGTGCCTGATCTGTCTGTCACCGCAGGCGTGCTGGCCAAGCTCGGCTCCGGAACAGCGACGGTCCAGCTTTACAGTCGCGTGGCCGAGCCCACGGACTGGGGTGGACCGGAGCTCAAGGACCTCTTGGAAAAGGAGCTCTTGGGGTTTGCCATCGCGGCCTCTCCCGTCGAGGGCGCGCTCGACATGCCCACCTCGGTGTCGTTTCCGCTGGCGGCGGGGTGGTGTTACAAGCTGGCGGTTGTGCTGCGGCCGGGTGCGGCGTTTGGCAGCGGCAAAGTGGGCCTGGTCATCGGCGAAGCGGTGACGCGCGGGCCGGGATCGTTGGCCGATCTCGGCTGCGTCACCAGTGATCGCACGCAGCCGCTCAAGCTCCGCTCAGGTCGCGGCGGTCACGGGGGCTTTGTCGCCCAGCTCTATCGCAAGCCGGGCGCCACGGGTGTAGCGGCACCTGTCGTCGGTGACAACGCCACGGTCTGTGCCAAGTGCGGTGCCGAGCGCGATCTCTGTCGCGCGCAAAAAGGCGTTGGCGTTTGCGAAGGCGCCTGGAACACCTGCGTGCGCGCCCACAGCGGCGTGAGCGATTCGCCTTACAGTTACTGCCGATGACATACGTGCGGCTGGTGGAGGCGTGGTGGCATGCCGATGACTGCGATACGGCGATCGAAACGCTGCGCCATGGCCTTGGAAAACACGGGCTCGAGGCCGCGCTGCCGTCGGAGCTCCTGCGCGAACGAACCCGCTCAGCGACGGTGAACAACGATGAAGACGAGGCCGACCTACGCCGTCATCAGATCGGCATCGTCGCCGTGCACGCCAATCTGGAGCTGGAGCGGCGTGGCGACGTGCGGCGTTTTCGCTCGTTCGGCGTCGCGCTGCGTGACGAGACCGACGAGCCGGCCTGGATCTTGGTGACGCCGGTCGAGCACACGGAACTGTTGGCCATCGGCGGCCCACCGAGCGCGCTCGAGATACCCTACGACGACGCACGCAGCATCGACGATCTGCCGCAGATCGTCCTGCAACAGCCGGTGCGGCTCGAAGATCTCGACGACGACCGCGCGCAGCTGTTATCCAACACCGCCTTTCGCACGGGCAACTACGCCGAGGTCGTCCGGCTGGCGCCGGTGGCCATGAGCCAAGGCGGCCATGGTCTCCTGGCGCAGCTTCAATATCTCGACGCACTCCGACGGCTCGGCCGCATCGAGGACGCACGCGCCGCCTGGATCAGGATCGCCGACGCGTGGCTCAGCGCCACCTACACCGTCTGGGATACGCAGTGGAAGAAGCTGGCAGCGCTCCACGACGAGCTCGGCCTGAGCGACGCGCGCCTCGGCCAGGTGAAATCACGGATCTAGGTCCGGGCGGGTAATGGCTTTTCGCCCCGATAGCGCAGCTTGTAGAGCTCGACGAGCACGAACGGCACCACCGACAGCCCGAACACGATCGCCACATCGTTGCCGCCCAGCCACGCCGTCTTGAAGATCGGCCGCAGGCCGGGCACGTAGATGGTGATCGCCTGCAGCACGAGGCCCAGGATGACCGCGCCCCACAACGCACGGTTGGTGAACACGCCGAGCGAGAACAGCGACTTTTTCTCCGAGCGGCAGTTGAACGAATGCAGGAGCGGCGACACGCTCAAGATGGCAAAGACGATGGCCCGCGCCCGCGCCAGCTCTTCGGGCGACGAGGCGTGATGCGGGTTGGGCAGCGTGTGCGCAAAAGCCCAGATGGCCGTCGCTGCCATGATCGCGCCGACGACCACCATCTGGAAATATTCCTGCCCGCTCAAGATGGCGCCGCCTGGCGTCCGCGGCGGCTGACGCATCTGCTCTGGATCGCGCCCGTCGACACCGAGCGCCAGCGCCGGCAGGCCGTTGGTGATGAGGTTGATCCACAAGATCTGGATCGGCGCGAGCGGCGATTCCCACCCGAGCAGCGACGCCGTGAGCACGAACAGCACCGCGCCGGTGTTGGACGACAGCAAGAAGAAGATGAACTTGCGGATGTTGGCGTAGATCGCCCGGCCTTCTTCGACCGCGCCGACGATGGTGGCGTAGTTGTCGTCGGAGAGGACCAGCGACGCTGCCTCTTTGGTGACATCGGCGCCGGCCTTGCCCATGGCCACGCCGATGGAAGCAGCCTTGACCGCGGGCGCATCATTGACGCCGTCGCCGGTCATGGCGCAAATGAAGCCACGCGCCTTCAACGCCAGAACGATGCGCAGCTTGTGCTCGGCGGTGGCGCGGGCCACGACCGAGACGCGATCGATGCGCTCCTCGAGGCTCTGCTGGTCGAGATTCTCCAGCTCGGAGCCGGTCAACAGCATGTCTCCCTCGGCCCACAGGCCAATCTCGACGGCGATGGCCTTGGCGGTGACCGGGTGATCGCCGGTGATCATGACGGTGCGGATGCCGGCGGCGCGGGCTTCTTTGATGGCCGGCGCGACCTCGGGACGCGGCGGGTCGACGATGCCGACCAGCGCCAGAAACGTCAGACTCGATTCCCACTCGGGCGAAGGCGTGGCCGGGCCAATCGGCGTCGGCAGATCGCGGTAGGCCAGGCCAATGACGCGCATGCTGCGCCCGGCCCACTCGGCGGCCTCGTCGCTGATGCGCTGGCGCTCGGTGTCGTCGATGGCCTTGTCAGCGCCGTCGATGCGGACATGGGTCGCCTTGGCCAACAGCGCCTCGGGCGCGCCACGCACGAACGAGCGCACACGGCCGCCGTGGCGGACGAGCTCAGAGGCCATGCGGCGCTCGGAGGTGAACGGCTGCTGTCCAAGGACGTCGGTGCCGCGGGTGAGACCTCCTCGACGGGCCATCATCAGCAGGGCCGCGTCGGTGGGATCGCCTTGGATGTCGACGGTGTCGGCGTCGACCTCGGTTAGATGTGCGCCTCCCGCGTGTGACGCCGCACCGAGTGCGAGCGCCAGATCGTCGTCGAGCGCCGGCGTCCCTTCCACGGTGACGCTTCCGGCCAACGCGCGCGGTCCGCCATCGACGACATAGCGTGCGCCAGAGACCCACAGACGGCGGGCGGTCATCGCGTTCTGCGTCAGGGTGCCCGTCTTGTCGGTGCAGATCACCTGCGTGCAACCCAAGGTCTCGACGGCAGGCAGGCGTCGCACCAGCGCATTGCGGCGCGCCATCCGCTGGGTGCCGATGGCGAGCACGATGGTGGTCACCGCCGGCAAGCCCTCCGGAATGGCGGCCACCGCCAGCGCCACAGCGACGAGAAATAGCTCGCGTACGGTGCCGGTGTGCATCAGCATGCCCGCGCCGAAGACGATCACCGAGACGGCAATACAGCCTAGGACGACACGCTTACCGAAGGCGTCGAGGTCTTTTTCGAGCGGTGTCTCTTCTGGCTCGACGCGCGCCAGCATGCCGGCGATCTTGCCCAGCTCGGTGTGGATGCCGGTGTTGGCGACGATGCCACGACCACGACCACGCGACACACGCGTCCCCATGAAGGCCATGGTGCGGCGCTCGGCCAGCGGCGTATCCGCGTCGAGGGTGGCCTTGGCGTCTTTGGTGACCGGCATGCTCTCGCCGGTGAGCGCGGCTTCTTCGACGTCGAGCTCGTGCGACTCGAAGAGCCGCACGTCCGACGATAGACGGTCGCCGTCCTCCAGGAGAATGAGGTCGCCGGGGACGATCTCGCGCGCTGGCAGGTCGATGAGCTTGCCGCCGCGCAGGACCTTGGCTACCGGCGAGGTCATCTGCCGGAGTGCGTCGAGGGCGCGTTGTGCCCGCTGTTCTTGAAGGATCCCCATGGTGGCGTTGATGACGACGATGATGAGGATGGCGATGCTGTCGCCAAACCGGCTGAGCGTCCCCGCGCCGGGCTCGGGCGCAAAGAGTCCCAGGCCCGCAGCGATGGCCGCCGCGCCAATCAGCGCCAGGACGGTGAAGTCGGTGAGCTGGGCCCACAGCTTCTTGAGCCACCCCTCCGGCGGCTCTTCGGGGAGCTGATTGGGGCCAATGCGCACGAGGCGTTCGGCGGCGGCCTCGGGGCTGAGGCCGTTTTTGAGATCGCTTTGCCAGTAGGCGGCTACTTCTTCGGGGGTGGCATGGTGCCAAGCAAGGCGTGGCGGACCGTCGCTGGGCTGATGTGCGGGACCGCTCACGCGATCATCGGACACGGACATGCCGGTCACGGTAGCACAGCTGACTCTGCTCCCGAGAGAGTCCCGCGTGCTGCTATGCTCCGGCAATGGTTGGACCGGGTAGTCAAGGCCAGGCGGTTGACGAGGCCACGGATGCCGAAGCTGCCGATGGCACCAAGGCAGGCAAGGCTCCGGCCGGGCCGCTTTCCGGCGTCCACCTCATCACCAAGCCGCGTCTGCAGGGCGTGGCCTTCTGGCGTGCGCTCGCCGTCGAGCTCGGGCACCGCTTCATGGACCATCGGGTCCAGGACGTCGCGGCCCAGCTCGCGTTCTGGTCGCTGTTGGCCGTATTTCCATTTTCGATCTTTTTGTTGACGGTGATCGGCTACATCCCGCTCGAAGGACTCGACCGACAGATCTTACGCTTCATCTATGACGTAATGCCGTCCGATGCCGCCCGGCTCGTCGACCACACGGTGCACGAAGTCCTCGGTCGCCAGCGCGGCACCTTGCTTCTTGGCTCGCTGGCCGGCTGGGTGTGGTCGGCCGCAGGGGGCATGGGCACCACGTCGCACGCCATCAACGTCGCCTATGGCGTCGAGGAAACGCGTGGATTTTGGCACCGGCGCATCTTGTCCATCGGCCTCACCATCGGTGCGGTCGGCGCGATCATCGTCGCCACCACCGGCATCCTCGTCGGCCCCAACCTCGTCAAAGTGGCTGGCGAATGGCTCGGCCTCGGCAAGGACTACCACCAGCTCTGGCGCCTCCTGCGTTGGCCGATGGTCGTGGTGAGCATGATGTTCATGTTGTCTTGCCTCTATCACTATCTACCCGACCGGCGCCGCGTGTTTAGGATGTTCACGCCGGGCGCCATCGCGGGCCTGACAGCCTGGATCCTCACGTCGGTGACGTTCAACGCCTACGTGCGCCACTTCCATGCCTACACCAAGACCTACGGCACGCTCGGCGGCGCGGTGATCTTGCTGATGTGGCTGTATCTGTCGGCGGTGATCATCATCATGGGCGCGGAGCTCAACGCCAGCCTCGAGCATTTGCGCGACCGACCCGTTCCGCAGCCAAAGTGACGCGCCCACTCGCGGTGTTGGCGATCCTGTGCGGTGGCTGTACGTCCGCGCCAGTCATCGCGCCTGGGTGCAATCCGCTCGTCGGTGACGACTGCCTGACACCGTTTCCGTCGTCGTTCTTCGAGGTCGCCGATCCGACCACGGCGACGGGCGTGCGGGTGGCCTTGCCCGAGGTGGCCTTGCCGATGCAGTCGAGTGGGACCCGTTTGTCGACCGAGCGGATCAATCGGCTCGACGGTTTTTCGCCGTCGACGCCGTTGCTGGTCTATTTCAAGGCCGGGGTCGCCGCGGCCGATCTACCGTCGGAGACGGATCTGCCGTCGTCACTCGGCGACTCCGCCAAGGTGCGGATCTACGACCTCGACTCTGGCGCGCGCATTCCGCTGTGGGCCGAGGTCGACTTGAATGCCGATGTCGGTGAGCGCCAGGGTGTCCTCATCCATCCGGCCACGCGCCTCTTGCCGGCGCATCACTACGTCGCTGTGCTCGTCGACCTCTCCGACGCCTCCGGGCATCCGTTGCCCAGCCGGCCACCGACGGCGGCGCTGGCCACGTTCTTGACCGCGCACGGGGTTTCACGGCCCACGCTCGCCTGGGATTTTCACACCGCCAGCGACGCGACCGCTCATCTGTTGGCCATGCGGGATCAGACGCTGGCCCGGCTTGCCAGCCTCGACTATCACCTCGGCGCCGTCGTCGAGGCGCCGGCCAACGACACCGTCCTTCTGCGTACGTTCACCGCCACCATCGACGTTCCGTCTTTCTTGGCCGATGCGGGCAATCGCGCGCCGATGGTCTTCGACGCGGCCGGCATACCCACCGTTCGCGGCATCGACCAGGCCACCGTGACCGTGGTCGTGCCGCGCTGCGCAGCGACGCACACTGGGCCCATTCCGCTGGTCGTCTTCGGCAGTGGCCTGTTTCTCACGGTCAAAGAGACACTCGGCTATCGCGCCTGGCAGTCGGTGGCCAACAATGTCTGTGCGGTCTACGCCGGCACCGACTGGCTCGGTCTCTCTGGCGGCGACTTGGCCCTCGCTGGTGACGCGGCCGCGGCCGACCTCAACCTCCTCAACATCATCACCGACCGACTCCAGCAGGCGCAGATGAACGCGCTGGTCATGACCCGACTTCTCTTGACGCGCCTCAAAGACGACCCGGTGCTCAGGCAGGCTGGTAGCCCGATCCTCGACGGCAAACAGGCCTATTACTACGGCATCTCCAACGGCGGCATCCAGGGCGCGGCGTTTCTGGCGCTGTCCAGTGACGTAGACCGTGGCGTGCTCAACGTCCCCGGCGGCGAGTGGTCGCTGATGATCTCGCGCTCGACCGACTTTGTCTCGCTCAAGGTCCTCCTCAACCATCTGTTGCCGGATCCGCTCGATCGCCAGGTCGCGTTTGCGCTCTCGCAATCGGAGTGGGATCACTCCGACGCTGCGACCTTCGCTCCGCACGTCATCAAAGACCCGTTTCCGGGCCAGTCGGCCAAGCGCGTGCTGGTCCAAGAATCCATCGGCGATGCGCAGGTACCCAACGTCGCCACCCGCATCCTGGTGCGCGCGCTCGGCATCCCGGCGCTGTCACCCACCGTCGCCAGCGTCTATGGCGTCGACGAAAAAACCGGCCCGCTCGACTCCGCCTACACCCAGTGGGACTCCAACCTACAGCCGCGCCCGCCCAGCGGAGACATCGCGCTACCGGCCGACAACGGCGCGCACAATTACATCTGGCCCACGTCGCTGTCGGCGGCCCAGCTGCGCGCGTTCTATCAGCCGAGCGGCCAGGTCACGCAAGTCTGTCCCGGCGCCTGCCAGTTCTGAGCTAACCCGATCTTCATGTTGCCGTCGTCGCCAAGCGCGACGATAAGGCATGCGGGCCTCTCTCTCGCCTCGCGCATTGTGGGTCGTCTTGGTGTTGGCCAGAATCGCCCACGGCGACGCGGCGTATCCCGACCTCATCTGGCTCCGCGGCGGCGATATCGTCAGCGGCCGCATCCTCAGCGAAGGGCCAGCCGAGATCGTCGCTGCCGTCCCTGGTGGGGAGACTTGGCACATCCAACAGGACCGAGTTAGCCAGGTCCAACACAACATCAACCGCCGGGTCTTTCGACCCACACACACGTCGCTGGGCCTGCCGCGCCAACAATCGCTCGTCGCCGCCGCCATCACCTTGGGCGTCGTGGGCGCAATCCTCATTGGCGCCGGTGGGGCCCAATTCGTGACCACCGGCCCTTCCGCTCGGTATCCCTGGGTGCCGCAAAGCCCGCCGCCAGACACCGCGCACCGAGAGGCAGGTGGCATCTGCTTCGGTGTTGGTGGCGTGTTTGCAATTCTCAGCGTCGCGCTGGGGGGAGCCAGTCGGTAGTTACTCAGCAGCGAGCATCGTCTCCAGTGTCTCTTTGAGGCCTTGTTCGAACGCAGCCAGACCTTCGCGCGCTTCCGCACAGAACTGCGCACTGTCGGCGATTTGCGTCGCAGCGGCGATCTCGTCGGAGATGACCGCGCGGCAGGCGTGGATCACTTGATGCGCGTAGGAGGCGGTCGAGCTCCACGCGATCGCTCGGCTCGAGCGCGCCAGCGCCGATGACGGTGCGCAAAAAGGCGCGCTCGTCGGGGCTGGCCGCCTTGAGCAAGATCATCAGCGCCAACGACAGGCGACCTTCGACGATATCGCGGAAGTTGTCCTTGCCGGTGATGGCCGGATCGCCGACGAGGTCGGCGGCGTCATCGAGACCCTGCATGGCCACCCCCATGTGGCGGCCCCAGGCCAGCGCTTTTTGGGCGTCGCCGTCGGGGTTGGCGAGCAAGAGGCCACTCGCAAACGGCGCCGCGAACGACTGATACGCGGCTTTGTCCTCGGTGGTGGTGCGAAAGGCGCCGACATACGTGCTGCGCTGGTCCCAGCCGACGATGTCTTCGAACTGGCCGACGCCGGTGCGCAGACAGGCGTCGAGGATGACGCCAAACGCCGCGCCGCGCCGATCAGCGCGCGCAAACGAACGCATCGCCAGCACATGCAGCAAGTTGCCGACGACGATGGCCAGGTTGCGGGCGTTGGGCAGGCCGAGGGCCGGCGCCGCCTCGAGGAGCGCCACGTGCACGGTGGCGCGGCCGCGACGCAGCCGTGAATCGTCGATCACGTCATCGTGGACCAGCATGAACAGATGCAAGAGCTCGAGGCCACAGGCCAGCTCTTCGAGGTCGTCTCCGTCGGCGCGCCCGCCACCGGCAAGGCTGCCAAGCAGCACCAGCTGGGCCCGCAAGTAGTGCTGCGGCGCCCGCGCCAGCGCCAGCGTCACATCGACCGCTGAGCCCCACAGCGACGAGCGCCGTTCTCCGCGTAGGCCTTCGATGGCGGTGACCATCCGCGCCGCCACCCGACTGACCACTGGTCCAAGCTCGATTCGCGCCAGTCTTCGCATTGATAGCGATCATAACCCAGTCAGAGCCGGTGTACTGCGCGCTGATCGGCGGGTAAGGACTCGGCAAGCTCCACGAGGCGCGCATGGTGGGTGAAGAGCAACACCTGCGAGCGCGCGGCATGCTCGGCCAGAAGCTCGAGGCCACGGCGGGCGCGTTCGTCGTCGAAATGGACGAAGATGTCGTCGACCACGAGCGGCAGCGGCCGCGCCTGTTGCTCGAGGCTGGCCAGGCGCAGCGACAGATAGAGCTGGTCGCGCGCGCCATCCGACAAGCCGTCCACCGGGACCTTGCGCCCGTCGGTGCGGACACAGGTCAGCACGGGACGGTCGTGATCGTCGAAGCCGGTCTCGAGCGCCCGGTAGTGTCCCGCGGTGAGCCTGGCAAAGAGCTGGCCCGCCCGCGTCAGCACCGGCCCCTGGTTGCGCTCGCGGTGACGCTCGAGCTGGCGCGACAACAACCCCGACGCCAGCCGCAGCCGCAGCCAGCGCTCGGCATGGCCGCGCGCGCGAGCAAACAGACTCTGCGCCTCGGCGGCTTTGTCGACGGCACTCGACTGCGTGGCTAGATATTTCAAGCCTTCCGCCGTGCGGCCGAGCTCCGCATCGAGCTCGCCGCGCTGCTCTTGTGCCGCGCCCAGCTCGGCAGCCAGCTCGTCGCAGCGTTGCGCCAGCTCGTCGACGCTGCGCTCCGTGAACAGGAGGTCGAGCTCCGGCAAGGTCATGCCGTCGGAGGTTTCTTCGATCCGCCGGTCGAGCTCGGCGATCTCGCCGTCGAGCCGCTGGGCGAGGCCGGCGCGCGACTCGAGCTCGAGGAGTGCCGCCACGTCGGGCGCACCGGCCGCGGCACACAACGAGGCCAGTTGGTCGACGGCGATCTCGGCATCGGCGCGGGCGATCGTCAGCTCTCGGCCGAGCTCGGCAATGGCCTGTCCGAGCTGCTGTCGCTGACCCGCGGTCCGCCGCGCCTCGGTCAACCGGCTCACCAGCGTGGTGGTGGCCGATACCACGTCGAGCCCAACCAGATCGGGTGCCAACGTACGACAGCGCTCGGCCACATCGGCTGCAAACAGCTCGGCGTCGTGCTGCATGGAGCGCATCCGCTGGGCAATGTCGTTGGCATCGTCTTCGCGGCTCCAAAGATCGCGCAACACGCCCAACACGGCGTTGGCTTCCTCGACGGTGGAAGACGCCGGCAGACCCAGCCGCGCCACCTCCACCGCCCACGCCGACTGCCAGGCCTTGAGGGCCTCCTCGGCCAGGCCAAGCTCGGTCACGCCCAGCGCCAACGCCCGGTCGAAATCGGCCAACGTCTGCGTCAGCCGCTGTCGCTGTGCCTCGGTACGCACGGCCTCCCTCGCCCGTGTGCGCAAGGTGACGAGGTCCGGCACCAACGCCAGCGCGAGGGAACCCGACGCGCCCGTCGACCGCTGGGATGCCTTGCTTTCAGTGCGGCCTTCACTGCGGCTGGCTCTCGGCAACAGCGCGGCTTCCAGCGCGGTGCCCAGCGTCGAGCGTTCCTCGACGAGCGACCGATGCAGCCGGCGCCGCTCGGCCAGCTCTTCGGCCAGCGCTGGCAGGGCAGCCAGGCGCTCGGCTGTGACCAACAGCTCCGCCGCGGTGCGACTGCCCGACGGCAACGGCACCACCGACCAGCGCGCCAAGATGGAGGCCGCATGGCGCTCGGCGGCAACGCGCACCTGGCCCAGTCGCTCGTCGAGCCGGGAGGCTTTATCGGCCAAGCGGCGCTCCTCGGTCACGAGCTGCGCCCGCTCGGCCACCGCATGGGCCTCGCGTCGCAGTCGATCGGCGATGAGGTCGGCAGCGCGTACCGCCCCGACCACGGCGACGACATCGATCACGTCGTCGCTGGCCCGGGCCCCATCGCGACGCGGCCCGGCAAGCGCCGCCTCGATGAGGCCATCCCGTGAGGCCCGCGCCAGCGTCAGGTCTTCCTCGCTCGGCACCGCACCCTCCATCTGCAGCGCGGCGAGCTTGCTCTGGGAGTCGGCGCGTTGGCTGGCGACCTCTTCCAGGTTCTCTTGCAACTTGCGCTCTTCCTGGCGTAGACGATCGGTCTCGTCGACTGCAGCCCGCGCTTCCTTCTCGGATGGAGCCGCCAACCTGGACGCGGCGGCCAGCGACAGAGAGAGGCCGAGCGCCGCCAACCTTTGGGCGGCGCGCTCCTCTAGATCGGCAATCTGACGCGCGAGATCGGTGACGCGCCCCGACAGATCTGCGCGCGCCTCGACAGCGTCGAGCGCCGCCTCGAGCGCGCTGGGATCGCATGCAGGCGGCAGACTGGCCAGCTCCTCCGCACACAGTCGGCGTCGCTCAGCGACGCCACGCTGATCGGCAACCGCGCGCTGTACGGCGTCGCGCACGCTGCCATGGCGGCCGCTCAGCACGGCCAAGCGGGTCTGCGTGGCCTCGTCGAGACGCTGCGCAGGTCGGATGTCGCCGAGCTTGGCGTGCAGCGCTTCGATCTGCACCCGCTTTTCGGCCGCCTGACCGCGTCGCCGGGCGAGGTCGGCCTCCGCCTTCTTGTGGTTGGCGAGCCGGTCTCGCAGCGTCTCGAGCTCGTCGCTGGAGGCCAACAGAGGCTCGGTCTCGGGCAGCGCCGACCGCGTCAGCTCTTGGCCGCTGAGCTGCGCGGATAACTGCGCTTCTCGTCGCCGCGCGTCTTCGAGGCGACGCTCGGCCTTTTCTCGTTCCTTGGCGACGCCGATGCCGACCGGCACCACCACGCCAAGCCGGGCCCGCTCGTCGACGGCGCGACGTCGCGCCAGCACATGGTGGTGCGTCTTCTGTGCGCGCCGCAGGCGATGCAGCTCGACCTCCACCGTCGGGATGCGCCGCTTGAGCTCGTTCTTCTGCTCGCTCAGCTCGGAGAGGTGCTTCTCCTGCTTGACGTAGGATTCGGGCGCGAGCTGCGCGTCTCTGACCGCCTTCTTGGCCTCGTCAAACTCCTTGAGCGCCTTGTTGAGGTGCCGATTGTGGGCCTGGGGCGTGAACAGCTCCTCCGCCTCGGCCTTGAGCGCGCCCAGCACCTCGTGCAGCACCGCGCCACCAAGCGCCGCATCGAAGAGGCTCTCGCCGAGCTCGCCCCCGGCGCGCAACAAGGCCTCGCCCCCGTCGCGCAATGTTTGATGGTCGAGGCCAAACATGGTGTCGAATTGCTCTTTGCCGACGCCACCGAGAAATCTGCGTAACACGACCTCGTCGACCACCGTGGTGCCGTCGGCACCGAGCAGGGTGTTCTTCTGGCCCTTGCGCCGGATGAGCTCCAGCTCCTCGGTCCCGTCGGAGAGACGGCCGCCGACGCGCAGGTCGGGCAGCTTGTGCAAGTAGCCGTCGGTGGTCTTTTGATCGATGCCGTAGAGCAGCGACCGCACCGCGCGTAGCGTGGTGCTCTTGCCGGCTTCGTTCGGCCCATAGACGACGTGCAGCGACTGCGGCCGCGCCGAAAAATCGAGGCTGACGTTGGAGAAAGAGCCAAACGCGCG
>Ga0123338_10001990_pt1 | contig 19291 bp, 14 predicted proteins | sample grotaG_FD_89793 | JGI IMG/M metagenome (GOLD analysis project Ga0123338, IMG submission 89793) | Glacier valley bacterial and archeal communities from Borup Fiord, Nunavut, Canada, to study Microbial Dark Matter (Phase II) -... | ecosystem: Environmental > Aquatic > Freshwater > Ice > Glacier ...
CTCCCCCCGAACGCCTTGCAATCGGGATGGGCCGCAAAAGCCTCCTTGATTGAAAACAACCACTTTTCGTCAATAACAACATCATCATCGGTAAAGGCAATGATGTTGCCCCTGGACGCTCTGATCCCCGTGTTCAGGGCAAACGTTTTTCCCTGCTTTGGTTCAAGGATATAGCGGAATATCTTCGGCTTTAACGCCAGATACTCCTCACAAACGCTCCTTGTTGCGTCGCCGGAGTTATTGTCAACGATGACGATCTCATAACTGAACCGGCTAACGCCCTCCTGCCTGGCAAGGTCAGCAAGGACATTGCGCAGGCTCTCTCCCCGGTTATATGTACAGATTATAACGCTGATATCCATGGCTTATCCACCTGCCCCGTTACGAAGCGACCGGTTAAACGGCGTCGCGTATAATTTCCAGATAGGCTTTTCCGAAGCGCAGGTCCGGTTCGAGATGGTTCCCCTCCGCCCATTCATTCCACGCCTTTATAAAAACTAGGTTATGCTCATCTGGACACCCCCTGGTTAATTCAAGCGTCTTTTCCACCTGTATTTTGAACAACTCCGGACTTGATTCATGAAGCACGAGGCCGTTAGAACCACTTCTCGGCGTGTTATCCCAATTCGGCAACAGACAGGGGTAATTCTCGATATCCGGCATTTTCTTGCAAAACATCTCCGCCACCACCTTTTCGTAGGAATATACCGTGGGTCTACCGATATTTTCCTCGTACAAATGGCGCATCTTTTTGAAAGGCTGACGCCGCCACGATGCATTTATTTTACGCCTCAGTGCGGGCAGGTATTGTTTCACTGTCCCGTCAAAGCCGAGCTGTTGCGGGTTCCAGGCCTCTTCACCATGCTGGACCGCCACCAGATGCAGTCCGGACAATCCGGACTTGACTGCCAACTCCCTCCAGAACTCCAGAACATTATTGATGTCCGGAATCCTGATCGGATCAAAAATCAGGAATAACGGTTTCCCATCAACAGTAAGGTAGCGACTGTCCCTAAAAGCCGGCAGTAACGCATCGAAATGGGCGCGTAAATCATCATAGCCGGGATAGGTTTGCTCTATCAGTATCTTGTCGGCACACCCATGCCATATGCCGGTCCATGTCTGGTTTGCCCAGCAAAGGCAGAACGGAAAATCAGGCTGCCGCGACTCAAGTACTTCGTTAAAAGGTTTTTCAAGAATTCTTCTCCCGGCAAACCAGTAATGATAGTAACAGAAAGCCTCTATGCCATGTTCTTTGGCCAACTCAGCCTGTGCAGCTCTTGTCTCTGGCACCCTGAGATCGTAATAACCAAGGTCGGCCGGGACATGCGGTTGATAGTGCCCACGGAACAGCGGTTTTGCTTTTCCGACATTCGTCCACTCGGTAAAGCCTTTGCCCCACCACTCGTCATTTTCAGGAATCGGGTGGTATTGCGGGAGATAAAAAGCGATCATGCGAGCCATAAATTCTCCTTACTTAAGCGGGCCGTCACAGGGTTGTTCTTTGAGTCCAGCTATCGGCTACGGCTAATTCGTCCAGCCTGGTCTCTCCCTTCACCTGTCAGCCAAGATACTGTTCAATAACATCAAGGATCCTCCGGGCACCGACCGGTATATCGTGATTTTCAGCAACTTTTGCGCGCCCCCGCGAACCGAGATCGGCCCTCAGCTTATTGTCCCTCGCCAGCAGAATCAACTTGTCGGCCATGGCGTTTATATCGAGATAGGGCACGACAAAACCGGCATCATCTTCAACAAACTCCGGCGACCCTCCGCCACTATCAAAGCAGACGATTGGTTTCCCCAGAGCGGCCGCTTCCAGATTGACCAGAGGAAAAGGATCTTCGCGTGAAACCATCGCAAAGACGTCAAACTGGCCGTAGTAATCCATGGGGTTGGTCACATGATCGACAAAGTGCACCTGATCCGTTATCCCGGCATGGTGAAGATCATGACGTATCTGATATGTTTCCGTTGCATTGCAGCGCCCCCGACCCAGACAAAATGGATCGGCATGTCGCTACCCTTGGCGAGCACTGCAATGGCAAGCTGAATGAAGAGGTCCTTGCCCTTTCTCCACGTCTCCATACCGGAACTACCGACAATGAAGGCATCAGCGGCGATATTCAGCTCGTTACGCGGATTGCTCAACGGGTCCAGCCTGCCAGTCAGTGAAGAGACCGGGATGAAGCCGTGGATCACTTCAATATGCTCCACCGGTACGTCATGGTTGGTGACGAGATGTTCCTTTACCGCTTCAGAGACGACAATGAAGCGCTTGGTGTAACTTTTCACCAGCTCCATATTCGAGGGGCCGCTGCGGTGAATCCAATATTCAAGTTCATGTACATGCGTCACCACGGGGCAGTTAACAGCGGACAAAAACTTCAACACATCTCCATTGGTGATCGTATTTGAATAGATAAGCCCGATATCGTCCGTAGTAACGTCCTTTAACAGCTGCTTGAAGTGAAATCGATTCAAAACCATCTGCAACCATTGAGCTGACAGCAGCGAGCGCAGGCGACTGTTGCGGGGCAACACACGATTAAAAAAACTGAGCGGTGCCAACGCCTGGAAATCCCGATCCATGTCACCGGAATTTTTAGACAGGACCCGAAAAGGAATCTTGCTGTTCGCCTGAAACCACTTCAGGAAATTCAACAGAAAGATCGGCGCCCCGGAGCGCGACGCATCGTGATTTATGAACAGGATTTTTTTGACCGGCACACTGTCACCCCTTTCAACCCTTTGTCACAATATCGGGAGTCACCTTGTAATTATTCAACCCGCACAGCATTCTCCGCACCACAGAAGCAAATCTATTCCTCACCACTCCGGGACACCAGAGCCCCGCGATATACACCACTGCAACGGGAGTTGCAGGAGAGGCTGCGAGCAGCTCCAGCAAGGCGCGTGTTGCAAACGGCCTGTCATGGGCGAGACCGTAACGGTACAACCGCTCCATCCCCTCTACAAGCTTCCGCCTGAGAATCTTGCGGATCAACGCCCGATCATCCCTACGACAGATAGTCAGGTGGTGTTTAAGTATGGCGATATCCTCCAGAAGGTAGTTGAACAGGCGCAGCAGCATCGGACCCGAGGCACTGGTCGGGAGATAACGCCAGCGAGTCAGCCGTTTTTTTATGATGGTAAAATCGTATTTCGCGGCAATGCGGAGATACAGGTCATAATCGCTTGCCCGCCTGAAGCGGCCGTCGGACAGGCCTACCGCCGCCAGCACTTTTGCCGGCACCATGACCTGGGAGGTGGAGTATATGAACTGGTTGTGCAGGAGTTGGTGGTAGTAACGACCGCTGTTCACCGACTCATCAGGAAGGTCTTTGCATCCAGGGCCGAAAAAAAGGGTCGTTTCGATGATCCGGTCGCCATCAAACTGTGAACCGTCAACGGCGATAAGACCCGCTTCCGGATAGCGCTTTGCCTCTGCAACCTGGACCGAAAGCTTCTCCGCTTCCCAAAGGTCGTCGCCATCAAGGAAAGCGATGAATTCTCCGCGAGCTTTGCCGACACCGGTATTACGCGAACCGGCAACACCCATGTTCTTTTGCCGCACATACTCGATGCGGCCGTCAAACTTCGCCATCAGAGCGGGGGTGTCGTCCGTGGAGCCGTCATCAACGACAATGACCTCATACGGATCATATGTCTGGGCGAAGACGCTCTCAAGCGTCTGCTCGATGTAGGCAGCCTGATTGTATGTCGTCACGACAACGCTCACCAGCGGGTTCATTGCACACCTCGTATCAACAAAGCTCTTGCCACGGCTGAATATGGAACAGTTTGCAAAACAAACTCAGGCAAATAATTGCTCAATTTTTCTCTTTACCCGCCAGGGGACAATCTTGCTCCAGACATTCCTGAGCTTCGGCGGACATTTTTTTCTCAATCTATTCAAGAAGGCGGCGTCCCGATACAGGTATTCGATCTGCTCTCTTCTGCTGTGCAGATGCTTCAACACCTCTCCGTTCATCCTGTTTATATGGATCTGCTTATCTATGGCCGCAAGATAGCTCTTCCTCATCTTTATCCTGTTTCTGCATCTCGAATCTTTCCTGACACGATAATAGGCAAGCACACGGTCGACAAAAACAACCTTAGGCTCCAGAGCGAACACATTCATCCAGCATTCCCAATCCTCATTAGCCTGTAGTTTTTCATCGAAGGCGATGCTGTTTTCCCTGAATAAAGCCGCATCAAAGACGAAACAGTGTACGGGGATGGTCAGCCCGGTTTCCCATTTGAGCATAATGTCGTTAAATGGTTTTTCGTCCTGTAAGCGGGGGCTGATACGTTCATAGGTCACCGCCATGTCATCAATATCGCGGCTGGAGTAATCGCAGTAGCTGAGCGCTCTTCCAGGTGTGTTCCGCAGTTGACTTACCTGGATATTTATCTTGTCGTGGTCCAGCAGATCGTCGGCATCTAGAAACTGCAGATACTTTCCGTTAGCGTTCCTGATGCCGGTATTTCTGGCGCCGCCGGTGCCCCTGTTATTCTGGCGTATATATCTGATTTTCTCCTGATATTTTTCTCTCAGCAAAGCCTCAGTATCGTCAGTGGAACCATCGTCCACGACTATTATTTCCAGGTTCCTGTAGGTCTGACTCAGCGAACAGTCGATAGCCTGGCAGACTATCGGGCTATTGTTGTAGGTCGGAATAATGATGCTTACCAAAGGCGCTTCCAGCATATGTATCACCTCCATGGCACGTTACAGTCATACCCGGATTACAGCTACAGACCCAAATCAAGCTTCCTGGCAATTGTGCCCAGGTATTTGTACAGCGGCACGGGGAAGAGTGTGCGTATTACGGGCAGCAAGTACAGGCGCAGCAGGTTTTTGAACAGCCTGTTGCCACTCACGGAAGTTATTTCAGCAGGCATTGAAGAAGCCTCGTTACGCTTCCGGCTGAATAGTCGTTCACATACTATTTTCAAATGTTGCACGAAGGCCTTCACGGCGAATGATCCGGCGCTCTTCAGGTTGCCTGACTGCTCATATACGGTGGACGCATCGGCATATCGCCAGCGTAAAATGCGCGCTGTGCTTTGCCGGTACTGTCGCGGCAGATGCCTGTTCAGAGCTTCAAACAGCTCAATCATAGCCAGCGTGTGATCCTGTCGGGATTTCATCGACCAGACACCGCCACGATGAACGACATAAACGGACATTGTTTCATCGATGTAGCCGATCCGCCCATGAATGGCATTTAGTATATGGAGGACCCAATCGCCCATTTTCAATGAGTTTGCCCAGGCAGGCAACTCCCCGACCAAGCCGCGGCGAAACATAACCGCGGCAGTCGGAATAAAGTTATCCACCAGCAAGTCCCCCACGGTGGAGAACTCCTTTTGCTTCTCTCGATAATGGATCGGCTCTTCGCTGCCGACTTCAGCAACAATCAGGGCGTCATGAAAGCAGGCTGAACAGTCGTGATGTCCGTCCAGAAAATCGACCTGTTTCTGCAGTTTTTCGGCCGAAGTCCAGTAGTCATCACCATCAAGCATGGCAATATACTCTCCACTGCACGCCTGCAGAACCTGGGCGCCGTTGCCGTGCATGCCCATGTTTTTTTCATTCAAAAGCAGTCTGATCTTATCCGGATATCTCCTTTTGTATTCGGTTACGATATTCCGGGTATTATCTGTCGAGCAGTCTTCGCCGATTACGATTTCGTACTCAAAAGCGGCTTGTTGCATCAGCACGCTATCAAGCGCCTTCGCAATGAATTTTTCATGATTGTAGGTAACCATCGCTACGCTGACTTTCATATTACCCCCGTCTTACGCCCGGCCCAGTTACCGGTCAGACTGTTCACCACCACGTCATCTACAGTGCAACGCCGTCACCCGAACTCCCCCTTACGGTAAGCCGGGAAATAGGTCGTGGGCGCAATCACCTTGTTGCTTATAAGTTCGGCATAGCTCCGCTCATCAAATATTTTCCCGCAGAAGTAGCAGGTCCGGGTTTCCGTAGCCCACCCCCTCTTATAGCGGCAGAGTCCGTCGTTACATTCATTCGAAAACCCGGAGCCGCCGCCCAGATTGTGCCAGCGAGCCTTATCAGCAAAATACTCAAGGGCGAAACAATCAAGAGCGAAAAAGGCACCCACCTCGTACCCTTTCGGGGAAACGGCGCCAAGATGGCAGTGAACAACATCTCCCTGCAGATAGTAGATTTTTGCCCCAATGGTCACACCATCAAGGGATGCCCGCAGCATGTAGGTTCCTGGAAGGCTCAGCTGTTTGATAAAAGCCTCCTCAGAGAACGCCTTGATACCGGTAATGCCGTGTCTATCGATCAGGTTGCGATAGAGCTCCACCCATTCATTAAGTAATTCATATGGCTGGACGCAGGCATTTACTTGAACGGTTCTCAGTGCCCGCCGAACCTTTCTGCTGTGCCGTTTGCTGACAATCTCATCCAAGGGCCGCTGCAGATCAGCGACGTAGTGTTCTTTGAAGGGAATAACCACGTCAAAGCACCGCTTGAGATCGGCAAGCTGCTGCCCGCCGAAAGGATCGGCAACAAGCGACAGGCTGACAAGACCCCTATCCTGACCCAGGGCTTGAATATCCTCATAAAATCCGGCCCAGTTTTTACAACAGAAGAGCGGATAACACCCCATTGCATCGTGAAGAGAGGTCCCAGGAATCTGTCGTTTTAGAATGCATCCCCTGCTTAGCGGCAACGAGTGTGGTGTGCCGAATTCCATCAATGAATCAGCATAGCCGGGATGGATATATCCTTGCATAAGTAGATCCCTTCGTTTCTATCATTAAGCCGTGTTCCGGGTGGTGCCGTGGCCGCCGACATCCGCGACTAGGGCAGACCGATCACCACCACGTCATCGACCGTCATGGTATACACAGCGTCGTAAGTGAACAGCGCCGCACCGATTCCGCCGCTCAAATATGGCGCCCGTGAGTCGAAGCTGTTGTCCGTGACGTCGATTTTTGCACTGCCGTCGTAATACACTTGAATCCGGCTGCCGCTACAGACCATCCTGAGCGTATGAAAACCGGTCCCGACGCTGGGAAGGCTGGCCTGCGCCATCAAAACATCACCATAGGTCGTCCAGCTCCACATCTTTCCCAGCACCAGCATGTTTTTCCCAGCCGCAGAGTTATCAGGATAAACCCAGGCAGCGTAATGCGCGCCGGTCACCGGATTTACCCGACAACCGAGGCCGCCGCCAAAGGCCGTGGCGGCAAATTTGAAGCGCCCCTCCACGGAATAATTGTCCCACAGCGGGGAAGGAGCGTAGTAGATCTGGCTGTATGACAGTGCCGTACCGGAGCCTTGCAAAACACCGTTGGCCACCGTCCATGTGCCGGAAACACCTGTCCATGGCAACAGAGGAGCCGGCGCACCCGGAAGCCGCGTGAAATTATCGGCAAAGATAGATATGGAAGTAACCGAAATAGTTACCGTGGCGATGTTGCTGGCGGTTGCACCGTCACTGGCCTGGTAGGTGAAACTGTCGCTGCCGAAAAAGTTGGCAAGCGGGGTATAGACAAAAGAGCCGTTACTGTTGAGGGTCAGGGTGCCATGGGTTGGCCCGTTCACCAGTTGGGCTGTAAAAGCTGTCCCTTCGGGATCGCTGTCGTTGCCGAGCACACCGGGGGCGGCCTGGTTCAGCACCGTATTTACGGCAGTGCTGTAACTGTCGTTAACCGCTACGGGAGACAGATTATTGCTGTCCAGACGGTTCACGGCCACGTTATCGACCGCCATGGTGTAAGCGCCGCCGGCTGTGAACAGCGCCGCACCGATGCCGCCGCTCAAGTAGGGCGCCCTGGAATCGTAGTCGTTGTCCGTGACGTCGATTTTTGCCGTACCGTCGTAAAATACCTGAATACGGTTGCCGTTACAGACCATCTTTAGTGTGTGAAAACCGGTGCCGACAGTGGGAAGGGACGCCTCGGCCATCGATGTGCCGCTGTATTCCGACCAGCTCCAGAGTTTACCCAGCCTCAACATCTTATCGCCCGGAAAGATCCAGACACTGTACTGGGCGCCGGTCGTCGGGTTAACCCGGCAGCCGAGGCCGCCGCCAAAGGCCGTGGCCGGGAACTGGAAGCGCCCCTCCACGGAATAATTATCCCAAAGGGGGGCGGGAGCGTAGTAGATCTGGCTATACGACAGTGCCGCTCCGGAGCCTTGCAGAATACCATTACTTACCGTCCAGGAGCCGAGAACGCTCGTCCAGGGTGATAGGGGGGTCGGGGCTCCAGAAACCCGCGTGAAGTCATCGGAGAACATTACTCCGTTAAGCGAAGATACTGAAAACGTTACGGTGGCAATATTGCTGTTGGTTGTGCCGTCACTGGCAAGGTAGGTAAAACTGTCGCTGCCGACGTAGTTTGCAAGCGGGGTGTAGACAAAAGAGCCGTTACTGTCAAGGGTCAGGGTACCGTGAGATGTCCCGTTCACCAACCGGGCCGTCAGAATCACCCCTTCAGGAGCGCTGTCGTTACCCAGAACACCGGGAGCGGCCTGATTCAGCTGCGTGTTTGCATTGACACTGTAGCCGTCGTTCGACGCAACGACGCTCTGGTTGACGGATCCATTGGCAAGGGTAATGGTTCCTCCGTCCGGAATCGCATCGTAGTAGACCACCTGTATGCCGGCCTCTGTGACCGACGAAATGGTATTAATGGCACCGTCTCCCTGCTGCACCCTCACGCTGGTCCACGGCACTTCACTTCTCACGGTAAGCGGGCAATCAAAAACTGTGTTGTCCAGCGTGTCGGTCAAAGTCAACGTAATCAGGTCGCCGCTTTGTGTAATCACACTCAGCGTTGCCGCACCACGTTCTCTCAGGTACTTGATTACCGTCCCGAATGGCGCGGTCCACACATCCGTCCTGCCCTTCAGATAGTCAAGATAGCTGACTAACTGCTCTGAGCTCCATCCGCCATACTCATCCAGGCTGAAACCGTGAAAGATCGGAATCAGCCACTTCCCCTGGCTTACCGCCTGTTCGGTGAACGCCTTCATCTGCAGTACATTGTACCTGACCGCGTCATAGGCGACAGAATTGTAAATATCTGTTGAAGCGTCATTCAGCCCTTCCCTGACGCCGCGCGCCCCAATATAAGACTTCTTGACCAGTGCTTTCACGGCAGCATTTAAATCGCCGTAAGGGTACGCAAAGGTGACGCTTTTCTGATCCGGTATTTTTGCATCTATCAATGTCTGCGAAGCAGTGATTTCATACTCCGCTTCGCTCAACGGAAGGGCGGTCAGAAAAGGATGAGTTTTTGTATGGCTGGCTATCTCGTGTCCCAAGGTAGCGGCCTCTACCCACCGGTCCCATGTGTTGAAATAATCCACATAGTCAGTAAATATAAAAAATGTGCCCTTGAAACCACGTTCATTGAGGGCCGGCAACGCCTTCTCATACTGTGAGGCATAGCCATCGTCAAAAGTGAAACTCAGTGCCGCCGGCTTGTTTTCACGCCATGGTGTGATGCTGTGCGCAGCCGCCAGCACCATCTTTGATGACAGCAGCAGGTGAAGCAGTATAACAACGACCCGAATGCCGAATTTCATAGACCCATCTCCTCAACTCCTCAAATGGCGTCAGCTTAAGCCGGGAACTTTATCAGGCCGCCAGCAGCGCCGGCAGTTCAGCAGGCGCGTGAACATTTGGCAGCTCACGGGAAAAACTGCCGGACAACCGTTCTTTCATTTCGAAACCGTTTGAGACCGACAGGCGTATGATCCTGCATATTTCCTCTATCTCGTCCGCTCCGACAGCTGTGCCGGTAGGGAGTGACAGTACACGCTGAGCAAGCTTGTCTGTTTCCGGCAAAACCAGCCCTGCATGGGGGAAGTAGGAGCGATACGGCTCCATCCGGTGACATCCGGGGTAGAAGTAACGCCTGGCCAGAACATTCTCGGCACGGAGAATTTCCACCAATTGATCTCTGCTAACGCCTGTGACCGCTTCGTCTATCTCAAGGACTATGTATTGATAGTTGTTCTTCTCCTGCCGGTCGTAGCTTATCTGGGTTATTCCCGGGATGTTCGCGAACTCCAACCTGTATAAATCATGATTTTTACTGTTTACGGAGATGAATTCATCAATGCTTTCAAGGTTGGTAAGCCCGGTAAGTGCTGAGAATTCATTCATTTTACCATTCGTACCGACATAGATAACATCATCGACATATCCGGAGAAACCGAAGTTCTTCATCAGGCGGATTTTCCTGGCCAACGCTTCATCATCGGTAACGATCGCGCCACCCTCAGCTGTGTTGAAAAACTTCGTCGGGTGAAAGCTGAACACCTCGGCATTTCCGAAGCTGCCGAGCATTTTCCCGTTGCAGGAACAGCCGAAACCGTGAGCGGAATCAAAGAGCAGTTTCAGATTGTGGGCGGCGGCAATTTTTTCCAGCGCTTCAATATTACAGGGTCGCCCCCAGACATTGACGCCGATGATTCCAGTTGTTCGTGGTGTGATCATCTTTTCGATGCAGCCAGGATCGATGGTATGTGTTTTAGGATCGATATCGCAAAAAACCGGGGTGATTTCCTGCCATTGCAACGCATGGGCGGTCGCCACAAACGTGAATGAGGGCAGAATCACCTCACCCTTTAATTCGAGGGCACGGATTGCAATTTCAAGCGCAATCGTGCCGTTGCAGAGAGCAATGCAGTGTTTCACACCGATCATATCGGCGACTCTCTGCTCAAATTCCTGCACATAAGGGCCGTTATTGCTGAGCCACTTCCGGTCCAGCATGTCGTTGATACGCTCCAAAAGCCGCTTTCGGTCCCCAAGATTGGGACGTCCAACATGAAGCGGCTCCTTGAAGGAAGGAGAACCTCCCAGGACAGCCAGATCATCAATTGAATTTTTCATCTCAGCCCTCCAGTCACATAAGTCTTTTTGGCTTACCCCATCATAAGCATGAGGACAAAGTCGCTAATGCCAAAACACGCTGCTCCGTGTGCTTTACACAATTCAAGCGATGGCGTCTCCGACACTAAACCCGTTATCATGAATCGCGCCAAAAGCTGCAATCGATATTTATCTTGCAAAACAGCACGTTGCACAGAACTTGAGAATTCAACCGAGGTAAGAGAATAATGTGTCAACAGAGGGATGGTTCGTAACGGAAGCTGAACTGGTGTGTAAGAGAGGCATCATGTTAAATATTTGACTGGTGTTAAAGAAGCATCCGCCGCCAATACATAGGGGCTTGGCGGTTTAGTGGAATAGTCATTCAAAAGGCCGTGGCAACCACAGCAGGGTGCGCTGACTAACAGCGCCGCTGCTGTGACTGCCACGACATGCGCTACAGAGGCAGGCTGCTCACCACCACGTCATCGACCGACATGGTGTAAACTCCGCCGAGAGTGAACATTGCCGCACCAACGCCACCACTTAAATAGGGCGCCCGTGCATCAAAGTTGTTGTCAGTGACATCTATTTTTGCAATGCCATCGTAATACACCTGAATCCGGGTGCCGTTGCAAACAATCTTGAGCGTATGAAAACCGGTGCCGACGCTGGGGAGATTGACCTGCGCCATCGGTGCACCACCATAGGTCGTCCAGCTCCACATTTTTCCCAGAACCAGTATGTTGCCACCCGCCGCAGAATTATCAGGATAAATCCAGGCAGCATAATGGGCGCCGGTCGCCGGATTGACCCGGCAGCCGAGGCCGCCGCCAAAGGCCGAGGCGGCAAACTGGAAACGCCCCTCCACGGAATAATTGTCCCACAGCGGGGCGGGAGCGTAGTAGATCTGGCTGTATGACAGAGCCGCTCCGGAACCCTGCAATAATCCGTCTGTTACCGTCCAGGAACCGAGAACGCTTGTCCAGGGCGCCAGGGGAGTCGGTGCCCCCGGGACCCGCGTGAAGTCATCGGAGAACAGTATCTCGTTAGCGGCTGAAACCGAAATCGTTACCGTGGCGGTGTTGCTGCTGGTTGTGCCGTCACTGGCCAGGTAGGTGAAGCTGTCGTTGCCGCTGTAGCCGGTTGCCGGCGTATAGAGGAAAGATCCAGTTGTTTCAAGGACGAGAGTGCCGTGAGAAGGCCCGTTCACAAGTTGGGCCGTCAGGGTAGTCCCGGCCGGAGCGCTATCGTTGCTCAGCACGCCGGGTGCCGCCTGATTCAGCGGCGTATTCATGCTGGTGCTGTAACTGTCGTTAACCGCCACCGGCGCCGGATTGATGTCCAGGCTGGTCACCACCACGTTATCGACCACCATGGCATAAACGCCGCTGTTCGTGAACAGCCCCGCACCGACGCCGCCACTCAAGTAGGCTGCTCGCGAGTCGTAGTTATTATCGGTGACGTCGATCTTTGCCGTGCCATCGAAATAGACCTGGATCCGGTTGCCGTTACAGACCATCTTGAGTGTATGAAAACCGGTGCCGACAGCGGGCAGGGACGCCTCGGCCATCGATGTTCCGCTGAAGGTTGACCAACTCCAGAGTTTCCCCAGTTTCATTACGTTAGTGCCGGGGAAGATCCAGGCACTGTACTGGGCGCCTGTCGCCGGATTAACCCGGCAGCCGAGACCGCCGCCAAAGCCGGTGGCGGGAAACTGGAAGCGCCCCTCCACGGAATAATTGCCCCACAGCGGGGCAGGAGCGTAGTAGAGCTGGCTGTATGACCATGTCGAACCGGAACCTTGCAAAATTCCGTTGCTTACGGTCCAGGAACCGAGAGCGCTTGTCCAGGGCGACAGCGGGGCCGGGGCTCCCGTAACCCGGGTGAAGTCGTCGGAGAACAGCAGGCCGCCGGCAGATGTGACCGTGACCGTGACCGTTACTGTGGCGATATTGCTGTTGGTTGTGCCGTCACTGGCCCGGTAGGTGAAGCTGTCGCTACCGACATAGTTGGCAAGCGGAGTATAGGCAAAAGAGCCGTTGCTGTTGAGGGTCAGGGTACCGTGAGATGTCCCGCTCACCAGTTGGGCCGTCAGAGTTGCCCCTTCGGGATCACTGTCGTTGGCAAGGACACCCGGAGCGGGCTGGTTCAGAACTTTATTTACGGCGGTGCCATAACTGTCATTAACTGCTGCCGGGGGCAGATTACTGTCCAGGCGGTTCACCATTACGTTATCTACCGTCATGGTATAAGCGGCTCCGTAGGTGAACATTGCCGCGCCGATGCCGCCGCTCAGGTAGGCTGCCCGTGAATCGAAGTTGTTGTCCGTAACGTCGATTTTCAAGGTACCGTCGTAATACACCTGGATCCGGTTGTTGTTACAGACCATCCTGAGGGTGTGAAAACCGGTCCCGACACTGGGAAGGCTGGCCTGCCCCATCGCTACACCACCATACGTCGTCCAGCTCCACATCTTTCCCAGCACCAGCATATTTTTCCCTGCTGCAGAATTATCAGGATAAATCCAGGCTGCGTAATGGGCGCCGGTCGTCGGATTTACCCGACAGCCAAGGCCGCCGCCAAAGGCCGTGGCGGCAAACTGGAAACGTCCCTCCACGGAATAATTGTCCCACAGCGGCGTGGGAGCGTAGTAGAGCTGGCTGTATGACAGCGCCGTCCCGGAACCTTGCAACACCCCGTTGGCCACCGTCCATGTACCGAGAACACTTGTCCAGGGCAACAGAGGGGCCGGGGTGCCCGGAACCCGCGTAAAATCATCGGCAAAGATCGACAGGGAAGTCACCGAAATGCTTACTGTAGCTGCATTGGACGCAAGATCACCGTCACTTGCCAGATACGCAAAGCTGTCATCCCCGGCACAGTTGGCCGTGGGGGTATACAGAAATGAACCATCGGCGTTGAGGAGTACGGTGCCGTGAGATGGCGCTTTCACCAGTTGAACGGTAAGGGTCGCCCCGCCTGAAGCGGTGTCGTTACTCAGCACGCCCGGAGCTGACTGGTTCAGGGCGGTATTCACGTTGGTACTGTAGGAATCATTCACCGCCACCGGTGCATTAATGGCAATGCTCAGCAATTTGCTGACGGCTGTTAGCTGGGCATCCTTCACTTGCACGGTAAAGGAGCTGATACCTTTGGTCAATGGCACACCGGAAATCACTCCGGTGGTGGCATTGAGTGCTAGTCCGTCCGGCAAAGTTCCGGAAATGATGCTCCATGAATAGGGAGTCAAGCCGCCGCTGGCGGTAAGACTCTGGCTGTAGGCTGAAGCGGTAAAACCGTTGGCAAGCGATGCCGTGCTCACCACCAGCGGCGCATAGAGTGTCATGGCCAGCGACTTGGTGGCCGCCGTCTGGTTGGCGTCCTTCACCTGTACCGTAAAGTAACTGGTCCCGGCGATTGTGGGTATGCCGGAAATCAGTCCTGTAGAGGGATTGATCATCAAGCCGGACGGCAGGGCCCCGGCTGAAATGGACCAGGTATAAGGAACCTGCCCTCCGGATGCCGCCAGGGTTCCGCTGTATGCGGTGTTTATATTACCGCTGGGCAGCGATGTCACAGTGACTACCGGCTTGGCATAAATGCTTATAGCCAATGTTTTTTTGCTTGCCGCAACCTGACCGGGGTCCATGACCTTAACGGTGAACGTCCTGGTCCCTGTTGTCACCGGGGTGCCGGAGATGACTCCTGTTGATGAATTAAGAGTAAGCCCTAACGGGAGATATCCCGAGCTTATCGACCAGGTATACGGTGTCTGCCCCCCCGTTGCCGCAAGTGGATGATTGTAGGATGTGCCAACGCTACCGGAAGATGGCGATGTCGTCGTAACCGCCAGCGACGGGAAGCGGTTACCAAACACCTGAAACTCGGCAAGCCCGATATCAGTACCGCTTGCCTCCGTTATGGTCAGCATAACCCAACTGAACTTCTTGGCGGGAAAAGTCACTACTTCAGCGGAACCGCTGTTGTTAAGCGGGCCGACAGTAATAGTGGTGCCATCGCTGAAGGACAAGGTAGCCCTCAGAATCTGCTCGTTCAGGTTGGGCCGGTCATAAAGCACTATTTTGTCGGACAGGTACGATTCCGGCCAACTCAGCTTGACCCAGGCACCGGCAAGTTCTCCCACGGTTATCCACTCTGCCGCGCAATCGCTGAGACAACCGTCAATAACGCCATCGATCACCTTCGAGGCAAGCTGATCTGTTGCAGTATTCTGTGAAGAGGCGCTGGCGGTTGCCAGGGTGGCGACATTATCGTACTGGCTGCTTGAAAGAACCGTCACCGCCACTGTAGCGGGGTAACTGTAAATTTCACCATCGTAAACGGTCAACTGAAAAACAAGCGTTTCAGCTGCGGCCAAACCGGCCGGAGACGTAAAGGAAGGCGCTGCTGAGGTTGTACTCGACAGCGAAACCGGTGTGCCACCGACTTGAGACCACTCATAGGAAAGTGAGGTCCCGTCCGGGTCAATACTGGAGCCCCCGTCAAGAAAAACATTATCTCCTTCATTTACCATCTGATCCTGGCCTGCATTTGCAACAGGCGGTGAGTTTGAACTGAAAATATTTTCTGCCCAGAATATTTCATCCTTATGAACAAAACTTGTCAGATAATTATCTTGCGGATCGTTGTAAACATCCAGCTGAGAACTGTATTTCAGGATCGTGTTGAATTTCAGGTTATTGCTTATTATGTCGTTTTGCATGATGAAGGGGAGCTTGACGCTCTCTCTCCTGGACCAACTCAGTGGAGTGCTGCCAAGTATCGGGGGTGGCGTAAAATCGGTGGCCGGATTCTTCGCAGCGGGCCATAAGGTGTCGTTTCCGCCATGTATTATGGTTTTATGAATAACTGGCTTGTATCCCGGATTGTTAACCGAGATTTCGGTAAGAGCTTCAACAACAATTGAGTGAGCTATTGAATGATCAGGATGGAGATCATATTTACTCGTCATGAAAATATGATCAGGGCGGAAATCGCTTATTATATTTATCAGATCCGTCAAAATACCGGGCTTGTTATAATACGCGTGTGTCCCGTATTGATAATAATGATAGTCGCTGCTTCCCAGTCCCCTGTGCCCATAGGTGGTGCTCTGTCCGTTTGCGGCCATATAGGCGTCGCTGTCGGAAAGATAATAGCTGTACAGAGGCGTCAACCCCATATCGGGATAGCCCAAGAAGATGATGTTGCTTTCCTTCATCCCCAGGCTGCTGACCATGGCAGACACGGTTTCATCCTGTCTTGAATTACCGATGGCTACTCCGTTCAGGTCACCGTTTGTCAGGAGCACAACCTTAACCGGCTCTCCCCTGCTCAAGGCGCCATAAATTATCCCGGAAAACATCAAAGCTTCATCATCCGGGTGAGGTGCGATCACAAGAATTCCGGCAGTGGCAAGAGAGGCGTAAAACAGTATCGTCAGAAAAATAATAGAAGCTATCGAAAGCGGTGACCTTCTCTTCATAAACTCCCCCTTTTGCTACTCCGGTTCTTCTCTAGTTTTCACCGCCAGTCAACCAACCAAGATCAGCAAAACATGTGCCCAGACGTTAACAGGCTGATTTAGCGGGGCTATATTGACTATTGGAAAGCCAACTGGTTTATATATGTAAATTCACGCCACTGATTCGTCGGAGAATTTAACAGATGGGGGTGGTAAAAATGCGGAGTGGTGCCAGGTATGCATGGCGGGAATTTTAAAAAAGGAGCGGTCACCTTTTCCAAGGTCGCTATAAAGACGATAGCTATAGAAGCAGACCACCAGCGTCCATAGAGGACTTGCACCTCCAAGTCAACGATCAACCACCACAGTTGTTTTTCAGGAGAAACGTGCAGCTCTGGATCTTGGTGTTTGGGGCTGTTATAACGAAGGTGTGGAATCGGTTCGCTACGAATTGAACAAAAAAGAAAATCGAATCGAGGAAAGTGCAACGAAATTGATTTTGCAGGTTACACCCTTAGCACTGATAGTCCAGGTGGTTTCTTGTGGGCAGCAAAGTTGCGAACTGCCTCAAAATCCCTTGAACACGCCTAAACCGAAGTGAAACGTTGGAGAAGATTGCTGGTAATCCTCCGGTTTCCACAGGTGAAGTTCATGGATGGCAATTACCGGGTAACTGTACTCCATGTTGTTGAGGAGGGCCGTTTTTTGTCCCTTTACCTCTCCCACAAGAGAGACAAACTGGCCCGCATAAAAAATGAACGGGTCGAGAAATTTTTCGCTTCGCGCAAGGTAGCGCCCTTCCGAGTTAACGTTATTTTCAGGTTTTCCTGAACTGTCCAGTTTCATCTCAACCACTTCCAGCTCACTTCCCTCTGAGGTGTTCCTGACTTGAGCAATAGCTCCGCCGAAATAGACGTATTTCCCCACAAACAGATCCGGATTTTTCTTGAGCGCCGAATAGGTAATGCTTTTATCTACCAACCGGACAGATTCTCCTTTTATCCCCTGGTGAGCACATCCGCTAATGAGAAGAAACGGTATTAAAAATCGGAAAAGACGCATAATCACCTCGCATCATTATTAGGAACTGTATATCTTTGTTTTAATGCTCCCATAAAACTTGCGATAGTCAAGTTCGTTCCAATTTTAAATCAACAAAATGGGTTGGTCAAAAAATCAAACTCTCAACACGCGGTCGTGTGTCCCAAAGGTGTCGCGTATTCACTATTCATTTTTACGGGGGACATTTCTGGGATTTCTGGAGATTTCCGAGGACACCATAATTCCATATATGTTGTTCCTAACAGCGAAAGAGGGACTAATCGTTTCTGTTGGAGAACTTGATGTACTTGCTGTAAAGCGGTAGTGTCATAATTGCGACACCCACGATCACCAGGAAGATAGAGGCCGGCACATAATTTTTAGCCCCGCCGCGGGATGGCATGAGTACCGGGAGATCAAGCGATGCTGTGCAGGCGTAGATAATCATGGAAAGGCCTCCCAGCACGGTGAAGATCTTTAGTATATATTGGACCAGGGTATGGTGGCTGAAGTTTCTCTCTATTAGGAGATAGAGAGAAACATAGATAAAAGGTGTAAAAAAAAGACCCGATCCAAATAAAGAAGCAAGACTGTGCATATTCGATATCTTCCTGTACTGTAAATTCCTGTGTTGTCCGGGGTGCTATTTCCTCCACCGGCGTTCCATTACCCTCTGGTACAATTCAGCCTCCTGCCCGAACACCAAGCCATTTACACCTTTTGCAATTGCAACCGCCCAGACTTGTCCCTGGCAAGATAATTCTGCAGATCTTTTAAGTAGCTCATTAACCATCTATTTTTTTTGTAGCATAACGTGGAGCTACCCGGCGCTGCGCGGTCGTAGCGTTCAGCGTCCAGCTACTTAAAGGAGCGAGGTTGAGACGGGTTAGGCAGCATGAGATACGACTATTTTGAGCGTAAGTAGTATGCCAAAAACTACGCATATAACGGCAATGACCAGATACATCCAAAATGTTGCCCAGTACATAATTGGCTCGCTGCTCCGTCGGTATATCCGTACTTGGATGCCCCATCCGCGAGCCATGATCTCCTTAGTGGAGTATCCCTTGAACAACAGCCAGACGAAAACGACACCTAAAGCAAAAAAGAAGGTTGCGAACATTGCGTTCTCCAGATGATTCCTGTTTCTGCTTAACGGCTGAGAGCACTGCGGGTTCACCGCTGCTGCACTTTGTTGGATTTTTATACAGAAAAAAGGTCGATTGTCATCCTCGGCATATGAAGCCGACTCACGACCTTTTAACCAATCTTCTCCATTTGTAAAGAAAAAGCGCTAGACGTTGATGCCGATGTGACGACCATCAGCCAGTTCAACATCCAGAGACAGTTTGCCGCCAAGTGCCTCAATGTACCGTTTGAGAGAAGAAATTTTAACTTCGTGGACGCGTTTTTCAAGATTAGCGACGGATGGTTGCGATATTCCAAGTGCAGCCGCCAAATCTTGTTGCGACATCTCCACTGTTTGACGTAATTGAGCAAGGCGGAGTTCAAAAATTTCTTGATCCGCCTGAGCACGTGCTGCAGCTACAACAGTAGGATCTATTTTTTTGATTAATTCAGAAAGTTGCTTTGCCATAACTTACTCCAGTTCTTTCAAATAGTTCAGGAATTCGCATTCTGCGATAGGTATCATGGTTTCGTAAAAATGTTTATTCCCGGTTTTGTCTCCGCCACACAGCATCACGGCCTGACGGAGAGGATCAAAGGCGAAAAACACTCGGTACGGCTTACCTTTGTGTTGTACGCGGAGTTCTTTCAGGTTCTTTACCTTGTCAGCTCCTTTGAGACTATCAACGTGCGGTCTGCCTAACGTAGGGCCGTACTGTTCAAGAACCAGTATTGCGGCCAACACATCTTGCTGCTCCGGAGCATCCAAATCTAGAAA
>Ga0123338_10001993_pt1 | contig 19272 bp, 16 predicted proteins | sample grotaG_FD_89793 | JGI IMG/M metagenome (GOLD analysis project Ga0123338, IMG submission 89793) | Glacier valley bacterial and archeal communities from Borup Fiord, Nunavut, Canada, to study Microbial Dark Matter (Phase II) -... | ecosystem: Environmental > Aquatic > Freshwater > Ice > Glacier ...
ACGAGGGTCTGGACAGCCTCCACGAGGGGCAGTACAGTGAGGTTGGGACACGGTTTGGACACCTGTCCCACTTTGCATTTTTACCCCTCGCTGTCAACCCCTAAACGGCATATGCTTGATTATTTTTTCAATATTAACTCTGGGCATTCTTGCGCCGGTTTTTTCTTTCATCGCCAAATCAACAATCTGAGGCTTTCTTAAAAGTAGAGCAAGATACCTTCTAGATACTCCTGTTCGCGGCAAAAGAGGAACTAACTCCATTGTGCATTTGCCGTCAAAATCTGGGACGGCAACTTTATTCAAATATGGTCTCAACTTAGAATATAATATATGATTTTTAGAGAAATAGTAGCAACTACTTCTTACATCGCTAGTTTGAGTTTCTATTATTTTACCTGTTGTTCCTTCAATATTCTCAAGGCCAATATACTTTAGGCTGTCAAAAGATTCTATCAATGGATTTATAATTCTTTTATCCTCGTAACATAAATCACCGATTGAATATCTCGTTTTCACGTATTCTAAAAGCATCCTTAACTCCCTTTGGCTAGAATCAAACCTAAAACATGGTTTGATTCTAGCTAGGCTCAATCTGCTGCAATACCCTTGGCTTCCGCCTCAGCTTCGGCCTCAAGCTTGGCTTTAATCTTCTTGAGTCTGAAGCTCTCCTCGCGTTCGCGCTGGTCCAGCACGCCGCGAATGAAGCGGATGTCGTCAATAATTCCCGGAATCACGATTTGCTCGAGCGCATTCACTCGTCTCGAGGTCTTCTTGATTTCCTCGCCAATCCGTCTCAGTTTGGTCTCGGTGGCCGCCACTTTAATCAGGGCCGCCATGACCTTCTGAAACTCGCTGGCGGCGGTCAGGGTGCGTGCGCCCACGTTGATGGGTGAAAAAGCCAGTTCGGTACGCAGTTCTGGCAAGTTAATCTTGGGAACCTTCACGCCGTACACGCTCTCCACCTGCATGTCCACTTCCAGGCTCGAGGAACGGGCCAGTGAAAGCGACTCTACCGCCTCGGGGCTGTCCCAGGCTTTGGCGGTGAATAAGCTCAGGTACGCGCCCTTGCTCACGCCCGTCAGTTCTTCTCGAGCGGCCAGCGCGTCTTTCACCAGTGCAAAAAACTCACCAATCAGCGCGTCACGCTTGCGCTTGAGCAGTTCTGCGCCGCTGGTCGCCAGCTTCTGCTGCGCCTTGCTCGCCAGCATGGCTGTGCGGGTGGGGCTGATTTGTCCAGCCATTGTGTTCTCCTTCGGAAAGGCGATTAGCGATTAGCGATTAGCGATTAGCTTTTCTCGAGGTTTGCTCGAGCTTCTTTCCTCTTGCGAGTTATATTAGCTCGAGCAATGGCCCTGACTTGGCTAATTGCTAATGGCTAATGGCTGACCACTCAAATCCCCATGCTCCTCGAGCCGCGCCACATGTCGTCAATCTTCTCGCCGTAGAACTTATCAATCGAATCTTTGCCAATTCGGGTCAGTTCACTCTTGGGCAGCTTGCTCAAAATAGCCCAGGCGATGGTCAGGCTATCGTCAATGCTGCGGTCCTGGTCGCCTTGATTGAGGAAAATGTCCTCGAAGTCGTCGGCAAAGCGCAGGTACAGCTTGTCGTTCTCGGTCAGCGCGTCTTCACCGGTGATGGCCACCAGTTTACGCAAATCCAACCCGTTGGAGTAAGCCGCAAAAAGCTGGTCCGAGACGTTCTTGTGGTCCGCTCGAGTTTTGCCCTTGCCAATGCCGTTGCCCATCAATCTCGAGAGCGAGGGCAGTGGGTTGATGGGCGGGTACACGCCTTTGCGGTTGAGAGTCCGGTCAATCACAATCTGACCCTCGGTGATGTATCCGGTCAGGTCGGGAATCGGGTGGGTGATGTCGTCGTCGGGCATACTCAGAATCGGAATCTGGGTGACGCTGCCCTTCTTGCCCTGAATCACGCCTGCGCGCTCGTACAAACCCGCCAGGTCGGTGTACATGTAACCGGGGAAGCCGCGCCGTCCGGGAATCTCTTCCCTTGCGCCCCCAATTTCGCGCAGCGCCTCGCAGTAGTTGGTCATGTCGGTCAGAATCACCAGAACGTGGTAATCGAGTTCGTAGGCCAGATACTCGGCGGCGGTCAGCGCCATACGTGGAGTCAGCAAGCGCTCCACGGCGGGGTCGTCTGCTTTGTTGAGGAAGAGGATACTTCTAGCCAGTGCGCCCGTGCGCTCGAACTCCTGGGTGAAGAACGAAACCTCGCGCTGGGTCAGACCCATCGCGGCAAAGACCACCGCGAAGTCGCCCTCGTGACCGGGCACCTTGGCCTGACGCGCAATCTGGGCCGCCAGTTCGTTGTGGGGCAGTCCCGACCCGGAAAAGATGGGCAGCTTCTGACCGCGAATCAGCGAGGTGTTGGTGTCAATGGTGCTAATTCCGGTCTGAATAAATTCTTCCGGCTTGGCTCGAGCGGCGGGGTTCATGGCTTGACCGTTGATGGGCAGACGCTTGTCGGCCACCACCTGCGGCAGCCCGTCAATGGGGCGGCCCAGACCGTTGAAGCGGCGTCCAATCATGTCCCTCGAGACGCCCAAGCGGGCCACGTCTTCGACGAGGGAAACGCTGGCCGAGGCCAGGTCCAGACCCGAGGTTTCCTCGAAAATCTGAATAATGGTGGCGGACTCGCCCACTTCGATAACCTGACCGCCCCGAATGCGACCCACCGCGTCTTTGATTTCGACGATGGCCCCGTAGTTGAGGTCGGACGCCGACTGCACGAACAGCAGCGGCCCCGAGATGTATGAAACGTCGTTATATTCTTTCTTGAGCAGGGTCATTGTTGACTCCTCACATCTTGTTTTACGTAGGGGCGGGTCTTGTGCCCGCCCACATGCCTACCCTTATTCGCCTGCCCTCGTTCGCTCGAGCCACAGCCTAGATAAGCCACAGCTTGGGCAAACCTGGGCAGGCACGAGGCCAGCCCCTACAAGGGATTAAACGCTTACGGCCCTCGAGCCAAACGCCGTATCCAGTTCCTTAAGCACACCATCTCGGTAGACTGCAAACTCGCCTTCAGGCACGTAACGCGCCCTCGAGAGCTTTTCAATCACCGGGTTCTGGATGATTTCGTCAATGGTCGCGCCACTCTTGAGACCCTCAAAGGCTTTGTCGTAGAACTTAAGCATCATCTTCATCAGGCCGTAGTTCTTGGGCATACTCGCACTCGCGTCCACCGGGTCAAAGCCGTTTTGTTGCAGGAAATCCTGGCGCAACATGCGGCCCGCTTCGATGATGAGGCGCTCGTTGTCTTGAAGCGCGTCCGGCCCGACCAATTGCACCACTTCCTGAAGGCTGGCTTCCTGTTGCAGCACGCTCGAGATGCGTTGGCGCAACTCTGGAAAGTCCTCGCCCACGTTGGCGCGGTACCACTTCTCGAGCACCGGGGTAAACAGCGAGTAGCTGCCGTTCCAGTTGATGGCCGGGAAGTGACGGCGGCGGGCCAGCGCCGCATCGAGTCGCCAGAAGGCCCCAGTAATTCGCAGGGTGGCCTGGGTGACGGGTTCGGACATGTCGCCCCCGGCAGGGGAAACCGCGCCGATGACCGACACCGAGCCGGACTCGCCGGACAGGGTTTCCACCACGCCTGCACGCTCGTAGAAAGCGGCGAGGCGGGCCGACAGGTAAGGCGGGTAGCCTTCTTCGGCGGGCATCTCCTCGAGACGGCTCGAGATTTCGCGCAGCGCCTCAGCCCAGCGGCTGGTCGAATCCGCCATCAAGGAGACGTCGTAGCCCTGGTCGCGGAAATACTCGGCCAGAGTTACGCCCGTATACACCGACGCTTCTCGAGCGGCCACCGGCATGTTGGAGGTGTTGGCAATCAGAATGGTGCGCTGCATGAGGGGATTTCCGGTCTTGGGGTCCTCGAGTTCGGGGAACTCGACCAGCACGTCGGTCATCTCGTTGCCGCGCTCTCCGCAGCCCACGTAAACCACGATGTCTGCGTTGCCGTACTTGGCCACGCTCTGCTGGGTCACGGTTTTGCCGCTCCCAAAGGGGCCGGGAATGGCTGCCGCGCCGCCCATCACCAGCGGAAACAGCACGTCCAGAATCCGCATTCCGGTAAGGAACGGCAGGCTGGGGTCCTGCTTCTTGGTGTAGGGACGGGCCTGACGAACAGGCCAGTAGTGCGCCAGACGCAACTTGGTGCCGTCCTCGAGTTCACCGATGGTGTCGTCAATGGTGTATTCGCCCTCGGACACAAAGCTTTTGAGCTTGCCCTGCACGCGGGGTGGGGTCAGAATCTTGTGAGTAAAGGAGAACTCCGGCACGGTGCCCAGAATGCTCGAGCCGCTGATTTCGTCTCCAGCACTCACACGGGGCGTGAAGTGCCACTTCTGGGTACGGTTGAGCGCACTGACCTCGATTCCTCGAGCGATAAAGTCGCCCGACGCTTCACGAATCTTGTCAAGTGGACGCTGAATGCCGTCGTAGATGCCGTTGAGCATCCCTGGCCCCAGTTCTACTGAAAGCGGCAGATTGGTGCTCACCACCGGTTCGCCCACCGTGAGTCCGGCGGTGTCCTCGTACACCTGCACAAAGGCAGTGTCGCCGTCCAGGCGGATGATTTCACCCACCAGACGCTCTTTTCCGACCCGCACGATGTCGAACATGCGTGCGCCCATCATGTTTTTGGCGATGACGGCGGGTCCGGCGATATTTTCGACCAAACCTTGAATGGTACTCATTAGGTGTCCTCCTCGAGAGGGATTTTGTTGCACCCTCTATAACTCTATTGTCCACTTTCAAGCACTGAGACGCATTAGATGCGGGTCCTGCTCGAGCTTTGGAAACGTCCGAAAAATCTTTTATCCCCGGAAAGGGCATCCCTTGTGGATGCCCTTTCCCGCTCGAGCGCCCCAAACCCACCTTTGCTCAGGCGAACGACGGCAGGCACAAGACCTGCCCCTACACCTGCCCCCACATATTGCTTTGGTACTCGAGCGCAATGGCCCCCAAGCGTTCGACTGTCTTGGCCCAACTGCGCCACCTCACGGGGCGGGCCGCGTTCAACGTTTGCAAGGCGCGAAAGCGCCCTCAAAGCTTGATGTCAAAGCCAATGGTGTCGCGTACAAGCTTGCCCATGTAGGCTTTGGCATCTACGTTCTCGGTAGAAAACGCATCCGCCAGACTGGGAATGGGCAGCAAAATAGGCAAATCGCGCCCACGCATGGCCCGCTCCACACTTTTGGCCGGGTCGCTCAGCAGGCTCGAGTCCACCGCCACCAGGCCGTACCCGCCCTGCGTGACCAGCTTCTCGAGCGCGGCCTGCGCGGTTTCAGGGGTGGCCTGCACTACCTCGACCCCGGCCAGACGAAAACCGGTGGCAGTTTCGGAGTCGGCTAACACCGCAACCTTATACATAGCCCAACTCCCGGCGAATGCCTTCGGGCGGCACGTTGTAGAACTTGCCGCGAGCAATCAGGCGCACGCTGGCGATTTCGGTTTCCTTCTTGCGAAGGAAGTCCGCCGCCAAACCTGGCCCCAGCGCGTCCGAGGTGGCTGCGCTTGAGGCCGCATTGTCCAGCAAGCGGCGCGAAGCTAGGTCGGCTTCCTCGAGCGTGGCCGCCTCGAGCACCGGGGCGAGTTCGGCGTTTGACACGCTGGCATCTCCGGTGGCTAGGCGGGCAAAATCGGCCTCGGTGAGCGAACCACCTGGAACGAAGAAGCGGTTTGGGTTGGCTGCACCCCGCAATTGACGGGCGCTGAGCGCGTTGCGAACGTCAATCTCCCGGCTCAGGTAACGGCGCAGTCCGGCAGTTTTGACGGTGCTGAGCGCGTAACGGTAAAAACCCTGGTCCAGCGCCACCTCGAAGTCCATCGGGTCGTTGCTCGAGGCAAACGCCTGAGCCGCGTCCCGGAACACTCGAGCCAGCGGACCCCCGCCCACCGAGAGGGTCTGAGCCGCGCTCAGTACATCTGTAGCGGTACTCGCAGCCTGAAGCAGCGGCAGGGCTAGGGTTCCACCCGGAATAAAAGCCGCCTGGATGGCCTCGCTCGAGCGCCCTTTCATCAGGCCGCGCCCTAGGGTCTTGAGATTGGTGAGGTCCCACTTGGCCAGCAGCACCCCGATTTCACCCTTTGGCTCGCCGTCGGTGAAGCCAAACACCTTGCGGGCGATGCGGTGAAAATTTCTCGAGAGTGCCGCGTCGAGTTCGGGTAAACCCGAACCCTGAGCGGTGGTTTCGCGCAAATCCTCGGACAGCGCGGTTTCACTGAGCTGACGCAGAAATTCGGGATAGCTCGAGGCCGCTGAGAGTTCCTCGAGCGTGCGCTGGGGCAGCAGTTCGGTTCTCAGAATGCGGATTCTTCCGTTGATGTAGCCGTAGTCGTCGGCCATTATCCTCCCACCTCGCTTTCGAGGGCGAGCGGATGCGAGTAAGGAGCGCGACCGCTCGCGCTCCGATATCGTGTTGACAGGTAGGACGACATCAGCTTCCGTTCAAAATCTGGGCCACCTGCGGGGCCAGACTTTCCCGCACCCGCTCGAGCCTTCCGAGCAAGGTATTGGTGATGCCGCTCTTGCCGCCCTTACCCACCAGGCGCACGCCGGTTTCGATACTGGCGTTGCCGCGCACGGGCACGTTGAGGTTGACGCTGGCAAAAGCTTGCTGCGCCATCTCGAGGTCGTCGGGGTGGACTTCGGCAGCCTCGACCTGTCCCAGTGCCTGGGCCGCTTCTACGGCCAGTTTGGCCAGCAGGTTCTTGTAGGCGTCTGGGTTGCCTTTGCCAAAGGCCCGCATCCGCTTCTGGGCTTCGGCAAAGGCGCGAACCATGCCACTGTCGGCGGTGCTGAGCCGCAGCGCGTTGGTCTCGAGATGGGCCGAACTGGTGGCCCGCACGATGCCGGTCTGCATCTGGCTCTCGAGGGCGCGCCGCTTGCTGTCAATCATGCTCTGAGCCTGGTCTTTGGCCGCCTGCACGATGCGGGCAGCTTCTTCTTGCGCCGACTTCTCGAGCGCAGAAATTTCGGCCTGGGCCTCGTTTCTCAGTAATGTAGTCAAATCGGCCATGATGCTCCTTCGGAGTGGTTATCGGTTATCAGTTCTCAGTTTTCAGTTGCGAGTTATCAGTTGTTGATTGCAGTTATCGTAGATTGACCACCGACAACTCAAACATTAAAAACTGAAAACTGAAGACCGAGAACTGATAACCGATACCCCATTACTTAAGCAAGAACAGACCCACGAAACCGAAAATCACCAGGGTTTCGGGAATCACGAACCAGATGAGCATCTGACCGAACTTCTCGGGGCGCTCGGCGGTGACTCCGGCGGCGGCGGCACCGATGCGGCCCTGCGCCAGACCGGTACCGATGGCTCCCAGACCCAGCGCCAGACCTGCACCGATGGCTTGCAGACCTTTAACCAGCGAGGCGTCGGTATTTCCGGTGGCCGTCTGAGCGGCAGCGATAGAAGCGAGGGCAAAAACTGCAAGTACAAGGGCAAATTTCTTCATGCGTTCCTCCAACAGAACAGGGATTTAAGCACAGCTTACAGAAGTTTGGGAAATTCCGCTCGAGGTCGGTATACACACTCGAGCGTGTATACGGGTTTTACGGCTCGAGCTTGGCGCTCGAGCGCTTGAACGGGCTGTAACGAGGACCGGGGTCCGCGTAAAAACCGGTGGGGTTGAGAAATTCCACGTAGTGCAAACGCAAAGGTTGCATAACGTGACCAATCAAGGTGAGCGCGATGGCGATGAAGTGGACGATAAAGGCCACCACGATGCCCAGAATTCCGCCGATAACGCCGTAGCTCTGCCCAAGGCCCCAACCGAGGTCGGTTGCAAGCTTAGCCAAGATGGCCGCCGCTAAACCGACGGCAAACAAACGCGAAAAGCTGATGATGTTGCCACCCTGCGAGAGAATCTCGATGGCCATGAGTGGAATCTTGGCCAGGAAAGCGCCGACCAGAAACAGTGCAAAGCCCGCCAGCATCAGCCAGACCAGAGGGTTGGAAAAGTTGCCCAGCGCAGCAAAATCGCTGCCACCAGTCAGGTAAACCCGGCCTAAGAGCACCAGGCCCAGCATCCCACCCATCATGCCCACCGCTTCCCAGAAGTGGCTCATTTCCTTGTGCTTAAGGCTGAGTTGCGCCCGTAGGCCCCAGCTCCAGAACAGGTAAACGATGCCAAAACCGATGGTGGTGAGCAGAACCGTGGGCGCGAACACCGGGTCCACTCGAGGAAAGAGAATCGGAATCAGGCCGTATTCCTTGACTCCTTCTTCAGCGGCTTTACGCACGATTTCAGCATTGGGATACATGCTCGCACTGGTGTAAAACCAGTGAAGGTGTTCGCCCAGCGTGCCAAAGAACTCACCTGTCAAAAAGCCCCACAGGATGCTCCACAGGCTCATGATGAGCACCACGTAGCCCACCTGATTGAGCGTCTTGGAATCCAGATTCAGACCCATGAAGCCCAGGCTCAGACTTCCACCTTTAGCCGCCCTCGAGCGCATCCAGCCCGCTGCGGCCAGAAACAGCAGCCCCAGGCCCACATCGGCAATCACGAAGCCGAAGAAAAACGGGAAGAACAGCGAAACAATCCACGAGGGGTCGAAGGTGCCGTAGCGCGGGGGTGACGACACGTTGAGCAAGAACTCGAAATTCTTGACGTAGGGCTGGTTCTCGAGCTTGACCGGAATCTCGTCGGCGTGGTGCTCGTCGGCTTGATGAAACGAGTAGACCACGCTCTCCCTATACGGCTCGAGCGCCTTTTCTAGTGCAGGCACGCCGCTGACCGGAACGTGTCCGCGCAGCGCAAAGCCGTACTTGCCCCGCGCGCCCTGAGCGTGAGCGTCGAAGATGCCCACCCGGTCGCGCAGTTCGTCCCGAATTTGCGACAGGCTCGAGCCGTGCTGCTTGGCCATACTCTCGAGCTGACCCCGAATACCCGCTAAATCTCGGGACCCGCTCGAGGCTACTCGAGCGAGTTCTTTAGACGCGTCAGCAAAAGGCATGGCGTCAAAGCGACCCGGAAGCCGCAACTCCCCGATGCGGGCCTTGCTGAGCGCGGCCCGCGCCATATCACGCTCTTCCAGCTTGACCGCGATGAGTCCGGCACTCAAAGTTCCCGCTGGGCGGGTCTCGAGCAGGAAACGGTCTGCCAGCGTGCTCGAGAGCGCCGCCTGCAAACTGGTCAGGTCTCCCCCACCCGCAGGACCGGGCTTGGCGTTGGGGTCCAGAGTAAACGGCACCAACGCCACCCGATTGCTGTACTCCAAGCCCCCGCTCATGTCCGCAAACGCCGCGACGATGCCCGCGTAGCTCGAGGCCAGGGTGCTATCGTTCTCGAGCTGGGTCCGCGAAGCGCTCAGCGCGTTGGATTCGCGCGCCACGCTCTCAACGAAGCTATCCCACTGCGCTTCTGCGGGTAAAGCGCTATTAGAGAGGGTGCTCGAGGCGTCCACCCCCAACTCAGAGAGGGTACTCTCGACGCGGGCGAGGCGGCGCTCGAGACCCCGGCGCTCCTCAGCGTCCACGCCTTTCATGCCTCCGGTGGTGAGTTCGGGGGTATCTTTAGCCAAACTCGCCGTGTCTATCGGCTGAATGTGCATCACTCCCGCTGTTTGTAGGGCAGCGAGAATGCGCCGGGCGTCTGATTGGCGTCCGGCTAGGAGAACTTCCTGCATTTTGGCAATCACACTTGCTCCCTTCGGTAGCACCAAAAGCAAAAAGCTGAAAGCTTTGCTCGAGATTTCGCTTGAGCTTGTGCCTGAATCATCTTTCGCTTTCGGCCTTCAGCCTTGTGCGGCTTCAAGGGGCCACAGCCTTGAGAATAAGCTGTACCGCCTGAGCCATACGGGTGTCCGCTCTGGCACGCACGGCTTCTACTTCGCCGCTCACGCTGCTGCGGGCCTCGCTGCCGATGCGCTCGGACTCGGTGGCCAGCTTTTGCTCGAACTCCGAATCCAAGGCTTTAATCTGTCGCTGTGCAGTCTCGAGAATGCCCTGAGCTTCCACTTTGGCCGCCTCGACACGCTTTTGCGCCGCGCTCTTTGCGTCTGCAATAGACTGCTCGAGCGCCTTTTCGCTGCGCGATAAATCCGCCAGCATCTTGCCTGTCGCTTCCAATTTCGCCTCCCCCTCACACGATATGCGGTGTCCTGGACGCTGAACTTCTGCACAATTTCTTGCCAGACGTTCAGCACCGGGGCACCGCCCTTTGCACTTGCCACCCGTGTGAATGCGGCAAGCCCATAGGGTTTTTGTCGCAAGCTACAGGATTTTAAAGCCCTCGTTTAGCTCGAGTAAAAGTCTACCACAGGATTTTTCACAGTGTAAACACAAGGGTCACAGTGGGTTTTATGCACGCTCGAGCGGGGAATTTCGGGGTTTGGTGGGTGAGTGCTCGAGGGCGAATGTCCTGTGGGGAGTGGAGAGTGGGAGGGTTGGAGGGTGAACAGAACGCCTCCGGCTGTCTTGTCCTGAACGGCACCTACCGGGCCAGGACGCGGGTCGTTGGTTTTTGGTTGGTCTGCTCTCGAGCGCCCAAAATCAAACCAACCAAATACCAACTACTAAAAACCCGCCGGAGGCGCAAAACTCAACACTCGAGCCACAAAAAAGCGCGACCTCCTCACAAAGGAAGTCGCACTCGAGCAGTCAACTCACCACTCAAAACCCACTACTCAAAACTCAATCGTTCGCGTTGGCGCTCAAAATCACCGGAGAATCAATCGAACCCGACTTGCTGCTGCTGGCGTAGCCGAAGTCGCCGTTGTTGTAACCGTCCTCGGCGTGAGAGCTGACGTCGAGGCCCATGCTTTCTTCCTGAGCACTGACCCGCACACCCATGATGGCCTTGATGATGAACATCAGCACGGCGGTTCCCAGGGCGCAGAACACGATGGTGGTGCCCACACCGATGAGCTGAATGACGACCTGACCAGGGTTGCCGTCAATCAGGCCCTTAGCGGCGGTGAGACCTGTGACTTTAGAATCGGCAAACACGCCAGTGAGCACTGCGCCCACGATTCCGCCGATACCGTGGCAGGCGAAGACATCGAGCGCGTCGTCAGCGGCAAGGCGCTGCTTGAGCTGGACCACCAGGAATGAGCACACCGCAGCAATCGCGCCGATGACCATTCCACCAATCGGTCCCACGTAGGCACAAGCCGGGGTGATGGCCACCAGACCCACCACCGCACCGGTGGCCGCACCGACGGCACTGGGGCGCTGACCCCGGATGACCTCGCACAGCAACCAGGCCAACATGGCCACGCCGGGGGCGATGGCGGTGTTCAGGAAGGCGATTCCGGCCACGCCGTCGGCGGCGAGTTCAGAACCCGCGTTGAAGCCGAACCAGCCGAACCACAGCAACGCCGCACCCAGCAGCACGAAGGGGATGTTGTGCGGAACCGCAGCGCGTTGAGCGCCGCTCGAGCGTGGCCCCAGAATCAGCACCGCGACCAGGGCCGAGATTCCGGCGGCGATGTGAACCACGGTGCCCCCGGCGAAGTCGAGTACGCCCCTTGCAAACAGCCAACCGTTGGCGCTCCAGACCCAGTGGGCCAGCGGCGCGTAAATCAGCACGCTCCACAGTCCGATGAACAGGATGTAGGAGCCGAACTTCATGCGGTCAATCAGCGCACCAGAAATCAGCGCTGGGGTGATGACGGCGAACATCATCTGAAAAATCATGAACACGTAGGTGGGGATGGTGGTCTGAATGCCTCCGCCGTTGTTCCAGATACTGCCTGCGGTGAGGCCACTGAGCGCCACCTTGTCAAAGCCGCCGAAAAACGAGTTTTTGAGGTCTCCGAAGGCGATGCTATAACCGATTAAAGGCCACAGCAGCGCCACCACACCGATGGCGATAAAGCTCATCATCATGGTGTTGAGCACGGTTTTGGCTCTTGCGAGGCCCCCGTAAAAGAAGGCCAGTCCGGGCGTCATCAGCAAGACCAGCGCCGAAGCGATAAGCATGAAGGCAGTGTCGCCCTTGTCAATGACTGGAGCGGCAGGCGCAGCGGCAGCGGCCTGAGCCAGTGCGCCCCCCATCAGAGAAAGTAAAGCGGTTGGGGCCAGCAATTTGAGCGCTTTCATCAATATCCCTCCTTGGGAGTACCCACCGGGGTGAGCGCGTCGGCGTCGCTCTCGCCGGTCCGAATGCGAATCACCTGCTCGAGAGATTGCACAAAAATTTTGCCGTCTCCAACTTCACCGCTACGGGCTGAACTCGAGATAGCTTTGACGGTGCGCTCCACGAAGGCTTCGGAGACCGCAATCTCGAGCTTGACCTTCTCGTGAAATTCGAGCCGAACCTGGGTGCCCCGGTAGTGCTCGAGCACCTCGCGCTCTCCCCCGTGCCCACTCACGCGAGAAAGTGTGACGCCAGTGACGCCGATTTTGAACAGCGCCTCCTTGACGTTAGGCAACTTCTCGGGCCGTATAACTGCCGTAATCAACTTCATGCCTCACCCCCGATACGGAACATGTTTGAACCCACCCCTACTTCCCGTACTTGGGACACATATTATGGGTGCGTCAGGGGAAAGTCAACCGGAATTTGGAATTTTGTATAGAAATGCGAGTACAAAGTGCTCTATTTTAACTCGCTCGAGCTTTAAATAGGGGTGAGTTGGCCGTTTTTGCCGCATCTCAAGACCGCTGTGTATACAAGCGGGTCACTCGAGCGACTCAAAAACCCAACACGGAACCTTTCTGAAGCGACCCAAAATGTAAAACCCGGAGAACACGGCGCTCGAGGTCGCCCATTCTCCGGTTTGATTCGAGCCATTGTGGTTACGACCCTATCCCCATCTCGAGCACCCAACCCACCCGCTCGAGCACGCGTTGGTGTGGGTCCGAGCGCATCTTCTCGAGCACCAAGACCGCTCGAGCGCCCCCAATCCTCGAGAGTGCCCACGCCGCCGATTCGCGCACTTCCCAGGCTTCATCCTTAGTTGCCCGCTCGAGCAGACTCAAATACTGTTCGTCTCGAGTGTTCCCCAGCACAGTGCAGGCATTGCGGGCCATCCCCTTGCGCCGCGCCCTCGAGAAGGCCGTGTTCGCGTAAAGGCGCTCGAACTGTCGGCTCGAGAGACTAAAAAATGGCTCGAGGTCGGGGTAAACCAGCTCCGGGTCAGGCTGCCAGTTCTGGGCGATGTCGCCCGCTTTAACGCTCCAGGGACACACCTCGAGACACACGTCACAGCCAAAAAGCCAATTTCCGATGTGTGGGCGCAGCTCGACATCCACCGGACCCCGGTGCTCGATGGTGAGGTAAGAAATACACACTCGAGCGTCGATGGTGCGGTCATCCCCAATGGCGTGGGTGGGACAGTGTGAAACGCAGCGGGTGCAGGTGCCGCAGCGGTCTGGGTGAGCGTTGGTGTTCGGCGTGGCCGTTGTGGCCGGGTCGTGTGGAAGGGAAGGAGCAGGGGAGCCGAGGGGCGGGGGGGTAAAGGCGGGGGCCAAGTCAAGAAGAGCTTCGCTCGAGCTGAAATCCAAAGTCAAAGTTCGCTCCCCCGTTCCCCCACTCCTCATCTCCCCTGCCCCGCCACTCCCCTGCCCCCCATCCAGACCCTCGAGCAGCACCACCGCCAGGGTCAAAAACGCGCCCAGCTTTTGCGATACCAACATCCCACTTTTGGCCCGCCAACCCAGAAAAGCCCGCGCGCCCAGCATTCGCTCGAGCACCGGGCCGTGGTCCACGTAGGCTTTGGCTTTTAAACCCAGCTTCTGAGCGGCCTGCACGATGTTTTCCAGGCGTGGCTCGAGCTGAGCGTGGTAGTCCGGGGTCCAGGCGTATTTGGCGACCCGGCCTATCCTAATGCCTCCCACAGGTTTTTCCGGCGCGGCAAAGGCGTGAGAGATGCCCAGCACCAGCACGTGGGTGAACGGTGAAAGCTTGGACTTGCGCTCGAGCTGACGGGGCAGATAGTCCATTCCAGCGTGCCGTCCTCGCTCGAGCCAGAGTTGGTACTCCTCGATAGCTTGGTGTGGAACTTCGGCGCTGGCCCAGCCTGCCACGTCAAAACCGCTCTCGAGGGCGATTTGCTCGAGTTGTTCGGTTGCGAAACTTATCTCGATTTGAAGCATTTCACAGGGGTCTTGACTTAAAAGGTGTTCAGTCGGACGGGAAGAACGCGACCTTCCGCAATATCCAGGCGCATTTGAGCGGCACATTCAGAGAGCTTGTCCTGAGTCTCACCGAAACCCGCGCCCAGCGCTCTTCATCCTCCAGTTCCTCGAGAATGCGTGTAGCGATGGCGTCTTGTGTGTCCTCGGAAACGTCGCGCAGGCGCTCGAGGGCGCGGTTGAGTAAAGCAGTCATGAGCTTAGTTTACCTCTGCTCGCCCCGTTCAAAGTGATTGTGTTCAGGATAAAGCTCTATCCCCCCTGCAACTCGAGCAACTTTTGGGCCAGTTGCAGCCGAAAGCGGGTTTCGCTGTCCTCGAGCGTCAGCCCCGATAAGTCGCGCACCCGGTCCAGGCGGTAGCGCAGAGTGTTGAGGTGAACGCCGAGTTCGAGCGCGGTTTTCTTGAGGTGAAAGCCGCCCCGTGTCAGGGCCAGCAGGGTCTGAATCAGCGCTTCCCCACCCCGCTCGAGGCGCAGTGGCCCGAAGAGTTGCTCGAGGAAATCGCTCTGGGCGGCACTATCTCCGGCCAGCACTCGAGGCAAGAGCAGCTCGGCGTGGGTTCGCATTTGGCCCGCCGGAACGTGCTTTAGTAAGCTCAGCGCCTCAATGTAGCTGCGGCTCACTCCCTGCCAGCCGCTCTCGACCCGCGCCACCGCCAGCGAGAGCGGGTGGGGAAAGCGGTCGGTGAGTTCCTGCCACAGTCGCTCGAGAGCAAGCGGCTTACCGCCCGATTCCTCGGGTAAAAGCAGCGGAATTAAGGCCAGCGTGACCGAGAACAGCGCCGCAATCTTGAGGTCCTCGAGCCGACGTTTGAGGCCCTCGAGCAGTTGTTCCCGGCGGGCGAAATCCACAACTGAAAGTGGAGTCTGGGCCTCGAGCCGCAGCAGCGCCACCCGGTAGCGCCCACTGGGGTCAAAACCCAGCAACCTCGAGCGCTCGAGCGCGTGCGGAGTCGGCTCGAACTGTCCCTCGAGCAGCGCGTCCACGAAGGCGTAACCCAGCCGCGCCTCCTGCACCGCCAGCGCCCGCTGATGGGTCAGGTAGAGAGCGCTCACCACCGCCGCGTGCTCGGCGGCCCTCGAGTCCAAATCCGAAAAAGGTAAATCTCCCTCCTCGAGCCACACCGTGCCCACCCACTCGCCCCCAATGCGGATGGGACAGGCTAACCTCGAGCCGCTTGAACGGTCACTTGAACGGTCAATAGGCAAGAGATGAACCGCGCCACGACCCGACTTGAGACGCTGCGCCTGACCCCCACGCTCGAGCCTGGAAAGTCCCAGACCCGCCGGAACTGGACCTTCCGGGGCGTGCGCCAGCACACTCCCCTCGAGATTCTCGAACCACACACTTCGCCCAATGAGCAGGCTCAGGGTCCGGGCCAAATCCTGCAAACTCCCCGCCTCGAGCGCGGCCTCGGTGAGGGTGCGGTGGATGGCTTCACTTCGGGCCATCAGCACGCTGTGCTCGTTCAAAATATGGCGGTGCAGCACCTCAATGATGGGGTGAAAGGGTAGCTCCCAGGGAATCTCGAAGGCGGGCAGACCCCGCTTTTGGGCCTCCTGACGGGCCGCCTCGGGGAAGGCGTCGAAGTATTTGGGCACCGCCAGCACCAGCCCCACCGCCCCAGTTTCCACGATGCGCCGGATGTATTCGCGCAAGCCCTCCTCGTCTCGAGGCCACGCGTACCCGGTGCTGAGCAGCAGCGTGCCCTCGCGTATCCACTCGAAGGGTTCGGGCAGGTCTATCGAGCTGACCCAGCGCACTTCACGGCCCAGTGCATCGCTCGCTGCTACCGCAAGAGCTGTCACCGGACGCAGGGCTTCAAGTTCAGGCAGGGACAGGGCTTCTACCAGGTTCACGCCTTCAGGGTACAACAGGGGTTTGGGCCAAGAGTTCATAGGGTAGAGGGTGGAAGGCTCTTTAGAATTCGTCCGCTCGAGAGGATGACCCCAAGAACAAGACAAGAAGGGCGAAGCCTCGAGTGCTTCGCCCTTCTTGTCTGTTACAGTTCGCTCGAGCTTGGCTCAGCAATCGGTCAAACACTGCGCTCTGAAATCTGCCGTCTGCTCTAGCGGTTCTTGACCAGCACCAGGAAGGTTCCGTCGTCCTTACGCAGGGTCAAAGTGGCCAGTCCTCCACTGTAGTCACGCACGGTAGGGGTGTGCGTTCCCTCGAGCGCCGCGAGCAAATCGGTCTCGAGCTGCTGAGCGGCGGGGTCGGCGCAGGCTTTTTTGGTGCTGACCAGCGCGCCCACCGTCACTCGAGCGCCCTCTGCGCTCAATGTGCTGTTGGCTTGGTTACAGCCCGTATTGGCGTTGAGTTTACCGCCCGCAAAGCTCAGGCTGGGACGTTCGGTACCTGCTACCGCCTGGGTCTTGCCTGCGGCGGTGAGGTAGTAAAGGCTCCAGGTGGTGCCCTCGAGCGTGCTCAAGTCGAGCGGCGTGGTGTCGGCAGCCGGAGCAGCCGGGGTCGCAGCGGGTGTGGGTTCTGCTGGAACAGGGGTGGCCGGGTCTGCGGGCGGGGTGGCCGGCATAGCAGGGTCAGCAGGTGGGGTCGCTGGTACTGCGGGGTCTGCGGGTGGCGTTGTCGGAGTGGCGGGGTCTGCCGGGGGTGCAACCGGGGTCGTGGGTTCAGCAGGCGGAGTGACCGGGGTCGCCGGGTCTGCGGGTGGCGTTGTTGGAGTCGTGGGGTCAGCGGGTGGCGTCGCAGGGGGAGTTGCCGGGTCAGCAGGCGGAGTAACTGGAGTAGCGGGGTCGGCTGGAGGCGTTGCAGGGGGAGTTGCGGGGTCGGCTGGAGGCGTCGTTGGAGCGGCTGGAGCGGCTGGAGCGGCTGGGTCTGCGGGCGGGGTAGTGGCCGGTGGTGTGGCCGGAGGCGTCGCGTCCGCAGGAACCGGAACCGTAGGGGTTGCGGCAGGAGGGGTTGCGGCAGGAGGGGTCGTGGCCGTGGTGCTCATGGTGGTCATCGCGTCTTCGGGGACGACCTTGCACGCATCGGCAATCTTTTTGCCGTCTTTCTCGAGATACCCCTCGTCGCCCTTGCTGTACCAGGTGAGCTTTTCGTCGGTGTTGACGTACTGCAAGCCCGACGCCGATGTCTTTTGCTCGAGGGTGAAGGTTTCATCCTTGAAGGTGAGGTCCACGAAATCGGGGCCGTACTGCACGCTCACCGCCAGGTCGCCTGCACACTTGTACTCGCGCAGGCCCTCGGGAATGGCGCTCGAGGGGTCGGTAGCGGCGGCGGGAGTGGCCGGGTCAGCAGGGGTGTCGTGGGCAATGTCGTGGGTGGAGTGACGGGTGGGGTAGCGGGTGGGGTGGCTGGAGCCGCCGGAGGCGTGGCGAGCGGGGTGGCCGTTTGAGCCAGAACTGGGCCGAGCAAAGCCGAGCTGAGCAGGGCGGTGGTCAGGACCAGCGTCGAGATGCGTAAGTTGTTTTTCATGGGCACAGTCTTCAATGCCAACGTTCGGGAACGGTGGGGATAGCCCTTGTAAGCGTTTTATCTGGAACTCACCAGATGCTCGAGTTAGGGTAAAACATGTTCATAGTTCACCTCTTAGCCAAGACACAGCCCAATTTTCTCTCATTTAAAATCAGGAATTAAACAAGCTCGAGCGCGTTCAGGGAAGCAAATACTGAATTAAGCCACAATTCTGACCCTCGAGCGGGGCTGAGATTTAGATTAAGCAAGCGGTTTATAGCGTTTCCCAAAGATACCTAGTTCGTAACTACTCAGCGCGCGAAGCTGGGCATGAGGATTTGGCCGTCAAAAATGCTGACCAAACCGTGCCACACATTCAGACCCTGCTTTTTAAGGGTCGAAATGTAGCTGCGAATCCGGCAGAAGGTCTCGCCCCCCGCATCGGAGCGAAATCCCCCCGACACCTTGCGCTTGATACAAGTCATCCGAATATCTCTTTCGGCTCCATTGTTATCAAACGGCACTCGAGCATCCTCCAGAAAACGCAAATAGTCGTCTTTATGCTGTTGACAGCGCAAAGTGAGATTACGTCCTGGGGTTTGCTTGACCCGTCCCCGTTGATTGGGAACTGGCTCGAGGGCGGGGTTTTCAGCCAGTCCTGCCTCGAGCAAGGTATCAAAGCGGGTGTAGAACGTCACTTTAGCTTCTGGAGTGAGGGTGCCGGATTTGTGTTGGTAGTAAACACCTTGCAACACACTACGGAGTTCTGCGGCCCAGAGTTGACCATGATGTTCAGCTAATCCACGGAGTTCCCGTAACAGGTGGGCATTACACAGTGCGTGTGTTGCCGAGAGCTTGAAGTAACTGCTCCAGCAATCATGCACCACCACTCCGGCGAAGGTGTTGAGCACCCCCATATCTTTCAAAGCCTCAAACCCGCGTTTAGCGTGGTGTCCATACAGAGTCAATCGGGAATTGGAAACGAGGTGCAACCAGTGTATTTTTCCATTCACCTTGCTTCCCGTCTCATCCGCGTTCAGCACATCCTGCTTGAGCAAAGCGTCTTTGAGTTGACCCTCGAAACCTTCTAGACGCTGTGCAGCCAATTTCAGATTCAAGGCTATCGTTCCATCGCTCGGCGCTGCTCCACATAGCGCTGTCATGATTTCACCTGTGCGTTTCAGGGGGATGAAATGAGCCGTGTTCAAAAAGGTCGTCAGTCCATGAAATCGGGGTCCATACTGCACCTGTCCGGTAACATGGCTGGGAAAAGCCGCTTGCCCTCGAGTCAAACACTGCGGACACACTTTCACTTCGGCTTGATACTCCGTGACCTGCAAACGTATCTCGGGCAAGTCGTGGATTTGTCGTGCCAGATACGCTTGGGCAGAAACCCCTTCCCAGGCGTGTCCACAGCCACAGTGTCCGGTTAAAGGCAGGACCACCACTTCGTCAAGGTGTTCCCTCATTTTCAAGGTCTTGCCGCGATGTCCCACTTGTCCACCCGTGGATTTCCCGCTCGAGCTACGTTCACTCTTAGGCTTCCAGGGTTAATCCCGGCTGGCAGGTTGACTCGAGGTTTGGCTATCTTGAGCCAGTCGCGCTTCCAAGCGCTGAAGTCGCTGCTCGAGTTCACGAAGTTGCGCTTCGAGCAAGAGGCAATTGGGGCAGGGGGCGTCTAAGACAGGAATACACTTATTCTACCCGTTTTGGCAAGCAAGGCCCCCTGCTGAGTAGTTAC
>Ga0123338_10001995_pt1 | contig 19257 bp, 16 predicted proteins | sample grotaG_FD_89793 | JGI IMG/M metagenome (GOLD analysis project Ga0123338, IMG submission 89793) | Glacier valley bacterial and archeal communities from Borup Fiord, Nunavut, Canada, to study Microbial Dark Matter (Phase II) -... | ecosystem: Environmental > Aquatic > Freshwater > Ice > Glacier ...
AGTCCGAATTTCGCTTCAACCATCGGTACGAGGACCTCTATAAATTACTCCTTAAATTACTTCGTCAACAGCCCCTTTGACCAAGTTTGCTTCCTAAGCCCCTTGTTTAACAACACCCACTACTCCGAAAGGCCCGCCTCCCGCACCATGAAAATACTCCTGAGCTGCCTGTTGTTTTTCAATCTGCTGTGTTTCCTGCTCTTCGCCCTGGATAAACGCAATGCCCAACGGGACCAGAGGCGCATGGCCGAAAAAACGCTGCACCTGGCGACGCTGCCGGGCGCGGCGCCCGGCGCGTGGGCGGCTATTTGGCTGCTACCCATAAAAACCGCAAGGCCGCTTTCTGGGGCGTTACCCTGGTGCTGACGCTGCTGCAAGGGGCGGTACTCTATTTCACGTGGCCCTATTTTCAGACGCCGTTTTAACTGTGTCAAACGGCTGCCTGCGGGGAGCTGGGCCTTGCACACGTCAAGCACGGGGCGTTCTTGAGCCGAAGCGCAGAGGTGGTCATTTGATGGGGTTCAAAAAAACGACCGTGACTGTTGCAGAACTCCGAGCTACGACTTGAAAAGCTCACTGAACGGATGTCAAGCGGAGAAAAAGGGCTGTGAAGTGCTCTTTTCCGGCCGTTACGAGCTCGGGTAATTGATGCTTGAGGCTTGGCCAATGGTTCTGCAACAGCCACCACCCTTTCTATAAACGAAGTTGCCAAAAGAATTTTATTATGGTGACACGCTAGTACAGGTGCGTCTACGTGGCTGGTGCCCGCCCAGCTTGCCGGCTTGGCCATTTGCGGCCGGTTGTGTAATTTGAACCCGCACGGCATCTGCTGGGCGCCGCGCGGCGCCCAGCAGATGCCGTGCGGGTTCAGCAAACCAGAAAGCGCTATGAGTGGCCGGCAAAACTTCACCTCCGCCCGCGTGCCCCGGATGAGCGACGCGTTTCCGCACGCCGTGGTCGCCAATGACCTGATTTTTGTGTCGGGCACGCCCGGTTTCGACCCCAGCACGGGGCACCTGAGCGAGCGCTTTGAGGAACAAGCCGCGCAGGCGTTTCGGAACCTGAAAACCGTGCTGGAAGAACTCGGCATTGGCCTGGATAAGGTGTTGAAAACAAGGGTGTTTATGGTTGCCGGCAACGACTTCGCGAGCTTGAACCACGTCTACCGCGACGTTTTTCCAGAAAATGCCCCCGCCCGCAGCACGCCGCAAGTCCTGCCGTTTCCGGGGGGCATCCTGATTTCGGTCGAGTGCATCGCGCTGGTGTGAGCGTCGACGGCCGCGTGGCGGGGGCCGCGGCCGTTGCTTTTGCGGCCCGCTCCTACATCGTGTGGGCGAGCGATGAGCGACGCCAGCAAGGGTCTGGGCGGACTCGTTTCGGCGTCGGTCGATTCTTAGAACTCTCCCTAACGGGGCTCCGATAAGGGCGGTCAAAGCCACCGTGGCTGTTGCCGAACTTTTCAGCTGACTTGAAAACAGGTCTCGGCCCTCCTCAGTGGGAGAAAAAGCACGCTGACAGCCCGTTTGCTTGCCAGATTTGCTCGGAAGCAACCGCGTTCGAACCCTAGGCTGAGTTCGGCAACAGCCACCACCGTTTCGCTGAACTGGGCCTAAGAGGATATTTAGGATATTAGGCGGAACTAATTAAAAATGAGCCAGTAAGTTGAGGTGGAAGTTCCTAGGCTCCCGGACGGCTTATGGTTGATGGCCGTGCACGGCAATCGGCGCTTGTGTTTGCGCCGCGTGCTCGACGCCGTGCATTACCTCTGCCGCACCGGTCGTCAGTGGCGCGCCCTGTCGGTCAGCGACGTTCCCCGCCTGGACGGCGGTGTACTACTATTTGGGGTAGCACAAGAGTAGGAACAGAAAATATCGCTAGGCCCATTCACCAAGCGATGCTTCCCAGGGAGTGAGGGTGCGCAAGGGACGCAGTTGCCCGGCCGCAACGGCTTCGGGCAGCGTAAAATCGTAGCGGCCCAGCATATTAACGTGTTCGTGCAGCAAGGGCGAGAGGCGGGCGACATCCTCCGGGTTCAAGTGCTCCTCCGTTTCCTGCCACCGCTCCAAGGCTTGTTGCAAATAGCGGGTATTCCACAGCACCAGGGCGTTCACGACCAGGCCCAGCGCCCCGAGTTGGTCCTCCATGCCCTCGCGGTAGCGCTGGCGCAGCTCGCCTTTCTTGCCATGGAAAACGGCGCGGGCCAGCGCGTGGCGGCCCTCGCCGCGGTTGAGCTGCACCAGGATGCGCCGCCGGTAGGCCTCGTCGTGGACGTAGGCCAGCAGGTAGAGCGTTTTTTCCACCCGGCCCAGTTCGGCCACCGCCCGGCCCAGGCCCGAGAGCGAACCCGCCCGCTGCAAGGTGCGCATCACCGCCGTGGCTTTCACCCGGCCCAATTTAAGAGAGCCGGCCAGCCGCAACATATCCTCCCAATGGTCACTGATGAGCCGGGCGTTGACGACGTGCCGGCTTAATTCATTGAGGGGACCATAATCGTCTTCCTTGCTGAGGCGCCAGAACCGTTGGTCGGAGAGGTCTGCTAAGCGGGGGCTGAAGCGGTAGCCTAATAAGGCGAACAGGCCAAAGACTACCTCGCTGTAGCCATGGGTATCGGCCATGATTTCTCTAGGGTCCAGGCTGGTTTGCTGTTCCAGCAGCCCGGCCAGGATGAATAAGGAGTCACGCGGGGTGCCGGGAATGACGATGCCGTGGAAACCGATGAACTGGTCGCCGGTGAAGTTGTAGTAGGTCACCCCGCGCTGGGAGCCGTAGTATTTGCGGTTCCACCCGGCGTGAATCGTGCGCACGGGCACGACGAAGCGCATCCCGTCGGCCGAGGCGACTTCTCCGCCACCCCAGACCTGGGCCAGGGGCAATTGCGCCTGGCCGTCCACCAACCGGGCGTTGGCGGCGGTGAGCGTTTCCACGCGCACGTAGTTTTGCTGCACCCAGGACAAGCGGGGCAAGGTTAGGGCCGGGACCTCGGCCCGCGCCACAGCCTTGAGACCAATGTTACAAGCCTGGGCGAGCAGCACCGCGCAGATGCTCAGCGGTAAATCGGCCGCTTTGCTCTGGCCATCGGCCACGTGGGTGAAGGCGTCGGCAAATCCCGTGAAAGCGTTCACCTCCAGCAGCAGCGCCGCCAGTTCCACTTGGGGCAACTGCTGGGTAAGCCGCGTCCGCAGTTGCTGCAAGCTTCCGGGTTCTTCCTGGGCGGGTAGCGGGCTTACCCGCACGTAGGGCAGACCGTCGTGCTGCAGCACGTGCAGCGCCGTGTTGTGGGGCAGGGTTTCGCGAACCTCCGCGTAGGCCGACCGCAGCTGCGCTTGGAGCCGCACCAGTTCCAGGGCCGGGTCGAGCGAACGGTCCAGCGCCCGCGCCACCGATTCCCGCGCCGCGTCCCAGTCCTCGCCGCGTAGCATTTCCGCGCGCGGGTCGCCGTAGCGCTCACTAGTCGTTACAAAAACTTCCCGGCGGCGCAACGCTTGGTGCAGGCGGTCCAGCACGCAGAGCGTGTACGCGGCAGGGCTCACCTCGTCACGGCTTGGAAACACCTGCCGCATCCAGCTTTTGGGTACAAAGGTGCGGGGAGCAGCCCCCCATTTGGGCCGGCTCCGCCCGCCTACTTCCTGGGCTCGTAAAAAGTGCCAGGCATCGAGCAGGGGTTTGGCCGAGGGGGAGCCTTCCAAAGCAATTCCGTTCAGCAAGGCCGGCAGAAATCGGCGCACGGTCGCGTAGCTGCCGCTCAGGGCCTGGAACCGTGGGTCATCGGCGGGGCTGGCCAGCGCCTGTACCGCGTCGGCCGCTTCTCGCAACGAAGCTTCGCCAATGCGGCTCAGCACCTGTGCCCGAATGTGAGCCTCGGGCACGGATTCGTCGAGCAGCACACGCACGGCTTGCTCCAACACCAGCGCCGCGTGGTCCAAATCCTTCAGGGAGCGCAGCCGTTCGCGGCGGCGCTTGGTTTCGCCCCGCAGGGCCAGCGAGGTCAGCAGCCCATCGAAGAGGTCCAGCACATCGTCGGTGGCCGTGCGTTCGAGGGCCTGGGCGAAGGCCAGCAGGGTGGCCAGGCGGCGTTCTTCTCCCATCCGCGCCAACGTCTGCCCCCAGGCCACTTGGGCATGGCGGGCCAGCCGCACCAGTCGGATTTCGGGCAGGTCGTGTAGCGAGATGTTCCCCACGCCGAGGGCGCGCACGTAGTCCAGCCGTCCCAACGCGGCCACCAGGGCGGGGCCGGAAACACGGGTCGGCGCGGTGCGCAACGCTTCCAGTCGGGTGAGTCGCTGGCCAGGCGGTACAAGTAACAGCGATTCCAAGGCCTCTTGCTGCACCGGGTTCAACCGGTTGCGGAGTTGGCGGTACAGGTGACGGCCCGTGCGCTCGCGGACCCGCGCAATCAGGCGGGCCAGCACCGTCACGCCGGGCAGCACGACACGCTGGGCCACCAAGTGCGCAGTCGCCAAATCGAAGAGCACGCTGGGCCGCACGGTGCTGGTGAGGACCTGGGCGTAAAGCCAACGGGTCAAGCGGAACGCCTGGCGGCCGTCAAAGGGGCGAAAGCCCAGGTAGGTCACCACCTGTACTTGGTGGTCGTGCAAGGTGTTCGGCCGGGTATACTGGTCGCTCCAGGTATCGGCCGTCAGATGCAGTTGCTGGGCCAGGGTTTGTACCACCACGACTGGCACCTGCGTAGGAACGGGCAGAAATGTGCCCAGAAACCGCAGCGTCCCCAACTGCACGGCGCACCCGAGCCGGGTGTAGGAACGGCGGTAGTCGGCCAGGAAGCGCATGTCCTGGGGGCTGAGATAAAAGAACCGGGCCAATTGCTCCGGGCTGGGGTCGGCGTGGTAGCGCCCGTAGCGGGCGGCCTGCTCATCGCTCAGGAATTCAACGGGCACGGTAGCACGGGTAACAAATGGCAGTGTTGGGTACTAGTGGAGGCCGATGGGCCATCGTTCCGGCGCTAACCACCTATACCACCCCTATCGCCCTGTGGCTGGTCTTCAATGGTGCTGGCGGCCTTCTTGCTTCCCAGAAACCAGGAGAATCCCAGGTAGCCCACGCGCGTTTCGTATTTGGTTTGCAGGTCGGTGGCCAGCCCGTCGGCCGCGAGCTGTGCGTACTGGCGGCGCGTGTTGAAGACGTCGCTCACGCGCAGGGTCAGCGCGGCCCGGTCGCGAAACAGGCGCTGGCGCAGGGCCACATCCACCCCGTACACGGCCAGCAAGCGGCCCTGGGGCACCACCAGCGGGGCCTGGTAGTTGCCGCTGAGCTGCACGGCCAGGGTCTTGGTCGGGCTAAACTGGTTGAGCAGATACGCCGTACCGGTAAAGTTGGCCCGGGTGCCATCGCCGGTAAAGCTGGCTACCTGGTTACGATAGTAAGAGCCGTTGGCCGTAAGTTTCCACCAGCTGGTCACGGGCTGCGTCAGCGAGAGTTCCAGCCCGTAGCTGGCCGTGCGGCCAAAATTAGCGTAGCTGGTGCGGGTGATGAAATCGGGCAGGCCGCTGAGGCGGGTGGCCAGCGTATCAATCGTGCGCAGGCTCTGGATGGACTGGCTGGCAAAGCGTCCAAACAGGGTCGTGTTCAGCGTCGTGGCGCGCCAGGTTAGCTGGTGACCCAGTTCCGCGACGTGTACGTACTCGGGGCGCAGGTCGGCGTTGCCCACCACGTAGTTGCGGGCATCGGAATAGATAGGCAACGGAATGATTTGCACAAAATTGGGGCGGTTCACGCGGCGCGAGTAGCTGAGTTGCAGGCGCTGGTCATGGGGCAGCGTGCGCGCCACCGTAGCCGAGGGGAAGACGTTGAGAATCCGTTGGCGGACCGCACCTGTGGGCAGCACCTGGGCGGAGAGCCCCGTAAATTCAGCCCGCAGCCCGGCCTGGTACTCCCACACCTCCGATTTGTGCCGGTAGGACCCGTAGACCTGCGGAATGAGTTGCCGGTACTCGAAGCGGTACGAGCCCGCGTCCTGCCGAACAAATTCGCCCCCCGCTGTTGGTTGCACCGCATAATCGGCCGTGCCGGGCGTCACCAGGGCGTCGGTCTTGACGCCCGCTTCCCAGCGCCGCTTCTCGTCCAGCGGATGCACGTAGTCCACCTGCACCGACGGCATGTGAATGGTGAGGTCGAGCAGTTGCTGGCGGGCGTTGCGCGCGTAGCTAACCGGCCCGTCCAAGACGCGCTGCTGGGTCGTGACGGTGCCGCCGTCAAAATAATACGAGGCACTGGCGGTCAACGCCCGGCCAGGTGACGCGGCCCAGGTGCGCCGGTACGTACCCGAGAACCGGCTGCCATACAGGTTTTCGGCCTGCGTGTTCTGGTTGCGCAGGTCGAACGAGGGGTTGCCGTCCTGGGCGAGCCGGGTGGCAAAGTCCTGCGTGGTCTGAAAGTCCTGGGCGTAGTACTGGGCCGTTAGGCTAAAGCGCTGCTCGTCGCGAAAGGCGTAATCAACGCCCAGCCGCAGGCTGTAGTTGGTTTGCAGGCGCGTGCTGGCCCCCGTCTGGTCGGTGCGGTTGGTGCGGCCATCTACCGTGGCGACCTGCTGCAAGGACGAGCTGCCGCGGAACTGATTGCTCAACCTGTCGAAGTTGCCAGAAAAGTTGAGTTTGCCGACCTGCCGGTTACCGTTGAGCGACGCCGTGTACTTATCCCGGGTGCCCACTGTGGCCAGCGCGTCGCCGTTCCAGCCGGGTTGGTCCTGCTTTTTCTGCACCAGGTTGATGATGCCCCCCGTACCCTGGGCCGAATACTGCGCGCCGGGATTGGTAATGACCTCAATGGTTTCGAGGCGGCTGGCGGGCAGCTGGTCGAGGCGCAGGTTGGGGGGCGTGGGCTTGCCGTCGAGGTAGAGCGTGACACTCGAATTGCCCCGCAAGCTGACTTGCCCGTTGTCGTCCACGGCCACCGAGGGCACTTTCTGGAGCACGTCCGCCGCCGTGCCGCCCGCGCTGTTGAGGTCTTTGTCCACGTTGAGAATGATTTTACCCAGGTCGTTGACCATCGCCGCTTTTTCGCCCTGCACGACCACGCTGCCCAACTGCACGGCCGCCGGGGTCACCAGCCATTCGCCCAGGCGGGCCGCCGGAGTGGCCGCGCTCAGCGTGGCAAGCCGGCGAGCGGGCCGGTAGCCCAGGGCCTCGGCCCGCACCAGGTAGCTACCCAGCGGGACGTTAGCGAGCGTAAAGGTGCCGTTGTCGACCGTTTGGGTGTTAGCTACCACGGTCGAGTCCGGCAGATGCAGCAGCAGGACGTTAGCAAAGGGCAACGGCTGGCGGGTGCTTTGGTCCAGCAGGGTGCCCGACACTTCCCCCTGCCCCTGGGCCAGCAGCCGACCAGGCAGCAGACCCGCCGCCATCAGCCCGAACCAGCCGAGGCACCCCACTCCCCGCAGGCAGCCGGCAACCCGGGGCCATAATCTAGCTAGGCACTTCACCTGATAATTCATAACCACTTGATTGACAACGATGTTTGCAATACATATTATCTTGCAATACATGCTAGTTAGGCTGAAGGAAGTGGGCTGTTTCATGGAACTTGACGGGAATGGTAAGGGAAGCTGGTTGCGCTTGGCTGGTTACTGGTTATGGGAATCCCCCTGCGGACCCTGGGTTAGATTAGTTGGGCTGAGGGCCGCGGCGAATGCTACAGTCCCGCTACTGGAGGCTGACCGCCAGGTTTTGACCACCACGGAGGCCGGCATGGTGGGGGAAGTCAGCTTAATCCGCCGGATGGACGACCCCTGGTCCCGGGTCTGCACCCGCACCAGGCAGCGGTGCACCGTGCCACCCGCCTGCATCCACACGAGGTAACGGCCGCTGGGCACTTGGCTGAAGTCAAACCGGTGGCCGTATGCCGGACCGGGGTAGGTTTCGGTGAAGAGGGTTTGCCCGCCACGCAGGCGCACGACCTGCACGCGCCCGGCCAAGGCGGTGGGGTTTTCGATGCGCAGGCGCAGGGCGGTGGGGGCCACCTGGGTGAGGCGGATGGCCCCGGACGTCTGGGCCCGGGCGGACGTGGCGCCGGCGCACAGGGCCACCACGAATAGGGGGCGAAGAAGCACGGTCGGGGGGTGCATACAAAAAAGCATAAAAGGGTGGATTGGCTACCTGATAGGTGGCAGGCAGCGGTGAAATTGTGCTAGTTGAAAGACGCTGCCTACTTGGCTTGGCGGCGCAGGAAGAGGTAGTAGGCCCCGAAGCCGACGGCGGTGCTGAAGAGCAGGATGATGACGGAGTGCAGGCCCCAGGGCAGGTACCGGCTGCACAGCGCGAGCCCCGTGCCCGTGCTCAGCAGCAGCGCCACCCACTTCACCACCTTGTTTTGCTCGTTCTGAGGACCGGGCAGCAGGCGCTCGACAATGCTCTCTGAAGTAGCCGATGTCATAATCTGCCGTTTCAGCAAGTAGGTCAACACCGATTTTATGGCGGCCAAGACGAAGTTGCAGAGCAGGAAAAGCCCTACCACGGGCACGAATACCCGTCGGGCAAGTTCCAGCACGTTGCCATCAAGGACCGGTACCAACGTACCAGTACCTTGGGCCGAAGTCTCCCAGGTGGCGAGGCAAAAAAGCAAGAGCAGTGAAAAACGTATCATAGGGTGAGCCGGGGGGCGTTATCGCATGAGACCGGTCAGCGCCCGTCATGTTGCAAAAGTTTTTAGGAAAAAGCGAGCTGGCGCATTTGCCGGCGATGCCGGGCCAGCAACTCCAGGCACTGCCCGGCCACGAAGAAGCCCGCTACGGCTACCAGCCCGGCCCCCAGGCCGGTTGATAAGCTTTGGAAAACCGGTGCCAGCAGAGGGCCAAATAGGGCCAGAAACGCGACGACCACCCCCAGTACGAGGGCGACCACACCGCTCAGCACCCACGGGAAAGCGGGCCGGGTCTGGGGCAACTGCGCCAAGACGCTCGCCGTCAAGTCGAACGAAAAAGTTGGTTGCGGCAGGTGCGCCACCGCCGTGAGCAGGTGCCGATAGGTGGCGACCCGGCCCTGGCACAGGAGGCAGCCGCGTAGGTGGGCCACTTGGGGGGCTGGCAGCAAGGAAGCCGATTCGGCAGCCTCCTGGAGGGCCCGCTCGGAAAGGTGGGGGCTGGTCATAAGTCGTCGCGTTGGTAACTGGCCAGTAGGTGTTGTTTTAACTGTTTGCGCGCCCGGAAGAGGTAGTTTTTCACGGTTCCGTCCGGCAGGGAGGTTATCTGGGCAATTTCCTCGTAGCTCAGCTCCTGCTGGTGGTACAAGGCAATCAGGGTGCGGTAGAGGGGAGGTAATTGCTCGATGGCCGTGCTCAGAATAGTGGCCAGGTCTTGGTCAAACAGCGCTGTTTCCGGGTCATAGCCCGGCCCGGCCACCAAGCTTACGGGAGGGCTGCGGCCTTCTTCCGACGAGTCGTCCGGCTTGTGCTCCGACAAGTCCACCAGCACCAGTTGCTTTTTCTCTAAGTAATGCAGGCACGTATTGTAAGTTATTTGGCCCACCCACGTGGAGAGTTTTGCTTGAAACTTAAAGCCAGCCAAATTTTTAAAAACCTTCAGGTACACCTCTTGTGCGATATCCGGGCGGTCAGCGGGATGGTGAATCATTTTGAATAACATCTGCGTGACCAGCCCCTCCGTGCGCTGCACGATTTGCCCAAAAGCCGCGGTGTTTCCCCCCAGCACCTGCGCTACAAGCTGCTGGTCGGTCGCGGGAGAAGTGGGCAGGTTGCTCATTTAGGCATGAGACCGGTCAGCCGGAATGTTGTTGCACTAACACGTCCTAGCGGTGGTTCCATTTTTGGAAAGGCTTCTGTACCGGCAGTTCAGGTAGGCGTGGCAGTGCCGCCAGTGGGCACACCCAGGTGCGCGAGATACCGGTAAATGGTAGCTCGTCCCACACCCAGCAGTTGGCCAATTTCGGCCACCGTTTTATCCTGTTGCAAGTACAGGGTCTTCGCTGCCTGCGCTTTGGAGAGGGCTTCCTTTGAGAGGCCTTTGGGCCGACCGCCCTGGCGTCCCCGCGCCCGAGCAGCCGTGAGTCCAGCCTTAGTGCGCTCGCGGATAATATCGCGCTCAAATTCGGCCAGCGAGGCGAACAAGTTGAACATGAGCCGGCCTTGTGCTGTGGTCGTATCCAGGTGGTCCTGTAGGCTGACGAAGTGGATGCTTTTGTCCTGAAATCCCGCTACCAACGTGACCAGGTCCTTTAGCGAGCGGCCTAGGCGGTCGAGTTTCCAGACCACGAGCGTGTCGCCGGGTCGCAGCCGGGTCAGCAGGTGCTGGAGCGCGGGGCGCACTTTCACGGACGACACTTTTTCCTGGGCAACCTCCGCGCAGCCGTAGGCCTGCAGGGCATCGGTTTGCAGGTGCAGGTGCTGGTCGGAGGTACTCACACGGGCGTAGCCGAAAATCATCGCCATTTTTCTCAAGAAGTCAACAGAGGCGAAGATAGCGAGCCGTTGATTGGTGAGAACAGGAAATGAGACAATATTTGGTGGCTTTTCGGGGAGCTAAGCAGTCCAGACGGGTGGGCCGCTAAAACGGCCGTATTCTGAGACAGCTGCCCGCGCAGTTTTCTCTACCGATACTTTCTGTTCCTACTCTTGTGCTATCCCTATTTCCGGTGCCGGCAACCCGCCGTGTGGGCGCGGCTTAACGAAATGTTGAACCGGGCTGACTGCCTGGCGCCCCCTGGGCCGCTTCCCCTTCGCTCGTGGGCGTGGCGTTGTGCCCGGGGCCAAGCGGTGGGTTGTGAAGCCCCTCTTTGCCTGGCTGGCTTGTTTTCGGCGCTTGGCCGGCGACTACGAATTCACCCCCGCTCGCCACCAGGCGTGGTTGCTCATTGCTAACTCGACGATGTGCCTCACTCGATTGTGCCCCACGTCATTCTCAAACACCCACTTAGCGAAAGGCCAACTTGGCCTTGATGTTCTGGGCCACCTGCTTGCCCTGCGCGGCCCCTTTTTCGATCGAGTACCGGTAGTGGATGCCGCCGTACAGGCGCGAGAGCCCGGCCTCGATGCCGGCCTGCTCAAACGAGGTGTACGAACGGGTGCCCAGGTCAAACTGCGCGTAGTTCTGGTCGGTGAAGGCGTAGTGGGGGCCGAACACTTCGGTGAGCGCTTCGGCGGCGGCGGCGGATACCGTGGCGTGGGCGGCGCTGTACTCGGGGTGGGCGGGGGTAGGGATGAGCGGCGACCAGGCGGGCTGCCCCAGCGTGGCCCGAATGTAGGTAACCGGCCGCAGCACGTTGTAAGTGTATTTGGCCTTGAAGCAACTGATGTAGGCGTCGTTGAGGCAGATGCCCAGCTTGACGTAGGCGAGCAGGGCTTTGTCCAGCGAAGCTTTTTCCTTGGTCAGCACCTGCGCCAGAATGGATACCCAGTGCCCCGACGCGGTGAAATTGCGGGCTTTAGGCACGTCGTTCCAGAACAGGGCAATGGCGCGCTGGTCGGCGGTGCTCGTTTGCGAAACGGTCAGCACCTCCTGCACCATCTGGTAGAAGGGCGAGCCGGCCGTGGTCGAATAAGCCAGCGGCGGACCGGGCTCGGCGTTGCTGCCCTCTACTAGCGGCCGGTTGGTGCCCCAGTGCGGAAACAAGGGCGCCGCCAGCGCCGGCGGCGTGGGCTCCCACAGGCCCGGCCCGGTGGGCGGCGTGTAGGGCGTAGCGTTGTCGCAGCCATCGGTTTTGGACCAGGCGTAGACGACTGCCGCCACCCGCTGGCCAAAATCGATGGAGCGGCGGCTGACCTCAGCCCCTAGGCCCGCCTGCAAAGCGGCTTTTGTCGCCGCTTCCAGCGAGTCGATCGCCGCCAGGTTGGCCGCGGAGGCGTTGGCATACAGGTTTCGGGTCACGGCGGCAATGGCGGCGTTGGCGCTCAGGGGCCAGCAATACACCTGGGTGCGGTCGGCCGCGGGCAGGCCGGTGAGCCCATTGAGTTGGCCAGCCAGCGACTTGTAACCCGCCATGCCGGGCACCACCGCCTCGTAGCCCGCAATCCCGGCATAGGCGAAGGGCCGCCCGTACGTGTTGGCGGCCGTAATGGGCGTGAGGCGCGCCAGCCGCGTCTGCAGGTTAAACCACGCCAAAGCCACATCGGCCCGGTAAGACGAAACCGCGGGCGACGGGTTTGGCGCGGGGGCCGGGCCGTGGTGCCCGGAGCGGTTGCCGGTGCGCTTGGCGAGCCTGACGACTGGGGAGCCGCCAGCTCCACCGGCAAGGGCTTGCTCGCCGAACTGGTTGTCGGGCGGGCTGCAAACGAATTGGGTTTGGGCGTCCGTGGTGGGGAACTGCGCGCGCGCCGAACCGGTCAACAGCGCCAGTGCTGCCAGCAGCAGCGGCCGCGCCCAGTGGCCCAGCGCCAGTGGAGAGAGATGGCCCGTTGTCATAGGAGTCAAGGTGAAGAGATAAAATACATTATGCTGTAATATATAAATAATTATCTTTATTTATTAGAACTTACGCAAAAGCTAGGGCTGGCTTGATTAATTCATGTCTCATGTACGTATCCAAGAACCCTTGTTTGAGCTGGTAAACCGTCTGTTGGGTCTGGTAGGCGGCTTGTTTGAGGCGGGTCCAGGCCCGTACGGCCAAGGCGATGTGGTTGCGTTGGCTGCGGGCCAGCCGGCATTGGCAGGCCCGCACGCCGGTGAGTTGCTTGCGTTCGCGGTGAAACGGCTCAATCGTCCAGCGGACGCTGCTCTCGTGCTCGGCAGCGGCCGTGTCGCGGGGCTCCACCTCGTTGGTCACGAGGTCGTCCGTCCGGTGGGTGGACACCCGTACGCGGAAGAGTTTCAGCTTGCCGTCTTTGGGCATTTCCTTTACTTTCAGGATTTTGCCCTGTTCCACCTCCTCGGCCGACCAGCACAGGCAGCCCACCGGGCTGGTAGGGCTGCTGGCCGCCGGAGTCGTCGACCAGGCGGTTACTTTTCAGCGGGCAGTAAACCGTTTTGCCGGCGGCCAGCAGCCACTTGAACAGGGCCGTCGTCGCGTACCAGCTGTCCATCAGCACCGTGCGGTAGGCAATGCCGCGCGGGGCCGGTTGGCCCAGCATGTCGGCCACGTGGCCGAGCTTGGTCTTGCCGTCCCCGTCGGGAGCGAAGAGGCGGTAATCAAGCAGCCAGAACTGGTCGGTGTCGGGGTTGACGTACACGCAATTGACCAACCCGATGCCGGCAATCACGCCGTGGGCGTTGCCGCTGTATTGGCGGCGGACCAGTTCGATGCGCCGGCTGTGGTGCTTGTCGAGCACCGTATCGTCGAACAAGACGTAGCCCCGCGCACTCAACACGACCTCGGGCCGCACCCGCTGCCAGAGCTGGCGCGGGGTGAACCGCTGGGTTTTGAGAAAATAGCGCACGTTGTCGTGCGTGAGCCCGTCCAGGTGGTCGGCCAGGTACGTGCCCGTGTAATTCACCTGGCGGCTCACCAAAAATTGCCCGTAAAGTTGCGCGGTGACCCTCATGGCTTTTCCTTTCAAGTTACACCTTTTGCGTAAGTCTTATATTTATATACGTGTTCATTCCGAACCTCCTACTCTAGCATGAGGCTTTCTGTTATTCTTTAGGCAACGCCAGCAAGAGCCGCTGCACAGTTGTTGCGTGGAACTGGTTTCCCCGGCGGGTGCGGTAGTTGGCTTGGTTCAACCCATCGGCAACCTGCTGCAACGTGTGCCCCTTGGCCCGGAGCAGTTCCGCGAGCCGGGCGGCCTGACGGTTCTGTTGATTCTCGCGGGCGTTGGCCTGCATAGCGGCCTGGCCCTGGGCAATGACGGCCGGGGTAAAGTTCGCCGGACTGCCCAGCTGTGCCCCCCGTGCCTTTTTGACCGCCAGCGCATCCTTGGCCTTGGTGCGTTTGAAAATTGTCTCGCGCTCGTGCTGGGCAATGACGGCAGACAAGTCCACGATTAGAGTGTTCGCGTCGGGCATGTCGCAGCAGACAAAGTCCACCCCCGAATCGCGCAGGGCGAAAATGAAGCCCGTGTTGCGGCTAAGCCTATCCAGCTTCGCAATAAGCAGCGTCGCGCCCACGCGCCGCGCTTCGGCGATGGCAGCCAGCAGCTGCGGGCGCTGGTTCTTCTTGCCGCTCTCAATTTCCACGTACTCGGCCCCGAACTGGGCCGGGTCGGGCACGAAGGCCTGCACGGCGGCCCGTTGCGCATCAAGGCCCAAACCGGAGTTGCCTAGCTTCTGGGTGGAGACTCTATAAATAAGGAGTGTAGCGGCGGGCCGGCGACATCAAATCAGAACAAGAGGGAAGGAAGGCCCGCAAGGTACTTCATTTAACATGTTGTAAACGAATGAACGTTTGCAGTATGTAAAAAGGCTTACACCTTAATTTAAATCGCCGTTTTTGTGCGATAAATTCCTCGAACACAGTTGTACTTCTTTCCCCATGAAAATTTTACGCAAAATAGGCGCCCTTGCCGTCGGGGTTCAGCGTACCATCGCGCGTGAGCAACTGCCCGTCGAGGTATAGCTCGAAGGTCCCGTTGCCGTCGGTCAGCAGCAGCAAGGCCCGCTGGCGCAGGCTGTCGCTGAGTTGCAAGCGCAGGCGCAGCCAGCTGATGCCCGTGCTTAGGGCGGGCGGCAAATGACGGCGGGGCCGGCCGGGGCTGAGCGTATCCCAGGCTGAAGCGTCGAAGTCGGGGCTGGCCCAGGCCGGGTTGTCGCCGGGGTGGTAGCGCCAGCCGTGCGATAGCAGCAGGCCCTCGGCGGGCAGGCGGCAGATGCGCAACCGGACCGTGTCCGGGTGAACTGGGGGAAAAGACCAGGCTGGGCCACCGAAAAGTAGTCCCAAGAGCAGGAGCAGGTATTTCATGAATAATTTGAGTCGAGCCAATGGGGTGGGCGGAAGCTAAAAGTGGCGCGCTGCTGCGACACCGGGGCCCCGGTGTCGCAGCAGCGCGCCGGGCCCGCGGGCTTGGTGGGGAAGCAGGGCGGGGGGATTTTGACCACCTGTGGGCATGCCCGGACCGTAGTCCCACCCCGCATTGCCGCCCGCCTGTCGACGGGTGGAGGGGCCACACTCGGGGCGCGCCGGTAGCCGGGCAACCGCCCGGGCAATGCGGCAGAAAGGGGCATCACGGGCATGATAAAGGAAGCGACTCCCCTGCGGATTTTTCCCGCGGGGTTGCCCGCGCGACGAGCGGGCGCGCCCGGGAGGTTTTGCCCCGCGGCCGGACCGTCGTGGCCGCACGTGTCGGGCGCCGCGGGCGGCTACGACGGGGGTGCTGAGGCCGTCGTTCGGGGCCCCAGCCAGTCATTCGGGCGCAGAGGCATTTCATTTTTTGAGAAAACAAAGCAGGGTGAAGCCGTTACCCCCAGCCGACCGTACGCGAAATAAGCAGCTGGTTAGCAATTGCTTGCAAAACAATGCCACCGGCGTTTCCGCACGCAATTACCCAATTTGTCAAAATAAATACTTTTATACTGTAGAATTTGTAAAATTTATTCTTTCGTTGCATATTGCAACCAGGTTACTCCGCAGGGTAGGCCGCGTCCCGCGTGCCCCGGCCCGCAGGGTTTTCGGCGCCCCGTTGCTGCCCGCGCCCCTCCGACCGACCGACCATGCGCACCCGTTTACTATGCTGTTTTTTGGCCGGCCTGGGGCCTGCCCTTAACGGGTTCGCTTCCCCGGCGCCCGGGCCGGGACCCGTCTGCCAGACCCGGGCCGGACGCGTGCAGGGCACCCGCGATTCCATGGGAATGCTCGCGTTCTTGGGTCTGGCCTACGCCGCCCCCCCGGTCGGCACCGGGCGTTTTTTGCCGCCCCGGCCGCCGGCGCCCTGGGCCGGGGTGCGCGCCGCCGCCGCGTTCGGCCCCCGGGCGGCCCAGCTCCGCGGCGACACCCCCGCGGGTGCGGAGAACTGCCTGACCCTGAACGTATGGACGCCCTCAGTCCGCGCCGCTCGCCGCAAACCGGTGCTCGTGTGGGTGCACGGCGGTAGTTTCCTGCGCGGCGCCGGCGACGAGTTTCCGGGCCCGCGGTTCGCGCGCCACGACAGCCTCGTCGTCGTCAGCCTCACTTACCGGCTCGGCAGCTTGGGCTTCTTGCAGCTGAGCCACCTGCTGGGGCCGGCCTACCGCCAGGCGGGCAACGCGGGCCTGCTCGACGCGGTGGCGGCCCTGCGCTGGGTGCGTGCCAAGTTGGTCGCGGCTTTGCTGGTCACGCCCGCCGCCGCCGGCCTGTTCCAACAGGTCATCCTCGAGAGCGGGGGGCTGCAAGCCGTGCGCGACACGGCCAAGGCCGCGGCCGTCACCGCCCGCTTGCTCAGCGCCCTGCAACTGCGACCCGACCAGGCCGACCAACTGCTCACTTTGCCCCTGGCCGCCCTGTTGCGGGCGCAGTAGCAAGTGGCGGCTGGTCCCGCCGGCTTGCAGTGCTTCGGCCCCGTCCAGGACGGAGCGACCATTCCCCCGGCGCCCGTGGCCTACCTGGCCCGCCCGGGCCGCCCGCCGATGCGGGCCCTGGTGGGTACCAACCGGGACGAGACGGGATTCTTCATGGACCGCTGGCCCGCGCTGCGCGCGCCCAACCCCGTCGTGTTGGACACCTTGTTTGGCCGCAACAGCGACCACGTGTGGCGGGCCTACGAGCGAGCCCGCCGCACCCAGCCCGCGGACCAAGCCTAGCTGCGCACCACCACCGACTACCTGTACCGGTTGGCCGTGTACCGGTTGGCCGGACAATTGGCGGCGGCTGGTCAGCCCGTGTGGCTGTACCGCTTCGATTACCGCCCGCCGGGCGGCCCCGGCTCGGTCCACGACCAGGAACTGCCGTACGTGTGGAACGCGCTGGGCCCGGCCGCCGCTCGGTCGGCCGCGGCCCGCGCGCTGGCCCGGGACCTGCACCGGCGCTGGGTGGCGTTCATCGCCATGGGCGTGCCCGGCGCGGACTGGCCGGCCTACGACCCGGCGCAGCGGCAGGCTATGGTCTTCGACTCGGTCAGCCGGGCCGGGCCCCTGGCGCCGCCCGCCGAAGACCGCGCGTTCCCGCGGCAGGCCTTTCGGCTGTGACGCATCCGGCCGCACCCCCCTAAATTTTTTGGGGCGGCGCGCCGCGGCCCCCGGGCCGCGGCGCGCCGCCCATCATCTCCTTTTTTCCAACGACGCATGAACACCACGCTCCTTCTGTGCGGGCTGACGGCCGCGGCTGGACTGCTCTTCTCCCCCGCCCGGGGACAGGCTCCGGCCCCGACCCCCGCGCGCATCACCATCCTGTTCGACGCCTTCGGGCCATCGCCCGGCCCCCGGCTGGACTGGGGTTTTGCGGCCTTCATTGAGTACGGGGGCCGGCGGGTCCTGTTCGACACGGGCAACAACGCCGAAACGTTCGCCGCCAACGCGCAGGCGCTGGGCGTGGACCTGACCCGGCTGGACGCGGTGGTCATTTCCCACCGCCACGGTGACCACACCGACGGGTTGCGCCACCTGCTCCGGGTCAACCCCCAAGTCCGCATCTACGCGCCGCGAGATGAGTACTTTGGCGGGGTGACGCCCGCCGGGTTCTTTCGCCGCGCGGAACCCGCGCTGCCCGCCCGCATGCGGTACTTCCAGGGCCAGGTGCCCGCGCGGGTGCCCCACGGCAGCCCGTGGCGCGCGGCCCACCTCACGCTCGTGGACAGCGCCGCCGCCGTGCTGCCCGGCTTTCGGGTAGTGCGCAACCTGGCCCCGACGGGGCAACCCAATGACGAAACCCCGGAGTTGTCGTTGGCCATCCAAACGCCCGGGGGGCAGGTGCTGGTGGTGGGCTGTTCGCACCCCGGCATCGAACGCATCCTTGCCTCGGTCGCGGCCCGGCAACGGCCCGTGCAGCTGCTGGTCGGCGGCCTGCACCTGGTGGAAACGCCCCGCGTCGACCAGGCCGGGGCCGTGTCCAGCTTCAGCCGGCCCGGCAACCCCTACAACAACGCCCAAGCCGAAGCCGGCTGGAGCACCCTCAAAATCGAACTCCTACCCGGAAATGCCTCCTTTGCCTCGCTGGAAGATGCCCGCCTGGAAATCGCCTGGTACCTTGACACCTACTTCAACCTCGACCGCCGCCATTCCGCTTTGGGCTACCGCTCGCCCCATCAATTTGAACAGGACCTGAAAATCAACCTGCCTTAGTTCACTGTCCGTTTTTACTGGACCACCCCAGACCACCTCACAAACACCCGGTCGAGAAATGCCGGCTACATTTAGGGGCTAAGCAAGCCTCCTCACTTCCACCCTGATGAAAAAGAATTTCCCGCTATCCTTCCCGCTGCTGATAGCAAGCGCAACTGGCTTGGTTTCCCTGCTCCTCGGCATGAAAACCGTAACGCAGGACCCTGCTCGATTGACCATTCCAAGCACTGAAGCACCTGGGGTTCTATACGTTCGCAACCCGGGCGGACCGACCTTGGGCTACGTTACGCAATCGGGCGTAAAAATCTTGGTTCGGGAGGGACGGTCTTTCAAAGACCTGAACAAGAATGGCGTGTTGGATAAGTACGAAGACTGGCGGCTACCCGTGCAGGAACGGGCGCTGGACTTGTCTGCCAAGCTCTCCATCGCGCAAATCGCCGGCTTGATGCTCTACAGTGCCCACCAAGCCATTCCGGCCGCGTCGGGGCCGTTCGGGGCCGGCACCTACCAAGGCAAGAAGTTTTCGGAAGGGGGGATTGACGCCGCCGAGGTGACGGACCAGCAGCGCCGTTTTCTCCTGGAGGATAACCTGCGGCACATCCTGCTGACGCAGGTGCAAAGCCCGGAAATAGCAGCTCGCTGGAATAACAACGTGCAGGCACTGGCGGAAGGCGCGGGGTTTGGGATACCGGCCAACAACAGTTCGGACCCCCGGCACGGCACCAACTCGGGGGTGGAGTACACGGCCGGCGCCGGCGGTCAGCTTTCGCAATGGCCCGACGAGTTGGGGCTGGCCGCCACCTTCGACCCCGCCGTGACCCAGCAGTTTGGTGCCATCGCGGCGAAGGAATACCGCGCCTTGGGCATAACCACGGCCTTGTCGCCCCAAATTGATTTGGGCACCGAGCCGCGCTGGTCGCGCATCAGCTATACGTTTGGGGAAGACCCCCAACTCAGCGCTGACATGGCCCGCGCCTACATCGACGGCTTTCAAACCTCCACGGGCCCGGACGAAATTGCCGACGGCTGGGGCGTCGGCAGCGTCAACGCCATGATCAAGCACTGGCCCGGTGGCGGCCCCGGAGAAGGCGGGCGCGACGCGCACTTCGCCTACGGCAAATACGCCGTGTACCCCGGCCACAACCTCGACGAGCACTTGGTGCCCTTCGTCG
>Ga0123338_10001997_pt1 | contig 19255 bp, 15 predicted proteins | sample grotaG_FD_89793 | JGI IMG/M metagenome (GOLD analysis project Ga0123338, IMG submission 89793) | Glacier valley bacterial and archeal communities from Borup Fiord, Nunavut, Canada, to study Microbial Dark Matter (Phase II) -... | ecosystem: Environmental > Aquatic > Freshwater > Ice > Glacier ...
ACTAGAAACAGACTTCGCCAACAGAGTCCTATCGGGCCTGCCCGCTCTCGAGAATATCCCCCCTACAACGCAGGAGGGAACCAAAAGCCTTTCCCACTCGAGCTTTTAAAGTACCCACCTGTAAAACAGGGGGGTCTTGCGTGACTACACAAGGGGGGGTCTCTCCAGCTCGAGCGAAACTCACATTCCTGAGCGACCCCTTTGTAGGCGGATTTGAGGTGCGCTCGAGGGACGGCAGGCTACAATGCGGCTGTGCTTCATCCGGTGCTGTACTTCAACGGGTGCTGTGCCCAACTTCCCGCATTTCCGTCCCCGCCCCCACCAAACGCCCCACCGCGAGACTTCCATGAGCCAACACTCTCACAACTGGCCTACCATCCACACCCACCACTACGGCTGGGACAACACCCTCGAGCCTGCACACCGCATTGTCAGCGGCGAAACCCTATCTTTTGACATCGTGGATGCGGGCGGGGGGCAGTTTGACTCTCACGCGACCCTCGAGACCCTCAAAAAGCTGGATTTCAACACCATCAATCCCGTGACCGGACCCATCTACGTCGAGGGCGCACAACCCGGTGACGCGCTGTGTGTGGAGTTGCTCGAGTTCAAAACCTCCGGCTGGGGCTGGACCGCCAACATTCCCGGTTTTGGCCTGCTGGCCGACCAATTCCCCGACCCGTATCTGATTGTGTCGCACCACGACGCCCAGGCCGCCGACTTTCTGCCGGGAGTGGCTCGAGTGCCCATCAAGCCGTTCACTGGCGTGATTGGGGTCGCACCTGCCGAGAGGGGCCATCATTCGGTGGTTCCGCCGCGCCGGGTGGGGGGAAATCTCGACATCCGCGACCTGTCGGCGGGGACCAAGCTGTATTTGCCGCTCGAGGTTGAGGGTGCGCTGTTCTCGGTGGGCGACACCCACGCGGCTCAGGGCGACGGCGAGGTGTGCGGCACCGCCATCGAATCCCCGATGGAGATTACGCTGCGCTTTTCACTGGTCAAAAACGCTAACTTTCGCACCCCACGCTTTGAAACCTCGGGACCCGTGACCCGCCATCACGACGAGAAGGGATACTTTTGCACCACCGGAATTGGCCCGGATTTGCTGCGTGCCTCGAGAGAAGCGACCCTCGAGATGATTGACCACCTCACCCGCACCTACGGTCTCGAGCCGATACAGGCGTATTTGCTGTGCAGCGTGGCGGTGGACTTGCGGATTTCGGAACTGGTAGACGCCCCAAACTGGGTAGTGAGCGCGTATTTGCCCAAAGCGGTGATGATTTAACGCGGAAGGTTTGGCTGGAGCGGGAAGGACCCCCCTTCTTGTGAGCGCTTCGCTTTCACAAATATCCCCCCTACTATCGCAGGGGGGAACTAAAAACCTGTTGTACTCGAGCTTTTAAAGTACCCCCCTGCTTTGTAGGGGGGTCTTGCGTGACTACGCAAGGGGGGGTCGTTCCAGGCCGAATTCCCCCTCACACTCTCTCGAGCCGTACCCCTTATTCGGATTCCCTCGAGCAGGTTTTTTCAGTTCTCGAGCGCGAATAAAATACAATCGCGAGACCTGTAGCAGGAGCCGCATCCTCACTCAAAAAATTAAGGTAACATTATCTCCGTACAGACAACCTCGAGCTGCCCGCCATGTTTTTGGTGTCGGGATTCTCGAAATCCCAATTCCCAGGAGCGTGGTTCATGTTTCCAGCGAATTTCGAGTATGTTCGCACCCATTCCGCCGACGAGGCATTTGCAGCCCTGCAACAACACGGTTACGACGGACGGGTGCTGGCCGGGGGCCAGAGTCTGATTCCGGCCATGCGCTACCGTCTGGCCCGCCCCGCCGTGCTCATTGACATCAATCCGATTAAAGACCTCGAGTATCTGCGCGAAGAAGATGGTTTTTTGTGCATCGGCGCGACCACGCGCGACGCGGCGCTCGAGTTCTCTAAGGTGGTGCTCGAGCGCTATAGCCTGATTACCAGCGTGTCCAAGGTGGTTGCGGACCCCATCGTGCGCCACATGGGAACGGTGGTGGGCAGCATCTGCCACAACGACCCGGCAGGAGACTGGACCGCCACCGCGCTGGCTTCTCGAGCCATTATGGTGGTGCGCGGCAAGAATGGCGTGCGGCACATCAGCATCGACGATTTTTTGCTGGATTCCTACACCACCGCTGTCGAGGAAGGCGAGATGGCGCTCGAGGTGAGAATTCCCATTCCAGACGCACACACTCAGGGTTCATATCAAAAAATTGAGCGCAAGGTGGGCGATTACGCCACCTGCGCGGCGGCGGTGCAAATCAGCCTGAACGAGGACGGCACCATTCGGGACTCGGGCATCGCCATCACCGCTTCCGGTCCCATCGCCATGCGGGTGAGCGCCGCCGAAGCGCTGCTGCGCGGACAGAAACCCAGCTTGGAGCTGATTAAAGCCGCCTCGCTCGAGGCCCCCAAAATCGCGTCTCCCAACCCGGACCAGCGCGGCAGTGCCGACTACAAGCGGGACATGACCCGCGTGCTGGTGGGGCGGGGAATTCGGGAATCGCTCGAGCGCCTGGGGGTGAGCTTATGACGCAGGTGTCCATCAATATCAACGGCAAGCAGGTGTCTGCGGACGTGGAAAACCGCACCCTGCTGGTGCATTTCATCCGCGAACAGGCGGGCCTGACCGGGACCCACGTCGGCTGTGACTCCTCGAGCTGTGGGGTGTGTACCGTTTTACTCGATGGAGACACGCCGGTCAAGTCCTGCACGCTCTTTGCCGCGATGGTGCAGGGGCGCGAAGTCACCACCGTGGAATCTCTAGCTCCGGGCAGCGCACTACACCCGCTCCAGCAAGCTTTCTGGGACCAACACGGCCTGCAATGCGGCTACTGCACGCCGGGGATGTTGATGGTCAGCGTGGCCCTGCTCAAACAAAATCCCAACCCAAGCGAACTCGAGATTCGGGAAGGGCTGTCGGGCAACCTGTGCCGCTGTACGGGCTACAACAACATCGTCAAAGCCGTTCAGCAAGCCGCCCAGATGATGTCTGCACCCGTATTGGCCGCTGCGGACGATTGAGGATTAGGCTGGCAAAAAGAACGCCTCCGGCGGGTAATTAGTAATTGGTTATTGGTTGGTTTGTGGTTGAACGTCGAGAGCAGACCAACCAATAACTAAGAACCAAAAACCCGCGTCCTGGCCCCACGGGGTGCCGCTCAGGACAAGACAGCCGGAGGCGCAAAACCTACCACTCAAAACTCAACCCTCACCCCTTAAAACTCAAACCCCACCCCTCCCTCGAGAACCCCAGGAGAACCCGCCCATGACCGAAGGCCACCCCGACATCACCACCGAACAGCCGAAAACGCACGCTATGGGCAAGTCCATGAAGCGCAAGGAAGACCCGCGCTTCTTGCGCGGTAAGGGCAACTACATCGACGACATCAACCTCAAGGGTCAGCTCTACATGGCCCTGGTTCACAGCCCGTACCCCCACGCCAACATCCGGGGTATAGACTCGAGCGCCGCTATGGAGGTTCCCGGTGCGGTGGCGGTGGTCACCAGCGTGGAACTCAACGCCAACGGGGTCGGCTGGCTGCCCACCTTTCACGGCCTGGACAAGCAGATGGTGCTGGCCGACGGCAAGGTGCTGTACCAGTATCAGGAGGTGGCCGCCGTCTACGCCGAAACTCGAGAAGCGGCTTACGACATGCTCGAATTGGTCGAGGTGGACTACGAGCCGCTCGAGGTGGTGGCCGACCCGTACAAGTCCATGAAAGACGACGTGCTGCTGCGCCCGGACCGCGAGAATAAGACCAACCACATCTACAACTGGAACGTGGGAGACAGCGACGCCACCGATGCGGCCCTCGAGCAAAGTGAGGTGGTGATTCGGGAGCACATCGTGTTTCCACGGGTTCACGCCGCGCCCTTGGAGCCGTGCGGCTGCATTGCCGAGTTTGATGTGATGGGCCGCCTGCAATTTTACGTGACCTCGCAGGCTCCCCACGTTTACCGCACCGCGCTCTTTATGGTGCTCGGCATTCCCGAGGACAAAATCCACGTCATTTCGCCGGACCTGGGCGGCGGTTTTGGCAACAAGGTGCCGGTTTACCCCGGCTACGTGTGCGCCATTGCGGGCGCGCTGGTGCTGGGCCGTCCGGTCAAGTGGATTGAAACCCGCACCGAAAACCTGACCTCGAGCTTTGCCCGCGATTACCACATGGACATCGAACTCGGCTCGAGCAAGGACGGCAAGCTGACCGCGCTCAAGGTCAACACCGTGGCCGACCACGGCGCGTTCGACGCTGCCGCCGACCCCACCAAGTATCCGGCGGGCATGTTCGGCATCGTGTCCGGCAGCTACGATTTTCCGGTGGCCTTCGCCAACCTCGACGCTTATTTCACCAACAAGCAACCCGGCGGCGTGGCGTATCGGTGCAGTTTCCGCGTGACCGAGGCCAGCTACCTGATAGAGCGCGCTATGGACATCCTGGCCGATGAACTGGGGATGGACCCCACCGAGCTGCGCCGCAAGAACTTCATCCAGAAGGAGCAGTTTCCGTACCAGTCTCCGCTGAACTTTATTTACGACAGCGGTGACTACGAGCACACCATGAACGTGGCGCTCGAGAAGATTGGCTATCAGGATTTACTCAAGGAACAGGCCGAAAAGCGGGCCAGAGGCGAACTGATGGGCATCGGGGTCAGCACCTTCACCGAGGTGACGGGCGCAGGTCCTAGCAAGCACTTCGATATTCTGGGCATCAAGATGTTCGATGGTGCCGAGATTAGGATTCACCCCAGCGGCGCGGGCATCATCCGCACCGGAACCAAATCTCAGGGTCAGGGCCACGAAACCACCTGGGCGCAGATTGTGGCCGAGGAACTGGGCCTGGACCCGCAGAACCTGCTGGTGGAAGAAGGCGACACCGACACCGCGCCCTACGGCCTGGGCACCTACGCCAGCCGCAGCACCCCGGTAGCGGGCGGCGCACTGGCCCTGGCGGCGCGCAAAATCCGTGAAAAGGCCCGCAAAATTGCCGCACATGTGCTCGAGGTGGACGAGCGCGACCTCGAGTGGAAAAACTACCAATTCGAGGTGATGGGCGCGCCCGGAAAATCTATCACCATGAAAGAAGTGGCCTTTGCGGCCTACACCAACCCCGGCGACAACGAACCTGGTCTCGAGGCCACGCTGTACTACGACCCGCCCAACATGGTCTTTCCACACGGCACTTACATAGCGGTGGTAGATGTGGACCGCGAGACCGGAGAAACCAAGGTGCGCCGCTTTTTAGCGGTGGACGACGCCGGAACCATCATCAACCCGATGATTGTGGAAGGGCAGATTCACGGCGGTCTGACCGAGGGTTTTGCCATCGCCTTCATGCAAGAAATTGCCTACGACGAGTCCGGCAACAATCTGGCCACCAACTTCACCGACTATCTGGTTCCCACCTCGCTCGAGAGTCCGAGTTGGGAAACCGCCGCCACCTGCACGCCCAGTCCACACCATCCCATCGGCGCAAAATCGGTGGGTGAAAGCCCCAACGTGGGCAGCCCCGCCGCCTTTGTGAACGCGGTGATTGACGCGCTCTCGCCGCTGGGCGTGCGGCACATCGACATGCCGCTCACTCGAGAGAAGGTGTGGAAAGCGATTCGGGAAGCCGAGGGTTCGGCGGCGGATTGATGGGTTTGGGGGGCGCGCTCGAGTTGAAACGGACCAAATCCCCCTGCTCAAATGCGCTGTGCTTATTTGAATCTCCCCCTTGTCGAAGGGGGAACCTAACTGCTCGGCGCTCGAGCCAGAAGGGTTTTAGTACCCCCTAAACAAGGGGGTCTTCAAGAAAGCGCAGCGCTCTTGAAGGGGGGATTCGCCCGGTTGCACTCGAGCGGTCTGGCCCCACGGGGTGTCGCTCAGACCAAGCGGCCCAGCCCGGTAGGTGCTGAAGTTGGGCCAAGACGGACAGCACACCACAAATACCCCAAACTACAAAAGGAGTTCCATGAAGCTCGAGTACAACGGTACAGAGCAGGTTCCGCTGGGAAAGCCTGCGGTGTGGGAGTTTATCAACGACCCCCAGAAGGTGGCGTCTTGCCTTCCCGACGTGCAGCAGGTCATCGTTCACGACGCGACCAACTTTGACGCCATTGTCAGCATTGGGCTGGGTCCGGTGCGCGGCAAGTTCAAGTTTAAAATCACCCTCGAGCCGCAGGCAGACGGCAACCGCATGAACGTTCGCATCAACGGCGGGGGTTTTGGCAGCGTGGTAGACCTGCTGGCGGGCGCAAACCTGCTGGACAACGGGGACAGCACCACCACGCTCGACTGGAACGGCGAGGCCACCATGCGCGGCCCGATTGCCACCGTGGGTGGGCGGGTGCTGGACGCGCAGGCCCAGAAGCTGATTTCGGGAACCTTTGCCAACGTCAAAACCCGCATGGCAGGGGCCTGAATTGTTTTGCTCGAGGTCGCCGTGAACCCAAACCTTCAAATGCTGTGGCCCACCCCACTGTTTCAGCGTTCGCTCGAGAACCACCCCCCCATCAACGCCGAGCTGGTCAAGCTGTTCTATCAACACCGTCAGGAAGACCTCGAGCAGCGCGGCGTGGCGGCGGGGAATCTGTACTCCTCGAGCGACGATTTGTTACAGCGTTACGAAAGTGCGGCCCTCCAAACGCTGTTCGCCTTCATCGGCAATGTGGTTTTTGAGGTGGCGCAGGCCATGAACAAACCCATCTGGCAAAGTATGGGGGCCTCACAACTTCAGATGAGCGTGGTGGGGGCCTGGTTTCAAATTCAGAACCGATACGGTTTTCACGACATCCACAACCACGGCAACTGCTCCTGGAGTGGGGTTTATTACGTGCAGATTGACCCGCTCGAGCGCCGATTTGAGCACGCCACCCTGGGCGCGATGAACGGCATCACCCGCTTTTATGGGCATCAACTGGGACTGCTGGGTGGGGCGCACATGGATTTGGGCAACGCTTACCTTCAACAAAGTCACTTCGATGTGGTGCCCGAGGAAGGAACGCTGATTGTGTTCCCCAGTTGGTTGAACCACAAAGCCATGCCTTACGATGGCGACAAAGACCGCATCATCATTTCCTTCAACGCGCAGGTGCATGGGAAGGGGGGAAATCAGGCTTTTGGGTACGGTTTTCACTGAGCGCTCGAGCGAGGGTTGCGGAAGGCAGAAGGCGGAAGGCGGAAGGCGGAAGGCGGAAGGCGGAAGGCGGAAGGCGGAAGGCAATTTCTGACACGGTATCTTCCTCTTACCTGGAACGCCCTCACCTGGCTGGCTATCGCCAGCCACCCTCTCCCGACTTCGGGAGAGGGTCAAAAGCTAAAAACCCTCTCCCGACTTCGGGAGAAGGACCGCCGCGCAGCGGCAGGGTGAGGGCTTTCCAGGCCGAACGAAACCTCACCGCGTTCAAAAACCCTCGAAGACCAGACAGTTTCAACAAATATCAGAACTGTTAAGCGTTCAAACCCAATCACGCACTGCCTTTAGCCTTCTGCCTTCCGCTTTCCGCTATTACAAGGTCAACCATGACATCGGATTTCTTTGAAAAACTCGCACACCTTGGCCGAAATGGGGAATCTTTCGTGACCGCCACTGTGGTCTCGAGGCGTGCTCCGGTGTCGTCTCACCTGGGAGACCGGGCAATTATTTACGCCGATGGGCGCGTGGAAGGCTTTGTGGGAGGGTCTTGTAGCCGCGAAATCGTTCGCAAGCAGGCGCTCGAGGTGTTGAAACTGGGCCGGCCGCGCCTGGTTTTAATCAGGCCGGACGCCAGCGAACAAACCTTGCAGCACGCAGCTCAGGCTGAAAGCGTGGTGGTCCCCATGACCTGCGCCTCTGAGGGCGCGGTGGATGTGTACCTCGAGCCGCACACTCCCGCTCGAGTGCTGCTGGTGGTCGGGTTCACCCCGGTGGCCCAGGCGGTGGCCCGTCTGGGGACTTTGCTCGAGTACAGCGTGATGAGGGTGGTGACGGCGCAGGAGCAGCGCGACCTCGAACCGGTATCGTGTGTGGCGCTGCCCGATTTGAAAAGCTATCTCGAGACTTTGACGGGTGAGGCGCGCTCCAGTTTGGCCGCTGTGGTGGCCTCACAGGGTCACTACGACGAACCCGCGCTCGAGGCCCTACTTGGGGCAGAGGTGGGGGCAGAGGTGGGCTTTGTAGCGCTACTGGCCAGCCGTAAGCGTGCGGTGACGGTGCGTGAACTGCTCGAGTTACAGGGAACGCCGCTCGAGCAGGTGGCAAAAATTCGCAATCCGGCGGGTCTGGACATCGGGGCCAAGACGCCTGCTGAGGTCGCGGTGAGCATTCTGGCCGAAATCATCGGCGCTCGAGCGGGTTCAAATTCTGCGCCCATGTTTACCCACTCGAGCCACTACGACCCCGTGCAGCACAAGGCGCAGGTGTTAGAGACTCGAGCAGATGTTTCCTCGAGCCAGACTGCACGCCCTGGTTTTGCCCTGAGTCCGGTGGACGGCGAGGAAATCGAGATTTCGAGCGCCCTTCACTTCGCAGATTTCGAGGGTCAAACCTACTATTTCACCTGTGCCAACTGCAAACGGCGCTTTCTCAAGGACCCGCAAAAATTCCTCGAGCCGCTCGAGCCAGCAGGTGAGGTGTGAATTCAGATTTGCGAGCACGCTTTGCGGCGCGGGGATACATCACTTCGGACGAGTTCGCGGTGGCCCTCGAGCTGGTGATGGCGCTCGAGAAACCGCTGCTGATTGAGGGTCCGGCGGGGGTGGGCAAAACCGAGAGCGCCAAGGTGCTGGCCGACGCGCTGGGAACCCGGCTCATCCGGCTGCAATGCTACGAGGGTCTGGACGCCTCAAGCGCGCTCTACGAGTGGAATTACCCCAAGCAGATGCTGAGAATCCGGCTCACCGACGGCGATTCCAGCACACTCGAGGACCGCGAAGCCCAGATTTTCTCGGAAGCTTTTTTGCTGAAACGCCCGCTGCTCGAGGCCCTCACCCAGGAAAGTGCTCCGGTGCTGCTGATTGACGAGGTAGACCGCGCCGACGAAGCTTTTGAAGCGTTTCTGCTCGAGCTGCTGGCCGAATTTCAGATTACGGTTCCAGAGCTGGGCACGATTCGCGCTAAAGTGCGCCCCTACGTGATTCTGACCAGCAACCGCTCGAGGGAACTCAGCGACGCGCTGCGCCGCCGCTGCCTGTACCTGTGGCAGTCGTATCCCACCGCGCAGCAGGAACTTCAGATTCTGCAAGCCCGTTTACCAGACCTCTCGAGCCGCTTGGCCGAGCAAATCACTCGAGTGATGGCCGCGCTGCGCCAGATGCCCTTTCACAAGGTTCCCGGAATTGCCGAAACCCTGGACTGGGCGCTGGCCCTGATGCACCTGCACCATGAAAATCTGGACGCCGCTACAGTCATTCAGACTCGAGGCTGCATTCTCAAGGCCAGGGAGGATTGGTCGCTGCTCGAGGGCAATTTAACCAAGCTCGAGGCGGTGTGGAACGATAAAATAGGTGAACGCAGCCTCAAAGGGGAAATGGATTTTGGCATTGGTAAAGTCACGGTGCGCTGAGTGGAAAATGTGGCCCCCTCGAGCGGCGAAAATCCTCCATCCAGAAATTTGCTCGGAAATCTACCCGAGAACCTGCTGGCTTTTTGCGAAATTCTGCGGGTCAAACACCAGTTCCGCCTGGGTCCCGGTGAGGTTGTAGACGCACTGCGGGCGCTCGAGAGCGTGGGTGTGGACACCCTCGAGCGGGCCAGGTCCGCACTGCGGCTGGTGTGCTGTTCCAGGCTCGAGGACGTTGAGGCGTTCAATGCGGCCTTCAACGCTTTTTTCTTTCCCGCCAGTGCCGGGGTAGCCCAGACCGCTCTGCCTCCCCTCGAGCCGCCCCGTCGCCGCCCCAACGACAAGCGCAGCGAAAAAGGCGACCAGCGCAGCGACGAAGAAGCTCCCCCCGAACCCGGTGAGCAAGATGTTGACCCGGAGTTTATCGGCTCGAGCGTGCAGCACACCCCGGAAGACCAAGATGAGCGCGCAGAGCCGTCCGACAAGGTGTTGCGCGGTAGGTTCAGCTTCGAGCACGCCGATTCGGACGCGCCGCGCATTGCCCAGGATGGCCTCGAGCCGATGTTTCTGGCTGCAAGCCAACTCATCTCGAGTTTGCGGTTGGGGCGGTCTCGCAAGTGGCGCACGGTGGCCAAAGGTTCCCGTTTCGATTTTCGCCGCACCCTGCGCCAGAGCCTGTCTACCGGAGGGGACGCGCTGTATCCACGCTGGAAAGGACATCCCAGACGTAACCCCCGCATCGTGCTGCTGCTCGACGGCAGTCGCTCCATGCTCGAGGCGGCGGGTCCTGCCCTACAGTTTGCGTTTTGCCTTTCACAGCGCTCAAAACGGGTGGACGTGTTCACCTTTTCCACCGAACTGCGCGACGTGACCCCGGACTTGCGAAAACTGGGCCAGGGAAAATCCACGCTCGAGCTGCCGCCCCTGAAAAGCGCCTGGGGCGGCGGAACGCGCATTGGCGAGAACCTGAGGATTTTTGTGCGCGACCACGCAGCCAGGGTGCTCACACCAGACACTCTGGTCATCGTCTCGAGCGACGGTCTGGACGTGGGCGAGACCGATGTTTTAGCCTTCGCACTGCGAGAAATCAAACGCCGCTCGGCGGGCATTGTGTGGCTCAATCCACTAGCAGCACATCCGGCCTATCAACCCACCGCTCGAGGGATGAAGGCGGCACTTCCCTTTTTGTCCGCCCTCACCTTTGCGCGTACCCCTGAAGAATTTGCTGTGTTGGCCAAGAATTTGCGTTAGAGCAGTCGTTTTTTTGTTGGGTTCGGGCAGTGGTCAAAATCGAACTACTCGAGCAGGGTGGGAACTCTGCCTACTTGGTGTGAAATATAGCCTTTCCCACAGATACCTGGTCTGTTTCAGGTATCTGTGGTGAGCGAGCAGGCCCGTTAGGTGCCGTTCTGCTCTGGGAGTGCGGAGCGAATGGGAAAAGGTAGTGTTTCTCGCGGGAACTTCGAGTTTGGAGCGAGCAGGCGGTCTGGCCCGGAAGGTGCCGTTTAGACCAAGACGCCCACGGGGTGCCGTTCTGCTCTGGGAGTGCAAAGCGGAAAAGTCGGAGTGTTGAGCTAAGAAACGCTATAGATTTTTTCAAGTCGTCCAGAAGTTTCAAAAGTAAGTTAAAAATTGAAATTAACATTAAAAACATTTTTTATTTTAAAATAAATCGTCTATCACTTTCTGCTGCACCCCGGTATCCTCGAGCGCTTGGCGTAAAAGCGAGTTGAGTACCTGCCACATCTTCAATTTCGGGTGTCGCTGCTTCAACTGATTATAAAAAGCGTAAAAGCGCTCCAGCGTCCCTTCCGGGAGCCGTTGGGTAAAAGGAACCATCGCCTCGAGTTGAGGCTCTGGGAAGGACAAGCTTTCAGGGTCTGTTGAAAGCAGAGAGGTTGGAGTGCGCTCGAGCGGTGGGGTTTCAGGCGGCGATGGTGGAGTTTGCATATCTTGCTCGAGGGTCACGGCAAGGATTGGAGCGGGGCGCAATTTATCGAACTTGTTCATGCCAGTAACTCCTTGACCACCAATTCGTAGTCCATCCAGGCCATCTTTGCCCGCGCGTCCCGCTTGATTTCCCGTACCGTGACCCCTTCCAACATGGCCTTCCTGAAAGCTGCACTCGAGCGTATTTCTGCACCAAAAAGCGGGATTCCCGCCTCGAGCAACATACCGCGCGCGTCGTGGCCGTCGGTGGACGGATAGCTGGGAACATCGGTGAGCAAAACCTTGAAGGCAACGCCAGCACTTTTGAGCGCTTTCAGGGTTCGCATCATCACCCGTAGCGAAACGGCCTCGGGCTTGCTCGGGACTACGGTGAAGTCACTGCGTTGTGCGAGTGAGAGCAGGCTTTCCTCTCCCCCTTTGGTATCCACCACCACAAAGGCGTAGTCGCTCAGTGACTCGGTCAGGTCGTCTAAATGGATGGACTCGAAGCCCAGGCCGGGTCCGGCGGCCACCCAGTCGCTCGCACTGCGATTCCGGTCGCTATCCACTAAAAGAGTGCGCCCTCGAGCTGCTAGCAGAGCCGCAAGGTGTAGCGCCGTCACCGTCTTGCCCACCCCTCCTTTGTCATTGCCCACGCTGATGAGTTTCATTATTTCAGCATAGCATACAAAAACAATTATAGAAATGATTTCTAAATTGAAATCATTTCTATAAACGAAATCGCTTCGACTTTTAAAGCATTTTACGGAAGTATTGAGCCAGGGGCGAGATGCTTCCCGACTAAAAGGAGTGGCAACAGGAAAGCATTTTTCACGAAAGCAGACAGGCGGTCTGGCCCGAAAGGCGAGCAGGCCCGGAAGGTGCCGTTCTGCTCAAGACGCGAGCAGGCCCGGTAGGTGCCGTTCTGCTCAAGACGTGCCGCTCTGTCCAAGACATGGAGCCAGCCGAAACGGAGCGGGCAGGCCCGGAGGTGCCGCTTTGCCCAAGACAGTGTAGGTGGCGCAATGATAGTGAAAAATGCTTTAGATGTTTTTAGGTTTTTGGTTTCAGGATAGTTTACGAAGAAAGTTTAAAAAGTAGTTTTAAAATTGAAAGCAATTTTAAAACTACTTCTGCATACAGAACTATTTCGACTTTTGAATTCTCAATTGCTTGCTCGAGCGACGCAACCCCCACTTCTCTCGTGGCCCTTTTGGGATTTTTCCATACGAGGGTTAAAACACTTCGGTAGACAGTAAAGTCAGGCTCAGAGTTTGTCCAGGGGCAATCTCCGACTCGAGGGTAAACGCCCCTGGAACGCGTTTAAAGCCTTTGGCTCCACTGGCCTCGAGTTTGATTTTATCGCTCAGGGTTTCAGATAAGCGCAGATTGATGGGGCGGGATTTGGTGTTTTTGACGCTAAAAACGATGCGGGCGCGTTTGATTTTTTCGGTACGCTCGAGCAGAAGGGCGTTACGGTTGATTTTGATATCGAAATCCTTACCCACGCTAACCCTGACAATGGTGTCTTGCGCGGTGTTGCCAATGTCCGTTTGACCCACCAGTTGCTCGTTTTCACGCACGGTCACACTGCCAGAGGGCAGTCCTTGCGGAGCCACAAAACGGTAGGTGCGCTGCAAAGCGGTCTTGAAGTTGGCCTCGGCATCGAACTCATTGGTGTACTCGAGCACCCGCCGCACCGTAACACTGCTGCGTATGAACGGCAAACTGAGCTGACTCTTGGCTTCCAGGCGCAGCGGCAGCGGATACTCGAAGCGTTGCAGGCCGCCTACTTCCCCGCTCGAGGAGACCCCGGACCGAGGTGAGGCTGTTGAGCCAGGGGTTGACTCAAAGCTGTTGATGTTGCGGTTCTGGGCCTGTTGATAGTTGTACGGGGCAATCTGCGGCAGTACGTCGCCTGCAAACAGGGTGGCTTTGGGGGCGCTGTACACCACGCTGCTCTGATTCCGAATATCCGCCCAGGCAATCAGACTCGAGGGGGTGCTGGCGTTGCTCAACTCGTCGGGCATATTCAGGGTATAGCGGGTGTTTTCCCAGGCCACTGCGGTGGTGGCGTAGCGCAATTGCGCCTGAGTGGCGCTACCCGTGCGTTGCCACACAAAGGTGGGGGCGTAGCGCACCCCCTCGAGGTTGGGGTAAAGCACCTCCGCGCCACCCAGTTGAACGAACTCGCCGTCTATCTCAAACAGAGACAAATCGGCTTTGATGACCTTGGCAGGCACAAATTCATCGTGAAAGCGCACCTTGACCTGTTTACCCTCGAACAATGCCAGAATATTCGGCGCTGGGGGAGACACATTCAGTGAGGTCACGCTGGGGTCGCTGAGGTCGAGGCTGCCGGCAATCAAGAACTGGCTCGAATCGGCGGCGGGGGTCCAATCGAAATGGCTGCCAAAAACCTGCACCGATTCACGGATTTCGGCAAACGACGGATAAAGGGTGAGGTCCGCCGCTCGAGCCGAAACAAGTGAAAGCGAGAGCAGTGCGGCTGCGGTCCACAAGATTTTTTGCATGGTGCCTCCGGCTGCAATTGTTTCACGGTCAGATGAAAACCAAAGCATTTTGCCGAAGTTGAGGTGGTTTTACACAGCTTTATAGTGAGCAGCGTGAATAGAAAAACACAGTCCTGCTCACAGGAAAGCAGAAGGACAGGTCGCGTGCCCAGGCGCGCCCATAAGCACAATTTGGCAAGGCTCGAGCACCCTATCAGCGGTACTTGAGCGCTTCCATCAGCTCGTCCACAATCTCGGTGGCGTCGCCACGTTCCTGAGCGCCCACCACATGCGCCTCGAGATGACCGCGCAGCACCACGTCACCCGCGCCCTCGAGCGCCGCCGTCACCGCTTTGAGCTGGCGCAATACATCCATGCAGTACACATGGGGGTCCTCGAGCGACTTGATGATGCTCTCCAAGTGACCGCGTGCGATGGCCAGACGATGCCGCGCCCGTTTGCGCGGCGCTTCCGGCATACACAGGTGGCTCGAGGGCTGACCCGGCGCGTCTTCTTGGGTCACGACAGCACTCGAGCGGTGTAGCCCTCCTCCTGTACGGCGTGGACCAGTTGCTGCGGGTCTGGGTTGCCCTGCACCGTTGCTTTGCCGGAGGCCAAATTGACCTGAGCGTCCTCTACGCCTACAACCGCTTTGAGCGCCCCCAGGACGGCGGATTGACAATGACCACAGGTCATGCCCGTGACCTCGAGTTCGAGAGTGTTATTCATGGCTCGAGCTTACATCCCCAGTGGGGGATTGTCAAGATTGAGTCGTACCAGAGTTTCCGCTCGAGAGTAGTGATGAGTGACGTGGTGCCTAAATCCTGTTTAAACCGAGCAAACTCTTAACTATTAGAAAGATTTTCTTGACTTCCGCTCGAGCATGACCTAGACTGAACCCATAATCCCCCCAGGGGGATAGGGAGGTCGGCAAGATGTCCAAAACCATCGAACTCGAGGTCGCGGGGATGACCTGCGCTGCCTGTGTGGGCCGGGTGGAGCGCGGTCTGAAGAGGGTCGAGGGGGTACAGAGCGCAAACGTCAACCTAGCCACCGAGCGGGCCACCGTGAACTTCGACCCTGAAAAAACAAATCCAGCGGCGCTGCTCGAGCGGGTGCGCGCGACCGGATATGAACCCGTGACCGCCACGCTCGAGTTGGGAGTGACGGGCATGACCTGCGCGGCCTGCGTGGGCCGGGTGGAGCGAGCGCTGGGGAAGCTGGACGGGGTGCTCACAGCGGGGGTCAATCTGGCCACCGAGCGGGCCACGGTGCAGTATCTGCCCTCGAGCGTGCGGCCCTCACAACTGAAAGCCGCCATCAAAAACGCGGGATACGAGGTGCTCGAGGCCCAGGCGGGAATCTCAAGAGAGGACCTCGAGCGCCAGCGCAAGGCCGAGGAGCTGCAAAAACTGCGCTCGAGCCTGATTTTTTCGGCGGTCTTCGCTGTTCCGCTGCTGATACTGGCCATGTTGCCCATGGTGTGGAAGCCCGCGATGGGCTTTCAGATGGGGCTAAACTCCAGCGAAGTCTTCTGGAATCTGGTCATGCTGGCCCTGGCCACCCCGGTTCAGTTTGGCCCCGGTCTTAGGTTTTACCGCTCGGGTTGGAAGGCTTTGGTCTCGAGAAGTCCAGACATGAACTCGCTGGTGATGATAGGGACGAGTGCGGCGTATTTTTACAGCCTTTTCGCCACGCTGGGTCCCGCTCTCGTTCCCATGCCCGTCTCCCCGGTGTACTTCGAGTCTTCAGCCGTGGTCATCACCCTGATTTTGCTGGGCAAGTATTTCGAGGCGCTAGCCAAAGGCCGGACCAGTGAGGCGATGAAAAAGCTCATCTCGTTGGGGGCCAAGAGTGCTCGAGTGTTGCGTTTGGGTCAGGAACTCGAGCTGCCCGTGGACGAGGTTTTGAGCGGAGATATCTTATCGGTGCGCCCTGGTGAGAAGATTCCGGTGGATGGAAGGCTCTTGCTTGGCTCGAGCTATGTGGACGAGTCCATGATTTCAGGCGAGAGCGCACCCGTTCACAAGCTCGAGGGAGCCAAGCTGGTGGGCGGCACCGTCAATGGCAACGGCAGTTTCACCTTCCGCGCTGAGGCGGTGGGCGCGGATACGGTGCTGGCTCAAATCATCGGCATGGTAGAAAAGGCGCAGGGCAGCAAACCCGCCATTCAGGGTCTGGCCGATAGGGTGGTGGCAGTGTTCACGCCCATCGTGCTGGTCATCGCGCTTCTCACCGCGCTGGTCTGGCTGATTTTTGGCGGAAGTAACGCGGTTTCGTTCGCGCTGGTCAATACGGTGGCGGTGCTCATCATCGCCTGCCCCTGCGCGATGGGTCTGGCTACCCCGACCAGCATCATGGTGGGAACCGGGAAAGCTGCCGAACTGGGCGTGCTTTTCCGCAAGGGTGAGGCGCTGCAAACCCTGTCTGAGACTCGAACCGTTGCTTTTGATAAAACCGGAACCCTGACTCAGGGAAAGCCGCTGCTCACCGACCTCGAGACCGTGAATGGCTTTGCTCGAGCGGACGTACTCAAACTCGTGGCCAGCGTGGAAAACACCAGTGAACACCCGGTGGCCAGAGCCATTGTCAACGCCGCTCGAGCGGAAGGGATTTCACTCGAGACGGTTACGGATTTCGAGAATCTGCCCGGATACGGGGTGCAAGCTCGAGTGAACGGAAAATCCGTGCAGGTGGGTGCGGACCGCTTTATGCACAAATTGGGTCTCGAGGTCAGCGCTTTCTCGAGCGCCGCCGAAAGGTTGGGCGATGAGGGGAAAACCCCGCTTTACGCGGCTATTGGTGGACAACTTGCAGCCATCGTTGCCGTCTCGGACCCCATCAAAGCGGGGTCGCTCGAGGCGGTGCGGGCCTTGCGAAGGGGGGGCTTTTCGGTGGCCATGATTACCGGGGATAACGCCCGAACCGCGCACGCCGTCGCCCGCCAGCTCGAGATAGACACCGTGCTGGCCGAGGTTTTGCCGGACGGTAAGGCAGAGGCGGTGAAAAGCTTACAGTCTCGAGGTCAAAAAGTCGCTTTCGTGGGCGACGGCATCAACGACGCGCCCGCGCTGGCTCAGGCCGACGTGGGTCTGGCCATCGGTACCGGAACCGACGTGGCGATGGAAACCGCCGACGTAATTCTGATGTCCGGCGACCTGCGCGGTGTGCTGAGCGCCCTTGCCCTTTCAAAAGCCACCCTGCGAAACATCCGCCTGAATCTGTTCTGGGCCTTCGCCTACAACATCGTGCTCATTCCGGTGGCGGCGGGGGTGCTGTATCCCTTGAACGGCTGGCTTTTAAGCCCGGTTCTGGCGGGCGGCGCGATGGGCTTATCCAGCGTGTTTGTGTTGACCAACGCGCTCCGGTTGCGTGGCTTTCGTGCCCCCCTGCTCGAGCGCAAACCCGAACGTTCCGGTCTTCAAAGTGCTCGAGCCGAAAGAGCGACGCCCTGAAGCTGTTGCACACCCTAACTTGCCATCCAATATTGCTTTAATTTTTTAAATGCCCCATTTACAGCTTATTGAGGAGCTTCATGACCCACGCCCACGTCCCTTCCAGCGCTCGAGCGCCCAGTAATTCGGTGCTCGAGGTGATGCTCAAGAACTGTTACAACGCCTCTGAGTTTGCCGCGCTCGAGCGCAACCTGACCCGCGTTCCCGGTGTCACCGGGGTTCATCTGGACCGCACCCGTGGCGTGGCCCACCTCGAGTACAACCCGCTTACGACCTCCCAGGCCGCACTCGAGGCAGGTTTGAAGTCAGCGGGTTACGCCTGTGACTGTACGGATTGTCCCCCCTCGAGCGCTCAACCTGGACATCCCGCGCTGGATAAACTCGACAATGCAGATTCACACGCACAGCATGAGATGCCCTTGAGTGTGTTCCAGACAGGCTCGAGCCACGCAGAACACGCGATGCCCTCGAGCACGCCACAAAACAGCTCGAGTCCCGCAGCGATGGGTCACGGCTCGAGCGCAAGTGAACCTGCCGGACACGATGAGCACGCGGGGCACGATGAGCACGCAGGCCACGACGAACACGCCGGACACGGGGAGGCGATGGTCTCGGACATGCTGCGCCGCTTCTTCGTTTCCTTGCTGCTCACCCTGCCACTGATTCTCTACTCGCCCATCGGGGCCAGCCTGGGCTTCACCGCCCTGCCCCCGTTTGGTCTTTCGATGGCCCTGTTTGGCCTGATTCTGGCTACCCCGGTGGTGTTCTGGGGCGGCTGGATTTTTCTCTCGAGTGCGTGGCGCAGCCTGCTGGGGGGCGAGGCCACCATGATGACCCTGATTGCCACGGGTATTTTAGTGTCCTACACCTTCTCGCTGGTCAACACGCTGTTTCCCTTTTCCGAAGATGTCTTCTTCGAGGCCGCCGCCATGCTGACCACCTTGTCCCTGCTCGGTCACTGGCTCGAGATGCGCTCGAGGTTCGCCACCGGGCGCGCAGTGGAAGCACTCTTAAAATTGGCTCCCAGCACGGCCCGCGTGGTGCGTAACGGTCAGGAACTCGAGGTTCCGCTCGAGCAGGTGGTGGTGGGCGATGAACTGGCCGTGCGCCCTGGAGACCGGGTTGCGGTGGACGGCGAAGTCACCGAAGGCTCGAGCTATGTGGACGAATCCATGCTGACCGGTGAACCGATTCCGGTGGTCAAAGGTGCGGGTGATCGAGTGGTGGGCGGCACCGTCAATAAAAATGGCGCGTTTCGGTTCCGGGCTACAGGCGTGGGCGCGGACACCGCACTCTCGAGAATTGTACAGATGGTGCAAAACGCCCAGGCGTCTCGAGCGCCTGCCCAGCGCTTGGCCGACACCGCCGGAAAGTATCTGGTCTTCGTAGCTCTGGGGTCGGGTCTCATCACGCTCGCGGTGTGGCTGCTGCTCGGCGCGGGTGCGGCGTTTGCCTTCACCGCCGCCGTGTCCACCATCGTTATCGCCTGTCCAGACGCGCTGGCCCTGGCCACGCCCACCGCCATCACCGTGGGCGTGGGGCGCGGCGCGAAGGTGGGGGTGTTGTTTAAAAACGCCACCGCGCTCGAGGCCACCGCAAAGGTGGACACGGTGGTCTTCGATAAAACCGGGACCCTCACCGAGGGTAAACCCGCCCTGACCGACCTGTTGCCCTCGAGCGGAACCTCAGAGTCTGACCTGCTGCTTTTTGCGGCCAGCGCAGATTCTCAGTCTCAACACCCTCTAGCCGAGGCCATCGTGCAGGGCGCAAAGGATAGGGGAGTGGTGCTCGAGGGGGCCGA
>Ga0123338_10001999_pt1 | contig 19253 bp, 15 predicted proteins | sample grotaG_FD_89793 | JGI IMG/M metagenome (GOLD analysis project Ga0123338, IMG submission 89793) | Glacier valley bacterial and archeal communities from Borup Fiord, Nunavut, Canada, to study Microbial Dark Matter (Phase II) -... | ecosystem: Environmental > Aquatic > Freshwater > Ice > Glacier ...
AAGAAAATCATAAAGGGCCTGCTGGGTAACGCCCGGTTCCACCGTTGCGTATCCTAGCTCCTCGCTATAATCTACAATCTTGTTCAGGCGGCTCAGGTCCAGCAGCGCGCACCCATCGAGTACGGGAACACGCGAACCGTAGCCCCAGTTTCGACCGCTGCTTATGGGATATAAGGGCATACCGTAGCGATTTGCGATACGAACTGCGTCGGAAACGCCTTGCCGGTTCTTTGGACGGATGATGAGGGGAATAGCTTGGCTGGTGGAAAACGTCGCGCGCTCGGCCGCCTGTAGTTCGCTCGGCTCTAAAAAAACGGAATCCTCGCCCAGAGCGGTCCGTAGTTCCCCCAGGGCTGTGCTTGGTGGGTTCCTGGGCATACTTCCTGTCAGGAAGAGGGCGCCGCGACAGCAAAATTGGATTGCGGCTTTGTCCAATAACCCGCTGATTGCGCTGGAATTTTTGGACACGGGCCGTCGACCTTTGGATTAGAAACAAGACCGGCACCAATTACAGGCACATTGGCTATCTGAATACGCAGTGCTTCCACGGTAGAGCGATATTTGGCCATTGGAAACCGGGAATCAAACCTCAATACTTCCATTACACAACGATACCGCTCGTCATAATAGGCAGGGATAGCCACGCCGCCTGAATATAGAGATTCACCTCCGAGCCGCCGTAAGATTGAGGCTGATCCATTACGTTCCGTGGCTGTGGTGACCCCTATAGCGCCACCGATGGCTTGTGACCACGCATAGGTAAACAGTGCATAAAGGAGTGCCTCGGTTGTGCCACGAAGTTCCTCCGAAAGAGCCCACCCACCCATTTCCAGCCAAAAAAACGACTGTGTGCGGGCAAGTGCGATTTCCGTTTCGACAGAATCACGAAATTGCGGGCCCCATTCCAGGGATTTGGCGATTGCAGCATGCTTGATGCTCAAATTTTCATAAGACACAGAAGCGGGATGGGCCTGAAACCTGGCGCATCCGAGAACATGGCCTTCAGCCCCAACGGTCAGAAGGTGCCAGCTTGATTCGTCCAGCAGGGAAATGTGTCTGCCGTCGGCTGTCAGGTCGGAAATCCGGATTGCCCCGTCCTTCAAATAAACACGTCCCCGCAACCGCTGCATTCGGCTAATTAAATCGTTATACGCGGCCGAATCTTTTCTTTTTTGACCCGGGAACAAGTCGAAAGATGCTCCTTCGGGGCCAAGCAGAACGAAAGAATGCCGAACACCGGGCTGTCTGGCCAGAAGATTCATCTTTTATCTGCGTTTTGCATTCTTATTTCCGATAAAGAACTGAGTGTGTAATCGCACATCCCGTGCACACAGTGAACAAAGTATAAACGTCTTAACGATTTGAATCAATCTAGAAACCGATATTAAGCTCTCTTATCTTTGTAATGTTGGTCACCACTGTAAGGAAGTGCGGCGTAAGTTCAATGCTCTCGTCGAGAGCTGCTGTTATTCTTTGCTGTTGGGATGGTCTCTGGTTTGCAAAGAGTTGAGTTGCGGAGTTTGCGAAAGGACGTGTGAGGTAAACCATGCAGCTTCAAAAAGTCCCCTCTGGACCGCGCCAAGGCGCTGGCGATTCTCAAGCTGTCGCAGAGGCGGAGAAACGCCAAGACCTTAGGAGAAAGATCGATTACTCCTGGCTGGCAACCGCGCTGCATTCCGCAGGAGATGCGATCGTCATCGTCGATGACGACGGGAAAGTGCAGTTTCTGAATAAGGTAGCTGAACACCTCACACGCTGGTCACGGCAAGAAGCCCAAGGACAACATTTTTCGTCCATTTTGAGGTTTGAACACGCGGGATCGCCGATGACGGACGACATTATGCGTTTGGCGACCCTTAATGAGGAACCTCTCAGTCTCGGTTCTGAATTGGCCCTGATTTCGCAGGATGGGCACTGGCAGGAGGTTGAGGCGGAGATTTCCAGGGCTCCTCCGGCGGACGGGCAACCCGGGAATGCTGTTTTTACGCTCCGGGACGTAACCCAGCGCAAGTGGGAGGAGTATCAACACCGGCAGGAGCACGCCATCCGAGCTGTGGAAGGTTTGGCGGAAGCAACGAAGCACTCCCTAAATAATCTTCTGACAAGCCTTTTGGGGAACAGTGAGCTGCTTCTGAATACGCCCGATTTGCCGGTTGAACAACGGGATGCGGTATTAGCAATCCAGACCGGGACGACAAATATTGCTGAAGTGGTGCGCCAACTCTCTGCGATTTCGCGGACAAAGTTCGTCACGCGGCGGGAAATCGACCTGAACGACCTGATTCGAACGTTCCTCAAAAGCGAACAGAACTCTTTCTCCTGCAAAGCCAACATCAGAGTTGAACTAGAGCCCGAACTTCATCGAATCAGCGCTGATAAACAACAGGTTGAGCAGCTCTTGTTTGCATTAGTGTCCAACGCGCACGACGCTGTTTCGGCTTGCTCAGAGATTGTAATTTCTACCCGGAACACCATCATAGAGTCAGCTGAACTTAGCAAAGTGCCCCAAACTTTCGCGACGGTAACAGTGCGCGACATTGGCCTTGGGATAAGCCGTGAGATTCGGGAGCGCATCTTTGAACCGTTTTTCACCACAAAAAACGGGGGCGGGCATACGGGTCTCGGTTTGTGCATCGCACAGGGGATCGTTCGCGATTACGGCGGCTTTCTTGATGTGAACAGTGAGGTGGCCTCGGGTACGAGCGTGGTATTCGGAATTCCAGCTATCGAACCCGACACCTTTTCGTATTTAGATAAAAAGGCGGATACTGAATCCACGCTGAAAACCGTGCTGATTGTTGAAGATGATCATGCGGTGAGGCAACTGCTGCGGCGCATCATTGAAAAAAGAGGCTACGCGGCCGTAGAGGCTCAGGATGCTGAAGACGCGATGATGATAGCGGAGCTCCACGAAGGCCGAATCGACCTTCTGTTGACCGATATTGCGATGCCTGGAATATCGGGGCCGGATCTGGTGCGCCAATTCGCGGGACTTCATCCGGAAGCTAAGGTGCTTCTTATTTCGGGTCATTCGCCCGACCGTATTGGGCCGATAGTCAACCTTCCGCGCGGCACTGATTTTCTTCAGAAGCCTTTCACCCAGAAGACTTTGCTGATGCGGATAGAGGACCTGCTTTCCGATTCAGGCAAGTAGAACTAAATGAGCCCAATCCAGCTGGGCTAAATCCAGACTGAGCTAAATTAACTTTAGATAAATCCAGCAATCAATTCTTCCGTCCACAGCGGGATGTTCGCGAGTCTGCTCACCTTAGCAGCAACGCTTCGCCATGGGGCCTTCTGGGCGGCGCAAACGACCGGTACCTCGCAAAACCGGTTGCGCATTGCTTCAATGCTGTTTTGGTACTTAGGATTTGGCTCGCGGGAATCGAAGCGCAGAAGTTCCATGTGGCATTGGTACTCCTGGTCATAGTACGGCAGGGCATGCGCTCCCGCCGCCTCAAGGGGCTTGCCTCCCAAGCGCTTCAGAATCATACGGGAGCTGTTACGCTCTGTCGCCGTGCAGAGCCCGAGCGCCCCGCCGATATGCTGAGACCAGGCATAAGTAGCAAGCACCCCTCGCAAGGCTTCGGTGGTGCCCCGCAATTCGTGAGCCAGAGCCCATCCGCCCACCTCTATGTAAGAAAGGCCGGCCCGCCGGGCACCGATCAGTTCCGCGCGTATCGCATGATGAAGCTGCGGACACCAGGCACGGGCTTTCAAGAGAGCGGCGCGGCGCATGTTGAAAAAATGAAACCTCGTAAGGTTGGGCCGAAAGTAACGCAGGCAGGCAAGAACCCGTCCCGCACGGTCCACAGTCAGCAGGTGCCAACTAGCTGGATCGAAGGCCGATTCATGACGGCCGTCCGAGGTTAACGCGGAGGCGGCAAGCGCCCCGTCTTCCAGGTACACAACGCCACGCAGGCGTTGCATCTCCGAAAGTAAGCGTCCATACGTTTCGTCAGAGCGCCAGATGTTATCGAAGCGACCCGGCATACGGGAACCAACCGGAGCGAGCAGGACAAGGTTTTTTAGCGATCCGAAAGACGTAGATTTTTGATTCATCAAGAAAAAAATGTTGAAAGTTGCGTACTTGGACCCGTATTAAAAACGTGTTTACCCGGAGTGTATATTGAGCGAACGTGTCGTTTCAATAGGAGAGCAGTACTGGAAAATGTCTACAAGGTGCGATCCTTCACGGTTAGGGAAAATCTGAATCACGCCTCTGTTCAGGTGTTGCTACTGCAGAGCTTTTGCGTCTTTCCAGACATCTGACCTGAAGCTTGAAGCGGGCAGCCCGTCGTTGTTATACAGAGTCACTGCGGGGTTGTCCTGCCAGGCATATCGGACTGCAACAGGTTCCGGCACGTCGACACTCTTGACAATGACGCTATCGCCATTAATGGCCGCCTCACCCGCAACAAACTTCTGGTCCGCGCCAGCTATAGAGAATCCTGTCAGCCGGCCGCCCTTTGCTTGCAAACCGCCTCCTACATGATCGAACCACAACCGGGCGTTCGAGCCTGTGACGGTTAACTCTCGAAACGACGGGCCCGAGTATTCTATCTTCTCCCCATAAGTAAGCGCGCGGGCCGTCAACGCCAAGCGGTGTCCGACCTCCTGTTTATTGGTCGGGTGAATGTCTTTCGGGTTCCCCACGTCGATTGCCAGTGCTTCTCCGGTGTTGCGCAACTCCAACGTCATGTTTTGCGATTCGCGCAGCAGGGGCCACCATCCGTTGGATTCAAAGTTGGCCAACTGCACAAAGTAGAAAGGAAAACTGCCTTGCCCCCAAGCTTCCCGCCAACTCTCGATCATTGAAGTTATTAACCGGCGGTAGAGCCAAGCTCCTGCCGGGTTTGCGTTTGATTCGCCCTGATACCACAGGGCCCCTCGAATCGCGTATGAAGTGAGTGGGGCAATCATCGCATTGAAAAGCCCGCTCGGCGTGTTGGGGTGGCCGGGCCCCTGTGGAGGATTTGGCCGGTTCGGAGGCGTCTTGCCCGCAGCCTTGGCAGCCGCAGCGGACTCGTTCCATTGAGCCAGTTGCTTATCGTAATTTTCCTTCGCAGTCGGATAAATATCGAGCGACTTCTGCCACCCCGTTAGATAGATCTCCAGCGCCGGATCTTCTTTTAGATAAGGAGGTGCCGTCCAGGACTGCGCGGGAGTGCCGCCCCAGGAGCTATGGATCAACCCCATGGGAATATGCTGGGTCTTCCAGATTTCACGCCCGAAAAAATACTCCACCGCCGAAAAATTCTTAACCGAATCAGGAGTACAGAGTTGCCAGGTGCCAGTTACATCGTCCAAAGCCTGCTCGGACACGGCCTTCTTGACCGTGAATAGCCGAAGCTCGGGATAGCTCGCTTCCGCTATCTCCTGCGATGCGTTCATGGTGCGAGCCATCGGGAACTCCATGTTCGATTGGCCGGAGCCGATCCAGACATCGCCCACCAGCACATCGTGAATCACAATGCTATTGACCGAGATTTCGAAAGGCTTCCCCATTTTCAAGGGCGCGAGAAAAACCTGCCATTTGCCCGCGCTTCCGGCCTTGACAGTTAAATTTTGCTCCGGCAGGCGGACGGATACAGTCTCATTCGGTGCTGCGGTTCCCCATAACCGGACCGGCATGCCTTGCTGGAGCAGCATGTGATCGGAAAGGATGGCGGGAAGCCGTACTTCGGCCCGCAATCCCGTAATTGCGAGTCCTAGAACAATGTGACGAAGGCGCAACAGTATCACTCCTGGGTAGCGATGATAGCGCGTATCCTTTGCTCCTTCGGTTGCGTTCGAGCAAATAATGACGGAAATTCTGTTCGCAGTGTGGGAAAAACTACAGGACCATGCCTCAGGGAGCGTGAACCTCTGAGACGATGGCGAGATGAAAGCCGCTGGTCCCCTGGCATTGTTCCTTGCATTCACTCAATCCGCCTGCATTGTGGCTAACTACAGCACTACGGGCGGCTGGTTCATTTGGCCAGGTGGATTAGGGCTCGTTGCCATTGTGCTGCTGTTGCTCTTTCTGCGTCGGGGCAGGTAGCTCGCCAGAGACATATCCCGCCCCGTTAGGTAACTATTTCCCGACTTCCAGAATCGTAAACGACCCCGGAACTACTGCGCCCCGCCGAGCCCCCGCGGCTGGCTTCCCAAACTCGGCCCCGATCAACAAGACACGCCCGGTTTTCGTATCGATCGTCATCGTCTTCGCTGATGGCATCGTTTTCAGCGTCTGTTGCACGGCAAATGTCGTCGCATCTTTCTCTTTAATGAAAGTGAGCGTACCATCCCCTTGAGAGCTAATCGCTTCCATGGTCTTCGGGTTGAAGTCTGCGCCATCGACACCGGTACCGATCGGCAGAGTGGTAATAATCTTGCCGTCTTTTGCATTCATGATCACGCTCACCGCAGGCTCGCGGCATTCCACGAACAACACATTGTTATCCGCATCGAACGCCAGTCCAGCCGGTGTTTTACTCCCGCCGAGGGCGTAATGCGCTGTCACCTTCATAGTCTCAACGTCCACCACTGCAACATTGTCTTTGTCTTCTAGATCGATATAAAGATGACCCTTCAGGTCGGTGGCAGCCTGTTCCGGCGCGCCACCCAGATCGATAGTTCCCAGCACCGATCCGTCTTTCGAATCGATTACTGTTGCATTCGGCGCACTGTGGCTTAGAACATAAACTCGCTGGTTGAATGGATCGAACAAAATTCCATCGGGATTGCCATCGACATTGATCGTCTTGAGCGTTTTCAACGTCTCCGAATCCCACATCACGACAGGTTTGCTGGTGGAAAAGCCATGATGCGCTTTGGGGTCCACTGCGACGCCCCGGGCACTTACATCCGCAATCTCACCCGCTGGTTCCAGCGTATCCAAATTGAATACGGAAATTCGCTTCATGGGACCGGTTCGCGGCACATATAAGCGGCGCCCTTCCACATCCGCGTATACGTAGTCGAACCCACCTTCACCGCCAACCTTCGCGGATCTGAGAACTTTATACTCGTTGTCAGCTTCTTGAGCGACGCCGGGTAACGCTAACCCAGCTAGTGCTACAGCGCCTACCAGAGCGAAACTCTTCATCGACGATCTCCTCACAAAGTGTAGGACGAGGGCGGTTAAAACGATGTTACCGAAAATAATTCGTCTTCCGTTGTGCTAACGGGGGTGCCAAAATGCTCGACGGGAACCGCGACTAAAGCAGCCGAAAGCAGCACCGCCGACACCCACAACGCATCGGCCAGAAGCAGATGAATCAATTGCATCCAAACCGGTGCGAGTAGGATTGCATCCAGCCCTCCGAGCGCCCACTGCACCACGATGAGTCCCAGTAGCACGGTGGCAAGCGTCTGTACTAAAACGCCGCGTCGCTTCAATAGGGCACACACCGCGAACGCCCCAAGGTACCCGCCCACCAGCATTGCGAAGAGCGGATGATACACGCGGAACCGAATCAGCGCATGTGCGGTGGGCGCGAAGTCACTGCGGATTCCATCGAGGAATGACGCCGAAGGATAGAGCGTATCGCCCAGCGCGGTCACCGCCCCGCTCACCCCCAGCACGAGCGTTGCCGCCAAGCCGACCAGTGCTGGCAAGCGCCAGGAGTTTTTGCCACGCCATTGAATTCGGGGGGCGCCCGAAGCCCACCATGCCGCTAACGCGATCGCCGCTACCAGCAGGAACGTGTTCACCAGATGCACAGACAGGTATACAACGCGCGCGAAGCTTTCATCTTTTGCAACCTTTTCAAGTAGCACCAGCCCGGCGCCGATTCCGGCTTCCACAAACGTAAGCACTACCGCCATCACCGCCGCGCGCCTGCCAGGATGGTGTTTCGGTAAAGCACGGAATGCCCAAATTGCTAGTGCTATCACCAGCAAAGTGGAAAGGCCCGCCGTTAAACGGTGTGCGAACTCGATTACTGTCGCGGTCTGGGGACTTCTCGGCACCAGCACCCCGTTGCACGAGGGCCAGTGGTTGCCGCACCCGGCGCCAGACCCCGTGGCACGCACAATTGCTCCCCACGCGATCACAACAAAGTTGTACGCCAACACGATCCAGGCGAATTTTGCAAATCGGCTCACGTCTTAAGCTTATTCTTACGATGTGCCTGTTGTATCCGCGACTCATTTCCTCTATGTGCTGCTGGGCGGAGCCGCTGGCTCACTCCTTCGGTATTCCGCGGGCCTTTTGCTCCCGTCAGCCACATTTTTCGTCAACATGACCGGCAGTTTCCTGATTGGTCTCTGTGCCACACTCCTGCCCGCCGGTTCGCCGTGGCGTTTGCTGCTGATCACCGGATTCCTGGGCGGCTACACTACTTTTTCCGCCTTTCAATGGGAGCTCTTCATCGCCATCCAAAGCGGATTTCCATGGCAAGCGGCGCTGAACGCACTCGCCAGCGTGCTCGTGGGCCTTATAGCGTGCTGGGCCGGTTCTGTGCTTGCTAACATGCTGAGATGATCCGGCCCGTCCTGCTAGCGCTTACGTTGGTTTCCACCCTTTGCGCCCAAAATCTCGACTGGACCTCGGTGAATACCGAGACCCTCAAGTACTTTAGTGACCTGATCAAGACCGATACCAGCAGCCCTCCCGGCAATGAGACGGTGGCCGCGCAATATGTTGCCCGTGTGCTGGAACATGAAGGCATCCCTTCCAAACTCGTCGGTTCCGACCCCAAACGCCAGTCCCTGATCGCACGGCTGAAAGGTAATGGCTCTAAGCGCCCCATCCTGATCATGGGCCACACGGATGTAGTCGGCACACAGCGCGAAAAGTGGGCGCAGGACCCCTTCGGCGCGGCACGTATCGATGGCTTCATTTGGGGCCGCGGGACGCTGGACGACAAGGACAATCTGGTCGCCTCGCTCATGACCATGCTGCTTCTAAAACGCACCAATACCGTGCTCGATCGCGATGTTATCTTTGTTGCCGAATCGGACGAAGAAGCAGGCGGTAGCCTCGGAATTTTGGAGCTGATCCAAAAGAATTGGAGCGAAATTGAAGCACAGTACTGCCTGGCCGAAGCAGGCGGTTTCAGTTCCCGCGATGGCAAAGTCACCCATCAACTGGTTCAGCTCGGCGAGAAGATGCCCCGGCAAATGAAGCTGACCGTACAGGGCACTGCCGGCCACGGCTCTCAGCCTCGCGAAGATAATGCCATCGTTCACATAGCCGGCGCAGTGGCGAAAATTGGCGCGTGGCAACCGCCCATGCGTCTGAACGACATTACCCGTTCTTATTTCGAATTGCTCCCCCAGGTCTCGACTCCTGAAGAGGCCCAGCGCTTCAAAGATCTGTTCAATTCCACCAAATCTCAAGACGTACAGGATTACTTCCGCAAGAACGATATCTTCAACAACTCCGTCCTGCGAACCACGGTGAGTCCCAATATTATGCAAGGCGGCTTCCGCGCTAACGTAATTCCTTCTGAAGCTTCCGCAACGCTTGACGTGCGCGCACTTCCGGATGAAGATATGACGAAATTTCAGGAAACGATGCGCTCTGTCATCGCTGACCCGACAATCAAGCTGGAAGCAACCGGCGTTCAGGCTCAGGTATCCCCGCCCTCCAAGATGGACACCGAGTTGTTCCGCGTTCTAGGCGACGTCCAGAAGCGTCTTTATCCCGGCACGGTGCTGATTCCCTCAATGTCAACCGGTGCGACGGACATGCGCGGGCTCCGCTCCAAAGGCGTGATGTGCTACGGCATTGGCTCCGAGGTCCCCAAGGAAGATCTGCTAACTCACGCCGTTCATAGCGATAATGAGCGCATCAAAGAAAGCGGGCTCTACCAGTTCGTGCGTTACCAATACGAAGTGGTCAGGCAGATTGCAGCCCACGCCGCCAACTAAGCGCACGCTAGCGCTCGCCGGAAACGCAGCCTACTGGCTGCTCCCCAGCCTGATCTGCCTTCTGTTGCATAGGGACGGCCTGCGCGCGTGGTTTCAGGCTGACGATTTCGCATGGCTCGGGTCCAATAACGACTATCACGACGTCCGAACGTTTTTGTACCAGGTCTTCAGGCCCGCAATCCAGGGCAACTTTCGCCCGTTGAGCGAGCGGCTCTTCTTTTTTGCATTCTGGCACTGGTTCGGCTGGCATGCTTTCGCTTACCGGCTTTTCATTTTTCTCAACCAGTGCCTGAATCTGGTCCTGCTGACGAAACTGGTACGGACCCTTTCCGGGTCTTCTTTTGCTGGTTTTGCAGCGCCCGTGCTCTGGATGGCAAACGCCGCCGTGATCGTCCCGATGGCGTGGACTTCGGGTTACAACGAAGTCCTCTGTGCCACATTTTTGCTGGGTGCCCTCCTCATTTGGGTTCGTTTCGGCGAAACCGGACAGCAACGGTACTTCTGGATTCAACTGGCGATCTTCATCGTCGGATTTGGAGCACTGGAACTGAACCTGATTTATCCCGCCCTTGCTGCCGCCTGGGCCGTCCTTTACCGGCGCAAGATCCTCATCTGGATGGCTCCCCTATTCGCCATCTCCACCGCTTACTACTTGCTGCATGCAGCGCTTGTGCCAACGCCGACCGGCGGGCCCTATCAACCGCATTTCGATCTCGCCCTCCCCAACACACTCTTTCAATACTGGAAACTGGTGTTCATCCCGCCATACGGTTTCATCGATGCCCAACCTCTACTTGCCGGGGGCTTTATCGCATTCGCTACTGCCGGCATCTTGCTGTTCGTGCTCTCGGAAACCCGCAGCCAACGTTTTGCGGCGCTATTTTTCTCTGCCTGGTTTGTGATCACCCTTGCTCCTTTAGTGCCGTTCCGAGATCACATCACGCACTACTATCTTTTCCTTCCAGCTGCCGGGGTGGCCGCGATTGCCGCTCTCGCTCTCTCGCGCTGGAAATTCATCGCTGTCCCCGTAATCGCCGTCTACCTGTGTATTCAATTGCCGCTTGAGAATATTGGTGAACGCTGGTATCTGGACCGTTCGCTTGCGGTTCGCACTCTGATCATGGGCGTCAAACAGATCCACGAATGGGAACCCGCAAAAGCCATTCTGCTTACCGGTGTCTCAGGCGATCTCTACGGCACCGCGATCGCGCATTCCCCTTTTCGCCTGATTCCGGGTGTCCGCGTTTACCTGGCTCCCGAAGCTCTCGCGCAACTCACCGGACTTGCGCCCAATCTGGCCCCCGTCTCACGATTCGCGCTTCCGCCCGGCCCCACGCGCCATGCCCTTCTCGAAAACCAGTTGGTGGTCTATTCCGCAGCCGCGTCACCAGGCCCTCTTCGCGAAGTGACCACCGAATACACGGCCCAGAACCTTGCCGGTCCCGCCCCTGATCTTCCCCGTTATGTAGACGCCGGTTCGCCTCTGGCCGCATATCTGCTCGGCCGCGAGTGGTACGCCATCGAAGGTACGTACCGGTGGATGTCCAAGCGCGCCACTCTACGAATGTCCGGCCCGCGCAACGCCTCAGAGAAGCTCTTTGTTAGCGGTTTCGCCACCCCGGAACAACTCCGCTTGCAACCTTTGACTTTCGCCGTCCTGGTGAACCGCACACTCGCGGGCGTTGCCGCACTTGGTCCGCAAGATTCGTCGTTTGTGCGCGAGTTCCCGCTGCCTCTCGATTCCGTCGGCAAGCCGTCCATCGAGATTGCGATTGAAGTAAGCCGCACCATGAAGTCGGAACGCGAATTGGGGCTGGTTTTTGGAACCTTTGAAATCCGCTAAACTTCTCGCGGCCATCTTCGCGAGCTCGCTCTTTCCACCGTCCGGTCAAGCAACAGCCCGGGGTTTGCACAAGATTCCCGTTAGGACCTACCGCGACCGCCATGGAAATCCGATCTTCGAAACTTCCGATTACTTCGCGCTAGCCACCCCACGAGCACCCGCCAACATCAACAGCGCCGCCCCGGTAAAGGCCGCGACAGGCGATATCAGGGTCCAAACCGTACCCACTGCCGCACTTGCTATCAGATCCCCAAAACCGTTTACCGCGCCCAGCATCCCGTAAGCAGTGCCGCCCTTCTTCTCATCAGGAACGTACTCTTTTGGAATTGCGCCTTCGAGGGTATCCTGCGCCGCAGCAAACAAACCGGCGAACACAAAAATTCCCGCCAACGGCGCAACCGAATGCCACCCGCGCAGAAATGCCTGGGCCATCAAAAAAGCCGTGAAGCCGCCTAACGCATACCCTGCCGCGAGCAACCCGCGTTTTGAGAATCGATCCGCGAGCATTCCCACGGGAAAACTTGCGAGCGCGTAGATTGTGTTTCGCCCCGCATACAGCAGCGCTGCAATCTCAGCAGCCCGCACTGCACCATACCGCGGGGCCAGCAAAGTGGAAGCAGCAAGAATTAACAGGGTTGGCGAAAAGTCACCCATCCCGAATAGCCCTACGCCGGCCAGAAACCGAAAATAGGGTCGCGGCAAGCTTCGTATGGCTGTCCACAGCCGCAGCCCTGGAACAGCCGCGCGCCGCGTCTCGCGCACAATCAACAGAAATGCCAACGGTGCCAGTAAACCCGGGATCAGCGACAACAGAAACACAATCCGAAACGGCTGATCTGGCACGTTATGCGGAAGGTAGTGCAGCAGGGCCACCCCTGCCAATGGACCTAAAATAGCGCCCAGGGTATCTCCTGCGCGATGAAACCCAAACGCCTTTCCCCGCACTTCCGGCGACACCGATTCCGCCAGCATTGCATCGCGCAGCGATCCCCGTATCCCTTTTCCAAACCAGCTCACCATCCTACCCAGAAAGATCACCGGCCACGCATAAGCAAACGAAAACAGGGAGAGCCCCGAACCGGTGAACAGATACCCCAGGACTACCACCCACTTGCGCCGCCCAATCCGGTCTGAATACCAGCCGGCACCCAACTTCAAGAAGCTTGAAATAGCATCCGACGCGCCTTCAATCCACCCCAGCGCCGCTGCCGCCACTCCAATCAGCGGCAGAAAGCCCGGTAAGGTGGAGATCACCATTTCATAGCAGGCATCGGAAAGAAAGCTCGTCAATGTCATGCCGGCGACATTACGGTTGAGCCACGAGGGAATCGCCACAGTTCAATGTAGCGTTCCACCAACGTTTCCGCGAATGAAGGCAGACCCTGGGATATTCTTTTGGGATGCCAGCAACCAGCCGCGAATTACGCCCCGCGCTACAAATCTACTGCGTGATCCTCACTGGCCTGACTTTGCTCGGGTGGGCGTTTGTTTGTTTCAACAGGTTTGCCCTTCATTTGCCGTTCCCGTGGGACTGGCCGCTCTTCGATCCTCGCCTAAGATTTTCTGATTTGACGGAGAATTACGACCGGCTCAAGCTGCTGGATCAGGGGATATGGGGCGGTCCGGTAATGTTCGTATACCCGGCTCCAGCCCTGGGAATTTTCGCCGTCCTTCTTAAGTGGTTCTCGCAGCCAGTGACCGTGTTCCTGATAATATCGCTGACGGTCTATCTAGCCGCAGCGTTGCTTTTCAGGCGAGTGATTGCGGAGGCGGGGCGCCTCTCGTGGCTTCTCAATACTGCTCTGGTACTCACCGTTGTCTGCTCATACCCGGCAATCTTCCAGATGGACCGGGGGAATATCGAAATTTTCTCATTCGGTCTCGTTTTGGGCGGCATCTGCTGCTTCGCGAAGAGATCTTATTGGGCGGCCGCGATCTTAATCGGGCTTGCCGGGTCCATCAAGCCTTTTCCGCTGCTCTTTCTTTATTTGCTTCTAACAAAGCGCCTGTACAAGCAAGCGTCCCTGGCACTTGGCGTCTTCCTCGTGACAAATCTGGTGTCCCTCCATTGGATTGGTCCAACGATTGCGAAAGCGTACAGCGCACTTGCAGTCGACCAGCGCGTGTTTTTTCAAACACTCGTACTCAAATACCTGCCGAATGCGATACATTTCGATCATTCTTTGTTTTCCTGTATCAAGCAGGTGATTCGGCTCACTCTGGGCTGGTCTTCCGAAGAGGCGATGGCTTCCAGGCTCCAAGCCGCCTACGTCGGTTACCTGGTGTTTGCCGCGGTTTTTGGCCTCACCTGTCTCTGGTGTTTCCGGAACAAACCAGTATTGAATCAACTCTTCGCAGTGACGATTCTGGTTCTGGTAATGCCGCCTGTTTCCTATGACTACACGCTAATTTCTGTTTACATAGTTTGGGGCGCCTTCATGATTCACCTTTTCCATGATGGCAATGTAAAGCGGCCTCTCTTGTTTCTGGTCCCGTTCGCTATTTTAATGACACCGCATCCCTTCCTTCGGGTTGGCAACGTCGGTTGCGGCGGGCAATTCAATGCACTTCTTCTCTTGTTCCTGCTCGGGGTAGCCTTCAAGACTGACCTGCCATCGAGCCTCTTCAGTGAGCGGCCCACGCCCAACCCCGATCGCCAGCAAATGGCTCATGTCGGGGCCGCCGAGCGAACCTAAGTGCCTGCCTGGTCCTTAACGATCACCTCAAAAAGGCTATTGTCTCGATAGATCGACCCAAAGTCACCCAACTTCCGGACCGTCTCCTCGGCCATCATTTTTTTAAGGAACCACGCTTCTGAGTGCTGTGGAGTCCCTAAGATCAAAAAGTGCGGATGCGCCTTCCGGAACTCAGAAAACTTTTCGACATTCGCCCGGATCGGGAAAATTTTCTTTAGATCAGCCATGCCTTCAAAGGAACTCGCATGGGCATACTTGGCGAACCCGTCAGCATCCGTCACGTAGTACACACGCTTCAGAAAATCGCCTTGAGCGTAATGATCCACTTCCAGAAAGCTGATACCGCTTACCACTACCACTGGAAGATCCGGCATCACCTCCTCCACGGATTTCGGATAGACGGGCCCCAAACTTCGCTGGATCGCCGGTCCAAGCACATTGGCGTAAATCACTGCTCCCGCGAAAATCCAGAGGCACATCCAATCGGCACCCCGCGTGAGCCGCGCCGCCCATCGTAGGACCAGTGCGCAACACACACAGATGGCGAACCCGCTGGTGATGCAATATCGATCAAAAAAAGCCGAGTGGGTTCTCAGGAATAACAAATTGATTGCAAACGGAGGCAATGCCAACGTGGCGAGCAAGGCGATGTCTTCCCACGCAGAAGCGGGCGCAATATTTCCTTGGGGCAGCCCCAAGCCTTGTGAACGGCGAAGCTGCCAAATGCCCAGAAGCGATAAGCCCACGGGTATGCCAAGAGCCAACGCGGATTTCCCAAAAAACACGACCAGCTTTCGCGAGAATGCCGTCACGCTGGGGGACGTTTCCGCGGCACCGAAGCGCCTTAGGATAGGAATGTAAATCGCACCGGCGCAGAGCGGCACCACCAGCGCGACCCAGATCAACCAATCCACTTGCCGTCTTTTGTAAGTACGCATCAGCTCTGAGGCGAACAAAGGTGCCACGGAAAACAAGCCGAACATGTGCGACAGCAACATACCGGCAACCGCTACCACTAATCCCGCTGCGCCCAGCCCTCGAAAGTTTCCGGACCTTGCATGGTCAAGCGAGTACACGCCCAACGCGAAGAAGAAAATCAGCAGTCCGTAGGGCCGCGCCTCTGTGGAGTAAAGAAAAAACTCTCCCGACCAGAACGCGAGGATTGCCACAGCCGCCCAGATTTTGCCAATCCGCTTTGCCAGAGATACATGCAGCAACAGGGAACCGAAGAAGAATCCAAGCACCGCCGGCAGCCGGAACGCCACAATTCCCGGGCCGAATAGTTCATCGGAAAACCGGGTGGCAAGATGCATCAGAGGCGGAGCGAGGTCCATCGCTACCGTGCGTTGTACTACCTGGGAGAGAGAAGGGGAATGCGCGAGATAGTAGGTGTAAAGCTCGTCGTACCAAAGGTGGCGCTGTATTGGTAAAAAGTTCGAAGCCGCGAAGAGTGCCACAAATAACAGCAGAAAGAAGCCCGCTGACTTGCTAAAAGAACGGATAGGTGTGGTTGAGGCTTCCAGCATACACGTGTAGTATCCGCTCTTGGTGGATTGAGGTGCAACGCTATGGGATAATCGCAAGACGAATAGCTCAGAGCGTCCGGTTGCATGAGCGACGTTAACCGGAGTCTCACCCTAAATAATGCACCTCAGAGAGCTTCGGCTATCCGGCACCTACGAAATCCAGTTGCCTTTTCATAGTGACCACCGAGGCCTGTTTGTGAAGTCTTTCTGCCGTTCTGCCTTCGCGAGCCACGGGCTTGAAATCGATTTCAGTGAAACCTTCTACACCGTTTCGAAGGAAAACGTCATTCGGGGGATGCACTTCCAGACCCCCCCGCACGATCATGCCAAGCTGGTGTACTGCATATCCGGGCGCGTTCTGGATTTCGCGTTGGATCTGCGCGTCGGGTCTCCTTCGTACGGGCTGTTCGAATCCCTGGAACTGGATTCTGCCCGGTTCAACGCGGCTTATCTCCCCCGCGTGATCTCCCACGGGTTCGCTGTTCTCGAAGCACCGGCGGTGATGGCCTACCATGTCTCATCAGAGCACGCGCCTGCTGCGGACTCCGGCGTTCACTGGGATAGTTTCGGCGCTACGTGGCCATCGCAAGCGACCGTAGTCTCAAACAGGGATGCGGGTCTTCTGAAATTTGAAGAATTTGTCAGCCCGTTCGTGTTCAGCATGCGGGTGCCTAATAGCTAGTGTCCAGGCCCCTCATTGTCGGCGCGGCTGGACAGGTAGGCCAGCAGATCGCCCGAATTTTAATCGGCGCTAACCCGGTGAGGACTTCAAGAAAAGCTTCAGCATCAGGTTGGCGTGTTGTTGATCTCGAAGCGCTCGCCGTGACCTCCGGCGACGCAGCTCGATTGCTCGATACGGAAAGCATCGGTTCCGTTTACTGTGTCGGCGGCGCCACGGATGTGGAGAACTGTGAAGCGGAACCAGAGAAGACTTATCAGATAAACGAAAAGGGCCCAGCCGTTCTTGCCGCCGCTGCACAGGAACGGGGTCTGCCTTTTGTGTATTTCTCCACTGAGTATGTCTTTGACGGGCGGAGCGGCCCCTACAGCGAGCAGGATGCGGTTAACCCACTCAACGTTTATGGAAAATCAAAGTTAGCGGGCGAGTTATTAATTATGAAGATTCACCCTGGCGCACTGATCATCAGAACCACCGTGGTCTACGGCCAGGACGATGCACAAAAGAACTTTCTGTACGGACTAGTCAATCGTCTTTCAAATGGCGAGCAAATGAAAGTCGCGCAGGACCAAATCTCCACGCCTACTTACAACAAAGATCTTGCCCAAGCCGCAGTCACCCTTCTAAATTCCGGAGCCAGTGGAATCTACCATGTCTGTGGTTTGCAGTGCCTTTCGCGCTTCGAGTTCGCGTTAGAAGCTGCCCGCGTAATGGACCTGCCTTGCGATTTGATCATCCCTTCACTCACTTCCGCACTCAACCAGAAGGCAACTAGGCCGCTCAACGCCGGGCTTGCCACCCAAAAGCTGAGATCGGAATTCCCGCAAGTGTTCATCCGGCCGCTGGAAGAGGGAATTCGTGACTTTATGGCGGCCCACGCAGTAACATAAGTACTCTCTTGCAAGACAAAATTTCCAATCCTACGGGACCCGCCCGCAAACTAATCTCGATTTGCTGTCCTGTATATAACGAACAAGGTTCGATCCCGATTTTTTATGGGCGCTTACAGGCGGCGCTGGCTCCGCTTCGCACTCGCTATGACTTCGAACTGATTTTCACTAACAACCGCTCCACCGATCGTACGCGCGAGATCATCCTAGGCTTACGCGAGTCCGATCCTTCCGTCCAGATCCTGACACTTTCCCGAAACTTCGGATATCAGGCGTCAATCATGAGCGGGCTGAAACATTCACTTGGCGATGCGACGGTTGCAATCGATGTGGACTGCGAGGATCCGCCCGAAATGATTCCGGCTCTGATTGGGCATTGGGAGGAAGGGTTCGATCTGGTATATGGCGATCGAAAACACAGAACCGAATTTTACCCCGTTCACCTTGGACGTTTACTCTTTTATCGGCTGAATCGTCTTCTTGCGGATAGCGAAATTATTCTGGATATGGCTGACTTTGCGTTGTTGTCAACCCGCCTGCGCCGGCTTATGCTGGCGAACCGGTCCACTTATCCGTTTTTGCGAACCGAGGCCGGATATGTTGGCTTCAGCCGAAAAGGAATCGTTTATAAACGCCAGACGCGGGTGCAAGGAAAAAGTCATTACAACTTCGCAGCCATGGCGCAATTCGCAATTGGAGGAATACTAAGCTCGTCCACGTTTCCTTTGCGTGTAGCAGCATACCTATTCATCCCATTGGTGCCCATTACGGCAATTCTATTTCTGGTTGATCTTGTATTCGGTTACCCGGCCGCGTTCAGAGCGCTAGTTACTTTAAATTTATCCTTCGCTAGCTTTTGTCTTACCTGTCTCTGTATCTATTTGGCGCGCGATTACAAGAATGGATTTTCCCGGCCGGTGTTTATTGTCGATTGGCAGCTTTCCGCGATGAATGGCGGGCGCACCCGCTGGATCACCAACAATGTGAAAGAGGAAGACCTGTAAGGCAAACCCAGATGGTGAGGGAATGCGTCTTAGGCAATACCACCGTGCCAAACAGCCATCCTGCGAATCCCCTCTTCCAGACTCACTGTCTCGCGTAACCCCAACACCTCCGCCGCGCGGTCCACTGACGGCACATACCGGGCCACGTCTGCTCCAACTGCAGCCGTTTTCGCAACTCTGATCTCGGTTTCGGCTCCTAAACTTCCCGCCACCACACGCGCGAGCTCCAGGATACTCAAGTCCCGTGCGGACCCTATGTTGAAGGGCACCAGCGCGGGCGCGCGGAACAGCATGGTCCAAAGCCAGATCGCCAAGTCCGCGGCATACAGGTAAGATCGTCTCGGAGTGCCATCCCCGCCGATCTGGATCGCTCTTCCAGCCAACACATCTGCTAGAAAATTTCCAACGGCAAAGTGCGCGTTCAGAGGCAGGTGGGGACCGCTAAACGCCCAACAGCGCGCAATCTTGCATTCCATGGCGGACGTTTTCGCGTAAAGAGCGCACATCATTTCACTGGCCCGCTTCCCTTCCGCATAGACGCTTCCCGCATCGAGTGAATTCGGCGCGCCTGTATAGGTTTCAGCAATGTGAGTCATCGCGCTGGGTTGCCTGCCGTAGACCGCGCCCGAACTGGTAAGCAGGAATTTGCGCGTTCCGTGACTAGCGCTGAAATCGAGCGTGCGTTGCGTTCCCGCCAGAATGGTAGTCAGCATTTCGAGAGGCGCATCCGCGGCTTGCTTTGCACTGGCTTCGG
>Ga0123338_10002000_pt1 | contig 19248 bp, 12 predicted proteins | sample grotaG_FD_89793 | JGI IMG/M metagenome (GOLD analysis project Ga0123338, IMG submission 89793) | Glacier valley bacterial and archeal communities from Borup Fiord, Nunavut, Canada, to study Microbial Dark Matter (Phase II) -... | ecosystem: Environmental > Aquatic > Freshwater > Ice > Glacier ...
ACCGCACCGCTGTCTTCGATTTCGACCGACAAAGGTGCGCCTCCGCCATGGCTAACGGAAAAAACCTTGAGGCTGATGGGCTGGGAGGCGACGCTGGGGACGGGCACTGCGGGTCGAGAGTAACGAGAGTGCCCACCGGGACAAGAGCCACGGGCCCGCCGCATGAGGTGGCACGGCCCACGCCGACGTCGACCGAAAGGACGCATGCAGACCGACCGAGACCCGGTTCTCCAGCAGCTCCGAAACGCATTTCCGCCCACGAAGATCGATGCCGTCGGCGCGTTCGCGGCGTGGGGCATGACCTACGCAGACGGCGAAGCGTATGAGGAGCAGCTGAACGGGAAGCGCTGGGACGAGCTCGACCGCGCGTACCTGGATCTCCGATCCGACGCGATCGGCTTTCTCGGCACGGCGCACCTCGTCGCGGTGTTGCCAGCCTACCTGCGCGAGCTTCTGGACGGCGGCCCGTTCTCGCAGGTGCCCGACATCCTGATCCTGACGTTGACCGAGCCGGGCCCGAAGATCGGAAGCTGGCTCGGCAAGAGGCGCTTCGACGCGATGGTCAACGCACTCACGGCACCGCAACGCGCGGCGGTGGCTGCCGTGCTCGTTCAGTTCGCCAGGCGATATCCCGAGACGCCGCACGAAAGCGCGGCACGGCTCGCACTCGACACGTACTGGGTCCAGTTCCTCGGAGGAGAACAGTTGTGATGGTCGTGATCGAGACGGCCAAGCAGGTGCTCGCGCGCCTCGATCCGCCGCGCAGGGGAGTATCGAATCCAGGGCGCTGCAGTTCGTGCGCGAGCTCGGCTTGACTGGTTTCTGAGCATCACCTGGCGTGAGCGATCGGGATGACCTGCAGGCCGGCGGTTCGCGCACCGGCCGCTGCCGCGTACGTCGTCGCCACGCCCGACTTCGCGAGCGTCGCGGTCGACGCGAGCACGTAGCCGACCTCGGCGAGTCGTGGACCCGAGCGATCCGGAACCGCCACCGTACCTCGCACGACCCCGAACCAAGTCGCGAGCGTGGACGAGACGCCGGTGCGCGGCGGTGGCACGGGCGGTGGCGCGAGCGGATCGATCGCGATCGTGTCTTCGGCGAGGCTGGCACGCGCCTGCGCGCCGGTCGTGACCGCACCGGCGCCGATCGCGACGCCGGAATCGAGCTGCTCGAACGACGGCGCGGCCAGCTTGTCGTCCGTCGACAGCTGCGTGAACTGACCGGGGGCGAACGCGTCGGTGACAGCGGTCGTCGTCACGGTCGTGCTCCCGATCGTCACACTCGTGATCGCGAGCTCGATCGGCTCCGGCAGCGGCACGTTGCCGTATTCGTCGAGCGGGATCCCCAGTGGTACGACGTGCTGCCGCACCACGACCGCGCCGAGCGGATGTAGCTTCGCGGTCGTCGACGCCGCGAGCACGAGCCAGCTCGGCTCGTCGGGCGGCAGTTGGCTTTGCCACGCCGATGGATCGCTCAGGTTCTGCCGCACCAAGCCGGCGACATCGGGCGGCGGCGGCAGTGGCGCGGGCGTCGCGTCGCCCCAGGTCGCGTCGAAGCCGACCGACACGCTCCACCACAGAATGCCGAAGCTCGCGGTGCCAACTGCGTGCCACGGCTGCGGCCCCGTGAGCTCGGCGTCGAGCGCGATGCTCGCGAGGTTGTGGCCGTGCCACGAGATCGCAGCCGACGCGCTGAGGTCGACGTCGAACTGAAATGGCGTGAACACGAAGAGCGCGTCGAAGCCGACCTGTGCGGAGATCGTGAAGCCGCCGCCGTGATACGCGAGATCGGCCCGCGCGCCGATCTGTGCCGTGTTCGATGTGATCGCGAGATACGCCTGCAGCCGCAGTTGTGGATTGTCGCCGGCGGTGAGCTGGAGCCGTTGCAGCGTCGGGAACCCGAGCGGCGGCGTGAACTTCGGGTGAAAGCCGCCGATCGCGAGCAAGAACTCGGGATCGTCGCCCCAGCCGAGCCGGAGCGCCATGTCTCCGGAGAGCGTGTACCCGGCGACCTTGGAGTTGTACAGCGATGCGTCGAGCGCGAACGTCTGGCGCGCGAGGTCCAGCGTGCCGATCGCGTCGAGCTTGATGTCGACGACACGAAAAGCGAGGCTCGGCAGACCGAGCTGGAGCGCGCCGAGCACGATGATCTCCACCGGCGACGGCAGCTCGATCAAGATCGCCAGCTCCGCCGTCGCGACCTGGGGCGTGCCCCAGCCGATTCGAGCCGCAGGGCCCAGCACGTAGCGACCGGCCGCCGCCGGAAACATCGTCTCGATCGCGGCCACGGCAGCTTCGAGCTGGTTCGGCGCAGGGAACAGCAGCGGCTGGATCGCACCGGTGCGCAAGCCGGCGCGCACCTGCTCGGCGTCGGGTGCTCGATTCAACATCACCACGCCGCCGAGGCCGGTCAGCAGGAAGCCGGCGCCGAGCGGGATCCCCGGAAACGTCGCCGAGATGGCGGCTCCGAACGAATACGTCGCTGGTGGCGGCGGGTTGGTCTCGATCACGACGGCGGCGGTCGCGCCGAATGGGCCGATGGTGACGCCGACCGCGCCCGCGTATCGTGCCTTCACCGGGTCGCGCGTGATCTCGCCGCCACCGGCCACGAGCGGTCCGGAGATCGCGATCGCGATCGACGTCGGCAGGAGCGGGCTCAGCGTGACGTCCCCGACCCCGAGCGATCCGGCCGAGGCGCTCGAAACGCCCGCCTCGAGCCCGAGGCCCTTGGTCACGAACGAGACCGGGCCCACCGTGAATGACAGCTCGGTTCCGAGCTGGAGCGCGACGCCGTCGCCGCGCGGGACCACGGCGACGTCGACCGCGTCGATGCCGAGCGGCCCGACATGCGCACCGATCGGGATCCGCAGCGAGAGCCCGTTGCCACCGCCGAGATACAAGCCGCGCGTCGATGAGAACCCGAGCGCGATCGAGAACCCGGTGACCGCGGTCGGCGGCACGTGACTCGACACGAAGCCATCGCTCGGGCCGCCGCCGAACGCGAACGTCGCGTCCTTGAGCACGAGCTCGACGAAGAGCTCGTGGCCACCGAACGTGTCGACCGTCGCGCCCGCGCGGCCCGCGAGGGTCGTGGCGCTCACGACGAGGCTGCCGAGCGTGAGCAAGGTGACCGGCTGCTTCGCCGGATCGTGGACGTCGATGCCGACGGCGAGGGTTCCGGTGCCGACGCTCGCCGAGCTGGGATTCGAGAGCCCCAGCACGAGCTGGAGCCCGGTCTCCGGAGACAACGTGACCGCGATACCGCCCTGCAGATCGAGCCCGGCGTCGAGCTCGAGATCGATGTTGGTGTCGATCGGGTAGGTCGCGGCGAGACCGGCCGAGGCGAACGGGAGCAGCGACAGCGCGGGCAAACGCGCGCCGGCGGCCGGCACCGGCACGAGCTTGAGGCCTGCCGTGACGCCGTCGTGATCGAACAGGCGCAGCGTGACGCCGATGTCGGCGCCGGGCGGATCGGACGAAGTCCGCGCCGCGAGCGCGTCGACGACATCGGTCGGCAGCCGCTCGAGCCCGGCCGGCCAACCGAGCGCGCACAGCAGATCCTGGACCGCGCCGAGAAAGCCGACGCCGTCGAACGCCGCGGTTCCCCAGCCGTACGCTTCCGCGTAGGCCGCCGCCGGGTTCGAGAGTAACCGGCTGACGTTGTCCCACAGCACGCGGCGCCGGATCCGGGCGACGCGCGTCGCGGTCGCTGGCACATAGTCGAACCGCACGATCGCGAGCACGCGAAGCGCGTGCAGCACCACCGGATGCTCGGCGAACAGGTAGTCGATCACGCTCTGCGTGATGGCGTCGACCGCAAACGTCTGGCCGAGCTCGAGCAGCTCCGCTGGAAACGCGGAGGGATCGAGCGCGCGCACGGCGGCGATGAGCCGCGTGACCGCGACGCGGACGGTCTCGACCGCTTGCGGCGTCGGCTCGGTGCCGAGCGATTCCACGGCAGTCACGAGCGCGTTGGCCGGCGTCGCGATGGCCGCGAGCGGCGCCGGCAGGGCGTCGAGCTCCCAGCCGAGCGCCGTCATCATGTCGACGAACCCGGCCTCGCTCGTCACCGCAGCGATCGCGCCGGCGAGCGCATCGGCGGCCGCCATCGCGAGGTCCTCGAGAGATCCCAGCGTGCTCACTTGATCTTCGGGAGCATGGACGGGTCGATCTGATCGGCGATCACGGTCTTGCAGACCGAGCAGAACTGGACGATCTCCGACGGCACCAAGATGTTTGCGGCCGACGGCGTCGCGACCGCCGCGCGCCGCAACTTGCATCGCCCCGAAGGCCTCACGACGCCGCAACTCGCATAGTTGCCGCCCTGGTACACGCCGACTACGTCGGCATGAATGTTCGGCATCGTGAAGCTCTGGATCGCCGGCGGCTGGCCATCGACGTTCGTCGCTGTGCACAGAATTCCGGCGGGGCGCGGGAACGCCCCGCGGGCGGTCACGTACGCCTCGACGACGGGATCCATCACATGGACCGGATGGTCGATGTCGTCGCCAACGGGCAGGTAGAGCACGCACAGGTCCGTCAGATCGTTGCCCGTGCTGCCCGAGGCATTGCCTGCTGACGAGAACAGAATGACGTTGGAGCCGTCGATGCCCTGGACTTCGTACGGGAAGTCGCGCAGCCGCGGCACGTTCGGATCGACGCTGCCATCGGTGGCGCGCGGGCGAGGCGCGCGAAACCCGGTGCGGAGCCGGACCTGCTCGAACTGCGTCCAGATCTTCTCGGCATTCCCCGCGATCGTCGCGACGATCGTGTTCGCGCTGACGCTGCGTACGGCGGTGACGAGGCTGGCCTTGGCAGCGCGCGGGATCGTCCATTTGAGGCGCTTCAGATCATACGGCGGCGGCGGGTCCTGCGCCGGGTTGCTGTAGCCGGCGACGAGGTCGCCGGTCAGCTGCACGTTCTCGTACTCTTCCATCTGCGTTCGAGCCGCGACCACTTGATCGGGCCGCCCGCCGGCGCCCTCGTATTCGTCGCCGAGCCGGAACGTGTGGCCGAGCTCGTGGGTGACGCTCGAGGCCGCGTAGTCGGCGTGGTACGTATCGGCCACCGGCACGCGTAGCGCGAACGGCGAGCCGGTCTGCGGCTGCACGCCGTCGAACCAGTCGTTGGTCGTGCCGACGGCGAGCGAGACAAACTGCCGCGGCTTGACGTCGATGTTCGCGATCGAGAACCCCGCGCCACCTCTCATCTGACCATCGATCAGAAACACGATGCGATCGTCCGGCCCGAACGCGAGCTGGAGCTGGGCGAAGAGGGCCTTGAGCTCGCTGACGAACGACGTACGCGGATCGATCATCACGAGCGGTGCCATCGTCCGATACGGTCCGACGCGACGAAGGTCCATGGAAATTGACCGCGCTGCCACGTTTCCGATCCACGCTTGTTGTGCGGTGACGCCCGAATGAGCGACATCAAACGTGACGCCGTCGACGTCGCCCACGCGCTGGCCGTAGGTGAATCCGAATGCGCCCACACTCGCGGGGGCGTAGGTGCCATTCGTCACGACCTGGGTACCGGCGTCGATCGTCCACCGAGTGCCAGCACTCGGAGCGACGAGTGGCGGTCCAATCGAGATGCCCCCCGCCCCAGCCGATCTCACGAAGACCCGCGTCACCGAGAACTGCGACTTGACTAGCTGAAATGGCGCGTTCGCCTCCGAAAATATCCGGTCGGCGATCTCGCTCGCGTGCTTGTCGAACCGCGCGGCATCGGTATAACCCTCCGACACGAGAAACAGCTTTCGCGTCGCCGCGGCCGGCTGACGCCCACGCTTGACGACGACTCGTTGGGTGGCCACCCAGCTCGCGACGGTATCGACATGAACGTTGCATTGCACGCTCATCGCGGGCCGGCCGGTCGGCTGGATCGTGATCGTCGTTGTTCCGGCGGCGACCGCGGTGATGCGGCCACTCGAGTCGATCGTAGCGATCGAATGATCAGCGGTGTCGAACTCGAGATACGGATGCTCGGAGACATCCCATGACTCGCCGTCCGTGAAGTCTGCGAACACCGTGAGCACGAAGTTGTTCGTGGCGGCGAACACGTAGATGTCGCCGTACGGCACGTGAAGCCGCGCAATGTCGCTGTGGGTCGCGACGCGCACCACGACGAACACCAAGGGCGCCCCGGGGACCGCCGCCCCGAGTTGATAGAACTGAGCGCCGACCGCCCCCGCGCGTAGCGAGATTCCGGTCGGGCTCGCGTTTCCCACCGACGGGATCGCCGAGGCCGCGACCAGAGGCTGCGCGCGAGTGAACAAGGGTACGCCGTGCGCTCCGTTGATCAGGTCGGTCCACGCCTGCGGCGACGCGTTCGGCGGCCAGTCCACGCAGAGCGAGAGATTCATCTGCGCGTCGGGAAATGCACTCACGAGATGGATGTTGCGTGTCGGAAAGACCTGGACGCTCATCTCGACCTCCGTCGCCATATTGCCAGCACAAACGCGACGAGCACCATGGTCGGCACATCGGGCTCGCCGCTGTCGCACGTCGCGCATCCGTGTGGAGCAGGTCGCGCTGATACGAGCGGCGGAACCATCCCGATGTCACAAGTGAGGAGCTGAGGCACGGGGATACGATTGCGGTGCAGCGTGATGCGGCGACGATCGCCAACGTCGAGCCTGCCGTACCGAAGGTCGAACACAACGTCACCCGAGTCGCTGTGCGCGCGGTAGCGCCCTGACGATGGGGACGAGCTCATCGCACCGAGCTCGATATAGGTGTCGCCACCAGCGACGTCGACGGGACAAACCAGTGGACCAGCTGGGGTACACAACGTCGTCTCGTATCGGCCGGGCGGCAGATCGCACCAGCCAAGGCTTATCGCCATTGAGGAAACGACCGAGCTCGCGGACCGGACTATGCCATCGGGAGCTCTCAAGGGGAGGTCGCAGTAGCCCGCCGACACGCCGAGGCATCGTGACAGCCCGCTTTGCGCGCTCTTGGTCACGGAGCACGAGTAGGTCGCGTGTTCGATGGCGACCACCGTGACGTCGAGGACCTCGTCTGTGGCCCCAGGGGGCGGGCACGGGCCCGGGTCTAGCGCACCCAGCAAGCACGGCAACGCCGCGAGCATGAGCTTTCCACGTCCCGCCACGACGCGACGATACCACGCGCGTGATCGTGGGCCGCGACGATCGTGCTCGCTCATCTCGACCGCCTCCGTCGCCATGTCGCCAGCACAAACGCGACGAGCGCCATGGTCGGCACACGGGCTCGCCGCTGTCGCACGTCGCGCACCCGTGCGGAGCGGGTGGCGCACGTCCCACCGGCAGGGGACGAATCATGGCGACGTCGCACACACCGAGCCGAGGCACCGGCCCCTCGCGGTTGCGGTGCAGCGTCAGGCGCCGACGATCACCGACTTCGAGCTCGGCGTGCGCGGCGTCGAACACCAGAACGCCGGAGCTGCTGCGCGCGCGGTAGCGGCGCGGAAACGGCACAGTGCCGAGCGCGGACAGCTTGATGTCGCTGTCGTTCGCGCCGACTTCGACCGCGCACGCGAGGGGGCCGGCCGGCGTGCACAATGTGGTCTCGTATCGGCCGGCCGGTAGATCGCACCAGGTCGCGCCTATGCGGATAGGAGCTCCAGTCGAGTGCCCGGTCCGTGTGGTGCCGTCAGACGCTCGTAAGTCGAGGTCACAGTAGCCCGCCCACACGCTGATGCACCGCGACAGTCCGGTGTGCTCGCGCTTGGTCACGTTGCACGAGTAGGTCGCGTCCTCGACGGCGACCACCGTGACGTCGAGGACTTCATCTGTGGCCGCTGGACGCGGGCACCCCGGGTCTTGCGAACCCAGCAAGCACGGCAACGCCGCGAGCATGAGCTTTCCACGTCCCGCCACGACGCGACGATACCACGCGCGTGATCGTGGGCGCCGACGGGTTGGTGAGGCCGACGCCGCGACGATCGCGTCGGTCGAACAACACACACGGCAACGCGGCAAGCAACACTCAGCCCCTCCCCGCACCGGGCGACGATCCCAGGTGCATGATAGCGTCGCCGGATGGCTGGCGGGGCGGAGTATCAGTTCGTGGCGTGGACGCGCAGCGGGATCGGGGCGTTGCTAGGTGGCAGGGGGCTGACCGCGACGATCGCGCTCGGCGCAAACGGGTCGGCGACCGCACAGCTCGCGACGTACGGCGCCGCGGACGTCACCGGACTCGATCCGCGCGCCGTGATCCGCACCGTGCCGCGCAATGGCACGCTGGACTTCGAGCCGAACCTGTTCCCATCGGTCGAGCTCGCGCACCCAGCATTGCCGTGGCTCGCGAGTGGCGCCGCCGATGCGTCGGGCCACGCGACGCCATGGATCGCGCTCGTGGTCGTGGTCGACGGGCCAGGCGTGACGCTCGCGGCGAAGACGTTGTCGATCGCGGCCCCTGCGCGCCCCGCGAACGAGCTGCCGATGCTGTCGCAAGCCTGGGCATGGGCACATGCACAGGCGCTGTCGACCGAAGGCGCGCCGCTCGACACCGCGGCGTTCGCGACCTCGAGCGGAACGGCGCGCGCTCGCCTCGTCGCGCCGCGCAAGCTCGCGCCGGCGACGAAGTACATCGCGTGCATCGTGCCGACCACGCCGGCCTGGACCGGCACCGAGACCTCGATCGTGCTGGCCGTCTACTACGCGTGGCGCTTCGCGACCGGGCCCGACGGCGACTTCGCGTCGCTCGTGCGCCGCCTGAAACCCCAACCGCTCGATGCTAGCGTCGGCCATCGCGCGATCGACATCTCGACGCCGGGCTGGGGCGCGCCGAAGGCCGCCGGTGCGACGCTCGACGCGAGCAGCGTGCTGCGCTCGCCGGCCTGGACGCCGCCGGCACCGCCGGCTGCCGCGGCTGCGATCGGCGCCGCGATCGCGAGCGAGCTTGCCGCCCCGGCCGTAGTCGGCCAGCCGCTCGAGCTCGCGCCGCCGAGCTATGGCGCGGCGGCGACGCGCATCGACGTGCTCGCGACGGCTCCCGCGTGGCAGCTCGCGCTCAACGAGGACATCGCGCAGCGAATCGCGGCGAGCGCTGGCGCCGACGTGATCCGAGGCGATGTCGACACGTTCGTCGAGGCGGCGTGGCGCACCACCGGTGACACCGATCACATCAATCACACGCTTCACCTCGGCGAGCTCGCCGGCGAGCTCGCTCGACGGCTCGGCGACAAGCACCTCGGGTCGCTCGCGTCCGACGGCGAGCTGCTCGCGATCGCACGGCCGCTCGCGGCGCGGATGAAGCTCGATCCGACGCTCGCAACGCCGAGCGCGACGCTCGCGGCCACGATCACGGCGAGCGCGATGCCGCAGACCGCGCTGTCGGCGAGCCTGCGCCGGCTCGGTCGCGCGGCCGGTCCGATCAGGCGGCAGAGTGCAGCGACCACGACGGGCGACCTGCTCGCGCAGATCGATACGAAGCAGATCACCGGCGATCCGCCCAAAGTTCTGGCGACGAGCGCGGCCGGGTTCGATGCGGTGTCGATCGCCACGAAGTCCACGGTCCGCCTTGCACTCGCGACGCCGACGCTGATCGCGAGCGCATCGACGCACTGGACGCGCCTGACGACCAGGGCCGCCGCGGTCGCAGGCGCGCGGCGAAATTTAGCGAGCCAGCCTGTGGTCGGCACCGAGTCCTCACGGGCCATCCAGCCACTGCCGATCGGCATCGCGCAGATCCCGATCGGCGAGAAAGGGACGATCCCGAGGCTGCCATCGAAGGGCGGCCCGGTCGTGCAGATCAACGAGTTCGCGCTCGCCGCGCGTGCACATCAGCAATACATCACGACGCACCTCGAGCAGACGCCCGACACCCGTCCGCCGCTCGGCGATCTCTCCGCCGCGCGTCCACTCGGATCGATTCGCGCCGCGATCGCGACGCAGTGGACCGCCGCGTACGGAATCTTGCCGATCCTGGGCACGCGGATCACGGGGATCACCGGGTTCACGCCGGTCGTCGCGACGCCGGTCTTGCAACAGCCGCTGATCGAGACGCTCATCGCGAGCTCGCCCGAGCTCGTGATGCCGGGCTTCACGTCGCTCGCCTCGAATCGAGTCGCCTTGGCCGCGACCGATCCGGACTTCGTGCGCGCGTTCCTCGTCGGCGCCAACGAGCAGCTCGCACGCGAGCTGTTGTGGCGCCAGTTCCCGGGCGCGCTCGGTCACACGTGGCTGCAGACGTTCTGGGGCCGGGTCGAAGCCGCCGCGGACGGCTCGCCGCGGCGCGTGCCCGACATCCCGCCGATCGAGACCTGGCCCGCCGCCGGGCCGCCCGCGACGCCGGCCATGCTCGTGCTCGCCGTGCGCGGGGATGTGTTGCAGCGCTATCCGAACGCGCTCGTCTACGCGGTCGCCGCCGCCTGGCACGGCTCGCAACGCATCGTCGGCAGCGCGGCCCCGGTCGCGCCCGTCGTGGCGACCACACTCGGCAGCGACGTCGCGTTGTTCGGGTTCGATCTCACCGTCGCTGCCGCGCGTGGCACGAGCACGCCGCCCGGCGCTGCCGGCTACTACTTCGTGATCGCGGAACACCCGCACGAGCCGCGGTTCGGACTCGCCGCAACAGCGACGGCGACGCCCGCCAGCTGGAGCGACATCGCGTGGGCCGACGTCGCCGCGGCGGATCTCGCCGGCAACTATCTGCGGGTCGATGGACCGTTCGCGCAGCGCCAGCTCGGCAGCTTGCGCTGGGGGGCCGATGCGGCGCAGCTCGCGGCGATCGGGCTGAGGCCGACGGTGCGCGTGGCGATTCACGCATCGACGTTGGTGTCATGACGCTGTCGACCACGTTGCCGATCGCGCTATTGCCGGTCCGCGTCGAGACGCGGTTCATGGCCGCCGAGCTGTGGGTGCGCATCTATCCCGATCAGATTCACGTCGATGCGCACGAGCCCGAGCTCACCGATGCCGAGCGTGCGGCGTGGACCACGTGGCGTGGGAGCGCGAAGGATCTCGCGGCGTGGCGTGCGCTCGTCGGAGCTGTGACGGCACCGCGCGCCGCGTATCTCGCGCAGCTCGCCGATGCTGCAACGCCCGCGTCGCGCCCCGATTCGTGGTCTCGCGCGGCACTCGCGCGCCTTCTGCCGGACCGCTGGACGATCGTGGTCCAGACGCCGGACGGCGCAGCGCCGATCCGCACCGCGATCACGAAGGTCACGCCCGATCTTGCGGTTGGGCTCGCACCCGACGACGCGGGCACGCTCGCGCCCGACGCGGTCACGCTCGCGCCGGCGACCGCGTGGCTCGCCGACTTCGACGCCGCGGTCACCGCCGGCATGGCCGCCAGGATTCCGATCAGCGCACAAGACGGCCCCTTCGACATCGTCGTGTTCGGCGTTCGCGACCGCGAGCCAGCGGCCGAGACCGCGGCGCTCGCGGCGCTGCTCGACGCACACCACTACACCGATGGGCTCGGCGTGCTCGCGCCGGGCACGCCGACGAGCTTTACCGATGGCGAAGTGCCGCCGTGGTCGTCCGAGCGAGCGACGGCCGAAGCGACGTTCGCCACCGAAGTCGGCGCCTCGCTCGCGCCGGCAGGCTCCGCAGGTGCCGCGATCGCGGCGGCGATCGGCGTCCCCGGCGCGCAGCTCGCACACGTCGATCCGGGCGCGATGCCGGCATGGAGCGTCGCCGACGCAGAGGCCCAGGCCATGCACGCCGCGTTGTGGCCGGCAACGCTCGGTTACTTCTTCGAACAGATGCTCGGTGGCGCAGCCGTGCCCGCCGCGGCGATCGAGCGCGTGCGCCAGTTGTTCGTCGCGCGCGTGCGGAGCGCAGGACCGTTGCCCACGCTTCGCGTCGGTCGCACCCCGTACGGGATCCTGCCGATCGCGCCGCTCGCGAGCTGGAGAGCTGACAAGAAGGCCGCAAGCGACGCGGCGATCGTCGGCATCTTGCGCGCGCTGCGAACGTCGTGGGATGCGGCCGCAGGTTCGGCTCCGAAGCTCGCTGCCGGAGCGAGCGATCAAGATGTCGCGCGCGTGCTCGCGATGGAGCCGGTGTCGAGCGAGTACGTCGGACGTTCGGTGATCGGCGCGGCCTATGCGACGTACCTCTACGACTTCATCCAGCATCCGCTGACCGCCGCGTGGTGGACCGCACACGCCGCGCGTGCACGTGCCGGCTGGACTGGGGCACGCCTCGCGGGTGTCGACAATCGGCTCGCCCGCGCGACCTACGCCGACTCGCACTTCAGTATCAAAGGACCGATCGCGCAGGCGACGATCGACGATCATCGGCTGTCACCGAACTACATCGCGACGCTTGGCGCCGCGACGCTCGAGCAGATCCGGGCGGCGCCCGAGCTCGCGCCGGCGACGCCGTTGTTGTATCGCCTGCTCCGTCACGGCGCGATGGCGGCATATCTGGCCGCCGCGCGCCGTGCGACGGCGCCGATGCCGCTCGATCCGGAGCTGATCGGATTTGCGACCGGCGCGGCGCCGTGGACGTGGCTAGACGCGACCAAGCGCGCGACGCTCGATACCGCGCGGGCCTCGGGGACGGGCGATCCAGCGTTCGTCGCGGTGTGGCCCGCGCTCGCCGCGCTCGCGAGCTCGACGTCGACCCGACTCGACGAGCTCGCACGGCAGGCGCTCGATCTGTGCTCGCACCGGCTCGACGCCTGGGTCACCGCGCTGGCCACCGAGCGCCTCGATGCGCTGCGCGCCGTGACGCCGTCGGGTATCTACATCGGCTCGTACGGCTTCGTCAGCGGAGTGACGCGCGCGCCCGCGACGCCGGTTCCGACGCTGCCGGCCGGCGAGCCGGCACCGCTGGTCGCCGCGTCACTACCGGGCGGCTTCATCCACGCGCCCTCGCTCGATCACGCGACCACCGCCGCGATCCTGCGCAGCGGCTACGTGGCCCATCGCGGCGATGCCGCGACGTCGTTCGCGATCGATCTGCGATCGAGCCGGGTGCGGTCGGCCACCGAGATCCTCGACGCCGTGCGCGCCGGCGATTCGCTCGGCGCCGTGCTCGGCCGGCGCGTCGAGCGCGCGCTGCTGGCCTCCACCACGCCGGCGCTGTGGTCGTACCTGTTGCCGCTGCGCGAGCTCGTGGCGGGGGCCGCGATCGCGACGGCCGATCGCACGCCGGTCGACGGCTACGTGCTCGCCACGCGCGCGCGCGCCGGGCTCCCGTGGGGCCAGCAGGGGTTGCCGGCGACTGGCTCGGCCGAGGCCACCGCGATCGTGGCGATCGTCGCCGCCAACGACGACGCGCTCGACGCGCTCGGCGATCTGCTCGTCGCCGAGAGCGTGCATCAGCTCGCGCGCGGCAATCCCGAGCGCAACGCGGCCACGCTCGATACGATCGCGCTCGGCGCGCAGCCGCCGGCCGAGCTCGGCGTGATCGACGTGCCGGCCCGAGGCATCGGCCTGACGCACACGATCTTCGCGCTCGTGCCGGCGAGCTCGAAGGCGACGGGATGGACCGCAACGCCGCGCGCGACCGCCGAGCCCGCGCTCGAGGCGTGGTGTGCGAGCGTGCTCGGCGCCGCCGCGCACTACCGCGTGACCGTGACGGCGGGTTCGACGTCGCAGGTGGTCGGCTTCGACACGCTCGGGCTCGGCGCGCTCGATCTGGTACGGCTCGCATCGACCGACGAGCTCGGCGCGTGGATCCTCGATCGCGTCCACGGCACTGCCATTGACGCGGCGCGGATCTCCGGCGCGCGCTCGTTCGACGACGCGATGCTCGTGGGCGCCGCGCTCGCCGCCGCGCTCGCGACCGCACGGGCCGCAGGTCCGACGGACTTCGGCGAGCCCGCAGCTCCCGATGCCGCGCCGATCGCCGAGCTCGAGGCGCGCGGCAGCGAGACCGTCCTCGCTGATGCGCTCGGCCTGCTCGCGAGCGCTCCGGCCACCGGGTTGCGCGCCGCGGTCGCGCTCGGCGTGGTCGGCGCGATTCCCGCCATCGACGCCACGCAATGGCCGGCTCAAGTCACCCGGGCGACCGCGGCACTCGCTGCACGTCAAGCCCGGCTTGCCGCGCTGGCCCCGACGTCGACGACGCTCGCCGATCGCGCTACGCGGGCGCTCGCGCGGCTTCGCATCTTGTACGGCGACGATCTGCTCGCGGTTCCACGGTTCCAGCTCGCGACGGCCGCGATTGCACAGAGCTTCGCGGACCAGGCGTCGCTCGTCCCGGACCCGAGCGAGCTAGCAACGTGGCTCGCGCAGATCGGCGCCGCGCGCGGCGAGACGGCGGCGTTCGATCGCGCGGTGTTCGTCGCGGGTGTCGTGAGCGGCGATCCTGTTCCGGCGTTGCGTGTCGCGCAGCTGCCCCATAGCGCCGGCTCGGCGTGGATCGGCCGCGCGGTGTTCGCCGAGGCCTCGCCGCCGACCGCGCGCCGCAGCTTCGCGATCCACGCGCCGCTCGGCGTCGATCTCGCGCAGCCGATCGCCGGGATCTTCGTCGACGCATGGAGCGAGGTCGTGCCGGCGGCCACGCAAACGACCGCGCTCGCATTCCAGATCGATCAGCCACACGCAGCGCCGCCGCAAGCGATCCTGCTCGCGGTGCCGCCCGATTCGAGCGTCGCGACGTGGACCGATGACGCGATCGAGGCGACGGTGCGCGAAGCGCTCGCGCTCGCCAAGCTGCGGCTCGTCGATGGCGATCTGATCGGCACCGCGGCTCACTTCCTGCCCGCGCTCTACTTCGCGATCAACCTCGCCAACGATACGGCATCGACTGACTTCACCGGAGGTGGGTGATGCCACCGTCGATCACGAGCTGGGTCCGGCTCGAGCCGCGCGCGCGCGACGCGGATCTCGCCGCCGGCGCCGAAGCGAGGCTTCACGATCCGCTCTGGCTGCTCGCGCGCCAGTGGCAGCTCGGCGAGTTGTCGGGCGCGGATGCAGGCTCCGCGATCACCGCGCGCACGCGGCTCGACGTCGCGGCCGTCGACGGGCTTCGCGCCGCCGGTGCGAGCTGGAGCACGTTCGACCCCGCCCGCACGCCGCTGGAGATCGCGCTCGCCGATCCGATCGCCACCCTCGATCGCCGCGCACGCGACGGCCGAATATTGCAGGCGATGCTCGCACCGGCGGCCGCGGCGCTGTTTCTGTCGAAGTATCCGCTCGCGGTCGATACCGCGGCGCTCGACGCCGCCGCTCGACGCTACGCCGCCGTGATGGCGGGGCGCGTGCCCGACGGCGACGCCGTTGCTGCCGCGATCGCGCCGATCCTCACCGCTGGTGACTTCCCGGCAACCTTCGGGCTCGACCCTGCGAGCGTCGCCTCGGTCTCGGCGACGTGTCGAACCTGGCTCGCACGTCGCAGCACGAGCCACGGCACCTGGCGCTCCGGTCAGCTCGCCTACGCGTTCGAGGCGCGTGCCGGTTCGACGCGGCTCGTCGCCGCTCGTCACGATGGCGGCACGGTTGCGTGGACCGACGTCGACGCGCTGCCTCTGGACGCGACGCCCTCGACGCCTACCGCGCCGATCGTCTCGACCGCGCTGCCGTCGCACGTCCGCTACCGCGGCGCACCCGCTCGCCGCTACTGGGATCTCGAGGACAGCGCGGTCATCTGGCCCGCCGTGACAGCCGGCCCGGGCGACGTCGGGCGGTTGTTGATGGTCGAGCTCGGCCTCACGTTCGCCGATGACTGGCTCGTCGTGCCGATCGAGCTACGCGCCGGCTCGGTCGCGCGCGTCCTGTCGCACGTCGTGACCGACACGTTCGGCGTGCGTCAGCTCGTCTCGCCGACGACCGACCTCGACGGCGCGAACGCGGCGTGGCACTTTTGTGAGCTCGCGCGAGACGCCTCGCTGCCGGGGCCACTCGTCTTCGTCGCGCCGACCGTCAACGCGCTCGTGGGGCCAATCGTCGACGCGATCGATTTCGCGAGCGATGCCGTCGCCAACGTGGTGTGGGCGATCGATCGCACGATCCTCGGCGAGGACGGTATCGGTCGCGCGCCGCCGTCCGCCGCCCCGCTCGCCCCTGCGGCGGGCTCGACGCTCGTGTACACGCTCGGCCCGGACATTTCGGCGACGTGCCATCCCTATCGTCTGCACACCGGCGCGATGGGCCTCGAGCTCGCGCTTGCCGCGATTCCCGGCCAACCGCTGGTCGCGCGTGCCGAGTTGCCGCCGACGATCGCGATCGGCGCCCTGCCGCAGCGCGCCGCTCGGCTGCAACGCAGAGCGACGCTCGTGCGTGCGAGCGACGGCTCGTATCACCTCGTCGTTCGCCACGACGTGATCGACATCGCGCCGCCGTCGCTGCCGGCGCTCGCGTTCGATCAGGTCCAGACATCCTGAGCCTGACCTTGACCAAGCCGGGCCCGAACATCGGGATCAGGCTCGGCAAGAATTGCTTCGACGCGATGGTCTAACCGGTTAGACGCGGCGATGCGCACGGCCGGTCAGGGCTGTGCCCTGCCAGAAGCCGCGACGGCGGGACTCGTTCGCGCCAAGACGGTCGTTCGACGGTGGTGCGTGGTGGTGGCCTCGGTCGAGCGCGACACGAGCGAGCCACGGCCGCAGCGGTCTACCGTCGGACGGCACATGCGTGGAAGCGACCAGCCACGTATCGTGGGCGAGATCGGGACCGCGTGTGTCATCGAGCAACGCGCGCGTCAGACGGCGGAGCCATGCGAGCTCTGCCGTGAGCTGTGCGATCTGATCCGAATCCGCCACGCCTGGGTAGAATGCCGCCGAACCGCGGACCGTTCGCTGGCGTTTGCAGAATCAGTCGGTGATCGTCGCCGCCCGGTGACCGCGTGATGGTTGGAAGAAAGCTCTCGTGGGTGTTCGTGCTCGCGATGCTGGGCTGCGCTGCGCCTGCGCGCGTCACGCCAGGATCCGCGGTACCCGCCGTACCTGCCGCGCATGCGAACGTCGAGCCCGGCTCGTTGGTGCAGTCGAACGCGACCATCACGCTCGATGTCCTGGTTCCACCGGAAGGGGACGTTCAGGGCGCGCTCACGCTGGCTCGGAGCGAGTTAGCCGCGAAAGGCCGCTTCGCTACGGGCACGGCAGCGCTCGTCAGCACGGAGGACGAGCACTGGAGCCATCGCCTGCCCGGATACGTTACCTCGCGCATCGATCGCGAGGCCTTCGCGCGCGTCGACCGGTCCGTGGCGGTTGTTCGCATCGATGCTCGAGCGCCAGCGGCGCGAGGCTGGGAACTGATCGCGAACGTCACGGAGATCGCGAAGCACGTTGCTGCCTCGCAACAGGGCTGGATCTACGACGCCTATCGCGCCGAGCTCGACGACGTACACAGCATGGACTCGGCCGTGCCTGACCCAGGTCGGCGGGACGTCCGATCCATCGTGCGTGTCATGGGCGTGACCTCGACCAAGGGCGAGCTCGACCACGTGCGCACCATCGGCCTCTGGCGGCTCGGGCTCCCCGAGCTCTACGCCTCCGGCATTCCAGGCCCGAACCTCGACCAGGCCATCGAGCTCGTTCGCGCCACGGCGCAGATCTTGATCCAGACGGGAGACGTCACCCGGTCCGGAGTCATCGAGGTGGATCGCTCGCAGCTACCGTCGGGCTGGCCACGGGCGACGTCCGGCTCGGGCAAGCTCACCTGGGCGGCGCGTTGGCTGCGGGGACCGATTCACGATCACGCGATGATCATCGAGCTGTCGATACCAGCCTCGACCGACACCGATCCGAAAGCGTTGGTCACTGCGTTCCGGGCTTACTTCGGTAGCGATCCGTAGGCTGCGTTCGTGCCTCGTTGCAGGGCGGTCGCGCCACGATTCCTACGCATCGTCGGTCGGGTGGATCAGAATCAGATCGCACGAAGGGTTCGCCGCACGCAGTCGCGCCAAGACTGTCGCCGGCAGAAGGTCATATTTGACAGCAAGGTACGCACGTCCCGGGCGTTGTTCGCGAGGCGCGACCGCCCCCTCGCATACCGCCTCCGCGTCGGCGAGGTCGCCGCCCTCGCGTTCGAAGACCCGGGTAAGTGCCTTGAACGCAGCCTTGGCGGTCGTTCCAGCGTGCGGCACGTAGTCAACGATCACCGCGTAACGTCCACCATCTTGCTCGCTGCGTGGTGGATCTCCGAATAGGGGACTCCACCACCGTTCCACGTGAGGCGCCCACCCTCGACGGGCGTAACGATGACGACGTCTCCCCAGGTCGGCTTCGCATGCATGAACGGCACGTTGATCAGCCGAACACGTCGGCTTCCGTCAGGCCCGCTGTCGGCCGGCCCGAGGTCGATAGCCCAAGGCGTTTCCACGTCGTCGCCTTCGTTCACGAGGCAGACCTTGATCGTCGAGCCTGTGAGCACCACGCCAGCATCATGCACGACGCCAGCAGAGCACCGCCCGCTCCGTCGCAAGAAAATTGACAACGGCCCGGTTCCATCCAGGATAGACCGGTGAGCGCCGCGGAGAAGGTTGCAACGTCTGCGACGACGCTGTCGTGGGACGAGATCTGCGCTCGCTATGACGACCAGTGGGTCGCGCTGCTCGACATGGCATACCAGCCCGACGGCTCGATCCACTCGGCGCGCCTCGTTGGAAGCAGCGGATCGATGCACGACCTGCTCGATCAGCTCGGCCTGTCGACGCCCGATGCGACCGTGATGCACACGCGTGGCCGTCCACTACGGACGCCACGCTTCGAGATCGTGGATGAGAGCCGAGACCTCGTTCCAGCTCGTCGGTGATCTGATCGGCGTCGACGCCGAGGTCATCGGCCCGACCGGTCGAGCCCGCGTTCAGCTCATCCTGGACACAGGCGCGGTGCTCACCACGATCGTGCCGAGCGTCGCTGATGCAATCGGCTACTCGTCGGCGCTCCGCATTGCCTGGAGCGTCACTCGCACGGCCGCAGCCGAGGAGCGCGGCTACATCGTCCGCTCCGAGATCTCGGCGCTCGGGTTCACGGTGCCCGATCTACGGATCGTCGTCGCAGACCTCGGCTATGGGATCGACGGCGTCCTGGGCATGGACTTCCTGCGCCTGTTCAACGTGGAGATCCGGCCCGCGGACCTGCGCATCCTCGTCGAGAAGATCGCGCCCTGAACGCGTGGCAAAAATTTGCCACGCCGCAGCCGATCCGGCCGGATCAGGCCAGACGGAGGCGGACAGCGAATCGAGCTAACCTACGAAGACTGCTGCAAGGCCACGTGATTCAAGTTGAATACTCACGGTCTTCGTAGGGTTCGAGTCCCCCCGCTCGCACTTCTTAAGCGGCGGTGATCACTGCGGTTCCCTCCGACGAGAGGGGAGCCACTGCCACACCACTGCCACGAACTCCAATCAGTTCGACGC
>Ga0123338_10002002_pt1 | contig 19239 bp, 20 predicted proteins | sample grotaG_FD_89793 | JGI IMG/M metagenome (GOLD analysis project Ga0123338, IMG submission 89793) | Glacier valley bacterial and archeal communities from Borup Fiord, Nunavut, Canada, to study Microbial Dark Matter (Phase II) -... | ecosystem: Environmental > Aquatic > Freshwater > Ice > Glacier ...
ATGATGGGAGACCATCATCGTCAACCACATCGCGTCGTATGCCGTGCCGGTCATCCCGCCGAGCTTGGTCATGTCGGCGTCGGACATCATCCCGTTCATCCCGTCCGCAGCGCCCATTGCAGTTCCGTGGTCCATGCCATCTGTCGACGCAGGCGTCTCGGCGCCCCACGTGCTCAACCAGCCTTGCATCATCGTGATCTCCGGCCCTTGCGCTGCTTTGATGCTTGTCGCCAAGTCCTTGACCGCCGTCCCTGCTCCCGCTTTGGCATCGAGGGCCATGTCTGCCATCGTCACCGCTTGCTGGTGGTGCGGGATCATCGACGACGCAAACGTGACGTCAGCGCTGTTGAAACTCGCGCCGGCCATCGTCCCTGCCATTGGCGTGGTCCCCATCGGCGCGGTCTCCATCGACGCCGACCCCGATGGCATGCTCACAGCGATCGTCGTTACCGTGATTGCGGCGGGGCCGGACGTCGGTCCCGTGCCAGTGGTGGTGCTGCTCCCGCAGGCAACCGCAACGATGCTGAGCACGCTGACAAGACCGATTGTAAGAACTCTTTGATGCATGACATCCTCCGCTATCTACTACGTGGTGTCGTATTTCTATCGAAGGGTGTCGGGGGTTGGGTAGCGTGTTGAGTGACTTATGACGAAGCGACCTGATGGTGCCTTGGAGCACGACGTTATGACGGTGCTGTGGGCGGCCGACGAACCGCTGCTGCCCGCAGAGGTGCAGGCTCGTTTGGGAAACGGTCTGGCGTATACGAGTGTTGCCACGGTCCTCGGGCGGCTCGACACCAAAGGTTTGGTGACACGCGTTCCTGCGGGCCGGGCGTTCCGCTACAGCGCGGCGGTCGAGGAATCGCATCTGGCGGCACGACGCATCGGCGAGATCCTCTCGTCGACGACTGACCGCAATGCTGCTTTGATCGGTTTCGTTGCATCGTTGTCGAAGCGTGAGACGAAATCGTTGCGAGCGATGCTCGACAGCGACGGTGGCTAGATGTTCACCTCGATGTGGTTGCCGTTGATCGCCGGTGTGGTCCTCGCAGGTGGGGTGACGACGTTGCATCGCCGGCTCGTTCCGGCGTTGGCGGCGCGTACCGTGATCGTCTCGCTCGTCGTGATCGTCGTCGCGACGGTGCCGACGATGTGGATCGTCAGCCTTGACTTCTTTGCCCATGTGTCGTTCGGGCACGGGGTGCAATGGTGCAGCGAGATGCTCGGCATGCGACGTCAAGTCCCGGCTGCCGTCGGTGCCCTCGCCGTCGGTGCCCTCGCCGTCGTTGCCTCGGTGACCGGGGCGGTGCGCAGCGTGCGGTTGTTGCGCCGCTACCGCCGCCTGCGTCACGACCATCCTGGAGCAGTCGAGATCGCCTCGTATACGCAGCCGTTCGCCTACACGTTGCCAGGGCGCGGCGGGCACGTTGTGGTGTCGAGCGGACTGTTGGAGCTATTGGACGATGACGAGCAGCACGTCGTGCTCGCCCACGAGCACGCCCACGCCCGTCACCGCCACGACAGGTACGTGTTGATCGGCCAACTCGCCAGCGTCAATCTGCCGTTGCTGCGACCATTGCTGCGCCGGCTGCAGTTTTCCCTGGAACGCTGGGCTGATGAGTCCGCCGTCAACGCCGCAGGCGGTGATCGTCGTTTCGTCGCCCGCACCCTCGGCAAAGTCGCCTTGAGCGCATCTGCGCCGGGAGGCGCGCTCGGTATCAACCGGCTCGGGGTGACCGCCAGAGTCGCCGTATTGCTCTCCCCGGCGCTGTCACCGCGTCAACCGGTCGTCACCACGTTCGTCTGGGCGGCGATCACCAGTGTCGGCGTGCTAGCCGGTGTGCAGATCCACCATCTTGCGGGAATGCTCACCAGCGTCTGCCTCGGCTGAAACGAAGCGATTCCAGCGCTCGGCGGCCAGGCTCGTGTTCCGTTCTCCCGACGGCTACTTCGTTCGTGCTGGAGTCTTTCTGTAGCGCATCTGGCACGATGCGGTCAGCAAAGCCAGCCTCGAGCCACTACGTATCCACGACCTCGGCCACACGGCGATCTCGCTGTGGATCGCCGTCGGCGCCAACCACAACCAGGTGGCCGTCAGAGCCGGACACACCGGCGTGTCGGTGGTGCTCGAACGCTACGGCCATCTCTACCCCGAGCGCGACGACGAACTGATCGCAACCTGCAGCAACGGGCGACGGCGTCGCGCCAAGAGGTTCCGCACTGAGGCTTCACGCCGCCCGTCCACCGGCAGGACATGGATGTTGATCTCGGGATCATTGAGAGCGGCATCCAGATCAGCCAACTGAGCCACCGATAGGGCATCGTTGCGCTTGTGAGTGGCATACCAGATGTCGACCAAAGTGACGGCGGAGACAAAGATGCCGTCGCCTCCATCCGCAGCCTACAACGCAAGAGCCGCAGCCTCCGACAGCCGGTCGTCGTCTGCCACCCACCAGATGATCGTGACAGTGTCGGCGACGACTGCAGTCACAAGCCTCGATGATCCTCGAAGCCGGTCCGTCGGTCAGCTCGTCCTGCCTGGAACTTTTCAAGGCTGAGCGATGGAAGCACACTCTTGAGGAGACCACGGCTGGACTTGCGAAGGGATCAGATGAGGGCGGAGTTCCACGGCAAGCGTCTCGCCGGGCTTGATGCCAAGATTCGCGACCTCGGACGCTGGGATGAAGACAGCTCCGTCCTCTCGTACCCGGATTTCTAGTGTGCTCACGATTACAGTCTACGCCTGCGCCGGCTTCGGATCTTGGGAGCCGCGTAGCAGCCGATAGCCATTGAAGCGGCGTTTCCGGGCAGTTTACGCAGCGGTGAATGCGACCGCGAGGCCGAGCGAGGATGCCGCACAGCCGAGATCTGTGTCTCCTGTGACGAGAACCAATTCGTCGTCGGTCGCCGCAACAGCGCCCGCAAGGTGAACAGCGTCGTAGCCACGCAACCCGTGTGCAGCTGCCAGATCCCCCGCGGCGCGAGCGAGCTCGGCGGTGATCTCGATGTGGTCGACCTGGTGAAGAATCGAGTCGAGTTCGGCTGTCGCCGCATCCAGTTGTTCGCAGGTGATTCGCTGCATTCGCCGAGCCTTGGCCAGGGCCGCTCGCGCTTCGGGGTAGAGCAACCGGACACTGACGATTCGGTCGGCATCGTTCCATAGCCTGTCGCAGGTGATCGAGGCCGGTTCTTCGATGATCAATGGAATGACGGCTGATGTGTCGAAGTAGGCGATCACCGCCGTTGATCGCCGACGAGATCGCTGACGGTTCCTTGGGCGACGATGCGCTGCTTGGGACGTTCTCGTTTCGGCGTGAGCGCGGGAGTAATCAGTCCTTCTTTGATCAATCGATCAATCCGTCGTGGCTGCTCGAGCGGGACGAGCCGGGCGACCGCGTGGCCGTGGTCCGTGACAGTGACCTCGCGGCCTTCACGAACTACTTCCAGGTATCTGCTCAGATGATCTCGCAACTCACGCACGCCTGCTTCCACCACCACAGTATGGCGCTTTCCGATTCGCATATCTAGCCACACCTGAGAACCGTACCCGAACCCAGACAATCGCAGCGAGCGAGCAGTCCAGCCACGCGCCTCGACAGGTTGCCGTCGCCGAAATGCGCCGCAACACACGCTTGACGAACTCGGCACGCAAACCTTCTGGGATCTCGGCGATCTCAGCGATCCCCCCTTTGGCGCCTCCCACCGCACACCGAGGCTCGCCGTCAACTCCGCGCGCAACGTCGCGTGGTGCAGCGCCGACAACGTTCGCTGATTTAGCTTGATCAGGCGGGCGTCCAAAGCGAGCCACCGTCTGTCGGGTGACATGACACGGTTCGGGATCACCACGTGCGTACGCAGTTGCGGGTCCAACGTGCGGCTCGTGTGCTGGCGGAACTGTGCAGCAATGATCCCTTCGGCACTTGTTCGGGTTGTCGGGGCGCATCCCCGCCATCACCGCCAAGAAGGCGTCGTCGTCGACTTCACCGGTCAGGCCGAGGGTGTGTGCGCCGTGACCAAACCAGACACCGCGTGGTTCACCGGAATCGAGGTAGTAGTTCGGCAACTGCTCGACGTAATAGGCGTCGGCATCGGCGCCTTTCAGGGTGGTCACCCGGACGGTCACCGGAGACTCTCCGGATCGAGGTGTGCGTGGGGCGTGCACCCGTCTGTCAAATTGGTGTTGAACGTGATCAAGGTCAGAGCGAACGAGGCGTGTTCGCTCGTGTCGACTGGTGTTGCCTCATAGCATCTGAGCTGGGGTGATGTGTCATTTCGTGTTGGTTGGTGTCGCCTCGTTTTGCGTGGTCCGCGGACCTGGCGCGGACCTGGCGTTGTTAGCATCGCAACATGGCGTCGATTCGCGTCAAGCAGTTGTCGAGCGGAAAGCAGGCGTATCTGGTGCGCGTCCGCGCCGCTGACGGCCAGGAGCGCACGAAGCAGTTCGCCCGTCGCAGGGACGCCGAACACTACGCGCATCTGATCGAGGTAGATCGCAGCAACGGCTCGTACATCGACCCGCGGCTCGGCAAGATCACTGTCGGAGAATGGTTCGACCGATGGTGGCCGACGGTCACGACCTTGCGGCCGAGCACGCGTGCGCGGGACGAAGCCTCGTTTCGGATTCACGTGCTTCCGACGTTCGGCACGACCCAGCTGTCACGCGTCGACCGAACGAGTCTCCGCCAGTGGGTCGCACGGCTGAGCGATCCATCGGGCGGAGGGCTCGCACCGGCGACGGTGACCAAAGCCGTGCAGGTCTTCAACAAAACGATGCGGGCCGCGACCGAGGACCGCCTCATCTCGAGCAACCCGGTCGAGCGGCTTCCGCTCCCGAAGATCGAACGCGAGGAGATGCGATTCCTGACGGCCGAGGAGTTGTGGACGCTCGCCGACACGATCGACCCTCGGTATCGAGGCTTCGTACTCTTGGCCGGATACAGCGGCCTTCGCCTCGGCGAGCTGCTGGGTCTCCGCTGGCAGCGCGTGGACCTTCTCCGGCGACAGGTGGTGGTTGCCGAGACGTTGGTCGATCTCGCCGGCCACGTCTCGTTCGGGCCGCCGAAGACGAAGGCTGCTCTGCGGACTGTCGGCATTCCGTCGTTCGTTGTCGAGGAGCTGTCGCGGATCCCGGACGGACCTGCGCCTCAAGATGAGCTCGTGTTCCAGTCGCCTGACGGCCACCCCGTGAGGCCCGGCCTCTTCCGGCGACGCTTCTGGACTCCGGCCGTGAGCACTGCAGGGCTCTGCCCGCTTCGCATCCATGACCTCCGACACACAGCCGTTTCACTCTGGATAGCCGCTGGGGCGAACCCGAAGCAGGTCGCCGTGCGAGCGGGCCACACGAGTGTCTCGGTCGTGCTCGACCGCTACGGCCATCTCTATCCACAGCAAGAGCTGGATCTGATGGAGAAGCTCGAACGTCCTCGCACCCGGCAGCCAAGTGAGCGCATTTCATTCGTCACGAGATCGACGCTTGTCAGCGTCGAGAGTTGCAACGGCACGCTGTCCGGGTGGCTGTTCGGGCGCTACCATCTGGGAGATGGCCAGGCGCGCCGACGACTTCCTCAACGATTCGATGATCGACGTCGTGAACGCGGACGAGGACAGCTCGATCGACGCCCTCACGGCGTGGTTGATCAAGCTCGAACGTGACGCAGAGTGGATCGACTTGCCGACTACTGCAGCCGAGCTCATCGCAGAAGATCGCGGCTCGCACGGATCGTGAACGCCGTCGTCCTCGACGCGTCAGCAGCCGCCGAGATCGTCGCACGCACAACACTCGGCCGAAGCCTTCTTGCGCTCGTGGCCCACGATCGTGTCTGGTGGGTGCCAGATCACTTCCACGTCGAAACGGCCTGAGCGTTGCGTCGGATGTTGCTGAAGGGCCTGATCGACCAACCCCGGGCCGAGGACGCACTCGCCCGGTTGCTGAGCATGCCTGTCACAGTCAGCCGCAGCAGCCCCCTCATCAGCGAAGCGTGGGACTATCGGAACAACCTGATTGTCCACGATGCCGTCTACGTTGTCCTCGCCAAACACTTGGGCGCCGTGCTCCTGACCGGTGACCACAAACTCGCCGGCGCACCAAACCTGCCCGTGCAAGTCGTACACATATCCGGTGTGACCTGACGGCACCGGCACCCAACCGCGATCCGCTCTCAGCGACACCCTTGGTGATGGAGCAACCCGCGCCCACCCTGCTCGTCGTTTTGCGTCCCCTTCGAACGGTGCAGGATCCCACCTTCGAACAATCGGATTCACCTCCCCCCGACTCCGGCGCCGGCGACGGCAAGAACCCCGTCAGTCGCCCGCCACCGTCGTGTCTTGGCGTGATCTTGGTCGAGAAGGCGGGCAGGTTTCACGCCCGCGCTGAGGTGTCAAGGGCAGCATAAGCGCCGTTCGGAGCGCACTGTGATTGCGTCGCAGGGTGTAGATCTGCGTGTGCGTTCTGCGTCTCGTCTGCTCGGTGCAACGTCCTTGCGGCGGTGCTCATACGAGCGCTGAGAGAGCCGGGGCGAGTAGCTCGAGGGTCTCGATCGTGTTCGGGTACAGGAACAGCTCGACTCTGGTCACGCCAACCGAGGCAAAGCCAGCGATCGTGTCGACGATCTGATCCGTCGAACCTGTGATCGCGACACCGAGCCCGATCGACTCGGCCACCTTTGCCTGACCAGGCTCGACGATGACGCCGACCGACCGGCCGATCGAACCCGGATCGCGACCGATGTCCTCACAGATCCGGTCGAGTTGCGCCGTCATCGGCTCGAACGTCTCCGGCAAACTGCTCGTCGTCGCGAATGCACTCCACGTGTCCGCATGCCTCGCGGCGAGGCCCATCGTTCGCGGCGCGTGGCCACCCATCATCAATGGGATCTGACCGGGTCGGGGCCCGCGCGGCAACACCTCGGCGTCCTGCGCGCGATGGAACTCACCGGTGAACGACACCGAATCTCCGCGCAGCAGCGGCACGATGATCTCCAACGCCTCCGAGTAGCGCGACACCGTGCGGTCCGCCGGATACCCAAACTCACCAGCCTCGCCACCGGCGTGACCCGCGCCAAGTCCGAGCACGAACCGCCCGCCGGAGATCTCATCGAGCGTCTCCGCAGCCGAAGCGATCATGCCCGGGTTGTGATGCAACGCCGACATCACCCACGTTCCGACACGAGCCGTCGAGGTGCACGCCGCGACCGCTCCCGTCATTGACAGGCACTCCCACCACCCGCGCGGGCCCGGCCAGTCCGGAATGCGCCACACGATCTCGTCGGCGGTCCACACCGTGTCGAACCCCAGCTGCTCTGCACGCTGTGCCATCGAACGGATCTCGAGCCACGTCGGCTTCACGCCATCAACCGGCCCCTCGACCATCGGAAGAACCAGGCCCAACGCCACGCCAACACCCATCACTGAATCCCCCTCGTCGAACGACGATCGTACCCACGCTCGGCCAACCTGCGCCGAGGCGCCTTCGTCCGGGCCAAGCCATCCCGCCTCCGCCCGCCGAGCGTTCGAACGTTAGGCTTACACGAGGGACCCGCACTGCGACGGCTCTGCACCTCCCAAGGACCCAGCAAATGCAACTCGCGCTCTTCACGTCCTCTGTACTTCTCGACTCGTATGAAAGCGAAAAGTCCCGACCCTTTGCAGAGGCAGTACCAGGAACATTCGCAGCAGCCGAAGTGTCGTCTGGGTTTGTCTGGCTTGCGCCTCGAATTGAGGTTGTACTTGATGAGTCAGGGACACCTAAACGGACATTCCCCTCGTTCTACAACGATTCCGACCACATCGTGCAGACCCTGTCCACGTGGACAGACCTTTCGTGTGCATGGAACTACGTTTACCGCGACACGCATCTGAGCGCACTTCGAAAGCGCGGGGAATGGATGCGAAAGCCAGTTCGAGCCCAGTACGTGTTGTGGTGGCTTCCAAGGCTCTCAATGCCTACGCACGCCGATGCGGTTCTTCGACTTGAGACACTTGACGACCTGGGATCGACCCCGGACGCCTTCACCTTTCGCACTGCTTTTGACGCTTCTGGACGACCCGCTGTTGTTCGAGGCTGAGCACCACTTAGCTGTATGCTCCGGCGCGGATGCGCCGTTCGGCGCTTCCGGTGGTGCAGGCACGGTGGCGAATATCCGCTGGGCCTTCTGTGTCACCTTCGGGCACCTCTGTGACCGTCGGTTGCGGTCGAATCAAGTCGAAAAGGAGGACGCGATGTGAGGGGGTTGGCATGTGGATCGGCCGCGAGTCGGTGTCATTCGAACACCACTGAGTTGAGGCCTATTTGCCATGACATCGATCGAACGACAACCGCCACACCCCGAGTCGCAACGTGTCACTGTGCACGGCGCTTCCATCGGCTTAACGAGTTGGTCGAGCACCCTTCGAGACTTGCATATTGTCCATCCGGTGAAACCGAAACTGAAGGTCGTTCTCGGGCTTGGTGTCTTCTTCATGGCTGGTGCTTCCTTCGCAGGCGGCATTGCAGTCGGACGCAAGGTGCCCGGCGACAAGAAGTCCCCGCCGATCGTGACGGCGCCTCCATCGGCTCCTGGTGGTGAGGCCGAGACCGTGATCGATACGACATGCGCCACTACGCAATTGCGGGTATTGAATCTTGGAAAGCCCGTGGTGTGGGCGGGGCTCGGGGACTCCTACAGCGCTGGTGTAGGGGGTCCGCTCAATCAGCAGTTGTGGGGCCAAGATGTGTTCAACGCATATTCAGTGGCGGCAGTGCAGCGCGTGAAGGCCAACGACGCCTTGAAGATTCAGCTGAATCTTGGTGCTTGCGGAGGTGCGAAAGTTCCCGAACTGGTTGGTGACCTCACCGCGGCGAGCGTTGCAGTGGCACTCAAGTCGCTGTCAGGCCTTGATTCGCATTGGTGGTCGGCAGCACCTCCGCCACTGCGAGGGCTTCGCGATGCGGATGTCGCGTCGATCTCACTAGGCGGGAACGATGTGGGCTTTGGCGAGATCGGGAAGCAGTGTGCATTGAGCACATGCGATGACATCGCTGATGGCGGGCCGGCGGTGAAATCGAGGGGACAACTCCGGACGCTCAATGGGCCGCCGTTCGTGATCGCTTGGCAGATGCGTACGTGGTCATCCGAGAGATGATGAAACCTGACGGCACCCTTTTCGTACTCGACTACCCCATTCCGTTCGATGATGTCTCCGAGCGACCCTGCATCGAGAGTCGGGTGCTCGGCGAGAATGACGTCGCACTCGTCAATCTGTTCGCGAGTCGACTCGACGAGACGATTGCGGAAGCAGTCAAACTTGCAAATCAGATCTTGGACGATGGCAACGAACGGGTTGGGAACGTCACGCTCGTTCCCTGGCGCACGTCCACCGAGGGCCCAACATCTACCTACGCATTTCAATTGCCTGGCCACGCGGAACCTTCGGCGGTTCCTTACAACCCGGGTGGATTGTGTGGGAAGAACCCCATGATCATCGGATTCGGCCCCTTGGCTCAGGACCGCGAGTTTGGCGACAGCCTTCACCCATCAGCCGAGGGCGTCCGAATCGCCGGGTGCCGACTTGGGCTTGATGTTTCAGAGCTTGAGAGTCTGCACCTAGCGCAACCGGCGTTCAACTCGACGGGTTGCTGAAGAGACAAACTCGCCTCCGGATCGTGAGGAGGAAGGGACGTCGAGGCTCGTTCGGAGCGGCCAATTCACTTCAGACGTCTTCGCGTCTGCTGCTGGTCAGGAATAGCCTGTCGAATTACCGAGCGGAGAATGCGGGGTCCCGGCGACCACGGATTGCACCTTCCTAGAGCGGAGCGCCGAGCCGGCGACGGGCGCATTCGTGGGCCCGTCAGCACAGCGCCCAACCAGCGGTGCGAAGAACGCTCGAAGAACCAACGAGAAGCGATCCCCAAGCGAGAATCGGAGAGATATCAGTCGCGTGTCCCGACGGCACAGAGCGGGCGCCGGTGGCGAGCACATGACAATGCGTGGCGCCATCGATAGTGAGCGTGGGCCCGGCGATCGGAGCTGTCTCCTGCATCGTGTGCCAACGAACGCAGAATACGCGCCAGCTGCGAGCGCAGAACGAGCGGATCGCCTGCAAGAACGAGCACAGAGCCGGCGATCTGCGCCATTCGTCAGGTCCCTCCGTCGGTCAGTCGATGGATAGTTCTGGTCCGCGTGAGCGTTCGATGCCGCGGTCGACGCGACGGACGATCGCGGCTGTGGTCGGGTCGTGGAACAGTGCAGCGCGGAGGGCGACGTATTCCGGGATGGCGTCGTTGGCGACGAACAGGCGAGTGTTCATCTCTCTGATTCGGTTCGGTGTGAGTTGGTGGCCGTTGGCCCACTGGCGCCAGGTGTCGAGGGCTTCGACGCGGTCTTCGAGAATGCCGATCGTGTCGGGGTTGTCGCGCCAGTGGCCGTACATCTGTTGGCGGGATTGTTCGTCGCGTAGATCGCGCAGCCCAGCTTTGGCTTGCGCGGTGAGCGTGGTGGCGGGTTTGGCGTCGGTGACAGCTTGCTCTCGGTTGACGGTTGCGGTTTCGATGTCGCGTTCGGCGATGGCGAGCGCCGGTTCCAGAACGCGTCGTTCGCGGCGTTTGGCGGTGGCGAGTTGCTCGGCGAGCGTTCGCCGGCAGTCCTTCGCCGCGGTCAACGCTGTCTCGGCGGCGACGACCGCGTCGGTGAACGGTCGCGCGTACTGCTCGACCACTTGAAGTTGACGTTGCGCATCCTTGACCTGTAGGTCGAGGTCCTTGGCCCGCCGTTGTTCGTCCTTGTAGTTGTCCCGTGCGTCTTCGAGGTATTGGACGGTGTCGGCGCGGAGGGTGTCGAACCAGTCCGGGACCTGACAGCGCGGGTGGAGGCGTCGCTCTTGGGTGGCGAGGGCGCGGCGTTGGGTGGTCGCGGGGACGTCGGCGCGGTCGATGGCGAGGACGGCGTCGAGGACGTCGCGAGCCTCGTCGATGTCGTGGGTTTCGGTGATCACGCAGACGGTGTTGTCTTGGCGTCCGCGGGTCATGGCGACGTACAGGTTGCGGCAGGTCGTCGCGCGTGAGGCGAGTTCGAGACTGGCGGTGACGGTGTCGGATTGGGTGCCCATCTCCGTCGCCGCGTAGCCGAGGCGAATATGCTCGTGCACGTATTCGGCTGGCAGGCTGATCTGCCCGTGTCCGCCGCATGGGGTCACGGTGAGATCGCCGTTGTCGTGAGTCTGTGTGACGGTCCACAGGTCTCGGTTGCGGACCCGGTCACCCGTCGTGGTGGTGAGGTGACGGTGGTTGCGGCGGGTGGCGACAACATCACCGACGTACGCGGACTCGCCGGCACCAATCAACACAGGACGGGACGGGCCGAGCTGTTCGTGGTCGTGGCGGGCGGACTGGATCCGGTCGTTGATCAAATCGACCTGCTGATTGGTCGACGCCATGATCGCCGTCGTCTCACCGGCGGCGTGGCGTGTGAGCCATTGTTGGGCGAAGTGGTCGAGGTGTTCGTCGAGGGTGCCGGCGCGGATCCGACCGTGTTGCTCGTAGAGGTCTAGGGCGCGTGGGTCGCCTTGGCGCAACAGGAGTGAGGCGTGGGCTTCCCAGGGCTCTTCGAACCGGTGGACCCGTGCGAGTTCGATCGTCCGTCCTGTGTTGCACAGTTCGGCGAACATCCCGCCGCGGCCGACGGCTTGCAACTGTCGCGGGTCACCAATCAAGGCGAGACGCCAATCGTTCAGGGTGGCGAGTTCGGTGAGATGGTGCAGGCTTGGTGTGCCGAGCATGCTGGCCTCGTCGACAATCAAGGTGGTGCCTCGGGGGAGTCGCCACTCGTTGCCGGCTGGACGGTCGGGTTGACCCCATTCGTGGAGCAGCTTGGCGACCGTGTCACAACGCATTCCCGCCTCGCGTTCCAATGTCCGCGCTGCTTTCGCGGTCGGTGACACCCCGTACACGGGCCGGTCTTGCCCGTGCAGATCGGTGACCGCGGCGCGTAACATCGTCGTCTTCCCCGTCCCGGCCGGACCGATCACCAGGACCAGGCGGTCCTGCCCGCCGACGGCCGCAGCGGCATCGCGCTGCAACACGTCCAATCCTTGGCCGTGTTGGTTCGTCGACGGGGCTGGGGCGTAGCTGTGTACGTCGAGGGCCCAGGTGAGGATCGCTTCCTCTTGAGCGAGGATGGCCTCGGAGGTGATGTGCGCGGCGACGGGTTCGATCCATTCCGAGCGGCCATCTGAACCACGCACTCGACCACTCACACCTCGCCCCGGATCCAGGTCGACACACCGCTCAATGAATCGGTCGGCGGCCTGTTCGATCGTCGCCGCCCACCGCTCACCGTCCACGTCCGTCCGTGGACGTTGCAGATCGCAGAAGGCGCGGATCACGTCCTCGTGATGCCACGCTGACCCCGCCGCCGACAACCCCTCGACCACGTCGTTGAACGTGACATCGGCGACCGGCTCGCGAACTCGACCGGCGTCGTGGATCGCCGCCACGAGATGCTCGGGAGTGACGCCGATGTCGGCGGCGTCCTCCAACCACACCGGCCGCAACTCATCCACGGGCCGGGACGATTTCTGGATGCGTGTGTCCGCCGCCGCTTCACGGGTGAGCGCGGCCTTCTCCCAATCAGTCGGGTCTCGGCCCTCACGCTCATAGAACTCGGCCACCTTCACCGCGAGGGCGTCCTCGACCTGCACCGTGCGCTTTGAGAACAGGGCCAGCAACTCAGCGGGGACGCCGGCGATCTCGGCTTGGCCTTTGACGATCTCACCGAATGCGACCCCGTACCTCGCGGTGAGTTCGGCACGAAGGACCGATTGGTAGAGGCCGCCGAGTGAGCGTTGGTAGCCCTTCAACATTCGGGCGTCCAACGCCAACCAACGACCGTCCTCGGTCTGCACCTTGCTCGAGATGACGAGATGCGTGTGCAGCTGCGGATCATCAGCCCGGCTCGTGGTCTGGCGGAACCCGGCGACAATCAGGCCTTGGGAGTCGGGGTGGAGTCGGCCACCGTTGGAACGGATCCGGGTAGTCGATCCGAACCGTTCCAGATGAGACAACACAGCCTGGACGGCGACATCATGCGCGTCCGCAAACCCTGGGTCACCGGTCAAGACCCACAACACACTCAACGACTTGGGCGCCGATACCGTGGCATCGAAACCAGCGACAGCTCGGATCGGCTTGCCGCTGGCGAGTGTGCGGTCCCTCAACGCCATGCCGAGCTCGACATCGCTGATCGGATGACGCCCGGACAGCAAACGCCCGAGGGCTTCGGTGGTGACGGTGCCGTGCAGGCCGAGCAGGTCGGCTTGCTGCCCGGCCCAGTGCCCGGGTAGTTCCCCGGGCGCGTCTGTCAGGTAGCGGGTGTAGTACTTCGCCGTCGACGCCGCGGTCGACGCGTACAAGGTGGTCACCCGGATCACGAGTGAGTCCAATCCGCGGGCACTTGTCTGTTCATTCCCGGTCGTGCTCGTAGTGGGGTCCTCGATCGATCGGGCATGGTCAGTCCGATCCGAGCAAGGACAACTGAGTGCGATCGCTCGCACTGGACTTGCGTGCCGGCTTCCGTGACGCAGTCGCGTCGGTAGTCGCGCTTGCGCTCGGCTTCGATGAGGCAGTCGATGTTCGGGTCGCGTGGAGAGGTCCGTGCTGGCGGGCCGGAATCGGCCACGTGATCGGTCCGCCGATCCACTCCTCGAACGGCACGCGTGGAACGCGGAGCTGCTTGTCCAACCGGAGGATCGGCATCCCACCATCACCACGGTTGGCGAGGGACTGACGGGCGAGGTCGTACGCCTTGCTGCGCCCGACTCGCAAAACAGCGCCCGCCTCCTCGATCGTGAGGAGGTCAGGTTGGCCGTCCTCCCCCACCGCGGCTTGGCGATTCGCCTTCATACGTACACACCCCACCCTCGAACTCGGACTTCGTGACGCTGACTCTTCAAACGAGAACGGGAAGCGAGAACGACGATTCGGGGAAACGTCGGCGCGGCCCTACTGACCTACAGAGGCGTCGGCGGCGCAGGAGCAGCAGTCATCGCCGGATTCCCATCAAGAAATTCGCGACGACATTCCTTCGGCTCGCGGACCTGACGCGGACCTGGGAACGACAAAGGCCCCCTTGCGGGGGCCTTCTAGGACTGTGAACTGGTTTTATTCGGTGGGGCTACACAGGATCGAACTGTGGACCTCATCCTTATCAGGGTGCGGGTCATCGCAGTTGCCTATGCCGAGAACGGTGCGGGCTGCTCGACCGTCGAGGCACTACGACGTGCGTGTGACTTCAAGACAGGTGAGCTGACCGAGGCCAGTACTGACTGCGTTGCGGGTGCGACCGCGCCGTGTGCTCGGCGATGACGTGAGACCATGCTTCGAGATTCGAGCGACGGACTCGTAGCAATCTTCCGACGCGGATCACCGGGAGGCCGGAAAGGCCGTTCGTTGCCAGGAACTGCAGGCGCACCACCGCCGCATCTCGTCTCACGTAAATGACAGGTCATCGGTAAATAGGCGAACATCAAGGCTTCGTGGGACGTCTGTAAGCTCGCCCGTGGGGCTTCGTCGCCCCCGAGGTGAGCGCAGCTTGCGCCCGTGCGCCCGACTGGAGCCGGCCTCGAACTGCGGTGCATCAACCAAGCAAGCCTCAGTTCGACCGAGCAAGTAGCATGACGGTGTGGACTTGATGACGTTGGTCGAGGTGAGGGCAGGCGTGCGCAGCGGCAAGCCGTGCTTCGTCGGTACTCGCATCGCCGTCTACGACGTGCTCGAATACCTCGCCAGCGGGATGACGGCCGACGAGATTGTGGGCGACTTCCCAGAGCTCACCGAGGCTCACGTACGCGCAGCGATCGAATTTGCCGCATTACGTGAGCGTCGCCTCGCCGTTCCTGCGTGAAGCTGCTGCTCGACCAGAACTTGTCGCGACATCTGGTGCGGCGCTTGGCCACGCAATTCCCAGACAGCCAACATGTCGCGGCGGTCGGGCTCGATGTCGCGACCGACCGGGAGGTCTGGGACTACGCAGCAGACCACCAATACGTGATCGTGTCCAAGGACTCGGACTTTCGCCAATTGGCGTTCTTGTTGGGTCCACCCCCGAAGGCGATATGGCTCAAGATCGGCAATCAGCCGACTTCGGCGATCGCCGCTCTTCTCAGTGGCAACGTCGGCGCAATCGAGTCGTTCGTCGCCGACGCCGAGTCAGCGCTGCTCGTCTTGCCGGATCTCGGAAGCTGACATCCACCATTTCTGGTCGGCGATTGACGAGCGACTGAATGCCGTGTCGTGCCGGTTCATGCCGTCACGTGACAAACGGGGTTATCACGTCCTGTGCACCTGGTGTGCACCTGGTGTGCACCTGGGCTGCCGAGGCTCCGTCGACAACCTGCACAAACAGCGGCTGAGCTGGTGTTTCTCGGTGGGCGATGCGGGCCTCGATCCCGCGACCCCCACCGTGTGAAAGTGAATATGGAGTGTTTTCCGGTGTTCACTGGTGTCATCTCATACCATCTGAGCTGGTCTTTTGTGATTCTGGGTGTCACGCCGTGTTGACCCGTATTGCACGGTCCGCGGACCTGTCGCGGACCTGGGACGTCATCTTGCGACTACGATTTCCGGCATGGCGTCGATCCGGAGGAAGCAACTCGTCGACGGAACCACGACGTATCTCGTCCGGTTCCGCGTCGTCGATGGCACCGAGCGCTCGAAGCAGTTCAAGCGCAAACGTGATGCCGACGCGTACGCCAATCTGATCGAGGTCGACCGGGCAGCAGGCTCGGCCGTCGACCCGAGACTCGGTCGAACGACGGTCAGTCAGTGGTGGGACGAGTGGTGGCCGACGGTGACAAACCTGAGGCGCACGACGTATGCCCGCGATGAACAGTATTTCCGCAGCCACGTCTTGCCGACGTACGCCAATGTGTCGCTGGCGAGAATCGATCGGACCGATCTGCGACGTTGGGTGCAGAAGTTGTCTGCTTCAAAGGCTGACGGCGGGTCCGGCCTCGCACCGGCGACGGTTCAGAAGGTCGTGCAGGTGTTCAACAAGTGTCTTCGTGCGGCGCTCGAGGACCGGCGGATCACGGCGAACCCGCTCGATCATCTTCCGCTGCCGAAGATCGAGCGCAAGGAGATGCGGTTCCTGACTGTCGACGAGGTGTGGACGCTCGCCGACAACATCGACCAGCGTTACCGGGCGTTCGTGCTCGTCGCCTCCTACGGCGGCCTACGCCTTGGCGAGCTACTCGCGCTGCGCTGGGGACGTGTGAATCTGCTCAGTCGCCAGGTCGATGTCGTCGAGACGCTGACGGACGTGAACGGTCATCTCGCCGTCGGCCCACCGAAGACACGCGCCGCCGTCCGGCAGATCACACTTCCCCGCTTCGTCTGCGACGAGCTGGCGTTGCTGGCAGTTGATCGGCCATCGAGCGACGACCTTGTCTTCCGCTCCCCCGACGGCTACTTCGTTCGCGCCGGACTGTTCCGGCAGCGCATCTGGCACGACGCCGTCAAGAAGTCGGGACTGGAGCCGTTGCGCATTCACGACCTCCGCCATACGGCAATCTCGCTGTGGATCGCCGTCGGCGCCAACCACAAACAGGTAGCCGTCCGAGCTGGACATACGAGCGTGTCCGTGGTGCTCGACCGCTACGGCCACCTCTACCCCAAACACGACGACGAACTCATCGACAACCTCCAACAGCAAGCGACAGCATCACGACAACAGGTTCCGCACTGAACCGTCGAGTGAGTCACGGGTCCCCCCCGAAGCAGAACAGACGTCGGACGGGGTCGGCTTATCTCACACTACGTGTGTTCCCCTCCGCCAGGGTCGACCACACGGGCCTTCTGACGTTGAGGTACCTCAGGTCATATACGAGGACAGTGTGCATCTCCTCCACCCGACACTCTGCGGCGGTGATCGAGCTGTGGGTTCGGTTTGCGGGAACTGTGTAAACCGAACGGACTGCTGCGGCGAGTGACTGGGTGATGAGGGCAGAATCGTTGGCGATGGAACTGGTGGAGCCGCAGGTCGACTTCGACCACTTCTACGCCGCGCAGTTCCGACGGGTGTTGGCACTCGCGATCAGCCTCTCCGGCAGTCGCAGCGCCGGCGAGGAACTCACGCAGGACGCATTCACAGAGGCATACCGCAACTGGTCGCGTATCGGCAGCTACGACGACCCGGGAGCATGGGTCCGCCGTGTCGTTGCCAATCGATCGATCTCCCGCTTCCGGCGTGTCGGCCGCGAGGCGTTGGCGATGGTGCGGCTCAGCAGCGCGAGTGCGCCGACCGCCTCCGAACTGGACACGGTCGACGAGTCGTTCTGGGCAGCGGTCAGGACGCTACCGGCTCGGCAGGCGCAGGTCATAGCGCTTCGCTATCTCGATGATCTGTCGATCGAGGAGATCGCCAACGTGCTCGGCATTTCCGCCGGAGCGGTCAAGTCACATCTACATCGAGCCCGCACCGATCTCGCCAAGACCTTCACATCATCCGTGCAGCCAGATACGACAGAGGAGTCACCGTGATACACACCGAGTTCGAATCCGACGACTTCCCGGCGCTCGATGCTGTCGCCGGACGAGCGGCACAGGCACAGCACCGGGCCGTCGCTGTCGCCGTTCAGCCGGACATTCATCGACGCCGCCGAACTGGTCCGTCAGCCGACCGCGCTCGGTTCGCTGTGTTCGGTGCCGTGGCGGTCGTGGCACTGAGCGTTGCCACGATCATCGTCGTGCGCCGTGACCCGCCGAAGCACCTCACGACCTCGGCGAACCCGGTGAATCAGTACCTCCCGTCGTATCTGCCTGACGGCGCCACGCTCAGGCGCGCAGCAGACGGCGGTGCCGCCGAGTTCGACACGTCCGAGACAACTTGGATCTTCGGAAAGCCGGACGACCCACTCGGAGCGGGCACCTTCGCAGTGTCTCAGCAGCCTCAACTGTCCGCCGATTTCGATCCGACCAATCTCGTCGGTACCACAACTACCGTGAATGTACGCGGCCAGATCGGGTATCTCCAACGATTCAGCGGCTTCCAGACGCCTACGAGCCGAGTGGCCGCCGTGACATGGAATGTCGATGGGAGCACCTATTCGATCATTGCCAACTCCGCTCTGACCGACGAACAATTGACCCGGTTCGCTGAGTCGATTGAGTTCTCGGGGACCACTCCTTCTGCCCCCAGCGGCTACTCACAGCTCGACAGCGGTGCGCCGAAAGATTTCCTGGACAGCTTTGCGGGTATGTCAAAGGATTCTGCGGTCGTCGCCTACTCGTCCGTTACGGCAACGGGACAGGACCCGGACCCGAGCAAAGGCGACGCGAGCTTCGTCGTCTCGTCGCTGCGGCATCGACCCGGCTCGCTCGCAGGTGTGGTGCTGCTGGCCAACGGAACGCCGACGAGGACGATAGTTTCCGGTCACACTGCGATCGCCGTCGACGGCGACCTCACCGGAACGTCGCGCTCCACTTCGAACCGGCCCGACGCGAACAGCCCCGACTCAACCAGCCCTAACGCGCCCACTTCTTACACGGTAACGCGGGATCCGCATGGCGGCGTGACGGCATCGTCGATCCCTCACCACGAACTTGCATGGGTGGATGACAGCGGCTCGCTCGTCATCGTGTCCTCCTACAACAGCGACGCGGCGACAGTCCGCCGGATCGCCGAGGGCCTCAAGCCGGTCGACGACGCCACGTGGGCGGCGATGGTCGCCAAGTCGAAGGTCGACCATCCCGACGCCAACGGAAGCATCTCGGTCTCGCAGTCCGAGCCGACGGCCGTTGTGACCACCGCCGCTGCGACGGTCGTCAACGGGACCGCTCTGGCCACGACCGTCTCGGGTCTGCCGCTCGTCGGCACGGTGCGGTTGTCGGGCGGCGCATTCAGAATCGGTTTCGACCTGACCTCGAGCGGTCAGATGATGAGCTTCTCGACCGATGGCTATGCACACTCCGCCGGTACCGCCGGCCCCTTCCCCGACCAGACGAACCGGGACCGTTTAATCACTGTTCTGATCGATGGACCGAACGGTTCGGCGCTGGTCGGCATCGCCAAACGGGGAGTGACGATCACCTGCACGCAGACACTCGGCGGAGTGCAGACAACGATTCCTGTCATCATCAGCGCTGATTCAGCGAACCCGGAGATGCAGGCGTTCGGTGTCGAACCGGCACCCGAATCGACGTTCACGCTGACGAGCCGATCTGCAGCCGGGACCGCTCGAATAGACGGGACCGCTGCCGGCACTCCGCAC
>Ga0123338_10002003_pt1 | contig 19239 bp, 18 predicted proteins | sample grotaG_FD_89793 | JGI IMG/M metagenome (GOLD analysis project Ga0123338, IMG submission 89793) | Glacier valley bacterial and archeal communities from Borup Fiord, Nunavut, Canada, to study Microbial Dark Matter (Phase II) -... | ecosystem: Environmental > Aquatic > Freshwater > Ice > Glacier ...
CGAGGTGTTATGCCGCCGGTGCGGCGGGCACCTCGGCCATGTTTTTGAAGACGGCCCTCAGCCGACCGGGCTGCGCTACTGCCTGAACTCGGCTGCCCTGGACTTTGCAGCAGTCCGTAAATAGCGGCGGAGGTGTGACGTGAAAAGATTTGTTTCATTGCTGGCCGTGGTATCGTTTGCCATGCTCGCCCCCGGAGCTGTCTGCGCTGCCGATCTCGAAAGGGCACTCTTTGCCGGAGGTTGTTTCTGGTGTATGGAGGCGCCTTTTGACAAGCTTCCCGGCGTGGTTTCCGTTACCGCCGGCTATACGGGCGGGCATAAGAAAAATCCGACCTATGAGGAGGTGTCTGCCGGAGGCACCGGACATGCCGAAGCGGTACAGGTCGTGTATGATCCGTCCAGAATCTCCTACAGTGCGCTTCTGGCGGTCTTCTGGCGAAATGTTGATCCGACCGTTACGGACCGTCAGTTCTGCGACGTGGGTCATCAGTATCGCGCCGCGATTTTTTACAGGGGAGAGGAGCAGCGTAAGGCGGCGCTGCAGTCAAAAACAGCTCTGGAAAGTAGCAGGCCGTTTCGGGGGGAGGTTGTGACCGAGATAACTCCGGCAGCGGAGTTTTATCCGGCGGAAGAGTACCATCAGCATTACTATAAGAAAAATCCGCTCCGCTACCGCTATTACCGGCTCGGATGCGGCAGGGATAGTAGGTTGAAAGAGCTCTGGGGGAGCGGCGCCGGCAGTTGAACGGTGAATACGAGCCGCTGTCGATTTTCTTGAAGCAGAATATGAGCGCGGTTTGTCAACGGTTGTTACTGTTCATGCGTTGTTGACTCCGTTATGCAAGCCGCACAATTCGGAATCCGCATCTGACGGTCAAAAGTCAATAAACCGACGCGTTCAATGGTTTGACACGTATGGTGGGGTGGGGTGTCCGGCCGCAGGCTGCAACGATGACTGCTGAATCAGTGGGTCCAACCGTTTCTGGCAGTGAACCCAGAGAGCGTGGGCGTCGACGGCATGAAAAATGCAGAGAGATGCAGTTCGGTACTACGCTCAACAAGGTGGCTGGCAGATACATTTTATGGCAAATGGTTCAGTAGAAGCGATAGAGTTACGCGGATTTCGTAAAAACTCAGACATCTATGTCGCCGTGGGTTTGATCGGCATCCTGGCGCTGATGATTATCCCCCTCCCGGCGTTCATGCTCGATATATTTCTGGCTTTTAATATCACGATCTCACTGGCAATTCTGCTGATTTGCCTCTATACAATGCAACCGCTTGATTTTTCGGTTTTCCCTTCCGTCCTGCTGGTCACGACCCTCTTTCGGCTGGCCCTCAATATCGCTGGAACCCGTCTGATACTGCTGCATGGCAGTGAAGGAGCCGAGTCGGCCGGCTCCGTTATAAAGGCTTTCGGCCAGTTCGTGGTCGGGGGCAATTACATCGTCGGAGCCGTGCTGTTCCTGATTCTGGTGGTCATAAATTTTGTGGTTATCACCAAAGGCGCCGGGCGCGTTGCCGAGGTCGCCGCACGCTTTACGCTGGATGCGATGCCGGGCAAGCAGATGGCGATTGATGCCGACCTCTCGGCCGGCCTCCTGACCGATAAAGAAGCGAAGATCCGTCGCATGAAGATATCGCGCGAAGCCGATTTTTACGGTTCCATGGATGGTGCCAGCAAGTTTGTGCGCGGGGATGCGGTTGCCGGCATCATGATCGTACTGATAAATATTTTCGGCGGTCTGATCATCGGGGTCTGGCAGCAGGGCATGCCGCTCATGAGCGCTCTTTCCAACTATACGCTGCTGACGATCGGCGAGGGGCTGGTCGCCCAGATTCCGGCCCTTATTATTTCAACGGCTGCCGGTATCCTCGTCACCCGCTCGGCTGATGAGAATAGCTTCGGCCAGGAGCTCACGGGTCAGTTCCTGAATTACCCCAAGGCTTTTTTTGTTGCCTCCGGTGTCATGTTTTTGTTTGCGCTCATTCCAGGTCTGCCGCATTTTGCTTTTTTGCTGGTATCGGGAGTTACCTTTCTGGTCGGGAAAATGGCCCGGGAGAAGGCGGAGGTTGTCGAGGAATCTGCCGTGGCAGAAACAACCGCCGGCGAGGATTCGATCGATCAGGCGTCAAATATCCGACCCCTGGATGTTCTGGAGCTGGAGGTCGGTTATGGCCTGGTGCCGATGGTTGATGCCGCCCAGAATGGCGAATTGCTGGAACGGATCCGCTCTATCCGCCGCCAGACCGCGCAGAAGATGGGTTTCGTGGTTCCCCCTATCCATATCCACGACAATCTGCAGCTGAAGCCGTATGAGTACAATCTGCTGATTCGCGGTGCGCGGGTGGGGGGGAGCGAGCTGACTGGCCAGTATCTGGCAATGGATTCCGGTGCCGTCACCGCCAACATGCCGGGCATGACGACCAAAGAGCCGGTGTTCGGACTGCCGGCGGTATGGATACGGAGCGAAGATCGGGATCAGGCCCAGATAAACGGTTATACGGTCGTAGACAGCACTACAGTCGTGGCCACTCATGTCAGTGAAATTATCAAACGTTACTCTCACGAGCTGGTCGGCCGGCAGGAGCTGCAGCAGCTCCTTGACAATGTTGCCGTCACGGCTCCCAAGGTTGTTGATGAGCTGATACCGAACCTGCTTAACCTCGGAACGGTGCTGCGGGTCGTCAAGAGTTTGCTCAAAGAAGGGGTGTCGATACGTGATATGCGTACCATCCTGGAAAGTCTGGCCGACTATGCTTCGCTTACCAAAGATCCCGACGTGCTGACCGAGTTTGTCCGGCAGGGGCTGGGGAGATTTATCGTGGATCAGTACAAACTGGAAGATGAAACCCTTTTCCTGGTCACGATAGACCGGGAAGTCGAGGATATGATCGCCGAAGCGATCCAGCCATCTGACCAGGGGAGTTATCTGGCGATAGAGCCGGCGGTTGCCCAGCAGATAATCTCGTCTGTCCGGAGCATGTCCGAACGGTTCGGAGCGAGTGGAGCCCAGCCGCTGCTGCTGGCCTCTCCGTCGATCCGCCGTCACGTCCGGAAATTGATTGAGCGCTTTGTCCCGCATATGGCGGTGCTCTCACACAACGAAATACCTCAGAATGTTAAAATACAGTCACTAGGGGTGGTAAGTTTAAATGCTGGTTAAAACATTTCAAGCGGCGAGTATGCCGGAAGCGCTGCGCATGATAAAGGCGGAACTCGGGCCTGATGCCATGATACTCTCGACCAAAAAAGAGAGGACCGGCGGCTTCCTTGGGTTTTTCAGCAAGCAGGTCTACCGTGTTACGGCGGCGATCGACCCGGTTCGCAAACCGGCTCCACCACAGGCTCCTCCTGTCATCCCTCGCGATATGGCACCACGTGAGCGGACCGCGCGGGAAGAGATGGAAAGTTCAATGCTGGCTCCCCTGGCGCGGGAACTGAAAGATCTGCGCGAAAAGGTGGAGTCTCTTACCCGCCGTGAAGAGGAAGCCCGCGCGGAAGCGAAGCAGACCGATGAAGCGGAGACGACAGAACAGCAGGATGTCGGGATAAACCTCAAAAATATTCCCCGCTCCGATCTGGAGGAAATCAAAAAGCTGCTCCTTGCGACGCTGGCAAAAAGCCAGGAGGGGGGCACCAAAGATGTCCAATGGCCGATACTCGCCGACGGGGACGCCCTGGAGATGCAGTCGGGTGCGGATCTCCTCCCGGAAGATTCCCCTCTGGCCAGAGAGTTGGCAGCCAGCGGAGTTTCTACCGCTCTGATCAGGAAAATTGTCGATACACTCAACACGCTGCCGCTACAGAGCGGCAGCCAGAGTGTCAAGGGGCGGCTGGGTGAAACACTCGGTCGTTTGATCAAATTCGCCGGTGCGCTCAAACTGAAAAAAAACTCTCCCCGCATCATCGCCCTGGTCGGACCGACCGGCGTCGGCAAGACAACAACGACCGCCAAGCTGGCCGCCATGTACGCCCTCAATAAAGGGAACAAAGTGGCGCTCATTACCATGGACATCTTCAGGGTGGGGGCGGTCGAACAGCTCAAAACCTATTCACGTATCATGGGGATCCCGCTGGAGGTCGCTTCAACCCCCAAAGAGCTGGAAAAGGCTGTTGAGAAGCACGCGGCCTGTGATCTGATTTTTATCGATACCGCCGGGCGCAGCCACAAGGATAAGGAAAAACTTGATGAAATGAAGAACTTCCTGGAGAATAAAATACCGATGGAGGTCTATCTCTGCCTTTCGGCCACCACCAAGGATCGCGAGCTGGAAGAAATTCTGAACCGATTCAGAATTTTTCAGGTTAATAAGGTTGTTTTTACAAAAATCGATGAATGTGAAAGTTTCGGGAATATGGTCAACCTATTGATGAAGGATAATCTGCAGATCGCCTATTTTACTACCGGCCAGCGTGTGCCCGAAGATATCGAAATTGCGACACCGGCCAAGCTGGCAGATATGATTTTTCGTGAGGGGGCAGAATGAGCACCGTGTCAGGAACGGGCGATCAGGCTGACACTCTCCGCCAGATGGCTCGCACAGCAAAAATGAATCAGAGGGGTGATTCCCCTTCCGCGGGCGGATTGTCCGATCAGCAGGGGATACGGGTCATCTCGGTTACCAGTGGCAAAGGTGGCGTCGGCAAGAGCAATGTCGTCTCCAATCTGGCCATAGCGCTTTCGGCCCAGGGGAAGAAAGTACTGCTGATCGACGCTGACCTTGGGCTCGGAAATCTGGATGTCCTGCTGGGGCTCTCGCCTGTTTACAACCTGAATGATGTCCTGAACGGCGACAAGGGGATTATGGACATCCTGATTGACGGCCCGGCCGGAATCAAGATCATTCCAGCCGGCTCGGGCGTACAGGAGCTGACCAGCCTCGGGCAGCATGCAAAGCTGAAGCTGCTGGACGAGCTGGAGATGCTGGAAGAGCAGTTCGACATAATGATTGTCGACACCGAAGCGGGTATTTCTGAAAATGTCACCTATTTCACCGTTGCCGCCCAGGAAATTTTTGTAGTGGTCACTCCCGAGCCGACCTCTATCACCGATGCCTACGCCCTGATTAAACTTCTGGCGACCCGCTATTCGGAACATCACTTCAAGGTTCTTGTCAATATGGCCAAGGACAGTGAGGAGGCGCTGGAGGTCTTCCGCAAGCTGGCCAACGTGGCGGGCCGTTTCCTGGACATTTCGCTCGATTACCTGGGGTGTGTTGTCAAGGATGAGAAAGTCGTCGAGGCTGTCAAGCGTCAAAAAGCCGTCACCGAACTTTTTCCCGATTCTGAAGCGGCTCAATGTTTTCACACGCTGGCCAAGCGCGTTGTGGAAAACAAGCGTCAGAGCCGGGTCAAAGGCAATATCCAGTTTTTCTTCCGAAGGATGCTTGATAATGCGGGAGGAAACTAAAACCATGACTGACGGGGGCGGTTTCAGCCCGGGCGTAGGCCCCTCTGCTGATCGCGAGCAGCTGATACTGGCGCATATGCCGCTGGTGCGCTATCTGGTCGGCAGGATGGCGGCCAAACTCCCTCCGCACCTTGATCAGCAGGATCTGACCAGTTCAGCCATGATTGGTCTGATAAATGCAGCAGACCGTTATGACCCCTCCCGGGGCGTGCTCTTTAAAACCTTTGCCGAACAGCATATCCGCGGAACGATTCTGGATGAGCTCCGTTCATACGATGTACTCAGCCGCTCCATGCGGGACAAGTACAAGCGGCTGGAACGGGAAATGCGCGGGCTTGAAAACCTGCTTGGACGCCACCCGACCAGCGAAGAGGTGGCCGCCGCGCTGCAGATCACCCTTGACGACTATTATGAACTTCTTGACGACGTACACGTGTTCACCTTTATCAGCCTGGACGATAGCTGGGAGGGGGATGACGGTAGCCCGCTCTGCCTGGCGGACGTGCTGTGCGAAGCCGAAGCAAAAAGCCCGCAGCAGCAGGTCATGACCATGCAGCTGGCCGAGGCGCTTGGGGGGGCCATTGATACATTGCCCGAGAAGGAACGGTTGGCGGTAACGCTCTATTACAACGAAGATTTCAATCTCAAGGAGATCGGTGAGACGCTTGGACTGACCGAATCCCGGATTTCACAGCTCATCAGTCAGGCGATGGTCAGGTTGCGCTCGCGTCTCAGGCTGCACCGGGGCTAGCAAGAGGGGAAACTATGAACAGTGGTATGTACGCAGCAGTATCGGGGAGCCTGGCCGCCATGCGCCGCATGGAGGTGATCAGCAATAATCTGGCGAATATAAATACCCCCGGTTATAAAAAAGATAAGATGTCCTTCGAAGGCTTGCTGGCCGGCAGCGTCAACCCTCCGGCCGTTCCACAGGGGACAACCGCCGATCCAATTCTGCAGAAGGAAAATATCTATATTGATTATGCCAGCGGTCCGACGAGTCAGAGTGGTAATCCACTCGACCTGGCGCTTGATGGCGATGGCTTTTTTGCTGTTACCACCCCGGAAGGAACCGCCTACACCCGCCAGGGTAATTTTCGTACATCTGTTGACGGCACTCTGGTGACCGTGGATGGTTACCCGGTACAGGATTCGGGTGGGGGTGCAATCCGCATCCAGGGGAGCCGGGTTGAAATCGATGCCAAAGGGGGCGTTACGGTTGACGGCACCCAGGCCGGCGCGATCTCGGTCGTGGACTTTGAAAAGCCGTATAATATGACCAAGATTGGCAACGCGCTGTTTGTCCCTGCCGGACCGCAGGCGGTTCCTCAGGCCGGCAAGGCGCAGGTCCAGCAGGGGCACATCGAAGGTTCCAACGTTGAGAGCATATCGGAAATGGTACAGATGATCGAAACCAACCGCTATTTCGAGGCGTGCTCAAAGGTTATTAAAGGGTTCGACGATTTGGCCACAAAAGCTGCCAATGATCTTGGCAGGGTCTAAGATTTCATCTACCTACAAGGAGCTACACCATGATTCGTTCACTCTGGACCGCCGCATCCGGCATGCAGGGACAACAGAAGAGCATCGACGTTGTTGCCAACAACCTGGCTAACGTAAATACAACCGGTTTCAAGCGGAGTCGGGCGGATTTTCAGGATCTGATTTATCAGAACCTGAAAACAACCGGTTCGCCGGCAACCAACGCTACCCAGGTCCCGACCGGAATCCAGATCGGTTTGGGAAGTCGTCTGGCATCGGTTACAAAGATTTTCACGGCGGGAGATTTCACCCAGTCAGGGAACGAGCTGGATGTCGCCATCGAAGGAGACGGTTTTTTCTCGATTACGATGCCCGACGGTACTACCGGCTATTCCAAGGCCGGCGCTTTCAAGCGCGACAGCACCGGGCAGATTGTAACGCCCGACGGTAATCCGCTTTCTCCTCCAATCCTCATACCGAACAATGCCACGAAGATAAATATCGGCAGTGACGGAACCGTTTCGGTGCAGGTGGCCGGACAGAGCGCCACTACGACGGTAGGAAATATCGAATTAGCGTCTTTTTCCAATCCGTCCGGCCTCTCCAGCCAGGGGAAAAACATCTATCTCCCGACTGACGCCTCAGGGACAGCTACGGTCGGCACTCCCGGAAAGGATGGGCTCGGTACGATCGCCCAGGGACTTCTGGAGATGAGCAATGTCAACGTGGCGGAAGAGATGGTCAATATGATCGTCGGCCAGCGTGCCTACGAGATCAACGCCAAGGCGGTCACAGCTTCGGACGAGATGCTGCAGACGGCCAATAACCTGAAACGATAACACCGGACCAGACTCCACATGAAACTCTTACTGTCACATGTTCTCATTCTGCTCCTCGCCGTAGCGCTACTCCCCCCCTGTGAGTCCTCATCTGCAACCGGTCGGGAACAGGAGGTCCGAGATGCTGTCACCTCTTTTGTCACAACCCGTACTGCCGAAATGGGGTGGGATGTACGCATCCGCCGCATAACAATTGCTGACGCTTTGAAATTCCCGGAGGGGAAGGTTGAGTACGAGATCATCGCCCCGCAGCAGTGGGAAGGGTGGGGGAATATAAACATAGCTGTTATTGCCCGGCAGAAAGAGAGGGTGTTGCGCAATATTTCGGTCAGAGTGGATGTTGAAGCGTTGACTGATATGGTTGTCGCCCTGCATCAGATTGAACATGGGGAACTGATCTCTGCTGCCGATGTTGTACTGAAAAAGCTGGAAATATCGCAGAATACACGTTTTGCCGCCCGGACGATCGATGATGTGGTCGGGAAAAAAACCCGCATGACCATCAGGGCCAATCAGACGGTTCGCGCTGATCGGGTCGAAAAGGTACCGCTCGTCAAGCCGGGCCAGATGGTGACTATTGTTGCGGAAAATGAAGTGCTGAGAGTCTCCGTCTCCGGAAAGGCCCGCAGTGCCGGTGCAGAAGGGGATACCATCAGGGTGCAGAACCTGACCTCACTCAAAGAAATAGCGGCCGTAGTCGTCAGCGCAACCACCGTGCAGGTTGCTTTCTGAACAGAACCCGGTCGAAGGAACGTACATGAAACAGATATGTTTGCTACTGATGCTTTTGCTGCTATCCGCGTGCGCGGTTGAAAAGACCGACATCAAGACCGCCGGTTTTGAGGAACCGCAGACGAAGCCCGCCGCTGATTATTCGAACGGTTCGATCTGGCAATCGGCATCAGCCAGCTTGACCGAAGATCTGAAAGCCCGCCGCAGGGGGGACACCCTCACTATTGTTATCTCCGAGACCGCCAGTGCTTCCAAGGAGGCCAAGACCGGGACATCGCGAGACAGCTCGGTGAGCGCCGGGATACCCAACCTGCTGGGACTTGAGAACAGCAGTTTCGTCAAGAATAATCTCACCGATTTGGCCAAGCTGATCAGTGCCAGTACCAATTCAACATTCAAGGGTTCCGGTTCCACTTCGCGTCAGGAAAATCTGAATGCGACCATCACCGCCCGCGTGGTGGATGTACTCCCGAGCGGCAACCTGATGATAGAGGGGCGGCGCAATATCAGGGTCAACGAAGAGGATCAGATTATTGTGCTTGAAGGGACGGTGCGCTCGCGTGATATTGCCCCTGACAACACCGTTAATTCGATCTACATCGCCGATGCGCGCATCAGCTATTCCGGGCGGGGAATCATCTCCGACCGGCAGAGTCCAGGGTGGCTGATGAATATTTTTGACAAGATCTGGCCGTTCTGATCGTTGGACATCTGTGCATCCACAAAGGGTAACCTCATGAAAAACTTAGCAACCATCATAGTATGTGCCCTTGTAATCTTGGCGACATCCACCGCCCACGCGATCCGGATCAAGGATATCGCTTCGTTCGAAGGGGTACGGGACAACCAGCTGATCGGCTATGGCCTGGTGGTGGGGTTGAACGGCTCCGGAGACAGCGATCAGGCCAAGATTCAGACCCAGTCTGTCGTAAATATGCTTGAGCGGATGGGGATCACCACCTCCGCCAATGATATCAAGCTTAAAAACGTAGCTGCCGTCATGGTAACGGCGAATCTCCCCCCCTTTGCCAAACAGGGAAACCGCCTGGATGTTCTGGTCTCATCCCTGGGCGATGCCAAAAGCATTGCCGGCGGCACACTGCTCATGGCTCCGCTGAAAGGTGCCGACAACCAGGTTTATGCCGTCGCCCAGGGGTCGATCCTGACCAACTCCTTTGCTTTTGGCGGGCAGGGCGCCACCGCACAGAAGAACCATCCGACCGCCGGGCGAGTGCCGAACGGAGCGCTGGTAGAGCGGGAGCTTCCCAACACTCTGGCGGGCAAGTCGGTATTAAACCTGAACCTGAGTGTCGCCGATTTCACCACCGCCTCGCGCATCGTTTCGGCGGTTAATGACAAGTTCAAGAGCGCCGTTGCCGTCAGCAGAGACCCAGGTTCGGTGACCTTGACGATCCCTGAAGCATATGCAAACAACGCTGTCGAGTTTGCGGCGGCTCTGGAGCGACTTGAGGTCAAGCCGGATGTACATGCAAAAGTGGTGCTGAATGAGCGCACCGGTACAATTGTGCTGGGAGAGAACGTGCGGATTTCTACCGTGGCGATCACTCACGGCAGTCTGACGCTGGTCATCAAGGAAACTCCGCTGGTATCGCAACCGGCACCGCTCAGCAAGGTCGGCGAGACAAAAGTTGTGCCGCGCACCGATTTGAAAGTCGCGGAGGAAAACCGGAGGCTGATGGTGCTGCAGGAAGGTGTCAGTATCGGTGACGTTGTCCGTGCACTCAATATGCTGGGGGTGACTCCGCGCGATCTGATCAGCATTCTCCAGGCGGTTAAGGCGGCAGGGGCACTGCAGGCGGAGCTGTCGATTATTTAAAACTAAATCTTTACACGCAGCGGGACGATAAGAGTCAATATGGATATGAAAATCGCCACAGCAATGCCGGATACATCCGAAAACGCCGCGGATAAGGCGCGCCTGCTTCAGCGGGCGTCTTCGAACGGTACTGCCGGGGTGACAGAAAAACAGCGCCTGCAGGCCAAAAAGGTTTCGCAGGATTTTGAAGCGCTGTTCGTCGGCATGATGATGAAGTCGATGCGCGCAACGGTCGGAAATGATAAGTTAACCGGTGGTGGTCATGGTGAAGATGTCTATCGATCGATGCTGGATCAGGCATATGCCGATGCCTCTGTGAAACGGGGTGGCGGGTTGGGGATCGCTAAAATAATTGAAAAAGATATCATCCGTCAGGAGAGCCGCAAGGTTGCTCCAAAGGTTGATCGTCAGGAATAGTAACCGTAACCGGTGGAGTCCTAACAAATGGAACTGAAAAAAATGATCGAAGAGATAACTGTCCAGACCGGGCTGTTGAATGAACTGCTCCAGGTGCTTGAACGGGAGACGGCGGAAATGGGGGATGTCAACATCAACGCCATGAACCTGTCCAACCAAGCCAAGGAAGAGCTGACAGCCAGGATTGCAAAGCAGACACCACATCTGCAGCAGGCGATTTCCGCTCAAGCTGTTCGTGAAGGTCTTCCGGGATCGGCCTCGCTCGGTACGGTTGCAGCGCATATTGCAAAAAGAGGCAACCGGGATCCGCTCGCCAGGCAGCAACAGATTCAGAGGACCGCCGAGCGGGTTCAACAGGTGGCGGCATTGAACCGGGAGATTGCCGAACGGTTCTCGTCAGCCGTTACCACCTCGCTCAATATGATTACGCGTCTGGTCAACCAATCAAATGTCTATGGTCAATCAGGTGGCTATCTGCAGCGCCCTTCAGGTGCAGTGATGATCAACAGGGAGGCATGACATGGGACTCAGTACGGCCATGGAGATCGGTAAGAACGGTCTCAATATATATCGTGTTGCACAGGAAGTAACCGGTGAGAACATCGCCAACGTCAATACCCCCGGCTATTCGCGTCAGCGGGTTATCCTTGAAAGCGCGCCGCCTACGACAGCAAATGGTTTCCCACTCGGAACAGGAGTGCGCATCGCTACCGTGGAGCGCTATTACGATGGCCTGCTACAGCAGCAACTCACAAATGCCCAGACGACACAAGGGTATGACACTACCAAATCAACTGTGTTGCAGCAGATAGAACCGACGTTTAACGAGGTTGCCCAGGATGGGCTTGGTGCGGCTATTTCCGGCTATTTCGGCGCATGGCAGGATTTGACGCTCAATCCGGCAGGTTCAGCGGAGCGCCAGACTGTGTTAAGCCGCGCCCAGATTTTGACGGACAATTTTCATTCCGTCAGCACAGCCCTCAATGATTCGATCTCAATCCAGAACGACACTCTTGTGCCGCTTACAAACGACATCAATGCGACGCTCAAAAACATAGCGCAGCTCAACAGCCAGATCAGGACAACTGAGTTGGTGAGCGGCAATGCCAATGAGATCAGGGATCAGCGGGATCAGTTGGTGCGCGACCTTTCCCAGCAGATCGGGATTACCTACACGGAAAACAGTGATGGAACAACCGACATCAAATATGCGGATGGTGGCGAGGCCCTGGTAACAGGTTCAGCGGCAGGCACTTTTTCTCTCGACAAAACAACAGATCCTAACAAGTTTGCAGTCCAGTTGACGCCCGCCGGCGGGACCGTGGCGGCGACAGTGGCCCCCGTAACCGGCCAACTGGGTGCCACCGTGGCGCTTCGCGATACGATCATTCCCGGCTATTTGCAGCAGGTCAATGATTTGGCCACAACGATTACCAGCCAGATCAATACTCAGCATAAGCTCGGATCCGATCTGACGGGTGCTGGCGGAATAGACTTTTTTGATGGCACTGCTACAGATGCCGCAACATTTAAACTTAATCCGCTTTTGACCAACACTAATCAAATCGCGGCGTCAAGTAACGCGCTGCTTACCGGCGATAACAGCAATGCTCTGAAGCTGGCTCAAATGCAGAACCTGAAGTTGATGTCAGGGAATACCAGTACCTTCAACAGCTACTTTGATAGTCTGGTCAGTAAGGTAGGTCTTGATGTGAGTTCAAGCAAAAATACCGAGGCGCAGGATATCGCCTTCACCAGGCAGTTGACAACACTCCGGGAGTCAAATTCCGGCGTCTCGCTGGATGAAGAACTGACCAACCTGATAAAATATCAGCGTTCGTACCAGGCTTCGGCCAAGCTGATAACCACAGCGACCGAGATGATGGATACGGTCATCAATATGATCCGTTAGCGAGTTAAAAAGTGACATCCCTCTAAGAATCAGGAGAATATATGCGCGTTACGTCAAATATGTCTGCCGATACCTCTCTTTACAATATACAGCAGGGACGTGCGAAGCTGGACAGGTTGCAGGAGTTAACCTCCTCTGGAACTGCAGTCAATCGCCCGAGCGATGACCCGATCAACACGAGGCTCCTGCTGGATATCGTAGACAAGGTCAAGTCAACCGATCAGTACAGCAGCAACATCACGAAGTCGGATATCTGGCAGCAGTTTACAAGTACCGCCCTGACCGGCATGTCCGATACGCTGCAGCAAGCCAAGGAGCTGGCCGGTACACTCGTCGACGGGATTACTGACACGGCGCTTAGAGCCGGTGTCGTCTCGCAATTGCAGGCGTTAAAGCAGCAGATGATCGACATGGGCAATACCCAGACCGGCGATCAATATATCTTTGGCGGGGCAAATAATGCCACGCCGCCCTTTACAAATTCACCCGTGCAGCTGCCACCTCCAGCTGCACAAAACCCGGACTTTGCATTCTATACTGGTGATGAAAGCAACATAAATGTTGAGATCGGGAACAACGCCGCGCCGATGACGATGAATATCCCTGGTAACCAGATCCTCACCGCAGATACGGCAACATCACAAAACTATGGTTCAACAAACATACTACAAGCATTCGATGACATGATTTACGCCGTACAGGCAAACGATGTAACCGGAATCAGGGCCAGCTCCCAGGCTCTTGGGGAAGGTGCAAAGCAGATTTTTAATGCTATAACGGATGTTGGTTCACGTATGACCCGTCTTGACAGTTTCACCAAGATGAACGAGAACACAAGGAACACCTTGATGACGGTGTACAGCAACACCCAGACGGTTGATTATGCCAAGCTTGGTGTGGAGCTGAGCCAGCAACAGGTGGCCTTTGAGGCTTCGCTGTCGGCCACGGCAAAGCTGTCGCAGTTGTCGCTTCTTGATTATTTGTAGCTTAAGAATTGTTTTTGCTTATGAGGCGAGGCCGTTCGGGTTTCGCCTTTTTTATACTGGCTTCTGCCTGAAAATGCATTGACCTTCCCGTACTCCGGTCTTATAAATAATCCATGCCCTTTCCTTTTGCCACCTTTGCCACAAAGCCCCGCAAGCAGGTCTCCATCCGTCGCAACGTCTTCCGCCTTTCCATGCCGGTCCTTCTTTCATCCCTTTTTCAGCGTCTAGTCTCAATTGTCGATGTCTTCCTGACCGGCGGCCTGGGCGCCTCTGCCATCGCTGCCGCCGGTCTGGGGCAGCTGCTGATGGTGACCACGATGACGGTTTTCTGGGGGTTGTCGACCGGAGTGACCGTTGTGATCTCACACCTCTGGGGTGCCGGACGGCGTGAAGATGCCGGCAGGGCGGCATATGTGGCATGCCTGGCCGGCTTGGTCATGACGGTGGTCTGTTCACTGGCCGGTTCCCGCTGGGGTGGTGACATCGCCCGGTTGATGGGGGCCTCCGGCGATGTTCAGGAAATGGCTGCCGAATACATCCGACTGGTGTTTCTCTGGATGATCTGGACTACCGGGCTGAACCTCCTCTCGGCCATCATGCATGGCACCGGTGACACCCGCACCCCGATGGAAGCTATCATTCTGGTTAATATCCTCCACGTACTGCTGGCCTGGCCGCTGATTTACGGGAAATGGGGCATGCCGGCACTGGGGGTCAAGGGGGCGGCGATCGCCATCAACAGCTCCGAGTTCGTCGGCTTCACCTATCTGCTGATACAGGCGCTGCGCAAACACTATATTACCTTCAGCCGCCCCGATTTTGGACTCTTCGGCAGAATCTGGAAGATCGGCTGGCCGGTGGCGCTGGAACGGGTTGCCCAGCAGAGCGGCCAGCTGTTCTACTCCAGCTTCATCATCGCCTACGGCACAACCGCCTACGCCGCTCACCAGATCGGTCTTTCGATAGAATCACTCTCGTTCATGCCGGGAGCCGGAATGGGAATCGCTGCGGCGACGCTGATGGGGCAATCGCTGGGTGCCGGCAAGCTCCGTCGTGCCCGGATTAGTCACAACGAGGCGCTCCGGCTGGCTATTGTTGTCATGACCGTTATGGCACTGCTGTTTTTCTTCGCCCCGCACTTTCTGATCGGTCTCTTCAGCCAGGACCCGGATGTGATTGAGAAGGGGAGCGTGTTTCTTAAGTTAGTCGCCTTTGCCCAGATCCCGCTGGCAATATCGTTCGTCTATGCCGGCAGCCTGCGCGGTACCGGTGACACCTTTTATGTCTTCATCATCACGCTGGTTGCGATGTGGGGAATCCGGGTGGCGCTGTCATGGGTGGCGTCAAGCTGGCTGCATCTGTCTCTTTATGCCGTGTGGGGGGTCTTTCTGATCGACTGGTATTTCCGCGGGGCGGCCTTTGCATGGCGCTATCACCGGCGCGATCTGCATGGCGTGGTTCTGTAGCCGGTGTAATGTTTATCAAAAACGGTAGTTCAATAACACGGAGACACTGCCAAAAGTAGGCGCTTCTAAGCGAGAACACGGAGAAATCAAAGGCTTAAAGTTTAAAGCAAAATATCCTTTTTGGTGGACCATAAAACTACTTATTTTATCTATAACTCTCAAATTTTACTCGTGTTCTCCGTAACCCAGTGTTTCAAATGCTTTTTATAGGTTTATTTGTCTTCATACTTGTAGCCGACACCATACAAGGACTGGATTAATTCCTCGCCTGGTCCGGCAACCGCCATTTTTTTGCGCAGCTTCTTGATGTGGCTGTCGATGGTGCGGTCGCTGACGATCCGCTGGTCCGGGTAGATATGGTCCATCAGGTGCTGGCGCCCGTAGATGCGTCCGGGGTTTGCCGCCAGAAGAGTGAGGAGCTTGAATTCGACGGCGGTGAGATCCAGATCGATGCCGTGAAGGGTTGCCCGGTAACGTGATTCGTCGAGAGACAGTCCGGCCGCAATCGGAGCCACTCCACCACCCCGCCGCAACACCGCCTTGACCCTGGCGACAACCTCGCGGGGACTGAAAGGCTTGCAGATGTAGTCAGCAGCCCCAAGCTCCAAACCAAGCAGGCGGTCTATCTCCTCTACCCTCGCTGTCGTCATGATGATCGGCGTCGCTGAAAAAGTACGTATCTCCTTGCAGATCTCCACTCCCCCCTTTCCCGGCAGCATCAAATCGAGCAGAATCAAGCAGGGGTGATGCTCATGAACCCATGGCACGACCGCCAGTCCGTCAGCAAGAGTGTGCGTTTTAAAACCGGCCTGGCAGAGATAATCAACGAGAATCTGTGCCAGCTTATCTTCATCTTCAACAATCAGGACGATTCCGCTCATACGACGACTCCCGGCAACTCTATTCTGATCCAAAGCCCGCCGAACGGTGAGCTCTCTGCCGTGATCTTTCCGCCATGTGCTTCAACTATATTGCGGCAGATAGCGAGCCCCAGGCCTGCGCCTCCTGTCGATCTGTTGCGGGAAGATTCCACCCGGTAGAGCCGTTCAAACAGCAGCTTCAGTTCTGAGGGGGGGACGCCGGGCACCGAATCCATGAAATCCAGTGCAACGATGCCGCTTTCCCGCCGCAACGTGATCTTCAGCGTGCCCCCGCCGTCGGTATATTTCAGCGAATTGCCGAGCAGATTGGAAAATAGCTGCTGCAGCCGTTCTTTATCACCAAAAACAGACGCGCCACCGGCTTCGGGAAGCGCAACTTCAAGCAGTATGTTCTTGGTGAGAAATTCGCCCCGGTGTAGCGCAATGGTTTCCGCCAACACGTCTGCCAGATCCAGCCCGGTTTTCCGGTAGGTGAGCGCTCCGGCGTCCGACAGCGACAGCTGATAAAGATCGTCCACCAGCCTGCCGAGCCGTTGTACTTCGTCGTGCAGCGAGTTGATTGATTCACGATTCGGCTGGCGAATGCCATCTTGAAGCGCTTCGACCTCTCCCCGTAGAATTGCCAGCGGGGTACGCAGTTCGTGCGAGATGTCCGCAACCCATTGTCGCCTGGTCAGCTCGCTTTTTTCCAGCGCCAGCGCCAGTGAATTGAAATCGCCCGCCAGTTGACCAAGTTCGTCCTGTGATGTGACCGGCACCCGGACGGTGAAACTGCCCGCCGCCAGTTGATGTGTTGCCAGGGCCAGTTCGCCGAGCGGGCGGACGAGGCGACGGGCGAGCAGGAGAGAGAGAACCGACGACAGCAGAACCACGGCTGCAGCAACCAATGCGAAGGCCGACTTCTGTTCACGTAAAAATCGCCGTTGCGGTGTGTCCAGTATGTTTGTACGCGGCAGAAGGCCGAGATATCCCACCGTTTTTCCCTGGTATAGCAAGGGCGTTACGGCATTATCAAGCGGCACTGTGCCGTGATCTACAAGAGCTTTCCTGTTGGCGTCAAGCAGGAAAAGGCGCTGATCAAAGTGCTGTGCCAGATGCGGCGGTAACGGTACGGGTTTGCTTCCATTAAAACGTTGCGGTGGTGCCCCGCCCGGCATCCTCTCTCCCTGTGGTGGTGGCGCTGCGGGCAAAGCAGCAGCAACCAGCTGGCTCCATCGCGCCGGGTCGCGTTGCAGGAAATCCCAGCTCTGCTCCGTGCTGTAGCTCTTCTCAAGATTTACCGCCAGTCGCGATATTCCTGTTTCTTCCATCGCGTTGAGAAACCTGAGAAAGCCTCTGTTGAGGCTCCATTGCATGATCAGGGCCGAGCTGATAACGGCAAGGCCTGCAGCAGTAAGTATTACCAAAAACAACTTGTGAGCAACACCAAGTTTCATGACATCACCTCCTGTGCCACGTTATTTTTAACACAGGTTGGTGCCTCAGAGGCACACACTTTCGGCCAGGTATCCATATTTCCTCATTTCTTCCACATTTCCTGCACATTCTGGTGTTAAGCAGTACTCTCGAACACTTGAGCGAAAGGTGGTGATGCTGCGAGCACGACAAAATCTATCGGGAAAGGAGCTGGCATCAGAAAAAAACGGATAAGGAAGTGAAAATGTTCAATTGCATGGCGCGTGGGTATGCCTGCCGTTATCAGGATATCTTCAGGTGCCGTAAAAGAAAGGAGCGCGCAAAATGGTAAGTTCAATTGGGAGCAGTACAGGCGGATTAAATGCCGCCGCATTGAAAAAGATGCAGGAAGAGATGTTCAAGGCGGTTGACAGCAACAGCGACAACAAGATCGACAAAACAGAAATGAGTGCCTACCAGCAGGCCCAACAGGCGAACGGTGGGCAGGGTGGGCCAAGTGTTGACGACATTTTCAAGAATCTGGATGCTGATAACGACAGTGCTATCAGCAGGCTTGAATCAGATGCGGGGATTGCCAAACTCGCCCAGCAGATGCAGAGCGGAAAAACTGCTTCAGACCCCTCCTCTGAGTTGAAGGCCAAGGTATTCAACAGCGCCGATCAGAACGGGGATGGCAGTATCAGCAAGGATGAATTGACAACTTTGATGGCTAACTCCAGCCAGAGCAGTACCGACATTGCTGAAACATTCGATGCTCTGGATACGAGCCAGGACGGTTCCATCAGCAAAAGTGAATCCGATGCTGCCGTCGACAAGGGCGGCCAACAGCGGAAGGCTCAGGGGCCGCCTCCACCACCCCCGACGTCGGACAGTTCGTCATCTGAGAGTACATCCAGTACCACGGTTTTTGACGAACTGGATACGAATGAAGACGGGACCGTCAGTGCCAGTGAATTGTTGGCGGCGTTTACAAATAGCGACGGTAGTTCGTCTGACAGCAGCTCTTCGTCAAGCACTTCTGCGGAGAGTTCCGCCGTCAAGCAACTTCTTGACGCCATGGACACTAACAAAGATGGCAGTGTCAGTAAGGGCGAATTGGCGGCAGCTCTTGCCAAGACGGGCAAGCAGAGTGATGCACAGGGGACGTCTGACAGTTCTTCAGCCACCTCTTCTGCTGACGCAGTAAAAACCAAAGATTCTGCACTCTTTGCCGCAGCAATAAAAAGTTATATGCAGGCAAGTATGAACAGTTTTGCCCAAAGTTCCACGGCTGCAACGTTCTCTTCTTCCGCCGTGTACGGGTAAGAATTGCCGGGATTTGACAACCTATGAAAGCAGGCTGGACCTCTTTGAGGGTGCCGTAGTGAATGCCGACCGACTGACGCATTCAATTTCTTTAAATTCGTAGTAGCCCTCAGAGATGACGTCGCCCACCGTCGTCACAGCCCGCTTCTCATGGTAGAATCATAGCAATAAAAGATAATGTGAACGAGGGCCGCTAAACTGATATGGTGGTTAGCGGCTTTATCGTGCTCGGCGTGGCAGTTTCTTGTCGCGCTTGGGTTTGGAGTGAAAAATGAGCACGGCACCTTATGCAGCGTGCATATTCAGTATCATCTTCCTGGTCTTTCTGCCCGGCTGCGTCGTCGGCCCCGATTATCGCACACCTGTTGTGGCAACCCCGCCAGCATGGCATACGGAACTCTCAGGTGGCTTGAAAAACAGCGGGGATGAATCTGCCCGGCTTGCCCGGTGGTGGCAGACACTTGGCGACCCGCTGCTGTCCGCCCTGGTTGAGGAGGCTGCTGCAAACAACCTTGATCTCAAGCTCGCAGGAGCGAGATTGAGGGAGTCCCG
>Ga0123338_10002004_pt1 | contig 19230 bp, 17 predicted proteins | sample grotaG_FD_89793 | JGI IMG/M metagenome (GOLD analysis project Ga0123338, IMG submission 89793) | Glacier valley bacterial and archeal communities from Borup Fiord, Nunavut, Canada, to study Microbial Dark Matter (Phase II) -... | ecosystem: Environmental > Aquatic > Freshwater > Ice > Glacier ...
ATGGCTATGAAGCTACCACACTCAGGACAGGTGAAAATAAATTAAATTTTAAATTTAAAAGCACCGATGATAAAATCATTTCAATTACGGATGATGCGTACAAAGGCAAAGTAGTAGTAGTACAGATAATGGGCTCCTGGTGCCCGAACTGTATGGACGAGACCAGGTTCCTGAGTGATTATTATAACGAACACAGCAAAGAAGGGTTTGAAGTAATTGGACTTGCATACGAGCGGACTACGGATATTGAAAGGTCAAAGAAATCAATCTCTTTGTTTCAAAACAGGTTTCATGTTAATTACCCGATACTTATCACCGGCGTTACGGTTACAGACTCAATGCTTACAGAAAAAACGTTGCCTCAGCTCAATAAGATAAAAGGTTTTCCTACTTCTATATTTATCGATAAGAAAGGAGTTGTAAGAAAAATTTATACCGGCTTCACCGGCCCCGGGACTGGTGCATATTACGATGCTTTTAAAAAAGAGTTTGATGAATTAGTGAAGGGATTGCTGGCGGAGAAATAAATAGATCAATGTGTGCGATAGCTGCCTGAATGTACGATTGCCGGGATCATCGGACTAATTACAGTTTGGCAACGTTCGTTATCAATTCTATAAAAAGCTGCTGGCGCAGGCAGCGTTTTAGTAATAGCTGAATGTTGTGTTTTAATAATTCATCAATCGTGATTCATACTAATGTGGTGTAAAATATACTATCACTTAATAAGTTCCTTCCAGCCTTCCGCTATCAGCAGATCACTGCCTGCCTGATTTCAGCTGAAGGCTGACGGCTGATAGCAAATACATAAAACTTACCCTTAACTTACCACCAGGAATTTTACCATTCGTAAATCATTACAAGTTGTTATCTTCATAGCCTGTACTAAACTATAACTTTTGCACTGCTAAAAATTTTATAATGACTTCACGCAGAGATTTTCTTCAAAATACCACAACTGTGCTGGGTGGTGGGATATTAGCTTCTTCGTTCATCAACCATCCGTTTGCTATTTTTAAAAACCGTATTGCCCCGAGTGATCAACTGAACATTGGTGCTATAGGTATTAATGGTATGGGTTGGGCAGATGTAAACGCCGCGCTTAAATTGCCTGGTGTTAACCTGGTTGCACTATGCGATGTAGACAAGAATGTGCTGGATAAGCGCATGGCAGACCTTTCTAAAATGAACATCGATACCGGCAAGATAAAAACATACAGCGATTATCGCCAGTTACTTGATCGCAAAGACATCGATGCCGTTATCATCGGCACACCCGATCACTGGCATGCACTTATAATGATGCACGCATGTGCTGCGGGTAAGGATGTATATGTTGAAAAACCTGTCGGTAATTCCATTGGGGAATGTCGCAGCATGGTAGATGCCCAACAGCGTTATAAGCGAGTGGTACAGGCCGGACAATGGCAACGCAGCCAGCAACATTTTAAAGACGCTGTTGACTTTGTTCAAAGCGGGCAGCTGGGTAATATTAGAACGGTTAAAGTATGGTGCTACCAGGGATGGATGAAGCCCGGTCCGGTAGTCGCCGATTCAGCGCCTCCTGCCGGAGTGGATTTTGCTCAATGGCTTGGACCTGCGCCGAAACGATCTTTCAACTCAAGCAGGTTTCATTTTAACTTCCGCTGGTTTTGGGATTATGCAGGCGGCTTGATGACCGACTGGGGTGTTCATCTGCTTGACTATGGCTTGTTGGGTATGAAGTCTCCTATCCCAAAATCAATATCTGCTTTAGGCGGAAGATTTGCTTATCCTGATCTTTATGAAGAAACGCCGGACACGCTTACTACCCTGTATGAGTTCGATGGTTTTAATTTAGTGTGGGATTCCGCGATGGGAATCGATAATGGTTCTTATGATCGTGACCATGGTATAGCATACATTGGAAACAATGGTACCCTGATTTTAAACCGCGGTGGATGGGAAGTTATTGAAGAAAAACAAAGCAAGAGTAAAGTCAGCAAACCAATGGCTAAATCTTCCGATTCAGGTGTTAACAAACACATGGAAAATTTTGTGAGTGTGATCAAATCCCGCAAGATGGAAGACTTGCATTGCTCTATCCAGGCCGGGGCGCATGTTGCAACAGTAGCACAGATGGGTAATATAGCTTTCAGGAGTGGTAAGAAATTAGAGTGGAACGATGCTACCCATTCTTTTAAAGACCCGGAAATAAACAAAAAATATTTGATGAAAGAATACAACAACGGTTATAGCCTGCCAAAGATGTAGGTTATGTACGTTGATGTCATCTTAATTAAAAAGAGTCTTAGAAAATCAGCTATCAGCTATCGTCAGATTCCATAGGCATCGGCCGATAAATGATCCAACTGCTTTATTCGTTAACATACTGTTTCAGCAACCTGGTCCACAATACATACCCATCCGCTGATATATGTAGTCCGTCGGCAATAAAATACTTTGGATTCATTTCACCAGCTAACACGAAATGTTTATACAGATTTATAAAAGTAATATTGTTCGTTTTGCAATATGCCTCCAGGTTCTTGTTGACAACCCTGATGTTATTATTCTTCAAAGGTGATGTACCCAATGCAGCACCGTTTTGATCTACAGGAAGAATGCTCTGGACATACAATTTTGAAGATGGACTTTCCTGTTTTATGATGGCAAAAATTTATTTGAAATTTTCGAGCAACCGCGACTGGCCTACTCCTTCCTTAAGATCATTTACCCCGTTTTCAATAAATATTTTTTTAGGATGGAACTTAACTATGTCTCCAACTCGGCTCAGTATGCCAGATGAATTGTCGCCATTTATTCCTCTGTTTTTTACGTTAACGTTCTTAAAGAATTCTGCTAACTCATATTGCTGGGTCAAACTATTACCTATAAATACAATTGAACTGCTGTCGATATCTGCATTAAGTTTTCCAAATAAACTTTTTCTATTGTATGTGTAATCCGGATAATAGCTGAAGTATTTTACTTTTATAACTTTGTAACCAAAAATTAAATTTATCAGAAGAAGCAGCACTATATATATCCCTGAATATTTAATATTCCTTTTTATTGTGTTTTTAAAGATTAGTTGTGGGGACATCAAATGTATCTTATTGAAAATAAAAACAAAGCCATATCATTTTATTCATAAACGGTTAATTGCCGTTATTATTTTAGAAACCTGTAATGGTAGTGATGTATTTGTAACAATGTAAGGATAATTATTATAAATATCAAGCAGATCCGATCAACTATCCTTTGCACCGGGATGTCTTAATACTTATAACAATAAAGCCCCGAATATTATCCGGGGCTTTATTGTTAGCGCATTTTTAAATGCTATGACTTATAAGCTGTTTTGTAGTCATTGCGTTTAGCGTCAATTATGGCACTGTCTCTTTCATGTTTCAATTCATGCACTTTTGTTCTTCTGTCACTGCGTGACAGATCTTTAGCGTGTTTTGCCGACCATATCCTGTCCTGGTAATCATTGTTAATATCTTCTATCTGCAGATCTAATTTTATAGATCTTACTGAATGATACATTCTTGAACTGTACCAGGGGTTGTAGCCGAAATAAGGATTGTAAGCGTAACCATACCTGTACTCTGTAAAAGTAGCGTACCCACCAATAATAGTAACACGGGGTGCGATAATACGAACAGATCCCCGTCCACCACCATGAATCTGAGCTGATGCGCTAAAGACTAATCCCACTGTCAATAACATTAACACTATCTTTTTCATAATCTTTATATTTATTGTATCAAAAACGCAATTCTTATGCATTTCGTTTGTTACCACTGGAACTTAACTATGTAATAACACTTAGCGGAGGAATTAAAAATGCAGGTAAAAAATAGTTATGATAAAATGATCAGGTTCATAACTGTTATGGATAGCCCAGGAAAATAGAAGCGTGGTTATACCAGATATCTTCATCGTAATTCAAATACCTTACTTTACTTATTGAAATTTACTAGTCTGAATTTTTAATAGTACTTGTAGTTTCCTTCTACTGATGGTTAAAATAATATACAATGGAAACAAAAGGATATAAAGAGATTTATAAAAACGTTAATTTAGTCCGTATTATATACTGAGCATGAAAAAACCGCTACCGGAGCGGTTCTTATAATTGATATATTGAGGTCCCGAGCGGATTCGAACCGCTGTAGAAGCTTTTGCAGAGCTTAGCCTAGCCACTCGGCCACAGGACCTTTTTAACAGCCTGCAAAATAGCATATTTTTTATAAAAGCGAAAATTGGTTTATTACAGCTGTATTATATTCCGATATTTATACAGGTATAATTGTACTAATTTACACAGCAATCATTATTACCAACAAACATTATATCATGCAACGTATTGCCGAGTCAGAACTTATTATCAATTCCCGGGGCGCTGTTTATCATCTCGATGTAAGACCTGATGAACTGGCTACCACCATCATCACCGTTGGTGATCCGGAAAGGGTAAGACAGGTAAGCAAACACTTTGATAAATTCGAAACAAAATCTCATCACCGGGAATTTGTTACGCATACCGGATGGATAGGAAAGAAAAGATTTTCTGTAGTATCAACAGGCATCGGCACCGATAATATAGACATCGTACTAAACGAACTGGATGCGCTTGTTAATATAGATTTTGAAAGCAGGACTATTAAAAAAGAACTCACCACGCTTAACATTATACGGATAGGCACTTCGGGCTCACTCCAAAAAAATATTCCTGTAGATAGTTATGTGGCGTCTACTCACGGGCTGGGGATCGACAACCTGCTCAACTTCTACAGGCAAGAAAATAATGAGGAAGAAAAACAACTGGTGCAATCTTTTATTACACAAACACAATTACACAACAAGTTCGCGCAGCCTTATATCAGTAGTTGCAGCGCTGCCCTTCTTAAACATTTTGTTAAAGACTTTCATCATGGCATAACCGTTACCTGTCCTGGCTTCTATGGCCCCCAGGGTCGCATTCTTCGCTTAGGACTCAGTAACCCCGAGCTTATCGACCGCTTAACACATTTCAGTTTCGGGCAACACCACATTACCAACTTTGAAATGGAAACCGCCGGCATATACGGACTTGGGAAATTACTCGGTCATCATTGTCTTAGCCTGAATGCCATAGTGGCTAACCGAATCGCGAAACAATTTTCAACAGACGCCAATGCTCCGATGGAAAAATTAATTAAATTATCGGTAGAGGTTATCGCGGGTTTGTAAAATAAAAAGTTGGATTAATTAAACTTTAAGAAGTGAATAACGCTTAAATCTTAAGCTGGCTATGGACTAATGAAGTTTATAGTTCGTCATCACCTCAATCATTTCTTTCACATCTCCCGTAAATCAGGCAATTATCGTAATTTCCCTTCTCAACATACCTTGTTTAAAATGGACATTTACTTCTTCAAATACCAGGGCACGGGTAACGACTTCGTTATTTTAGATAACCGGAATAAAAAGTATGATTTCCTGTCCCGGGAACAAGTCAGCTTTCTTTGTGATCGCCGGTTCGGTATCGGAGCAGACGGACTGATGATGCTAAACCTGAAAGCGGGTTACGATTTTGAAATGAAATATTATAACGCCGATGGTAATGAAAGCAGTATGTGTGGCAACGGTGGACGGTGCCTTGTAAAATTTGCCTATCACTGTGGTATGCTTAAAAGTACTTTTAACTTTTCCGCTACCGATGGCGACCACCTGGCAGAAATATATGGTGAAGAGGTTTCTCTTAAAATGAAAGATGTAGATATTATTCAGAACTACCACGGCGACGCTGTGCTGGATACCGGCTCACCTCACTACGTAAAAATAGAAACCGATGTAATGAACCTAGACGTATTGGTTAAAGGCAGGGAAATTCGCTACAGTCATCATTTTGCGGAGAAAGGCATCAATGTAAATTTTGTGGAACGAAAAGATGAAGATGAAATTATTGTGAGAACTTATGAGCGCGGTGTAGAAGCTGAAACACTTAGTTGTGGTACTGGTGTAACCGCAAGCGCCCTTGTATGTTATCACAATGAATCAGGATTTAATAACGTTGTTGTTACCACAAAGGGAGGTGAACTGTCGGTAGAATTCGACCGGACTAATGATGGCTCTTATCATAATATCTGGTTGTCAGGTGCCGCCGTAAAAGTGTTTGAAGGAACCATTCAAATCTAAAAAATAACGGAAGGGTAAAGAAGCGATATGCATCATTGAAATATCATTTATTACTGATGCGATGCAATTGACACAACGCCCAATATATATCACTCTCATCAGTTTTTTAATCTCATTCCAAAATACTATTCTTAAGAGCAAAAATTTTTAGAGATGCAGTTATTTAATATCCGTGTTTACGGAATTTTATTGGATGAAGATAACACCGTACTGGTAAGCGACGAATTTATCAGGGGAGCTTATTATACAAAGTTTCCGGGTGGCGGACTTGAATTTGGCGAGGGTACCAGGGAATGTCTTAAAAGAGAGTTTAAGGAAGAAATGGACCTGGAAGTATTAGTTACTGATCATATTTATACCACTGACTTTTTCCAGATTTCCGCTTTTAATCCGGGTCACCAGATTATTTCCATTTACTATTTCGTTAAAGCCCTCGAACCCATTACCTGCGCTTTAAGAGATAGACCTTTTGACTTTGACGAAGACCAATTGCGGATTTATAAAGAAAGAAACGAAGTTGAAACTTTCAGGTTTATTCGCTGGCCAGATTTCTCGGAAGAAGCGGTGACATTACCAATCGATAAAGTTGTAGCAAATATTTTAAAGAGTTTGTTACAAAGCAGGCTTCGAGAAAATATTAATTAAACAGTACCAGGGATTATACTTCATCATGCCGAACCACCAGCTTCTTTATCATCTCATCACTTAACGAATCGGCACTGGCACCGTAACCATTTACCATGACTCCTTTTAATCCATGTTTTGATTCTATGGCATACACTACGGCTTCATCAGCAGGATCACTATCACCTTCAAAACGATACACTTCGGTAATTTCAAATTCAGTGGTCTTTAATGGAGCAGGCATTTGCCTGCCTGAAATACCCTCAGGCGCTATATTAAAATCTACCGAATACCCCCTTGCTTTAAGGTCATCAACGGCTTGTGAAACAGTTTCATATTGATTCATAACACCTAAGTTAACACTTTAAGCGAAAATGATAATACAATCATTGTTTAATGATTACAGGTAAAAAGCCAAACAAAAAGAACATAATTGTATATATTAAAGGATAGTTTTAGTTTTGTACAAAATCAAATAAATATTAAGATGTCAAGAGTAATGAACTCAACAATCGATTTCGACCTGAAGTATAAAGTGGCTGATATGAGTCAGGCTAACTGGGGACGCAAAGAAATCAGGTTAGCCGAGGCGGAAATGCCCGGACTTATGTCGTTAAGAACTGAATATGGCGCTTCACAACCTTTAAAAGGCGCCCGTGTTGCAGGTTGTTTACATATGACCATTCAGACCGCCGTACTGATAGAAACCCTTGTGGCTCTTGGCGCGGAAGTAAAATGGAGTTCTTGTAATATATTCTCTACCCAGGATCATGCCGCCGCGGCTATCGCTGCAGAAGGCATTGGTGTTTTTGCATGGAAAGGCCAGTCGCAGCAGGATGCCGATTGGTGCATTGAGCAGACTTTATTTTTTGGAAATTCAGACCGCCCGTTGAATATGATTCTTGACGATGGCGGAGACCTTACCAATATTGTATTTGACAAATATCCTGAACTCATCCAGCATATCCGGGGCCTGTCTGAAGAGACTACCACAGGGGTTCACCGCCTTTACGAAAGAATGGAGAAAGGTACTTTGCCGGTCCCTGCTTTTAACGTCAACGACAGCGTTACAAAATCTAAATTCGATAATAAATATGGTTGCCGCGAATCACTCGTAGATGCTATCCGTCGTGCTACCGATATAATGATGGCTGGTAAAATTGCCGTCGTTGGTGGATATGGTGATGTTGGCAAAGGTTCTGCGGATTCATTGAGAGGTGCGGGCGCCCGGGTCATCGTTACTGAAATTGATCCTATTTGTGCACTACAGGCAGCAATGGATGGTTATGAAGTGAAGAAAATGATCGATGCTGTTAAGGAAGCTGATATCATCGTTACCGCAAGTGGTTGCCGCGACCTGATTACAGAAGAGCATTTCAGAGTGATGAAAGATAAAGCGATTGTTTGTAATATCGGTCACTTCGATATAGAGATAGATATGGAATGGCTTAACAGAAACTACGGCACTACAAAAGATACCATTAAGCCACAGGTTGACTTGTATAATGTGGAAGGCAAAGACCTAATCATTTTGGCGGAAGGCCGTTTGGTTAACCTTGGTTGTGCTACCGGACATCCATCATTCGTAATGAGTAATTCTTTTACAAACCAGGTACTCGCGCAGATTGAACTTTGGATCAATCATAGCAACTACGAAAATAAAGTGTATGTTCTTCCAAAACACCTTGACGAAAAAGTTGCCCGTTTACACCTTGCGAAAATCGGTGTAGAGCTTGATGTACTTACTTCATCACAAAGCTCTTACCTAGGTATTCCCAAAGGCGGACCGTACAAGACTGATATGTATAGATATTAATGATTGGCTGGTTAGCGAATGATTATATCTGATAAAAATCCCGGTTCATTCAGTGCCGGGATTTTTTCTAATAAATTTCATCAATGCGTCTGGTTGTTTAATATAGAATAATGATGAATTATAAAATTATCAACCTGTATTCTCTCACTGTTATCACTTCTATAACTGAAGCCTGATTTTATTTTCAAGCGTTAAAGTACTTGGATTAATAGCTACCACTTTTCCTGATTTATCCAGCAGGTATGAAGTTGGTACCTGTTCTATTTTCCAGGCAGCAGCTACGGGTCCGCCCCAGCCACCAGCCTCAATTACATGCGTCCATATCATATTATCGGTGATGATAGCTTTCTTCCAGGCGGCTGTATCTTCGTCGATGCTTATGCTGAAAATTTCAAACCCCTTCTGTTTATATTTATTGTATAGTTTAACAAGGATCGGATTAGAACGGCGGCAAGGTGCGCACCAGGAAGCCCAGAAATCTAACAGCACTACCTTACCCCTTAGGTCAGATAAATTTTGAATCTTATTATTTACATCCGGCAAACTAATCTCAGCCGCTTTTTGTCCTGGCTTTTGCTGACCAAATAAATACACAGAAAGTAAAAGACAAGAGATAAGTTGTAAACTACGTTGCATTAATTTGATACAATTCATTTTGTTTTTATTCTAATGAAGATAATTTTATAATATTATCCGAATAATCGAATACTCATACCTGATAACCTCATGCCTGATACCTCTTTTAAAACCCTTTGCTCAACACATTAATTAACGAAGCTCCAAAAAATTCCCAATCTTATCTGTAAACCCTGGTAAGGATACAAGGGCGCTGCAAGGTTATTATTGGTAAAGCCCAGTTGATTTTTAATTCTTAAAGCATTGAGGTTTTCAGTCCGGATATAAGCGGTGAAGCTTTTTATCCGCAGGTTAAGGTACAAATCTATTTCAGGTAGTTTAAGACTGATCGTTTGTAAATTCTGATAATAAAATTGTCCTACTACCGGTGAGTAGCCATCTGCTTTATAAGGCGTATGGTATTTGATTTCTGTGCCGAAGAGCAAATGCAGGTTTTTGAATCCAAGGTTCCCGTCAAATCCAAACCGGTTCCTGGTATAAATAAGCGGAACGTTCACAGGTGCCGCGCCGGCTTTTTGCTGCAAGGTGATTGCTGTGTACAGTCTCCATCTCCTGCCTACCCTAAATTCCTTGTCAAGGCTAAGTTGCAGCAGGTTAAATAAAGCAGCAGACTGATCAGTATGGTAATAATCCCTGAAATAGGTGTAATTGGTGATAAGGTTATAAGTGCCTGATAGTTTTAATTTTCGTTGAGGCTGCTCCAGTACACCAAAAATGGTGGTGATATTTTCTTTGTTGAATGAAGAAGAAGACCCGTCGAAATTAAAGCTGCTGGTATTGTTATATATAAACGAAGGGGTACGGTTAACATTATTAAAACCTGCCTGTAGATATCCTATCTGTTTGCTTATAAATCGTTTGAGGCTGATTAGCGCCGCATAATCTCCCGCACTTTTTCCTGCCAGGTATAGTTGACCGTTAGCTTCAATATCCCATTTCTGATTGCGTGTTTTATTTCGGTATTCTCCATGAACAAAAAGGTTATAGAACTGGAGCGTGCCATTATCAAATTCACCTTTTAAATTTTGTAATGAACCGCCCACCTTAATAAATTGCTGCGCATTTTTTTCATCCGGGAATTGATAAACCGATAGGTCGTTGATTATTTCATGCCACTTATCCTGCACCCTTAAAGTGTCAGGATTTTGAAGGAAAGCATAATTGCGCTGATAAAATCCACTATCGGCAACCTGTGTTGAAGCGGCGCCATCTACAAAAGCATAAGTATAAGAAGCAGTGCGGAATGTATGCTCCAGCCTGAACTTAGGATAGAATAGCGGTATAACGGTGGTATCTGTTACTATCGAATCTTTTTTTCCCAGGTCGTATTGCTGCCGGAACATAAAAGTAAAGTTCTTATACTTGGTGCCGGTATTAATACTACTGCTGAAAACAGTGGCGGTGCTACCGACATTGTTTCCAATACGTACCGGTATCAACAACCTGTTGCTGTAAGATTTTGTATTATTAAGATAATCCTGATCGCCCGCGATACCGCCGTTCTCTGCCGATTGTACTTTGTTATTCATCAGGATGAATATTGCATGATAGCGCTTTTTTTTAGACTGATAAAATGAATTCAGCCGGTAACTGTTGTGATTGCTGTTTTGATTTTTAAACTCTCCCGGAGCATTGATTAAATGATACTGGAATGCTACGTTCCAGTCGCGGTTAATATTTTGAGTATGAAGTAAGTTAATCAGTTGTTCCGTTCTGCTGCCAAGCACGTAGCCTATCTCCGAGTAAGGGCGCGTAGTACTAAAGAATCTCGTTTCAGGGATGTTATACTGATAGATGTCGTAAGTATGAAAGCCAGGATCCCAGCCGGTTGTTTTAACAGGACTGAATATAAGTGGATGCGCCGCGTTACCCATATTACCAAGGAAGGCGTAGTCTGCGGGGATAGGAATTTTTTTTGAAAAATCATCGAAGGTTGAGTCAAAAGCTCTGTAACGACTGGTATCCAGGTATCGGAATGTTATGGTGATAGAATCTTCGAGGCCGGTTCTGTGCCCAAGGCTGTCTGCACCTTTTCCGCCGGAACGGCCACCGAAGCTGCCAGCACCGGGTAATCGTCTCAGTGGGTTCTGAGCCATAGATTGCAGGCAACAGCATACAATTGTTACACAGAATACAAACGATATGTTAGCTTTTTTTATCAAATTATCAGCACGGATGTTAATGACATAAACCTGGTGCAATGGTCAGGGAGTAATTTCGTCGGTATTTTTATAACTGTGTAATAAGTTCTTTCAAAATATTTGTTAACCTTGGCTCTGCATCTTTAGCGGCCTGTAGTACCTCTTCGTGCGTGATAATATTTTCTTCCTCCCGTATACCGATATCCGTAATAACACTAATTGCCAATACCGGTAGTCCCGTATGTCTTGCAACAATTACTTCCTGTACTGTGCTCATCCCCACAGCGTCTGCGCCCAGGAGGCGAAGCATTTTATATTCCGCTCTTGTTTCAAATGTGGGGCCGGTGACACCTATATAAACGCCTTTTTTTATTGGGATATCAAGATCAGCCGCAATCTTTTCCACTTTCGAAATTAATGCTTTCGAATAAGGCTCGCTCATATCAGGAAATCTTGGTCCCAGGGTAATATCATTCTTACCCAATAACGGATTTACCGCCAGCAGGCTGATATGATCCTGTATCATCATCAGGTCACCAATCTTAAAATCGGGATTGATACCACCGGCAGCATTACTAATCAGCAGTGTTTCAATTCCCAGCTTCCTAAGTACTCTTATTGGATAAGCCACTTCCTTTGCTGAATAACCTTCATAATAATGAAAACGGCCCGACATAGCCACGACGGTTTTTCCGCTCAACCTGCCAAAGATAAGTTTGCCCTGGTGGCCCGCAACTGTTGATACCGGAAAATTGGGAATATCAGTATAGCTTATTTCTTTTTCTATTTTTATCTCATCAGACAAATTGCTTAACCCGCTTCCTAATACGATGCCTGCTGAAGGCCTGGGAGAATAATGTGATTGAATGTAGCTGGTAGTTTCCGCTAACTGTTCTAAAATGTCGGACATATTTTTTTGTTGTTTGAAAATCGCTATCTGCTTACGGCCGCCGTACGAGGCAACAGGCTTTGGCCAACAGTGTTAGCTGATAGTTGTTGAATCCTCCGGAAGAAAAATTTAATTTCAATCTTAAGTTTGTCTTTCAACTTAAATTGCTTCTGTGCAAATATAGCAAAGCAATATGTTAAGCAGTAGATGATTTGGTGTGTTTAAAAGCTGAACATAAAATATTATATTTGAGCGGCAGCGCGGAGAGATAAAAAGGTACATAGTTGTTGTGAGTCAGAAACTGGTCTAAAAAATGTATTTGGAGGAATGAACAAGAAAACTTGTGTTGTTATAATATTACTGCTGGCGGGTTTAATAAGCCGCGCACAGATCTGCACCGGTAGTTTAGGAGACCCTGTAATTAATGTAACATTTGGTACCGGTGGCAATCCTGGCGCTCCGCTTTCTACCGTTAGTAATAATTATCTTTATACCACCGCCGGATGTCCCGGAGACGGCGCTTACACACTTATAAACAGCACTTCCAACTGCTTCAATAATACCTGGCACACACTGGCAGAAGATCATACCCCTAATGATATCAATGGTTATATGATGCTCGTGAATGGAAGTTTTACTCCCGGAGATTTTTATATTGATACGGTAAAAGGATTATGCCCGAATACTACCTATGAATTTGCAGCCTGGATCCTGAATATTTTAAAACCATTTGCCTGCAACAGCAATGGCATACGGCCAAACCTCACTTTTAAAATTCAAACTACCGCAGGTGTAGATCTGGGCACATACAGTACCGGTGATATTGCTCAAACTTCCGGCCCTGTATGGAATCAGTATGGTTTGTTTTTTACCACACCTGTTGCGGTAAGCAATGTTATCTTAAGAATCACCAACAATGCTCCGGGCGGCTGTGGAAATGATTTGATGCTGGATGATATAACATTTCGGCCCTGCGGCCCGACCGTGAAGGCTACCATTAACTATGCAGGTGGCACCAATATTGTTGATGTATGTCAGGGGGATACGCAATTGTTTAATTTAAGCGCTTCATTATCGGTCGGATATAACAACCCGGCTTATCAATGGCAGATCAGTACCGACAGTATTCAGTGGAAAGATATAAGCGGTGCCATAACGCCCAGCTATAACCGAAAACCGACATCAACCGGTGACTTCAGCTACCGGCTTGCAGTAGCTGAAGGGGGAAACATATCGAGCACGGCCTGTCGTGTTATTTCAAATTTAGTAACGGTAAGGGTAAATGCAAACCCTGTTATCAATGCGTCAGGTAACAAACCCGTCTGTGACCAGGGGCCTCTGGAGCTGCAGGCTTCGGGTGGAAGTCAATATTTGTGGACAGGTCCCGGTAGTTTTACATCAATTCTTTCAAATCCAAAATCAATTGCTTCAACAGGCAGTAGCGGTAAGTATTATGTTAAGGCTACTACGGCAAGAGGTTGTTCAGGCACAGACTCTGTTGCTGTGCTGGTTTATCCCAAGGCAAGTGTTAATGCCGGCGCTGATGAACATATTTGCGAAGGAAATAGCCTGGTGTTACATTCAACGCAAGCAGCTTCTTATCTCTGGTCACCTGCGGTAGGACTTTCGGCTTTAACTGTTCAGGATCCGGTGGCAAGACCTGTTGACTCAATCCAGTATATATTAAGTATAAAGGACGTAAACGGCTGTACCGCCAGTGACAGTGTGAAGATCAATGTTTCCAAAAAACCTTTTGCTGATGCGGGCACAGAGATTCAAATGTTTGAAGGCAAATCCGCAACGCTGAACGGTATCGTACGCGGATCTAACATTCAATACAAATGGAGCCCTTTTACTTATATGACTAACACCGGTTCTTTAACGCCAACCATACAACCACCGGATACCATAAGTTATACATTAACGGTAACATCCAACGATGGCTGTGGCATTGCATCATCTAAAGTGTTCGTGAGAGTTTACCGGAAAGTAGTCGTGCCGAATGCCTTCTCCCCCAACGGCGATGGCATTAATGATGTATGGAACATTGAAAAACTGGAGACTTATAACAATTCACTACTGACCGTTTTTAACCGCTATGGGCAAATTGTATTTAAATCAACAGGCTACCCTAAACGCTGGGATGGAAATCATAATGGCAATCCTATGCCCTTCGGGACGTATTATTATACACTGGATTTAAGGAACGGCACTAAGATTATGAGTGGCTGGGTACTGATAGTTAGGTAATACGAATCTTACTAAAAAAAAATTAATTGACCTGATTGGTTTACTGCAGCCTGATGTATACCAAAACTAATAATTCTGCCGCCGGAAAATTAATCAGGCAAATAAAATAATCTTTCAAATCATGTTTATGTTTGTAAAAAAATTATGAAAGACCTGATACTCGAAGCCTGGAATGACCGCAATTTATTAAAAGATATTAAATATATTGATGCAGTAAAAGCAGTGATAGAAGAAGTTGATAAGGGAAGATTACGTACGGCGTCACCAATAGAAACCGGCACCGATGTTTCTCACTGGCAGGTGAATGAATGGGTGAAACAGGCTATCCTGCTGTATTTTGGGATCCGCCAGATGGAAACATTTACTTTACCACCATTTGAATTTTACGATAAGATGCAACTGAAGAGCGGCTATGCATTACTGGGAGTTAGAGCTGTGCCGCATGCAGTTGCAAGATACGGAGCCTTCCTGGCAAGAAATGTTGTGTTAATGCCCAGCTATGTAAATATCGGCGCTTATGTAGACGAAGGGACAATGGTTGATACCTGGGCTACCGTAGGCAGCTGTGCCCAGATTGGGAAGGGCGTTCACCTCAGTGGTGGTGTAGGGATTGGTGGTGTACTGGAACCTTTGCAGGCTTCGCCGGTGATCATTGAAGATGGTTGTTTTCTTGGATCAAGGTCTATTGTTGTAGAAGGTGTTATTGTTGAGAAAGAGGCGGTGCTGGGAGCTAATGTTGTTCTTACCCAAAGCACAAAGATCATTGATGTAAGCGGCAGCGAGCCGGTTGAATATAGAGGAAGGGTACCTGCAAGAAGCGTGGTGATACCAGGCACATATGCAAAAAAATTTCCTGCCGGTGAATACTATGTCAGTTGTGCACTGATCATTGGTAAACGCAAACCAAGTACCGATTTAAAGACAAGTCTTAACGACGCATTAAGAGATTTTAATGTATCCGCATAGTATTGGCCGGCCTGTTATTTGTCTGAGACTGTGGGTTCTAAAACCTTATTGCCGCGATGGTGGCAACTTCCCAATTTTTTACAAGATACTAATCTTTCACAATGCTGAAGGCTGTTGACCGACAGCTGACCATCTGCCTGAATGAACGCTATAATCCAAAAGTCAAATATCACGTTCCCCGGATTTGTATTTACTTTTTTCGGGGCGGTTTTATTTTCCACCAAAGCCATCATTGTAAAAAAAGCGTTTGCAGATACACCCGTGGATGCATTGACCTTGTTAACGCTAAGAATGGTTTTTTCACTACCATTATTTCTGAGCATGGCATTGCTTGCTGCTAACAAAAAGGATAATGCCAGGCTAACCTCACGTCAATGGACAGGTGTTATCACAATAGGCATGTTTGGATATTACATCAGCAGTCTTTTTGATTTTGTAGGATTACAATATATTTCCGCAGGACTGGAACGGCTCATACTCTTCTTATATCCCACGTTTACCGTATTGATAAATGCTTTTGTGTATAAACAAAAGATCAGGGGCGTTCAGCAACTCGCTTTAACGCTTACTTATGCAGGCATAGCGCTCGCCTACTATGGTGAACTGCACGTAGACACTTCGAATCCTAATTTTTTGTGGGGTAGTTTTCTGATCTTTCTCTGTTCCATCACTTATTCCATTTATATCGTTGGCAGCGGAAGACTGATTCCGGCGGTAGGGCCAGCAAAATTTACGGCCTATGCTATGCTATCCGCTACAGCTGGTATCTTTATTCATTTTCTGATTAAAGGCGATTATCATACACTTGATTCCGGTGCCGGACTTTGGGGTTACGGCATTTTGCTGGCTATACTGGCAACGGTGATTCCTTCATTGCTTATTTCAAATGGTATGAAGCGGATCGGTTCTAACAATGTAGCCATCATCTCGGGGATAGGTCCGGTATCAACAATAATACAGGCTCATTTTATTTTGGGAGAACCAATATTTTTAGAACAGATAATCGGGACATTGCTGGTAGTGACCGGTGTTTTGCTGATAGGCTGGAAGCGATAATGCTGATTGCTGTTTGTTTTTAATTAAATGGTATTGTACTTTGTTCAATCTGTCATTTTAACGTAGGTTTGCGTCCCTGACAATAAATATTCAACCTGCCCGGGTGGCGAAACTGGTAGACGCACTGTGTTCAGGTCGCAGCATCCGCAAGGTTGTGCTGGTTCGAATCCAGTCCCGGGCACTTTTAAAACCCTGTAGTTATTGATTTACAGGGTTTTATGTTTTTTTTGCTTTCACTTTTAAACACTTTGTACCGCATTCTACCGATATTTTTGACACATATTTGACACATTAAAACCTTATATTTAACACATGAACTAACAAGTATTAAGATGAGTATCGTAGTCAAACAAAGACCATCACAAGCAAAGGATAAAATTTACTATTCTTTTGAATGGGGCCGTTCTTCTGGCCAAAGAAAAGGTACTGGCATATACACCTATTCTAAACCAAAAAATCAACTGGAAAAAAATCACAATAAGGAGGCATTAGGAATTCTTAATGTGAAGAAATCACAATTGGTTTTGGAGATGCAGTCAATAAATAGTGGATTCACTCCTCAACATAAGATTAAAGCGAACTTCTTGGATTATTACGCAGAGTTCGTAAAAAATAATTCCCGAACAGGAAACAGGCACCTTGCTAATAGTTTAACATCATTAAAAAAATTTATAGATAAGGAGTACTTAGCACCAATTGATGTAAGTGAAAATTTTTGTGAGCGTTTTAGGCAGTTTTTACTTGATAGTCACAACGGTGAAACTCCGGCCAATTAATTCAGCCGGTTTAAAAGAGTATTAGAAGCGGCTCGGAAAGACGGTTATTTTAAAGAAAGTCCGGCTAGTAATTTTGCCTCCAAATCGAAAGCCAATAAAAAGGTTAAAGAGATTTTAGAATCTGGTGAATATCTGCAACTCATAAACACTCCATGTTTGAATTTTGAGGTAAAAAAGGCTTTTATATTTTCACTATATACAGGGTTTAGGTGGGTTGATGTAAAGCCTCTAAAATGGGAAAGCATTAAAAGAGACGACGTTATTCATATAATACAAGAGAAAAATAATGTGCCATTAGAATTACCACTTCACTCAACTGCTCGCCAACTACTAGGTGAACGTAAAACAGGATTGATTTTTCAATTGCCAACCGCTAATGGGGCTAACAAAGTATTAGCGAAATGGTGTGATGATGCTGGTTTGGATAAACATATTACCTGGCATTGTGCACGTCATAGCTTTTCTGTGTTGTTACAAGATAAAGGGATTGATATTGCAACAGTTGCAGGAATGTTGGGACATACATCAACCAAATATGTTCACAAAACATATAAACGTTATAGAAAGGCGAATGCTATTGAGGCTGTGAATAAATTACCCTCACTATAATTTTATTTTTTTGGCAAAGTCCTGCAACTTTGAAGGAGGGGTTCCGGATAATATTAAATCCAGATCTTCGCGTTTGTAGTAACCATTCTGGTTTTTGAATAAGCCATATTCTTCACACTTCTTCATCAATTGTGTTCTACCAAGATTGCAATAGATCATCGCTTCTTCAGGTTTCAAATATGGTTTGAAACAGATAACTATTGCTTTCATTACCGAAATATCATTATACTTCATCATAACTCACTCCTCACTTTTTAGGTATAACTATTATATTTCAAAGTTACATTGTCGTTAAGACTTATATAGCATTTCATAGGTTCAAAATCTGAACATGTTCCACCAACATGGTTAGCTTAATCAAACTTTAGTATTTTAATGATTATAAGTAATTTTTTTCTATCATTTGAAAGCAAGAAAAAAATTATAGTATGTGTTACAAGAACAGATTACAATACCATATTAACCCCTCTCCGTTAGAAAAGTATAGCAGTGTCTAAATGTTCGAGTCCCGTCCGGTCCGCTACAGTCAATATCAAAACAATTCAAAAGCCTGCAGATCGTTGATTAGCAGGCTTTTTAGTTTTTACACTTCATCAAATTATTCATTTAATCTCAAAAAACTCGTGAGTAATACCGTGAGTAAAAAAAATTAAAAAATTTAGTCACGAAATATGGCACAAGTGTTTAATTAATAACATGTTTTCCTACTGAACATCTTGTCTGAGAGTAATTGCATTTCGAAATTTGTTAACGCTAAAATTTAATTAACATGTTAGACAAAAGTTTCGGTTTACACTTCTATTTAAAGAAGCCAAAAGATTATGTAAAAGGAATAATTCCCAAAAGATCATGTGAGCCCAATCGCTGGAATGCTGCAGCGGAAAGGGCATTAGGAACAAAGGAAGACGCACGAGCGCTGAACGCTTATTTAGATACCTTACAAGCCAAAGCATATGAAGCAAAGCGGCGACTGATCGAATCCAATCAAATGATTACGGCTGCCGCTCTTAAAGACCAATTGCTTGGCACTGATCAGCGAAATAAATCACTCATCAAAATCTTTGAAAACTATAATAATAATGTAAAAAAGTTAATCGGCATTGATTATTCAGTGGCAACATGGACAAAGTATGACAGAACGAAAAGATTTGCACATCTCTTTATCCAATGGAAATACAAAGAACAGGATTTGCCTATACAGTGTCTTGATATGGAATTTGTAAATGACCTGGAACAATGGCTAAAAACAGAACGTAAGTGTGGGCAAAATGCGACAATGAAATATATCAGCATTTTAAA
>Ga0123338_10002006_pt1 | contig 19228 bp, 11 predicted proteins | sample grotaG_FD_89793 | JGI IMG/M metagenome (GOLD analysis project Ga0123338, IMG submission 89793) | Glacier valley bacterial and archeal communities from Borup Fiord, Nunavut, Canada, to study Microbial Dark Matter (Phase II) -... | ecosystem: Environmental > Aquatic > Freshwater > Ice > Glacier ...
AGGGCCAGGGCCCGTTCGGGGCGCAGGAAGAGGTTGTTTTCTATCAGGCCCAGCCCTTCGAAAAAGCGGGGCAGAAACGGGTGCAGCAGCACGAGGCCGGCGTTGTCGAGGTAGTAGCTCTCGGCTGGGTTTTCGGCAGCGGCTTCTGTAATTTCGGTTCGGGGTGTTGCGGCCTTTGCAGCCGATGCGCTGGTAGTTCTTTCGGAAGACGAATCAGCTGCTGGCAGAGCTTGCCGCGTGCTGCCAGGCCAGTGTTGTTCCAGCAGCTTGGCCAGCTGCGGCGGGCGAGCGGTGGGTGGCAGCTGGCGCCAGGTTTCGCGCACAAGTTCAGCCGCCGCAGTCGTGGTGTCGCTGGCTATGTGCGCCAGCATGGTTTCCCAAAGTTGTGGCTCAAACCCGGTGGCTGCTGCCGAATCCCTGGCATCGGGACCATTGGCAGCTGCGCGGAGCATGGTACGAATTTCCTCCATCTGCCGCAGGCTTTCGGGCCAAAAGGCAGCCACTACTTTCTCCCGAAACGCCACCGAAAACTGCCACACCAGTCGCTGCCGCACCGTGGCCGATGCCAGCGCCTGCCGCAGCAGCTCCCGCAAGCGGCCGGGAATAGCGGCCGGCCCGGCCATCTCTGCCCAGGCATCGAGCACCGCTTTTTCAAGTGGTCGCCCTTCCGGCAGGCGGAATGACCAGGGCAGTCGGCCGGTGCTCAGGAAATAGAAAAAAGCTTCCTCAATGGTTCGGGAACCGGTTTTTAGCTGCACAGCCGGCGTGGCCAACTGGGGCGCGCGCCGCAGCTGGGCCATTTGTTCGCGCAGTGCTTTTTCGATGGCCTGGGCGATGGTGGCCGGCGCGTCCTGCTCCAGGCGGTCGAGCATCAGCGCGCCGGCTTCGATTTCGAGCCGGTCGAGGGTGAGGTGCACATCCGGTGGCACGCAGCGGTCCAGCACCCGCGCCAGAGCGGGCAGCAGGTGGTCGTAGCAAAGGCCGGCGAGCTGGCTTTGCAGGGCCAGGCCGTCGGCTTCGGTGCCATTCAGCGCAAGGTGCAGGTAGTACTGCCGGATGTGGTGCGTCATGGCCTGCCAATCGTATAGTCGAGTTCCGCAATGCCAAAGCAGCCCGTGTTGGTGATGGCCGTGAGCCGGGCCCGGCCGTCGGCATTCAGGCTCGGGCTCACCGTTTTGCCCGTGCTGAAGGTGCCGCCCGGCTGCCCACTCGTGAAGTCCCACACCCAAGCCATGATGGTGCTTTCGGGCACGTTGCCCACCACGCCGGTGAATGTGAGCTCCTTCTCATCAATCGACAGTTTAAGCTGCGGACCCTTGCACAGCGGCACGGCCGGGCTCTTGGTGCACTGGTTGCGCTCAGTGCAATTGAAGGCGGGTACCTGGGTGCGCTGGTTGTTGGCCCGGCGGTTGATGAACGTCACGCCGTCGAAGGGCGCCCCGCTGGGCTCCGGCTCGTTCGTGTACTCCACGTTCAGCGCCATCGGCGTTTTGGGGTTGGCCGTGGAGTAGCTGAAATTCAGGCTAAAGGTTTCGCACACGAAATGCTCAATCCACAGCAGGGCAAATGGGTCTTTCGCATCGGGCTGGTAGCTTAGCTCCACCAGGCCATTGCCAATTTCCTTGGCGATGAGCTCATTCAGCTTTTTCACCAGGCCGCCCACCGTGTTATCAAAATTGCCATTCAGGCCCTCCGTGGGCATTGCCACGCTGCCCACGGGCAGGGTGAAAGTCTTGCCGTTGTAGCGGAGCACAATGCGCGAATCTGCTGTGTCGTAGGTTTTGTACTCGCTGCCTCTGGCGGGCGGCTGCACCCACAGGCGGTAGGCGCAGCGCCGCGAAATGCCGTCGCAGGGTAGGTTGCAGGGTTCTTCGCAGATGTGTGAGGTTTCGAGCTGGGCCGAACAGTTGTTCTGGTCTGTCACTTCCACGCGCACGGTCTGGCCGCTGGCCACGGGCTCGGTGGTCAGGGTGTCGCCGGTCAGCGGCTGGCCATTGAATAGATAAGGCGGTAGCCCGCCCGAAACCTGAATGGTAGCGCGGTAGGTAGCCTGCTCGTCGCACTCGAACCCGGTGGCCGTGAGCACCAGCAGCGGCAGCACCACCACCGATTGCGCGGGCGTGACCACGCTCGCCGCGTCGCGCACCATCACCGTGTGCGTGCCCACGGTCAGCGTCAGCGGCCCTTCCAGTGGAATGAACCGGCCATTGGTCGAGTCCACCCGCACCTGATACGGCGCGGTGCCGCCCGTGGGCTGCACTTCCACCGAGGTCTGATTATCCGAAGTGCAGCCCACTTGCGTGGTGAAACCGAGCGGCGGCAGGCAGGAGAAGGTGAATGTCCGGGTGATGCTGCACTGGTGGCTGTCGGTGATGGTGATGTCCACGTTCTGGTTGCCGGGCAGCAGGTCGCTTTGGTACTGGTTGCCATTCACGCTGCCCCGGCTGGCCGTGTAGGGCGCGGTGCCGCCGCTAAGCTGGGTGGTCAGCACGTATTCGTTGCCGTCACCAAAGCACTCGAAGCTAGCCTCGCCGAACGCCAGCGGCGGGGCCACCTTCACCGTTTGCGGCGCCGACTCGCTGGCTTCGGCATCGCGCACCACCACCTGGTGCTCGCCAGCGCTCAACAGGAAAGACCCTTTCAGCGGCTGGAAATCGGCCTCGTCGGTTTTGTAGCTGTAAGGCGGCATGCCGCCTTCGGGCGCCAGGGTTATCTCGGCCCGCTGGTCAGAATTGGTGCAGCCGATGGCCACTGTGAACGTAGGCGGCGGCTTGGGCAGCACAAACTGCACGCCCCCGCCGGTGCCCAGCAGGTAGGGTAGGTAAAAGTCGGCTATGATGGTGCCGTCAGTCAGCTCGTCCACCGCCTGCTTGATGATTTTATCAGCCGCCGCGCCGCTCAGGCCAGGCAGCTTCACTCGGATGTTGGGCGCCGCGCCGGTGAGCGTACTCAGCACCAGCCGGATATCGGGATCGGCGTTGAGCTCCAGATTGGCTCCGATACGGCCCAGGGCCGCCGATACGGCGCTGTTGTCGGCCGCCGCCGTAATGGGCTGGTTGGCCTGGCTCCGACTTAGCAGCGTGAGTGCCGGCTGGGCTACCGCACCAATTTGAGGCTGTGCCACTTCGTTGATTTGCGGCAGCTCAAAGTTGAAATTGGTATTGATGTTCACCCCAATACCCGTCAGCAGCCCCAACTGGAGCAGCAGGTCGGGGTCGTCGTGGTACACGAGGATGAACGTGCCGCCCATTGGCACACCGGCTTTGTGCTGAATGCCGGGGTGCTGGCGCAGAAAATACCCCAGAAACTGCTGCTGCTTCACCTCGCGCAGGCGGCGCTTATACTCGTCGCGCAGGGCCCGCAACGCCCCCAGCTTGGCCGAATACAGCACCTCGTCGAACTGGTCAATCAGGTCTTCCTGGGGCAGAAACTTGGCCAGGTCGGCCGGGAAGTTGGCGGCGGCTTCGCTGCGGAAATACCGGGCCAGCGCCAGCAGGTCTTCGTACTTATTCTCCAACGCTTCGAAGCCCACGGCGGTTAGGCTGTTGGGCAGAATCTCGGCCAGTTTCTCGAAGTAATAAATGGCCACCACATGCGGATAAAACTCCGGCGCCGGCGCCGCCGCGTGCTGAAACAGCAGGCAAAATACCGTCCAGATGGTGTTGTCGTTCACCCGGCTCTGGTCCACGTCGATGTAGGGCAGGCCCAGCAGCGTGGTCAGGTTTTTCTCAAACCACGCGCCCACCGAGGCCTGTTGGTAGGGCAGGCCCGGCGCGTATTTCACCAGCAGCGGAAGCTTGGCCACGCCCGGCGGGTCGATGCCTTTGGGCATCATCACGCCGTAGAAAAACCGGGCACCTTCGGCCAACGCGGTCATTATTTCCTCGCGCAGGGTGTCGTAGAGCGTTTCCAGGTCGGGGAATTTGGCTGAGTCCTTGGTCAGGTCGATGACCATCTTTTCATCGAAGGCGCCGGTGCGCAGCGCGATGATGTCGATGGGCAGGCGGTTGCGTTCCTTCAGGGCCAGCAAGGTGCCGAGGGCGCTTTGGTAGCTCTTGCCCAGGTGCCCTTCGATGCGCAGAAAATTATACGGCTCCAGGTCGTAGCGCAGCGGGTTGGTGACGAAGGCCGGCGGCGTGGGCTGGTACTCGGTGGCGCGGTAGCCCAGGTTCTGGTTGGCGCGGTTGCGGCGGGTGCGCTGCGGGTTCCAGAGTTGAAACAGCGGCGGCGTGCCGGTTTGCAGGTAGTAGTAGGGGATGGCCTTGTCCGAGAGCGGCACGTCGGCCAGCTTGCTGGGCACAATATGAATCTGCTCGCTGGCCGAATTGGCTGGTATGAGGGGCGGCGTGTTGGTGAAGCGCGCCACCATTTCCACCAGCCGCCGGAACAGCTGCACCAACTCGGCCGTGGTTTCCTCGCAGTCGCTCGCCGCCGCCGAGCCCAGAAACCGCTGCCGGTACAGGCCCGGATTCGGCACCGACGTGGGGACCAGCACGCCCAGCATCAGGTGGCGCGGAAACAGGTCCTCGTCGGGGCAGCAGGCGCACAGCAGTTCCGCGCCCTTCCACCGAAACTCGTCGTAGGCCTGGAGCAGGTCGCCAAAAAAGTCGTAGTAATACTGCAGAAAGCGCACCTGCGCCGTAGTGGCCGGCGCCGCATCCAGAAAGCCAAAGTTTGCCGTGAAACCGTCAAATGGATTATTACCGTACAGCGGCTGCACCACCGGCCCAAACGCCGTGTAAGCCGCCGTGAGGGCCGCCGCCGTGCGCTGCACCAGCTTGTTTTCGTAGAAAACGGCGTGGAAACAGGCCAGCACTTCCTCGCTCGTCACGGGGCGGGTGTTGGGCACATCGTAGCGCGGCAGGCGCAAATCGGGCAGGTTGATGCGGGCCATCAAGGCGCTTTCCAGGTCGGCCCCGGTGAGAGTAGTGCTGAGCTTATTGGCCGCCGCAATGATTTTGGCCAGGTCCGAAATGGCCACCAGCAGCCGCCGCACGGTCACGGTCACGGACGCGCCCTTGTCGTCGCAGTTGATGGGGCTGCAATTGCGCAGGTCCTCCTTCTTCAGCTCCAAAAACAGCAGTAAGGCTTTGTCCTATAGGAAATTGGCGGGCGCGGCCAGTAGCTTCACGTTGGACTCACCGGCCGGAAACAGCTCCCACAGTGGGTACTGCGCGTGCGTAACCGGGTCGAGAAATGGCGCGTAGCCAAGCTCCGGCGGCACCGTGAAATTGTCGCGGTAGGCTACCAGGTCCACGTCTTCCGGCTCCAGAATCAGGTAGCCTGCCGAGGTGATGCCGCAGCCGTGCGAGAGGTGGATGACGGCCGCACCGGCCGTGGTTTCCAGCCTGATTTCCAGCCCGCACACAATGCCGATGCCAATGAGGTTGGCCCGCGTCAGTCGCTCCTGCTCGTCGAGGTAGTTGAAAACCTGGTTCAGGTGGGCGTTGGTGAGCACCTGGTTGGCCTCGAAGACGGGGTAATTATCTTGTAGCGCTTGCATGGCAGGTGACGTTTTTCAAGCAGTTGGAATGACGAATCAGGATTTGTGGGGCCGGTGCGGCTTGCCGGGCTTCTTGGGCGTAGCGGGCTTTTTAGACGTAGCCGGCTTTTTAGGCGGGCCCGCATTGGCGGGCGGGGCTAGACTTTGCGGCGGGGCTGCTTCGGGCGGCGTGAGCACTTCGGACACAGCCAGAGGTTCGGATGGAGCAGGCGTTTTTGGTTCGGCCAGCTCCAGGGGCGCCGGCAGTACCACCGTCGGCACCGGGGTTTCGGGCGCGGGCGTCACCACCAGAGCGGTCGGGCTGGGAGGGGGCGCTATTTGTCGGCGCAGCGGGTAGTTGCCGAGGGCGGTGCTGCCCAGGCGCACGGGGTTCTGGTCGCTGCCATCGTCGCAGTCGTGCAGGGTGGCGCCGGGGTAGGTGTTGCGCAGCTTGCCCAGCAGGTTCACCACCATGCGTAGGCGGTAAGAAACCTCGGTATAAGTGGCGTAGCGGGCTTTCAGCAAGGTTTCGAGGGCTGTCACGGTGCCCGGCTTGAAGGCCAGGCCGGGCGCCAGCACCACCGGCTGGGGCACGAAAGCGGTGAGGTTTTGGAGGGTGCGCCCGGCCGTGAGGTTGGCCTCCAGCCAGTCGTAGAAATTCAGGCCGAACTGCGTCAGGATGGCCGTGGCGCGGCGGCACAGCTCATTGGCCAGATTGACCGTAGCCGGGGCCGACAGCAGGTTGCCGCGCAAAATGGCCTCCACGCGCTCCGAGAGCCGTTCGGCCGGCCAGTCGATGGCGGCGTTGGCTTTTAGCCAGGCCCGCCAGGCATCCTCAAAGCGCTCGAACTGCCAACCGTATAAGGCAATGAACTGGAAGTGTTTCACCATCAGGGTCATTATTTCCGCCCACAAGGCCGCGTCTAGCACCGTGGCACAACTAAGCCCGGCGGGCATCAGCTGCTTGGTAAATTCCTTTTCCAGGGTGGTCAGCAGGGCATCGGCCTGGGTGTAGATCAGCGTTTTGTCGGCGTACCAGTTGCGGAAAGCTTTGCTGAAAGCCGTGTAGATAGCCAGCGCGCAGGAGCAGGCTTCGGCCGAATCGGGCCGGATGCCGTCGGCGGTCAGGCCTTTGGCTTCCAGCAAATCGGCCAATTCGCCCACCACCGGGTCGCAGGGGTTTTCGATGAAGGCGTCGTTGCCTACCCAGCAGATTTTGGCCAGCAAATGCGCGGGCGTTTCCTGCCGCACGGTGCGGTCGGCAAAGTCGCGCAAATCCAGGTTCTCACTGAACGGCGAAGCCCAGCCGGCCATCACGAACGTGAGGCGGAACGAGTACGGGTCCTCATCGCCGCAGGTGCCGCACGCGCCATCGGAGCAGGCCGGAAACAGGGCGTCGCCGGGAAACTTGGGTCGCAGCAGCAGGTGCTCGACTACAATAAATCTATCTAAATCAGCGCCCGGCGCGAAGCCCAGCAGCAAGCTCACCCGGCGCTTCAGACCCGGCACGTTGGCGGGGTCGGCCGGGTTTTCGGCGTAGTTGAAGGCCCGGCCCCGGTCGTGGCTGATGAGCGGATAGGCTTCTAGGAAAGCAATTTTATCGGTAATAAGCTGCTGCTGGCTCACCTGCTGGCCTTCCAGGCTGTTGAGCAGCAGCGCGTAGTCTTTGAACGACTCGCCAAAACGCGCCAGCAAGTGGTCGAGGAAGCGGTTGCGGCGCTCCAGAAATTCTGCCGGAGTCTCGGTCAGGTTCCCCAGCACGGCCGGGGTCAGCCCGTTCACCAAATCGTTGTAGCCGCCCAGCACGGCATTGCTGAACTGCCGGCTGAAATAGGTTTGCGAAATGGTGGGGTCAAGCGAGAATAAATCGGCCGTGTGGGCCACTTGGGCGAAGGCGTTGCCGAGCAATTGCTCAAACGCTAACAGGTAAGTTTTCAACTGCCTGGCCTGGGCGCGGCGGCGCGGCGAAGCCGTGGAAGGCAGGTCCTCCGGTCCGATGCCGTAGGTGCGCGGGAAGCTGTTTTGCAGCGGCGAGTAGTCACCGCCGGGGTTGCGGAAGTTGCCCGCCGGCACGGCCCAATCGGTGGGCGCGTGGGCTACTTTGGCCCGCTCGGCCTCGCCGCGCAGCTGGGTGAGGGTGGCCAGCGCCTCGGCCCGGCGCGGCAAAAACGGCAGCCCGTTCTTGTAAAACAGGAAGCGCGATAGGTGAAAATGCAGCCGCGGCTGGTGCTGGCTGCTCACAAACAGTAGCCAAGCGGCGCTGGCCTTGGTGGCGTCGAATACCGGCAGGCCGTTGTTCCAGATGGGGTCGGCCGCGCCTTTGATTTGGTTGCCGGCGTCGTCGTACTTGCTTAGCAGCAGGTTGTTCACGGCCACCACGCCCTCAATGTCCATCAGCCGGTTGATGAGGTCGGACACGCGCAGCACGCTTTTCAAGCCTGCTGCTGCCAGTTCACCGGCCTTGATAAAGCCGTTGGCCAGCTCGGGGCCATTGAAAATTTCCTCCATCGGCACGCCCTCGGCCAGCAGTTCCGGCAGCGAGTAAAACGGCACCGGCGGGTTGAAATACAACTCAATCTCGAACCAGATGCGAGCCTGAATGCGGTCGATGTCTGCATCGGGCGCCACCTCCACATCGGCGCACATAGCCACGTCCTCCACGTCCACGCGGCTTACGCGGCAGTAGTCTTCGTCGAGGTTGCGGTGCTGATGCAGGGCAGCTTTGGCGCTTTGCACGGCGGCTGCCACGCGCAGCTGCTTGCGGCGATAGCGCGACAGCGGGCCGGTGGCGGTGGCGTCAATGAGCAGCGGTTGCAGGGCCACGGTGCCGGGCGCGCCGCCGGCCAGCACGGTGGTCAGGTTCTTGGCCGACATGCTGCCGAAGAGGCGTAGCGTCACGTTTTCAATGGCCAGCTTCGGGCCGCCAGGCAGCAGCTCCAGCTCGTAGGTGGCGTAGAACAGGTTGTTCCAGTTGCGCCGCAGCGCGTCGTTGGTCAGCGGGCTTTGGTCGCCGGGGTTGTTGCTGCGGTTGAACTTGAGGAGCTTGAGGCCAATAGATTCGCCATTCTGGCCCGTGAAGGCGTTTTCGCTCGCCAGAAACAGGTCCCATTCCGCGCTTTTTTCCAAGCTCCATTCCGGGAAATGCAGCTCTGCCGTCACCGGTTGCGGCTGGCCGTCGTCATCGAAAACGGTGTACGTCTGCTCGATTTTCCGGTCGTTCAAATCGCCCAAATCCGGGTCCGCTTCCAGTTCCACCCGGACTTCGTAGAGGCCCAGCGGTTCCACCGTTTGCGGGTGCAGGTCGGGGTTGGCGGGCTTGCGGTAGGAGAGGTGCAACTCGTCGTTTTCGCACCAGGCGTAGTAGGGCAGGTCACAGCCGCAGGCCTTGCACAGCACCCAGGCGTTGCGCACGCGGTCAAGGTCGATGAGTAGGCGGCGGAAATCGTCGGGCGTGACCGGGTTGACGGTCAGGATATAGCGGGCCGTAAAAAATGCCTGGTGCGGAAACGGCTGCGCAGGGTTAGCCGACGGCGTGGCGGGGGCCAGCAGGTCCTTAATGTCCCAGCCGAGGCGGTAGGCCAGGTCGGTAATGGCGTAGCACACTGCGTCCAGAATGGTGATGCCGGGGTCGTGGGCGTTGTAGTCGGTCCACTGCTGGCTGCCCATCTGCTCGATAAAGCCAATACCCTCCCGGCGAAGGCGGAAAAAGTCTTCGGCGGGCTTCAGCGGGGGCTGTTTCAGCAGGACGACGGGTTGGCGGCTCATGCGGTGCAGGGGCAATTTTCGTGGGGCGCTTCTTCCTCCGCGGGGTTGATTACCAAGATGCTATGCTGCGCGGCCGGCGCCGAAACCAGGATGGAAACGGCCTTCGTGCCCACCACTTCGGTGCGGTCGGCCGGGCCGGACGCCGGGTGGAACAGCTGAAAATCGGTGACGTAATCGACGCTGGGCTGGTCTTCCACGAAGTTGATGAGCACCGACTTGTAGATTTTGCCGCCAAACGACGGCCCCGCGCCATCCGAGAAAGCCCACGGCGACAAAAACCGCGTGATGGCCTGCTGCAGCTGCTTGATGGAAAACGTTTCATCGAACCCCTCGCGCAGCCGCACCCGAAACGCCAGGCGTACCTCCTCAAACTCGGGGTTTCGGACGTGCAACTTCACGAAGCAGGACAGCCGCTTTTGCAAAAACTCGCCAATCTCCTGCAACAGCCCCAGGCTGGTGTAGGGCCGCAGCGGGTCGCGCAGGTTGTGGAGTTGTTGGCTCGGAATGGCCACCAGCGTGACGTGCCCAGGGGCCAGCTCGCGGTAAATGCCCATGCCGTTGGCGCTGGATTCATAGTGCGTGTGGTTCAGGCACTTCACCTTGTAAAGCTGCGGAAAGGCCTCCAGCACCAGATGCTCGTAGTCCCAGAGCGCAATGGCGCGGTCCTTGTGCCGCAGCCGCTCGCTCACGCGGGTATAAAAGGCGTCGGAAGCCTCGCTGCCACGCCCGCCAAATGAGTCGAATGGCTGCTCTACCTTCTTAATGGTTGCCACCGGCTGGGCCAGCTTGCTGATGGTGCCGGCCGGCGTGAGCTGCGCCGGAAAAGCCGGGTCGTTGCCCTGGTTTTGGAACGTGACGCGCACGGCCTGGGCCGCCACGCGCAGCAGCTGGCACACGGCGGCACTTTTTTCGGACACGGCCACGCGCAGCCAATGCTGGCCGCTGGGCATCAAGGTATTATCGGCGCTGGCGTCGCGGGGCACGGCCAGCGTCACGATGCCGGAGCGGGTCAGCTCGCCGGTGGTGTCGGCCACGGCATCGCGCGGAAACTCCACCCACTCGTTGCGGCGCAGGTAGCTCCAGTTGAGGTGCGGCACGGGCTTTTGGGTGAGTGGGTCGGCCGTGCCGTCGGCCACCTGGAAGAGCAGGGCCAGGTTTTGGGGCGGCACCAGGGCGCTGATGCCGATGTAAAATTCGGCCTCGTGCGGCACGGGCTGCCGGGCTGGCAGCTTGGGGTCGTTGGCGTTGAGGTGCTTGAGCTGCGGCAGCAGGTACAAGGCAGTATCGGGCGCTTCAACTTTCAGGAACGGATGCTGCTCAGCCTGTCCAAACGGCACCATATGATAGAACCGGGCCGCCCGCGCCGCAAACGCTCCGGCATCGGCTGACGCCAGCGGAATAGTCTGGCTGGCCGCGTAGTTCAGCACCAGCGCGCTCATCACCGGGCCGGCCGGCGGCGCACCGGGGTTAGTCGCCCCGCTTACCTTGTTGAGGAAGTTGAGCAGCGCCGTTTGGTAGGCCGCCTGCCCGAAGCTCCCGTTTAGCCGCAGGCGGGCAAAACCGTAGCGCGACATCGTGCTGTAAGGCTCGGTGGGTAGCGGGTTGGGCTGGTCCAGAATGGTGTCTTCCAGGCCGCTCGCCAGGTCAAACTGGGTGGCCGCCACGGCGCTGGCCGCCGCGCCGGAGGCCCCCCATTTCCCTTTGGCCAGAAAGTCAATGGCCACCGTTGGGGCGGAGCCGAAGGGCGCGGGCGCGGCCTGCCACGTCACATTCAGCGAGGCGCTGGTCAAGTTTTTCTGGAAGGCTTCGGCCGAGCCGATGGTGAGGGCGCTGTTCGCCACCGGCAGCGCGCCAAACGGCTGGAAGGGCTTGGACGTATCCACCGGCCCGAAATCGTTGGACACGGCCAGGGTGCGCAGGCCGCTCACGGCAATGCTCAACGTAATGGCGCTCAGCTTCGCATCCTGCAACGGTATGTATTGGTATGCCGTGGCCTGCTGCTTCAATTTCACTAGCAGCAGGGGCAGCGCGGTGGCGAAAGTGTAGCCGTGGGTTTTGGCGTTGTAGGCCGTAATGGCCGGGTCGGCCCCTGTCAATTCGATGACCAGCCGCAACTTGCCGGTGTCGATTTCGAAGCTGGCAGCCGGCTTCTCAAACCAGCCTTTGGCCGTGGTGAGCTGGCAAACAACGTCGGAAGTTAAATCCGGGAAAGCGCCGGTAACGGTGAAATCAACCGTGATGGTGCGGGTGCCTTCGGCCAGAAACAGGTAATGCGAGGCCACCGCCAGGCCCATTTCCGCCGGGGGCATCTTGATTTCGGTCAGCTCGCCATCGACGTAGATTTTGTGGTAAAACGGGTGCCACGAGCCATCCGGCGAGGTCAAGACCGCGCCCAGGCCGTCGTCGGAGTTGGTCACCGGCTCGGCGTAGAGGCGGCCGGTGGGGGCAGGGCCGCCAGTCCAGCCGCTGCCCGGTGCTTCGGAGCCGTGGCGGTACACCGTTTTCAGGGCCGTGACCTGGGCCGAATTCGCCACCAACTCCTCGTCGCTGGCAAAAAACGCCGGCTTGCCCAGCGCGTCCTTGCCGGCTTTGAACAGTTCCCCCCGCTGGAGTGCATAAGCCTCAATGTGCTTGGCCAATTCCAGCAGCAAGTGGGCGTGGCTAGGCTCGGCGGGCTTTTCGCGCAGCTGCAGAATGTCACGGTAATAAAAATCGAGGTGGCGCTGGGTGAGGGTGTTGGTTTCCTGCCGGGCGTACTCATTCAGCCGCAAAAAGGCCAGAAACAGCGCGTAATGCGGCTCGTGGCCATCCCAATTGGTGAGGGTAGCCTCCAGCGCTGCGCGGCCTTCGGTCGCCACGCGGGCGTACACCTTCAGAAATTGGTCGAAAACGCTGGTGAACAGGTTATGGGTTGACAGCCGGTTGATGCGCTCAAAATCGGACCCGACACCGTACGTCGCCGGGTCGCTGGCAATGCTGGCTTCGTACGTGGTCCAGTTGGTAGCACTGGCTGGCAGCCAGGCAGCTGAAAGCCCATCGGTTCTGACCTTTTGAAACGAGACCAGCGGGCCGCCCAAAATGGCCGCGTCCATCGGCAGCGCGGTTTCATCCAGCAGGCCCAGCGCAGTGCCGCCCTTGTGGTAGGCTATGAGCCGCCCAAAACCCGTCGCCAGTTGGCTTTGAATTAGATTCAACAGCAGGCCTTTGAGCGGAATATCGGCCGGCAACGTCGTTTGCAGGGCATCGAGCCGGGCGGCCAGCGTGCCCACGGCGCTGAACAGGAGTCCCAGCCGCCGCTTCAGCCCCACTGAGTCGCCGTCGTTGTCGAGGTTATTGAGAAAGCCAAACGCCTCGGTGTTACGAATTTTATACTGCTCCACATCCTGCACGGCGGCCACGGCCAGCTGCACCGATACATCTTCCGCGAAGAACTTCTCCCAAGTGCCCAGCGGTGGGCCGGTGCCATCGTCGTAGTTCAGGTAGCGGGAGTAGGCCTGCGCAAACACCATGCTGTGCGCGGGCGTGCGCTCGTTGGGTGGGGCCGAGGTGGGGGCCAGCGCCGCGAGCACGCGCTGCTGCTGGCTGGTGCCTTCGCGCACGAGCTTCAGCGGGTCGGTGTTCTGGGTGCAGTCGGCGGCGGGCATGGTCAGGGCAGGGCAGGAAGCGGGGTGAGGGTGGCCTCGGCCGGGCTGCCGGGCTGGTTGATGTCGGTGCCTTCCTGCTTGTAGAAGGGGAAGACGAAGTTGAAGCGCGAGTTCGTGGTGCGGACCCGGTAGATGACCTCAATGAGGATGACGCCTTCCAGCTCGCGGCTGGTGTCGAGGCGCACTTTTTCGAGCTCAATGCGCGGCTCGTAGTACAGAATAGCCGACTCGATTTTGTCGGCCATCAGGGTCTTGGTGGTCGTATCCATGCTCTCAAACACCATTTCCTCGGTGTTGCAGCCATAGTCCGGGAATAGCACCCGCTCGCCGGGCATGGTGGTGAGCAGTATTTCCAGACTGGAAGCGATGTCGGCTTCCTCTTCCAGCATTTCCACGCCGCCCCGCGCCCGGTTGAACGTGGGCGGAAACGACCAGCCGCGACCCAGAAATGGCTTGTTCATGATGGTTTGGCAGTTAGATTTCCATGTCAGCCGCCAATGAGCACCGTGGGGCAGCCTGGCGGCATGATGGCTCCCCCCAAAGCCGTAGAGTCGGCGATGCGGGCGGCCGGCATTCCACCAATCATCACCGTGGCCGAGCCTTTGATGATGACATCGGCCCCGCAGCTGTCGCCCAGGCGGGCGGCGGGCAGCCCACCGATGAGCACCGTGGGCGCGCCTGGCGGGATGATGGGCGTGGGGACCCCGACGGTGGCGGGGCTCACGATGAGGTCGGTGATGCGGGCGGCGGGGAGCATGGGGATGGGGTTTTTGTTCTGGCGGATTCACCTCACCCCCGGCCCCTCTCCCGCGGAGAGGGGCCGGGGGTGAGATTTTTTGAGTGAGGTTCTGCTATGATTATCAATTGATTTGCACGATTCCGCCCTTTATTGTCGTGGTGGCGCCGCCTTTCACGGTAGTGCTGGCGCCTGACAATAATTCGGCGCTGCTGTTGCCCTCGGCTTTGAAGCTCATCTGTGCTTTCAGCTCCAGGTTCTGGCCTTCGATTTTCAGGTCTTTGGCGGCTTTGAGGATGATGTCTTTGCTGCTGTCCAGGGTGATTCCTTTGTCGTCGAGAATGAGCTTATTGCCGTTTTGGTCCTCGATGGTGATGGATTTGTCGTCTTCCGACAGCGTGAGCTTGTTGCCGGCCGGCGTCTCGAAGGCGATGACTTTCTTGTCGTCATCGAACGTCATTTTCAGCTTCTCTCGCGACACGTAGCCCTTCTCGTGGTTGTCGTAGGAGGGCGGCTTGGGGGCGGACTTGTTGCTGCTGTGGCACATGCCGAGCACTACCGGGTAGCGCGGGTCGTCGTTCAGGAACCCGATGATTACCTCGTCGCCGATTTCGGGCCGGAAATAGGTGCCCCGGTCCTTGCCGGCGTCCAGCGTGGCAATGCGCGCCCACACGCCTTCCTCCTGCGCGCTGATGAGCGGCAGGCGCACCTTGATGCGGTCCTCGCCGTCGGGGTCGCCTTCCAGCTTGGTCACGATGCCGGTTTGCAGGCCGCTCACGGCCGGCAGCAGGCCGGCGGCGGGCAAGGGCCGCAGGTTAAACGTTTCGGCAAATGGCTCGGGGCTAAGGCCGAATTGCACGTCGGTTTCCCAGTTGCCGTCCGCAAACTGATGGCGCACGCCCGCCACCAGCACCTTGCCTTGCAGCCGGTCTCCCACGCCGTCAATCTCAATCACCTTGCCCGGCATAACGCCCGCAAATCCCTGAAACCGGGCCCGGCCGCGCACCTTGGCCAGCCGCTCGCGCAACAAGCGGCTGTCGGCCCAGGCCTGCAATTCGGGCGCGGCCAAGTGGCCGCCGTGACGCAGGTCGTGCGGGTCGCCGCCCAGCACGTCGGCCAGTGCGGTGGGCGTCAGGTTTCCGGGGCTGGGCAGGGTGGGCTCGGCAGCGTCGGCTTCTATCAACGTCTGGTCGGCGGCGTTCCAGCTGTGCGCCTTGATGCCGGGGCTTTGCAGACGGGCGTCCACTTCGGCATCGTATTCGAGCAGCGTGGCCCCGAAGGCGGCCGTCACTACGGGTGACTGGCTGGCGTCGGGCGCAGCCATTCTCACGGTGCCGTCCTCCACCATCACCAGCAGGCCGTTGGCCTCGGCGCGGCACAGGGCAAAATCCCAGTCGGTGGCGTCGTACTGCACCACCTCGGGCAGCTTGGCGCTGGTGGCGGCCACGTCGGCCGTGAGGCTGTAGCGGCCGATGATTTCCTCCAGAATGTCGCTGTCCTTCTGGTCGGTGTAGTAATGGCTTTTGCGGCCCGAAGTCATCCTCACGGCTTCGTCGCGGCACTCCACAATCAAAAAGCTGCCACTTTTCCGAATCTTGACGCTGTATTTGATGACGATGCCCTTGAAAACGGTGGCCTCCTGCGCCCGGTAGCCTAGCTTGATTTCCAGTTTTTTCCCCGGAATAAAATAGTCGGCATTGCCCACCACAAACGTGCCGCTGGCCGCTGTCCCGTCCTCCACATGCAGCGTGGCCGACGGTATCCGATTTAGCTCCCGCGTCACAGCAATGGAAACGACGTGCACTGTGGCGGGCACTTCCGCACCGTCCACCAGCAGCCGCGCCGTGCACAGGTCCGGCGTGGCAGGCGTGGGGATAGAAGCAGGGGCGGCAACGGGTTGCATGGGTGGGTACTTCGGGGGTGAGGCGAACGTTATCCGCCAATCGGCGGAAAAATCAGCTGGGTGCCCGGTACCAGCCGGCGGAAATTGCCCAGGTTATTGGCCGCCGCCACTTGCAGATAGTACCGCGCGTCGCCGTATATGCGGTGGCAGAGCAGCGGCAGGGTATCGCCGGCTTTCACCAGCCGGATGTGGGTGAGGTCGGGCGAGCGGCGGTCTTCTTTGCGGGTCCGCTTCTCTTCTTCGACGGTGCTTTTAAGCTTCACTTTTGCCACGGCCCGGATGGGCTGGCCGTTGGGCGTGAAGAGCTTATAGGTGATGCTCAATTCCTGCACCCGGCCCTTGAAAACAGGATTGTCGCCCCAGACAAGCTTGATAATGTTGGGCTGGTGGGTGTCGCCTTTGAACTCAATCAGCAGCGCTTTGAAGGCAGTCAGCTCATCGGCAATGCTCTCGCGCGGCTTGCCATCGATGATGCCGGTGTTGTCGAACAGAAACTCGAAGGTCATCTCCTCGGGCTCGGTCTTTTCGTACTTCAGCTCCTTGCCGCTGGTGCCCTGGCCCTGGCCCGATTCGGCGTACTTGAGCTTGTACTCGTGCGTGTAGGTTTCCGGGTTTATCAGGGCCTCGACGTAACCTGTCGCCTCGGCCTTGCCGCCGGTTTCGGCCTTTTTTGAGTCCGCGAAGCCCAGAATGAGCATCTTTTCAAGTTTTCCCCCGGCAGCCATCAGCGTTCCAACTTTTGATGAATAATGGACAGTGCCTGCTCCACGCACTCGGCCACCAGGGCTTCCTTATCGCCGGCCGCTCCGCCCGTCGGGGCTGGCGTGGCAGCGGCTCCGGCAGGTGCTCCCGTGCCAGCAGCACCGCTTTCGGGCGCATTCACCGTGATGCGGATGTGCAGCTCTTTGATTTCGATGGGCATGGCGGTTCGTTTTTATCCTGACGCCGAAACCTCACCCCCTGCCCCTATCCCCAGGAGAGGGGCAGGGAGTGAGGTTTCGGCGTCAGGCCCCCCTCTCCCCAAGGCTTCGCGCTTCAAGCGAACCGGGGCCCGCCCCGTGGGGTCTCGTGAGGTTTCGGCGTCGCTTACTTGATGGTGAAGTATTGGTAAATCAGTTCCAGCGTTTCGATGACCACCGCGTTATCGTTGGCGTTCAGGTCGGTCACCAGCCATTTTTTGGGAATGGCGTGGGCCACGTTCCAGGTGCGTAGCGGTTCGCCTTTCTCGTTCATCAGGATGACGCTGATGTCGGCGGGCTTGAAATTCCGGTCGCGGAAGGCGGCCAGGCACCACTTCGTCACTTCTGAGTCGGTCAGCATCCCGCGTTTCAGCACCAGGTCGGCATATTTGGTGCGGCCGGGGAGCTTGTGGGTGAAGCGGTTTTCGCCGCCTTCCTTGTATTCCTCCACATCGTACTCCACCGACAGGCCCGACACCGCCTGGAAGCTTACGTCGTTCTTGTTGCTGCTGATGTTGAATTCCACTTTGTAGTAGAAGCCCCAGGGTGGGTAGTAGTCGACCATGACTTTGGTGCGTTAGGAAGTTGCTGGAAATGAAAATGTCATGCCTCGGTCCTCTGCTTGCTGCGCAGAATGCTCGACATGACGGGTTGAAAAAACACTAGATTTTCATCAGTTTCAGCCCTTCGTGTGCTATCTCGATGGTTTCGACGGCAATTTCGTTGGCGTCCGATTTGAGGTCGGGCGCGGTCACCTTCACCGGGAAGCAGCGCGTGGCCGACCACGCCGCCACGGGCACATGCTTCTCGTTGAGGAGACGAATCACGACATCGCGCCGGCCGCCCACCCGGTCGTTCGAGATGGCATCGAGCCAGTCGTTGTAGTCGAAATCGGCCTCGAACTTGCCGCGCTTCATGGTGATGTTGCTGAACTTGCGCAGCCCCGGCATCTTGATTTTGTTGAAGTCCCTGCTGTCGCTGTGCCGGTACTCAATCACCTCCACTTGCATATCGAGGCCCGTGATTTCGGTGAAGCTGATTTTGGCGCCGCCCCAGTCCACCTGGAAATGGAAGCGGGGCAATGGATATTCTTGTGCCATTGGAGTGAGGGGTTGGAGTGGTTATCAGGTTTGTGAAACGACGCGAGAGGTTCCCCGCTCGCGTCGTATAGCCTAACCGAATCAGGATTCTGCCATTTTGTGTGAGAATTTCAGCACGATGAACTCGGCCGGACGCACGGCGGCCATCCCGATTTCAATCAGCATCCGGCCTTCCAGAATATCCAGCGCCGTCATGGTTTTGCCCAGGCCCACGGCCACGTAGAACGCGTGTTCGGGCTTGATGCCTTGCAGCGCGCCCTGCCGCCACAGCGTATTCAGGAAGTTCTCAATCATGGCTTGCACGCGCACCCAAGTATTGGCGTCGTTGGGCTCGAATACGAACTGCTCGGTGGCTTTCTTCACCGATTCTTCCACGAAAATGAACAGGCGCCGCACGCTCACGTAGCGCCACTCGTTGTCGTTGCCAGCCAGGGTGCGGGCGCCCCACACCAGCGTGCCCTTGCCCGTGAAGGGTCGGATGGCATTCACCGATTTGCCGCCCACCGGGTCCACGTTCATCTGGTCCTGCTCCACATTGGTGAAGTTGATAGTGGGCCTGATAACGGCCGTCACGCTCACGTTGGCCGGCGCTTTCCACACGCCGCGGTTGTTGTCCACGGCCGCGTAAATGCCCGCGATGGTGGAGCTGGGCGGCAGCTTGCAGGCCATGTCCCGAATGGCGGCGCGGGCCATCTCGTACTTGCGGTTGTCGGTGTTGGCCATCGTGTCGAGCTTCACCGTGACGGCGGCAGCCGAGTTGAGGATGTAGCTCACGTCGATGGCCGTTTCGTCCACCGTGTAGTCGAGCACGGTTTCCAGGTTGGGGGCGTAGGCCGCGCCGTATTTCAGGTTGTTGGCCCCAATGCCGTTGCTGCGGAAATTGCCGATGGCGGTGAGCAGGTTGGCCGCCGGGTTGTCCAGCGAAACGGCGCCGCCGTGCACATCCATAATCACGAACCGGTCCTTCAGCAGTTGGCACTGGGCCAGGGCCAGGTCGTGCAGGGTTTCAAAGTCAGCAATGGATGCCAGAAACTGCGCCTCCGGGAACACCAGCAGCGTGGGTTCATCCACCTTTTGTAGGGTGTCCAGGCCGTCTCCCAGCTCGCTCTCTACCAGCGCCGCGGCCAATGCTTTGTATGCGCCCACCGACACGATGTAGCACGGCCCGCCGCCGTTGGCGAAGAACATTTGCAGTGCGTAGTACATGATGTGCTTCGAGCGCACATTTTCGGCCAGCGTGGCCGTGGTGCTCAGCGAAGTAACGCTGCCGGCCCCGTCCTGCTTTTCGGTGATGGTCACCACGATGCCGGTTTCGGGCTGCGGCCCTCCAAACAGCCGGGTGTATTCCAGCAGCGAGCTGCTGCGGGTCGGTTTCAGGTGCAAGTCTTCGGCTACGAATTCCTTGGCCTGCTGCGTGTATCCAATAAAGGCCGGAATAGCCGTTTCGACCGGCGCAACCGAAGGCGGAAATTTCGGAATTTCCTCGATGTAAACACCCGGCGTTTTATATAGTGTTGCCATGCCATCTGTTTTTAAAGGGTTGGGGGTGAAGTAGCTACTCGAAAATGTTCGACTCGATGCTCACAATGCGGCTGGCCACGACCGGGTCAAACGTCAGCTTCAGGGCCTCGGGCGGGGG
>Ga0123338_10002007_pt1 | contig 19220 bp, 12 predicted proteins | sample grotaG_FD_89793 | JGI IMG/M metagenome (GOLD analysis project Ga0123338, IMG submission 89793) | Glacier valley bacterial and archeal communities from Borup Fiord, Nunavut, Canada, to study Microbial Dark Matter (Phase II) -... | ecosystem: Environmental > Aquatic > Freshwater > Ice > Glacier ...
CGGAGGCTTCGGTCATTGCGAGCTGCAGATCACGGGGCGAGTAGTCGCTGCCAGAAAAGTAGCGGTACGTCATGCCCTTCGGTGACAGCACGATTACTCCCGTCGCGTGTGCGAACTGCTCCGTTTCGAGATTGAAAATGTAGCGGTAACCGACGGTTTTGGTCAGCTTCTGGATCGCGTCCTGCGGGCCCGTCAGGAAATGCGCGCCTTCTGCGCCTTCTTTTCCGTACATCGCCATGTATGTCTGCTTCTTGTCGGCGGCGACTGCGGTTGTCTCTTTCGGATTGATGCTGACGACGACGACCTCGAAGTCCGTTCCCATTTTGTACTTGACGTCTTTGAGCGCAGTCATCAGCCCGTTCAGTTCGGTCGTACAGGCTCCGGCGCACTTGAAGAACGGCATCATCAGCAGCACCGGTTTTTTGCCGGTGAAATAGTCTTTGAGCTGGACGGTTTTGCCCGCTTCGTCGCGGAACGTCAGGTCCTCGGGAACCTGGGTGTTGACGCGCTGATCGAACCCGATGTCGGGCGATGAGGTCAGCGGTGAGAAGCCCGGCTGCCGGGACGCCTGTGCCGACGCAGGACGCACACCCATTCCAACGACACCCGCCATCATGCCGATCGCGAGCAATGTACGCCCTGCGCTGCGCCATAAACTTGGTTTTAATATTTGATTCATTCTTGCACTCTGTTCTTTCAGCCCACCAAACATCTCCGAGGGATTGAAACTCCAAGCTGGTAGGGGGCTTCAGCCCTCATCCCAACCCTTTCCCCTCCCAGAGGCGGCACATTCCGCTTCGAGGGGCGATACGTTCTGCTCCGCTTCGAACGTATTCCGCTTCAAGGGGCGATACGCTCTGCTCCGCTTCGAACGTATTCCGCTTCGCTTCAAATGTGCTAATTCTCGATCACAGGCTCCTACAGGGAGAAGGGCGAATGCAGCAAACCTTTCTTCCTCCCCTCTCCCTGATGAGGTACGAATGTTAGGGAGAGGGGTCGGGGGTGAGGGCTGATTGCTCTCGATACCGGGGCTTCAGCCCCGTGTCCAATCCCATGTCAAATCAATGGAGTCTTACTTTAATTTACGATTGAGCAGAACAGCCCGTTACGCACTGGACGACCGGTCCAGTTAGTGATTGCGGACGCCACCGTTTTCTATCGTGGATCCGCCGCTGATAGAAGGCTGCGTGACGGAACCGCCATCGGATGGATAGGTGTGACCGGTGTCACCCGCGTTCTCGCCGTGCAGCGGCGCGATACCGTTCGCATCGGGACCGGGAACAAGGGGAGTTCCGGGAGGCGCCTTGCCCTCTGCATGTTTGGGTTCGTTGGGAAGCATGATGTCGGGCTGACCAGGATTGCTGCGGATCGGGAGCGCAGGCAGCGCGAGTTCCATCGCGCGGTCGATCGGGATGTGCAGTGTGCCGGTCTGTGGGTCACGCCCGTAGCCGTTCAGCGCTTCGTTTTCCTGACGACGATACGAAATAATGTCCTGCACCGGGTTCGCCTGCAGGCGCATATCCGGCAGGCGACGTACTATTGGCAGCCGCCCGGCAACCGAATACTCGTCGCGGCCCGCTCCGAAAACGCGGAAGAAGAACCACGCGGCGATAGCGGAAACGAAAATGAAGAGGGCAAGTACAGCGAGCGACTTGGCAAGCGCGGTCAGAGATACGTCTCGTGTCTCATATGCCCTGCCGTTGTTGAAATTGGGTTCGTCGGGCTGATTATTTCCATGTGCCATAGTGATTAGTGTCCCTCCATGACGGGCGCGTCAGGAACGGGTACAAGCGCATTGCGTTTCAGAAGCGTGAAGAACGCCGCGATCCAGATTCCGCCGATCCCGATAAAGCCGGCGATGTAGGTCCAGTGGAAGCGCAGACCTTCCGATAAGCCGGAGTAGGCGGGTACGACATTCCAGAACACGTCGATGATTCGGACGAAGAATATCCAGAGTGAGATATTGAACAGCAGGCGCGGAAAGCGCTTCGACTTGCCGGAGAGCAGCATCAGGAACGGGAGAAAGAACTGCCCGACCATCAGGAACGCGCTCATCTGCTTCAGCAGACCGGTGTTGCGCTGCACATAAAAGGTGATCTCATCCGGCAGGTTCCCCGACCAGGTGATCAGGTACTGCGAGAGCGAGAAATATGCCCAGATCAGCGTCAGCGTCAAGGTCAGGTTGCCGAGGTCTCGTGTCACCTGCGGGGTGACGATTTCGGCGTGTGGCTTGTTGCCGGTGAATTTCATATAGCAGGTCAGCATATTGATGAACGCGAGCGCTGCCAGTCCGGAAGTCGCGACGAAATAGAAGCCCGAGATCGTCGAGTACCAGTGCGCGTCGAGCGAGACCACCCAGTCCGTGATCGCGAACGTCAGCGTAATGATGTAGAGCACGAAGGCGGGTGCGGCGAAATTGATGCGTGTTTGTGCAAGCCCGCCGTTGCCGGTACGATCCTGCCGCGCCGCCATCGATGTCAGCACCTGTGTAATGGTGATCCAGACTAAGTAGTAGAATACGTTGCGTACGAAAAAGAAGGTGGGATTTTCCCACATCGTTTTGTGGAGCAGCACTGGATCGGTGGCGACACGCGCCGCATCCATCCACGGGTACAGATAACTGATCCCGAAGAAGACTGGCAGAAACAGAAGTCCCATCAACGGAATCGATTTCGCGCCCGCTTCGAACAGGCGGATTACCGGGACGCCCCAGCTTCCTCGTACGAGATTGTGCAGTACCATGAAGCCAAAACAGCCCATCGTAACGCTCATCCAGAATATCCAGCCGTACAGATACGCCTGAAAGAACTGTTTCGGACCGCCGAGTCCAGGCATTACGAAGCTGAGGACAAGCATGAGGATGCCCACGATTCCGAGCAGTCCGACGAGCTTCGGCATTCGCGTAAACAAGGCAGGGAACGTCTCTGCGTAGGGCTGTGGACGCTCGGCAGTTTCGGTGTCGGTATAGATTCTAGCCATTGGTTCTGCCTCCTCCCGCCTGCGGTGTGGCGCCGGTGCTCGGACTCGTGCCGCTTCCCATGCCGGAACTCGTGCCGCCGCCGACTGAGGGCGGTGCAGGTGTCATCGTGTTTGTCGGCGGCTTGTTCGGCTGCGCTGTCGCGCCTCCGGGCTGCGTAGGCGCGTTCGGCTGACTGCCAGGCACGACCGGTATCGTCGTAGAAGTCGTCGGCTGGCTGGCGGGTGAACCGGGCGTGCTCGTCGGCGAGGTCGGAGCCGTCGCCGGTGCGCCTGCAGGCTTCACGAACGATTCAATCTGCTTGCGCTGCTCTGGCGTGACGTCCGGACCGAGGTCGGTGAGCGTCGCGTTCTGGCTGCGCTGCAGGGCACGAATATAGGCAGTGATCCGCCAGCGGTCATCCGGCTCGACACGGGAGGCATACGAGTACATCGTGCCAAAACCGTGGGTGATAACGTCGTAAAAGTGTCCCACCGGAGCTTTACGCAGTTTGTCGGTCTGATAGGAGGCGGGCATACGGCGCAGCGAGAAGCCGCGCATCGCGATCATGCCGTTCCCGTTGCCGAGCGCACCATGGCACGGCGAGCAGAAGATATTGAACCGCTCCTGACCGCGCTTCATGTCTTCACGGGTGATCGTGAACGGGAATTCGTCCACGTTCTTCGCGCCGACAAAGCCGGTGTAGCGCGTTGAGTCTGTACTGAAGTGCGTGCGATCCATCGTATTCTCAACACGCGGACGCGACGCCTGCCCATCGGCGAAAAAGTCGCTCTGCTGCAATGGCTTGACCTTCGGCTGAATCCACATATCCATGTGACAGCCCGTAAGCAGGGTCAGCCCGATCGCGGAACCCGCGACAGCTGCCAGCTTGCGGCGCACACCTTTTAGTATGCCTGTATTCACTCGCATTCCCCTCAATTTTCCACTTCCGAAACATGCGTCGGTCCCAGACCGCTCAGGAACTGCGCTGTTGCCTCACGGTCGAACTTCGGATCGACTGCCTCGATACAAAGGAAGAACTTGTCCTGCGTCGCCAGCTCGAACCGGGGCGCATTGAAGATCGGATGATGCAGGCGCGGAAACCCGTTCAGCGCGAGCATCCCGAACACCGCTCCGAAGACGGCGGCGAACAGAATCGTACACTCGTAGGTCACCGGAATGAACGACGGCCAACTGATCAGCGGGCGGCCGCCGACGTTCCAGGGATAGTCGAGCGACGTGTAGACCTGCAGCGCGAAGCCGGAGAGGCAGCCCGTCAGTCCCATCAGGAAGACCACCCACGGCACACGCGGATCGTGGAACTCCAGCGCTTCATCCAGTCCATGCACCGGAAAGGGTGTGTAGGCGTCCATCTTGCGATAGCCTGCGGCGCGCGCTTCGGTGGCGGCGTGGACGACCTGCTCGGCTTCGTCGAACTCGGCGACGATGCCGTACAGCGTGTTGTATCTCGCACCGGTGGTTGCTGTCATCATGATGAGTCGTTACTCTCCCGCGCCCGCTGGAATCGTCGTCTGTGTGCCAATCGGCGCGGCTTCCGTGTGCCCGTTTACGCCATGCCCGTTGCCATTCGTATCGTCGTGGTGCGACTTGTGCAGCAGGTCCCGCATCTCGAAGATCGCGATCATCGGCACGAAGCGAATGAACAGGAAGAACAGGAACAGGAACTGCCCCATCGTCCCGAGGAACATCGACCAGTCGAACACTGTCGGCGTGTAGTAGCCCCATGTTGCAGGGATCGCGGTGCGCGTCAGACTGACGGTGACGATCACGAAGCGCTCCAGCCACATCCCGAGGCTCACGACAAGCGATAGAATGAACAGCATCGGGATGCTGCGGCGAACCCTCGGAAACCAGAGCAGTTGCGGCGCGAAGCCGTTACAGGTGATCAGCATCCAGTACGACCAGCCGTACGGACCGAACATACGGTTGTGCATCATCTCCATTTCGGCTTTATCGCCGCCATACCAGGCGTAGAACACCTCGACGAGGTAGCCGTAGAAGACGATCAGACCGGTGGTCAGCATGATCTTCGCCATCCAGTCCAGGTGCTTCATCGTGATGAAGTCCTTCAGACCATAGAGCGCTCGGGTCGGGATCGCGAGCAGAATGACCATCGCGAAGCCTGCATAGACGGCTCCGGCGACGAAGTAGGGCGGGAAGATCGTCGTGTGCCACCCTGGAACGATACCGACGGAGAAGTCGAAACTAACGATCGAATGCACTGAAAGCACGAGCGGCGTCGAAAGTCCGGCGAGCATCAGGTAGGCGGCTTCGTAGCGCTGCCAGTGCTGCGCGGAGCCGCGCCAGCCGAGCGAGAGGCAGCCGAAAATGATTTTCGCGAGGGGATTCGTCGCGCGGTCGCGCATCGTCGCCAGGTCGGGTATCAGTCCGACGAACCAGAACATCGCCGAAACCGTCGCATAGGTCGAGACGGCAAAGACGTCCCAGACGAGCGGGCTGCGGAACTGCGGCCACATTCCGAGCACGTTCGGATAGGGGAACAGCCAGTAGGCGACCCACGGGCGTCCGGTGTGCAGCAGCGGATAGAGACCGGCGCAGGCGACCGCGAACAGCGTCATCGCTTCGGCGAAACGGTTGATCGAGGTGCGCCACTGCTGCCGCAGCAGCAGCAGGATTGCCGAGATCAGCGTTCCCGCGTGTCCGATACCGATCCACCAGACGAAGTTGATGATGTCCCAGCCCCAGCCGGACGGGATATTGATACCCCAGATGCCGATGCCTTTGAACAGCAGATGGACGATCGTCGCCATCATCACGTTCAGCATGATGAAGGCGCCGCCGAAGATCACATACCACGTGAGCGGCTGTTTGCGCTGGTTGATTACGATCGACGAGACTTTGTCCGTGATCGTCTCGTACGTATGTTCGCCTGTGATCAGCCCTTCGGTCGGGTCGTTGCCGGGGGCGGGCGGGTTGGTGTTGATTGTGCTAGCCACGCTGTTGTTGATCCCCCCTGGTTTTTTCAGACTGCGACGCTTCCGATTCGATTTCGGGGTTCGGATTATTGACACGCGCCAGGTAGGTCGTACGCGGTCGTGTATTCAGTTCGCCGAGCAGCGCATAGTCGTGCGGTTCGGTCTTGAGTTTCGAGACAGCGGCGTTCAGATCGGAGATGTTGCCGAAAACGATCGCGTCCGTCGGGCACGCCTGCTGGCAGGCGGTGACAAGCTCGCCGTCCTTGATCTCGACGCCGATTTGCTTCGCCTGCTGGCGCTTGAGCGAGATGCGCTGCGTACAGTAGGAGCATTTTTCCATCACACCTCTGCCGCGCACGGTCACTTCCGGGTTGTTCAGCAGCTTGCGCACCGGCACGTCGTGGTGGTTGGCATAGTTGAAGAAGTTGAACCGGCGCACTTTGTACGGGCAGTTGTTAGAGCAGTATTTCGTGCCGACGCAGCGGTTGTAGACCATCATGTTCAGCCCTTCATGGCTGTGAATGGTGGCGGCAACGGGGCACACCGGCTCGCAGGGAGCCTGCTCACAGTGGACGCACATCACGGGCATGAAATAGGTCTTCGGGTTCACGAAATAGGCGTCGGACTGTGCGGCATCGCTCGCATAGTAGGTGTCGATGCGTATCCAGTGCATCGCGCGACCGCGCAGCACCTCGTCTTTGCCGACGACCGGAGTATTGTTTTCGGCGACGCAGGCGGAGACGCAGGCGTTGCAGCCGATACAGGCGCTGGCATCGATCGACATACCCCAGCTGTACGCGCCGAATTTATCGATCGCGTTGTTCGGGTCTTTCGGATATTTGTACTCGTCGAGGTTGTAGATGTTCGGGCGCTCTTCGACGACGTGCGACTTGCCCTTTTCGTTCTTGTCCTGCTCTTCGAGGTCGTCCGGCGAGAGGCGCTCTTTGTCGTAACTGGAGCGGGTGAACTGAGCAATCGAGCCGACGCGGATCAGGTCACGGTTCTCCATCAGGTAATGGTGCTGAGTGGTCGCGACCGGAAGCGAGCCTTTTCCGCCTTCGAGCGTGCCGGTCGTGTTCCAGAGCGTATCGGAGAACATTACATTGTAGGCGTTGTATCCGATGCCGGAGCCGACGCTTCCGGCGCGCTCGCGCCCGTAGCCGAGCGTCAAGGTGACAGTGTCGTCCGGGTGACCGGGCAGTATCCAGACCGGTGCGGTGATTTTGCTGCCGCGCACCGTGAGTTCCGCTGTCGGTGTGTTCGACGCCGACTCCTTATCATAAGGAATATGCAGTGCGGCGGCGGTGGCAGGGCTGATTACGGCGACGTTGTCCCAGGTGATCTTGAGGATCGGTTTGGGCAGCTCCTGAAGCCAGCCGTTGTTAGCGTAGCGCCCGTCCCCGATCGTCGTGTCAGGTCGTATCACGACTTCGAGCGTACTGCCGGAAGGTTTGGCAATGGCGGGCGAGACGGCGGACGCCGCACCGGGCTTGAGCGTGACCAGGCGCAGTTTGCTGGCGGAGCTGGCAACGACGCCGTCGTGCAGGATTTTGTTGAAATCGTCTTCGGTAATGACGCCCTGCGAACGATAGTGGTCGCGTACGATTTGGTAGCCTTCGCGCGGCTCTTCAATCAGTGCGGAGATCACCTCGTGCGCGGACTTGCCATCATAAAGAGGCGCGATCATCGGCTGAATGATAGACGTGGTGCCTTCGTAGGCGCGAATGTCGCCCCACGCCTCCATGAAGTGCGCTTCGGGCAGATGCCACTTACTGAGGAAGGAGGTCTCGTCCTCATAAGCGGAGAGATGAATACTAAAGGGAACCTTGACGATCTGCTCGCTGAAGCGCAGATCGACGGGCGCAGTGTAGACGGGATTGCCGCCGAGGATCAGCAGCACATCGACTTTGCTCGCGCTGATGTCTACGACAAGCGTTTTGAGATCGGCGAGTTGATCGGACGGAACCGCTTCGACAGGATCGGTATAAAGGACTGTCTTACCGGCATTGCCGAGCTGCGCGTTGATCGCATGGACGAGCGCATGGACGGGCGCGGGCTGGAAATCGCCTGGAATGACCAGGGTCGTTCCGGCAGCCGCGGATTTCAAGTCTTTAATCAGCGCGGTCAGATACTTCGCGTTGTCACCATTGAAAGTCGGGACGGGCGTACCGCCGACATCGACCCCGATACCCTGCGCAACGGCGCGGGCGAAACCTTCGATCTCACTCGGGCGCAGAGGCAGGCGCTGATCGGCATTTGCGCCGGTGATCGTCGGCATTCCCTCGACAACATAGAGGCGGTTCATGTCTTTCGTGTCGCGGCGTACGCGGCGTCCCTTGATGAAGTCACCGGCGTAGCGAACATGACCGGGCATCGTGAGCAGGAAGTCAGCGTCGAGCGACAGAATACGGCTCGCCTGATCGAACTTGTAGATCGTATTGACGGGTTCGCCGAACGCCGCGATCGCTCCGGCGCGTACGTTGTCACGACCTTCCGGCTCGTACTGTATCCATTTCGCTTCCGGGAACTGCACGAGCAGGTTCTTCATCTGTGCGGCGAACGTCGGGGAGGTGATCGTTTCGGTCAGGACACGAACACCGTTGCCGCGCGTCGTGCGCTGGCGGGCAAAAGCGTCACGTGCCGTGCTGTAGAACTCTTTCCAGGCGCTGACTTCGCCCTGGTTCATCACGGTCTGCGAGCGGTCCGGATCGTACATTCCGATCAGCAGCGACTGCGTAACGGCGTCCGTCTTGCCGAGGCTGTCGGGATGATCGGGGTTGCCTTCGAGCTTGATTGGGCGGCCTTCACGTGTCGTCGCGATCACGCCGAGTGCGGTGCCCGACAGGGAAGGAACGGCGGTGGCGAAGAAGGACGGAATACCGAGAGTCATGTCCTCCGGCATTTTGACGTAGGGAACAATCTTGCGCTGCGGCTGGAAGCGGCAGCCGCTCAGACCGGCGAGTGCAAGCCCCGCACCTGCGAGCGTCAGAAACTGACGGCGGTCAACGTACATACCCATCGAGCGTGTCGCCTGCGGCACTTCGTCTTCGAGGTACTGGATGAACTCTTCGTTCTCCGCCAGTTCGCCCAGACCGCGCCAGTACTGGCGTCCGGTCGTGGACGCGAGCTTCGTCCGCAGCGCCTCAAGATCAAATGTTTGCTTCTGTTCTGTGTCCATAAACCTCAGCACCTGTTCTTCGATACTCTATGCATACTCGCAAAACCGATTCTGGCTGGCACTGTGTGGCCAGGGTTGAAACACCGAGCTAGATCGCACTATGTGTTCCCAGAGTTAAAACCCCAATCCGGCTGGCAGGGGCGGCACGTTCTGTACCAGCCCTCATCCCAACCCTTCCCCCTGCCCGAGGGAACACATTCCGCTTCGAGGGGCGATACGTTCTGCTCCGCTTCGAACATATTCCGCTTCGAGGGGCGATACGTTCCGCTTCGCTTCAAATGTGATTTCGATTTTATCATTCTTCGTCAGGGAGAAGGGCGAATTCAATCCTGTTTGCATTTCCTTCCCTCTCCCTGATGAGGCACGTATAAGATGGACCACATTCAAAGCGAAGCAGAATGTGTTGCCTCCAGCAGGGGGAGGGGGCGGGGTTGAGGGCTCTCCGTCCCATGTCTTCAATAACTTAGATTTACCGATGGCAGGTCCAGCAGTCGGTCAACTGTTCCTTCTTGACATGATACTGGTTGAGCAGCTCTTTGCCGTGCGCTTCTTCTTTGCCGGTGGCTTCGGTGTAGCTGCCCTGCGCAAGCGATGCTTCGCGTGGCGTCAGTCCGGTACGGTTCGGGTCGTTCTTATCGTGTTCTTTGTCCACCGCGTAGCCAAACTTCTGGATGTCCTGATAGAGCTTCCAGACATCGTTGCGGTCCGCCACGAACTTCTCCGGCTGACGGTGGCAGTTCAAACACCAGACCATGAAGAATGCCTGACCACGATAGGCGAGCATCTCTTTCTGGATCGGTCCATGGCAGTTGTTACAGCTCACGCCGCGATTGATATGGATGTTGTGCGGAAAGTAAACGAACTCTGGAACGGCATGAAGCTGGTTCCAGACGAGCGGCTGACCGGTCGCGTAGCTCTGGCGCACCGGCTCGAGCAGCGGGCTGTTCGTCCAGATCTGCGAGTGGCACGACATACAGGTCTCTGTCGGCGGCACACCGGCGTACGACGACTTCTCAACGGAAGTATGGCAGTAGCGGCAGTCGATGCCGAGCTCGACCGAGTGGTGCTCGTGGCTGAACGGCGCGGGCTGATCGACGGGAACGCCGACTTTGGTATTGGCCGATGAGCGTGTGATCGCGCTGGCGACGACGATCGTGCCGAGCGGTCCAACGAAGCCGAGGAACACGAGTGCGAGTCGAGCGAGTGTATTGGCAGCCGGGTGAAATATCTGAGCCATAAGGCGCTCCTACCAGAAAGAACGGGCGATTGGCAAACTAAGCTGTCTAAAATCAGCAGGCAAATCAACAAAAGAAGCGCTGACGATCTCTTGTGCAATTTTTCACGATAAGGTTCGAACACTAACTTTATCGGTGTGTTTGAGGGCATATCTACAGAATATCCGCAAAAATATTCCAGCCCACTCAGGATGAGACATAATAGCCGTTTCCGGAATTGTTTGTCAAGCGATAGCGTGATATCAAAGAACTACGAGTCTCTGCCAGCAGCGGTAAGTCGTGCAAAAGTGGTGAGGCGGGTACTGCAAGTCGTGCGTAATTATATCACAGCACCGGCATTTATGCAAACCTCAATTCGCTCTTCGACGTCTTGACTGGCATACCGCAATCGGAGTTCCTGATCGTTTCCGTGCGAACAGAATGGAACAGACATACTGGAACAAAAACCGTCTTTCACACCCGATAAAGGCTGTGATCAATCGCCATCACCAAAAATAAAAGCGCGAGATAGATCATCGAATAGTGAAAAAGGTGCATCGCCTCAGGACGCTCAGGACGCTGGTACAGATGAACGCTGTAGCTGATCAGCCCGATATTGAGCAGCACACTGCCCGCAAAATAGACCCAGTTGACGTAGTGCTGGAGGAATGGCAGCACTGTTACAACGACAGTCAGCACTGTGTAACCGGCGATCTGTATAACGGTTGCGCGTTCGCCCTTAACGGAGGGCAGCATCGGGATGCCTGCCTTCGTATAGTCGTCTTTGAGCAGTATCGCCAACGCCCAGAAATGCACGGGCGTCCAGAAAAAGATGATCGCGAACAGGTACCAGGCGAGCGGACCCATGCTGTGTGTGACGGCGGTCCATCCCACGAGCGGCGGGAACGCACCCGCCGCGCCACCGATCACGATGTTCTGCCAGGTGCGCCGCTTCAAAATCAGCGTGTAGATCACGACATAGAATGCCAGCCCTGCCATCGCCATCAGCGCACTTAGCAGCCCACCAAAGTGGGTCAGGATCGCAAACGAGCCGACTGCCAGCGTCGCTGCGAAGATCAGCGCGTTTCGAGACGAGATGAACTGCGTGACGGTCGGTCGTTTCGCGGTGCGCTCCATGCGCCCATCGATGTCGCGATCGATCACCATATTGATCGCATTCGCCGATCCTGCCGCCATGTAGCCGCCGATCGCGACCGCCCAGAACAGTATGAAAGTGACCGGATGCTGGGCGTCTGCGGCGATGAAGAGCGCGGCGAGCGTCGTGAACAGCAGCAGGCTGATGATGCGCGGCTTGGTCAGCGCGAGATAGGCTTTCCATAGAGAGCCATTCTCGAGCGTTGCTGTTTCGGCGTCTGTGTGTGGCGCCGTCTTCGTCTCTAGTTTGGTCGGGATCGACGCATCGATCTGCGTATCCAATTTTATTTCCAGCGGATTGACGATCATTCGGTCTCCGGCTAGATTTGCTGTCGGTCTGTTCAGATTGTCGATTGTTGATGCTTTCAATCGGAAAACCCTTTCGGCAGCGCTGCTGCTGTCAGCAGTACGAGGTTGATCCAGAGCAGGTCCGTCAGCAGCAGATGCAGCAGCTGCATCCCGACTGGCGCGAGCAGCCAGACATTCAGAAAACCTGCGGCGACATCGATCCAGAAAATCGCAATTACATTTCGCGCGAAACGCTTCGTCTCCGATGACGGGCGCGCCCTGGCGACATAGGACGCCATCAGCGCGGTGAATATGCCGACCGAGATCGCGATGATCGGGTGCAGCAGGCGAAGCCGGATCATATAATGGGTGGTGGGGGCCATATCCTGCCGCAACGCTGCCCACAAATTGGTGGATGGATAGAGTGTGTCAATGAGTGCGGTAATCGAACCGCTGACGGCGAGAAACAGTGCGGCACATAGCCCGACGCCTAGCAGTAGTGCGATGTTCCCCTGTCCGCGAAAACTGATCGGTCGCCCGCTCGCGCTCCACCACGCCGTAAGCGAGATCGACATCAGCAGCAGCAGCGTGTTGATCAAATGCCAGGACATCATAAAGAAGCGCGCGGGCGATTGATTGGTTCCGACGAGTCCGAGCAGCACCAACCCTGCCCCGAGTGCGGCTTCAATGATAGTGAGTAAGACAGCGAGCGCTACGCCGAGCCGCACGGGATGCCCTTTGGGGTAAGCTTTGTATCCCCAGATAAACAGTATCACTACCAGCGGAACGACCAAGCCACTCGACAGCCGGTGCGAATATTCGATCATCGTTGCAACGCGCTGGAAGACGGGCGCCAGGTTGCCACCGCAGAGCGGCCAGTGCTTGCCGCAGCCGTCACCCGACCCCGAAGCGCGTACGACCGCTCCCCAGAGTACCACGAAAAGGTTGTAGACCAGTACGCCCCAGGCGTACTGCGTGAACCGTGTTCGGCGCATTATCGCTTCCCGACTTCCGCTCAAATCCAACTGCTGATCGAAATCCATTTCGGTCCTTGCGGACCCTCTTCATCTTATTCTACGCTTGATTATACCCCGTTTGCAGCGAAAAAGGAGCCCTCGAGAAGCTATGTTGTGAAAAATATCACGAACTATAACATCGTATAATGGTTATCGTTAGCCTGCGTTGAAACCGCTGGTTTTAGACGAAACCTCACCCCTGAGACTGGACAGAAATGCAAGCCACAGTGGGTATCGTGTCCGAAGGACTCGGCACACAGTGCCCGTAGCGACAGACTTCAGTCCGTTGGGGACAATCAGCCCTCACTCCCAATCTCTCTCCCTACCGCTCATTCTTCACCTGGGAGAGGGGAGCAAATGCGCTATTGTATTCGCCCTTCTCCCTCATGAACCTGCAATGCAAGAAAAAGCACATCTGAAGCGAAGCGGAATACGTTCGAAGCGGAGCAGAACGTATCGCCCCTCGAAGCGGAATACGTTCGAAGCGGAGCAGAACGTATCGCCCCTCGAAGCGGAATGTGCTCCTTTCTGGCAGGGGGGCAGGGTTGGGATGAGGGCTGACAGGCAGAAGAAGTATCTCAGCCGAGCCACATATACAGGTACTTGTAAATCCGTCGGAAGACATGAACGCGGCTGTCGTCGCGCCCGATGCTGTGGTCGTCCTTCGGATAGAAGGCGACGTCGAAATCTTTGCCCGCCTCGATCAATTTCTGAGTCATCTGAACCGTGTCCTGGAACAGCACGTTGTCGTCCTGCATGCCGTGTATCATCAGCAGACGCCCCTGCAGACCGGCCGCGAAGTTGATCGGCGAACTCTTTTTGTAGGCTTCTCCCGCTTCTTTGGGGTCATCGAGTCTATGTCGTGTGTACCATTCATTGTAGCGCTTCCAATCCGTGACGGGCGCGACTGCGACGCCCGTCGCGAACGTGCCGGGACGTGTGAACATCACCATTTCGGTCAGGAAGCCGCCGTAACTCCAGCCCCACAGCCCGACGCGGTTTGGATCGACTTCGGTCCGCGCCTTCAGGTAGTTCGCTGCCGCCACCGCTTCGTCGGCGTCGACCTGCCCGAGCGACTTGTAGTAGCCGGTCGCGAAATCCGCGCCATAGCCCCAGCTCGATCGAAAGTCGACCGCCATCACGACCATACCGAGTTCCGCCGCAGCATAAGATTCGAGCGAACCGCCCCAGCGGTTCTTGGCGCTGTCCGCATACATATTGGCAAGAAAGGCTCCGCACTTTGCGCCGGGAGCGAGGTTCGGCGGTATCCAGAGCAGCGCGTGTATCGGTTTGCCATCGAGTGCAGTAAAGGTTATCTCCTGCGGTACGACCAGCCTTACTTTCGCGAAATCAGGCAGTTGCGATACCGTCAACCGCTTCGGCTCGATAATTTTAGGTTCTGGTTTCGCTGTGCCTGATTTGCCGGATGCCGTAAGGGGAAACGTGTCTGGGACCTCGGCAAGGTAGATGTCGGGCGGGTGCGTTCTATCCTGTGCGTCGAGTATCACGTGCCTGCCGTCTTCGGAAGGATGCGTGCCGCGCAGACCGCCGCCATCGGCAAAGGTGGGCGCTTCGATCGGAAGCGAGCCTGTCAGTTCGATCTTTGCGCCATCGGGTTTGAGGCAGTAGACGCGCAGATCGAGCGGGTCTTTTTCCGTCGTCTCGACGAGCAGATTTTCGCTCTTTTCGGGACGGTCGAAACCGGCGACATCATAGCTTCCGGCGGTAATGACCTGCGGATTGCCGCCATGTGCACCGATCTTCCAGACGTGCCGCCAGCCGTCCTGATCGGAGCCGTAGTAGACGCTTTCGTTGTCGAGGCTCCAGCGCACCGGACGCCAGTCGTTGATGAAGCGCGTCGATTTCTCCTGTGTCAACTGCAGCGGCTTGAGCGACTTGATGTCGAAGACGCGCAGTCGCCACGACTTGAAATCGCCTCCCATTTCGCTAAGCGCGACGTGGCTGCTGTCGGGCGACCAGTCCGTACCATAGTTGTAAAAGTTCGGCGCGAGATCATTCACCCATTTAATGATGCCGTCGCCCGAGGCGGATACGATGCCGACCTTCTGCACATTGGGCGACTGCCCGACGATGCCGCGTTTGCGTGTGCCCGCTTCGACCGTCTCTTTCGTGTAATCTGGAATGATTACCGTCTTATCGCCATTGGAATCTGCCCAGGTGATCAGCAGATTTTTGCTGTCCGGCGACCAGTCGTAGCCGCTGACAGAGGTGCCTGCTTTCGAGACGGTCGTAAGCTGGCGAACGTCGCCGGTCTGCCTGTCAAGCAGGAAGACGTTGCCGCCGCGTGAAAAGGAGATCGTCCTGCCGTCTGGCGCGTATTGAATTCCTCCTTCGCCCTCAGACGTCATCGTGCGTCGGCGTGGGGTAGATTTGCCATCGGCAGCCGTCTCGAAAATATCGCCGCGATAGCTGAACAAAATCGTTTTACTGTCCGGCGACCAGATCGGCGCGCCAGGACCTCCGTCATACTGCAGCTCTTCTTTTTTCTGCTCTTCGGTGCGCTCGTCATCCTGTCTGGCAATGCGGGGAATTTTCACGCCGTCCGTCAGACGTACCGGCTTGCCGTTCGGCAGTTCCATCACGTAAATGTCGCGCATTCGATAGCCCGCCGGATTCCAGCGAAAGGCGATATGGCGGTTGTCTTTCGCCCAGCGAATATCGGTCGGCGGCGTACCGGTCAGATAGGGCTGCTGAAAGTAGCGCTCGAACGGAATCGCCGTTTTCGGCAGATCGGTATGGATCGTACGCGTGTTGCCAGTCGGCGTTTGCTCTGCGAAAGCAGCATTTTGTGGAGTGAGGATCGTGCAGAAAGCGAGCAGCGCAAAAGCGGTGCGATCGAAGCAACTGGTATAAAAACAGGAAATAGGGAAACGCAAAATCATAATGAATCGGATTCTCCAGAGTGTGATAGGAAGTCGTAACGGCAGCTATTCTGCCCTTATCTCAGCTATTCGGCAAAAGCTGATGAACGTGTATTCGCGCCCCCTCCTTACGAAAGAGGGGGTTGGGGGGTGGTTATTCTTTCTGAGAGGTACGAAATATGGGTTCTGCAACGGCAAGCAAATTTCCTGCCCGTAAGAGGAATTACCGTTGCAGAGAGCGAACAAGTGGTTCTACTTCAACCTATCTACTCCAACAGACAAATCCAACAGACAAAGCGAGGAACTCGTACGAATGGCAATGGCGCAGAACAAATTGACAGAGGCAGAAATCCAGCTCGATCAGGATGCCAAACCTCGTGCCTACACCCGCGCTGTCACCTGGCGATCCGTCCTGATCTGCCTGATCCTGCTGCCGATCAATGCCTACTGGGTCGTGCAGATGGAGGTCATTCGCTACTCGGCGCACCCGACCACGATTTCGCTCTTCTTCAACACAGTCTTCATCCTGCTCTGCCTCACACTCATCAATCGCGCCGTCGGACGCTTTGCGCCGCGCTGGAAGCTCGAACGTGGGGAACTGCTGCTCATCTACTCCGTTCTCAGTATCGGATCGTGCGTCTGCGGGCATGATATGCTCCAGGTATTCGTTCCGATGCTGTCCTGGACGTTCATGCACGCGAACACGACGAACGACTGGGCGAAACTGATCAATCCGCACCTGCGTACGCCGCTCTTCGTCTCCAATCCGGAGGTCTACAAAGGCTACTATCTCGGAAACGACAGCCTCTGGCACCTGAAATACCTGATACCCTGGCTGCCCGTCGTCCTGATCTGGACCGCCTTCGTTTCTATCCTGCTGATGATGATGCTCTGTATCAACGCCGTGCTGCGCAGGCAGTGGACCGACAATGAGCGCCTCACCTACCCGATCGTGCAGCTCCCGCTCCAGATCACGAGCGAGCAGGCATTCCAGCCACAGGGTCTGTTTCGCAACCGGCTCTTCTGGATCGGCTTCCTGATCGCAGGCAGCATCGACATGATCAACAGCCTGAACTACTACTACCCCAGCATCCCGACGATACTCACGCCCGGCTTCGGGCAGAGCTTCATCGATATCGCCCCCTTCTTCCCCAACAAACCGCTCAACGCGATCGGCTGGACGCCGATCTCGTTCTATCCGTTCATGATCGGTCTCGGAATGTTCATGCCGGTCGACTTTCTCTTCTCCTGCGTCTTCTTCTACTGGTTCTGGAAGTTTCAGCGTGTGTTTGCGGTCGCACTGGCGTATGATCAGGACCCGCGTATGCCGTACACCGAAAACCAGTCCTTCGGCGCGTATATCTCTTTCTGTCTCTACTCGATCTGGATCAGTCGCACCTATATAAGGGATGTGGTGCGGTGTGCCCTCGGCAAAAAATCCGACATCGACGACAGTCGCGAGCCGATGCGTTACCGCACCGCGCTGATCGGCATCTTCGGCGGCATGGCGATCCTGGTGGCTTTCTCGAGCTATCTCGGCATGGTCTGGTGGATCGCGGTGCTGTTCTTCATGATGTATTTTGCGCTCGCGCTGGCAATCACGCGTATGCGCGCTGAACTCGGCACGCCGATCCACGACCTGCACTTCACCGGTCCTGAAATGGTCATGACACGCGTCGCCGGTTCCAGAGCGTTCAGCTCCGATAACTTGACCGCTTTTGCGCTGTTCTTCTGGTTCAATCGCGCCTATCGAGGGCATCCGATGCCGCAGCAGCTGGAGGCGTACAAACTGGCGGAGCAGACGCATTCGAGCTACAGGAAATGGAACGGAGCGTTGCTGGGACTGGGCACGGTCGGTGTGTTCGTGGCGTTCTGGGTGATCCTGCATCTGATGTACAGCTATGGCGCGGAGGGTAAATCACGCATCACGTTCGGCGCAGAGTCGTTCGATACCCTGACTCCCTGGCTGAAATCCTCGCAGCTCGGCAAACTGCCCGAGTTCCTCGCGATCTGTATCGGTCTCGGCTTCGCATTCCTGCTGCAGTGGCTGCGTGTGCGCCTGCCCTGGTGGCCGCTGCACCCACTCGCGTACGCCGTGACTTCCTCGTTTGAAATCAATCTGGTGTGGGGGCCGCTGTTCCTCGCGTGGATATGCAAGGCACTCATCCTGCGCTACGGCGGGCGCGGAGGCTTTCATCGCAGTCTGCCGTTCTTTGTTGGCTTGATGCTCGGGCAGTTCGCCATAGGCAGTCTCTGGAACATCTACGGAATCGTACGCGAACTTCCCACCTACCAGTTCTGGCAGTGAGGGACTGTAAACTAATAATCTGCCACGCATTTGTAAGGGCGCCGCTTGCTGCGCCCTCCTCTTAAATATCCCAACCAGTCAGCAGCTTGTTTTTTACAGACCCTTGGTCATATGCGTTCAGGCGGCGAATGAATTTTCGCCGCCCCTCCTATTTTCGTTTGTTAGTCTACTATAGCATCCCCGAGCATCCTCGCGAAAATACATGAGAAAATATAGCGCACATAAAATAAGGATTGGTAGAATGAGCGCTTTGCTTCTGGGCATATGCGTAGTATCCTTTAGTTGGGCTATCTGGCATAAGGCAAAACAACAACGTCTCGACAGGGAACTTCTCGTAGCTGTCGATCGAAGTGACGCCGTTGCTGCCTTAGCCGTCCTTAAAGAAGGAGCAGATCCCAACATCTCCCAATTTATTGCCAGGCGCTCTTTCTGGGAAGCGCTTGAAGACGTTTTGAAAGAAAAACACTACCAGGCAGTCCCTGTCCCCGCTCCTCTATTTAAAGTACTGAGTTGGCGAACGAATAGGTATGGCGAGCAAGAGCCGCCCCCAAGAAATGAGGCGCTTGTTCGCATCTTAGTGGAGTATGGCGCACATCTCGATGCCAAAGGTGCGGATGGGGAAACGCCCTTGTCGTTCGCTGCTTGGACAGGGGACTTAGAATCCGTTCGTCTATTGCTTAGCCGTGGGGCGAACAGAAATGCACGGGATGACATTGGGGACACACCTCTAATGCTAAGTGTTTCAACAGAAAATACCGAGATCGTGCGTTTCTTGGTAAGTCAGAATGTAGACTTGAATGTAAGAACGAGCGAGGGTGAGACCGCTCTTGTTTTTGCAGAACGAGGTGCATCTTACCAAATTGTTTCGATTCTCATAAAAGCTGGGGCACACAGATGAGGAGAAAGCATAAGCACGCACCTTTGCCCGGGCAACAACAATTACATCTCCACTTTGGTAGCAGTTCGCTCGATGCACAGATTTTTCAATTCGATGGCGGCGGGGTAACAGGCTAACATCCGAGAGAAGTGCGGTCGAAACGGGAATGAAGGTTGCTCAAGCCTCGCAGCGAGCGGTGAACTGGTAGTGCGAACGCTAATGTGGGCGTCGCTATGGGTGTTCCGCCACGTGATTGTCTTTGCAATCGTCTTTATCCTTCGGACACGAGACTGTCTGTCATGGCTATTTCCGATTGCGGCTCAGTGTGAGTAGTTGATGAATAACGGTTTGGCTTTCGTCAAGAAAGTCACCGAACCGTTGACAAGAAG